>Ga0123337_10006182_pt1 | contig 11514 bp, 8 predicted proteins | sample frozenSSSSmetaG_FD_89792 | JGI IMG/M metagenome (GOLD analysis project Ga0123337, IMG submission 89792) | Glacier valley bacterial and archeal communities from Borup Fiord, Nunavut, Canada, to study Microbial Dark Matter (Phase II) -... | ecosystem: Environmental > Aquatic > Freshwater > Ice >...
ATGCTGAGGGGTACATTTGGTGTTTTAATATGGAAGATGTGTGCTGAACAACGTTTTTTTGCCCATCTTAGCTAAATACAGAATTGTATGTAGCAACTTCAGAATCTTGTTAGGCACCCTCTAATAGTTGTCCTGAATCAGCAGCGCCACCTTATCCTCGCCCACCGTCTCGAGAATGCGGTGGGTCACGGTAGTTTTACCGCTGCCGCTGCCTCCGGCCACCCCAATAACAAAAGGCGGGTTCATTGTGGCGCTCTTTGACGTGCTCGAGCCAAGAAAACTAAGTAGAGAAGTGTCAGTTGGGAAGTCATGGGTTTACGCACACCGTCTAAAATAGCACTTCTACCCCTCGAGCCTGAATGGAGGGCCTCGAGCGCAGCCCCAACCATGAAGCCCCACCCCACCGCTCAATCTTGCACCGTTTTCACCAACCTGCTAAGATTCTCATCATCGAAGGGGTCACAGGTGTGCAGGTGTAACTTGATGACCATCGCTCGAGCCGATGGGTAAACGAGATACGCTCGAGCCGTGGGTGCGAAATTCTTATCAGAGGCAACCCTCAAAGCTCTGCTAGAATCGCGTAGATAAGGGGGCATAGACCTAATGGAACCGATGATTGCAGCGACCGCTCGCCAGTTGGCCGAGGAAAATGGCCTCGACTGGCGCAGAATTCAGGGAAGTGGCACAGGTGGACAGATTAGCGAGGGCGACGTTCTCGACTATCTGATGCGGGTTATGAGTGGCGAAGAGGAGTTGCCTGAAGGCAGTGTGGACCCTATTCCCGCCACACTCGAGCAGGATATGGCCGCCATGCGGAGCATGATTGCTGGCTCGGGCATGGCCGAGGAAGGCGAAATTGATTCGTTGATGGCGAGTTCTAAGCCAATTCCTGCCGCTGAACCGATGTTTAGTCCAGAACCCATCGCCGCCCACGGTGCGGGTGAGATGGGTGCCACCGATATAGGGGCGATGGAAGACCGACTGCTCGAGGATGACGAGCAACCCCTCGAGCGCGCCGAACCCCTTCACAGTGAGCACAGCGAACAAGAGCGCGCAGCGGCCATTTCGGCTCCCTCGAGCGACGCACACGAGGGCGATTCGCTCGAGGCCGACGACTTCGACTTCGAGATGGAAGACCCACTGGCCGCCAGCGCAGCCGTACCGTTGTCCAATTACGAGGCAGAAGTCGAGCCGATGGCTGCCCTCTCGAGCGACCCCGAGACCGTGCAGGCGTCCATGCCGCAGGCCGAACTGCCCGCCTTCGAGCCGATGGCGCTGGGCGACGTGACCCCGCTCTCGGACGAGGATTTGGCCGCGCTGATGGGCGACCCCATTCCGTCTACGCCCACTGACGCGCTCGAGCCTGCCCATGAGCCTATGTTGGCCGCGTCCGATTCGCCAGAAGACGAACTCGAGGGCATTCATGCTCCTCGAGCAGACTTCGTACCCGACGACCACGAACCCGAACTCGAGCCGATGGCTGCTGCGTCTGGAGCAGAATCCGAAACCGACGCCACCAACTTGGAGCCGCTCATGGCCGCGCCCGCCGTGGAGCACAAGCCCGCGCTCGAGGACGATTTCGTTGTGCTGGCCGGAACGCCAGTGCTCAACGAACCCGAGCCTGTGGTGGCTTCGCCCATTCCGGTTTACGTTCCCACTCCCGCCTCGGCACCCACTTACGCCCCTATGGCATCTGCGGGGGCGTCTGCGGGGGCGATGGGCCGCCTCTCGGAAGTCAGCCTGCGGGTTCAATTCGATGTCTCGGCGCTTCAAGAAGCTGCACTCCAGCTCGAGCCGCTCATCGGTCAGGTCGGTATGGCCTTCTTCCTGGCCCGCGCGGTGTCGCACCACGCTCACCTGCTGGGTCAGAGCGCAGTCTCGCACTCGAGGCTCTCGGACGGCAGTTTTGCACCGCTGCACGGTATCGGCAGCGAGTTTAAGTCAGCGCTCGAGGACTACGGCACCGCTCCGGCGGCCCAAGCCGTCGGCATTGCGGTGGCCTACGCCGGAGAGCTGGGTCTCGAGGAAGCCTCGAGCGCTCAGGCCGCTTACACCGTCTCGCTGGGCAAGCCTTACGGCGAGACCACCGGCCTCACCCTGCGCGGCGAGGTCAGCGTACAAGTTGGGGCGGCGTTCCTCAACGCGGTGGCCGACAGCCTGCACAAACCCATCACCCTGCTGGTTTGAGGGTTTTGGAGTTGAAAAAGCCCCCTCGAGTGAGGGGGCTTTTGCTTTGGGTCGAGGGCGGGGTTGAGGCTGTGAATTAGGTGCTCGAGTGCGTGGTTAGCGGTCCGATTCTCGAGCCGAATATCTCACATCGAACGCCATACCGTCTTGGTGGGGTCTACGCTTTGATAAATTTGGCCATTTTTACCCGAATTAAACTGGAGTGCGTTCCAGCCCGGTTTGAGATAAACGTTAGCGACGTATTTTTGTCCAGAGGGACAGCTTCGGGTTCCGGTTATGGTCACGCTGCTCAGGCTATAAAACCAGCCGTTGATAGAAATTTCGCTGCTGTCTCCTGTGGCACTCGCGGCTATACTGCTCAACTTTGTCACCGTGGTGCCGTCCACGAGCTGCAACTCTGCGAATGAATACACGTTTGCGAGCAGGTCGCTGACTTGAATCGTACCCGTGCAATCTGTGCCGCCCGAGTTTAAGGCTTGAAAGAGTGCTGAAATTGGACTGCTCTGGAGTTTGCTGGTTAGGGCAGCGCTCGGCAGCAGCAACGAGAACGAGAACTGACCGCTCACAGCTTTTATCGGCGCGCTGCTCAGGGTGGTAAGCCCATCTTTTGAGCGTAGCTGCACGGTGGCGGTACTTCCCACACTGATGACCTGAACCGTTCCCTCGATAGCGGTGGGCTGCACAAAGTCCGTTTTCGGGGGCGGCTCGACGGGTGCAGGGGTGCCGCCCCCGTTGCAGGCGGTCAGGGTCAGGCCAAGAATCAGCAGGCAGATTGAGGCAGGCTTGTGCATCACGGTTCTCTCCCTAAAAGAGCGCCTTTCGACATTCGCTCGAGGACGGCGCTTAAACTTCCTCGAGCTGGGTTTCGGATACGGTTTGAACACGGAACTCGAGAAAGCGGCGGTGGGTCGGAATCTTGAAGACCACTTCATTTTAAGCCGGGGCTTGTCCCAATGTCTTGAGACCAGAACTGTCCCAGGAATTAGGACCCGTGAGGCAAAAACGCCCTCGAGTCTGCCCTCAAGCCTGTGTGGTGCTAAACTGCATCCAGTTCACCGCACCAGATTTAAATTTGGAGGCCCCTCTTGCTGCCCCTGGCGCATCAAATCGCGTTTTTTATCTTCGCTCTGATTGCTGGAGCGTTTGGAACCCTCGGCTTTTTCCGGGTGTATAAGCGAATCTCGAGCGGCGCACCCTCGCCAGAGGCCCGCTGGAATAATCCGCTCGAGCGCGTTTTGAATGCACTTCTGACCACGCTGACCCAGGAACGGGTGTTCAGGAAGCGCAGCGTGGTGAGCAGCCTGCACTCACTTATCATGTACGGCTTCACTTTTTACCTGCTGGTCAACGTAGTGGACGGACTCGAGGGCTACTTCAAATTCAGCGTTCTCTCGAGCAACTTTCTGGGTGCCGCCTATAACTTTCTGGCTGATGTGCTCAGTCTGGGCGTGCTCATCGGCGTGATGGCGCTGGTTTATCGGCGCTTTTACGGAAAGTCTAGGCGAGATTTCAAATTCAACGAGCGCACTTTGCTACACGAGAAAATCAAACAGAATTACATCTCGAGGGATAGTCTGATTGTCAGCACTTTTATCCTGTTTCACGTCGGAATGCGGGTGGTGGGGCAGGGTTTCAAGCTGGTAGAAGAGGGGCGGGATGCGTTACAGCCGTTCTCGAGCGCGGTGGCTTCGCTTTTTATAGCACTGGGAGCATCACCCTCGAGCGCGCATGACTGGCGAATTTTCGCGTACTGGGGCGCACTGGGCAGCATTTTGCTGTTCCTGAGTTACTTTCCTCGCACCAAGCACATTCATCTGTTTATGGCTCCGCTGAACTACGCGCTGGCTCGAGAGGAAAACAGCGGAACCCTCCCGTTTCTCAAGCTCGAGCACCATGAAAACGAAGAACCCAAATTAGGCGCGAAGTTGCTCGAGGATTTGGCGTGGCCGCGCCTGCTCGACGCTTACTCCTGCATTCAGTGCAACCGCTGTCAGGACGTGTGTCCGGCCAGCGCCACCGGAAAGGCGCTGAGTCCGGCGGCACTCGAGATTAACAAGCGCATTGAACTCAATTCGCTCGAGTTTGGCGGCAGCGAACCGCGTCCGCTGCTCGAGTTCGCGCTGAGCGAGGAGGCGCTGTGGGCTTGCACCACCTGCGGCGCGTGTATGCAGGTTTGCCCGGTGCAAGACGAGCAAATGCTGGACTTGATCGATATTCGGCGGCATCAGGTGCTGGTGGAAGGCCAGCTTCCAGCCCAACTCACGGCGGCGTTTCGGGGCATGGAGCGCTCGAGCAACCCGTGGGGCATCTCAAAGGAAAAACGGCTCGAGTGGGCCGACGGTTTAAACGTGCCCACCGTGGAGGAAAACCCCTATCCAGACGTACTTTACTGGGTGGGTTGCGCCGCCGCCTACGACCCAAACGCGCAAAAAGTGGCTCGAGCGTTCGTACAACTGCTCGAGAAAGCCGGAGTCAATTACGCCGTGCTGGGCAAAGCGGAGGGCTGCACCGGGGACACCGCGAGGCGGGCCGGAAACGAGGCGCTGTATCAGGAACTCGCAGGCCAGAACATCAGCACGCTCAACACAGTAAACCCGAAATTGATTGTGGCCACCTGTCCGCACTGCATGAACGCGCTCGGCAACGAATACCCGCAACTGGGCGGCCATTTCGAGGTGATGCACCACACCCAGTATTTAGAGATGTTGCTCGAGGAAAACCGTCTCGAGCCGCGCTACACGCTCGAGGGCGGACTGACCTACCACGACCCCTGCTATCTGGGTCGCCACAACGGGGTGTACGAGGCTCCTCGAGCGGTCTTGAATTCGCTGGGCGCAGAGATTCTGGAACTCGAGCGCAGCCGTGAGAACTCGTTTTGTTGTGGCGCAGGTGGGGCGCAGTTCTGGAAGGAGGAGGAACCTGGCGACCTGAAGGTCTCGAGCAAACGCATGGGCGAGATTCAGGCGCGGCTAGACGCGGCCAACCCGGAGAAAGGTAAACCTAAAACCCTGGCGGTGGGCTGCCCGTTTTGCAAATCTATGCTCAGCTCGAGTCCGGGCCGGGATGAGGATGTGCAGGTGAAAGACGTGGCTGAATTGCTGCTCGAGAGCGTGCGCTGAGGCTCGAAGCGTTTTAGAGTTACTCGAGTTTAGGCAAATTATCGAGGTCCGCCAAATCTTTAGAGCGTCCGCTGTCTTGGGCAGAACGGCACCCCCTGGGGCCTGCCCGCTGGCCCGCTTATTTTGGAGCAGGTCTTCAAGCCCGATAATGGGCAGCTCGAGGCCGTCAATCACATCCATTTTACGGCGGGCGTAGCTGGCATCGAATTCGACCCCCGAAGGCGCGGTCAACATTTCAATACGGGCTGGAGGTACGCCCATACGGAAAATCTTACCGCGCTCGAGAAAGATTTCTGGCGACAAGCCTGTGAATCCAAAGTCCTCGAGCGCCAGTGCGATTTTTTCAGCGTTTTCAGGACTGACCCGAATCCACAGGTCAATATCACCTGTGGCGCGCACAAAGCCGTAATAATTGACCGCATACCCACCCAACAACAGATACTCAACCCCACGGCTGCTCAACAACCTCAAAAACTCTTTGAAGTCGGAGTTCAGTTGGATGGTAGCCAAAATTCACCTGCCTCAGATGCTCGAGCGCCGCCATCCGCTCCTGGGGAGTTTTTGCAAGCCAGAACGCCAAGTCATCCGAATCTTCCCCCATATCTACCACCGAGAAATGCGCTTTGTCCAATCGAAATGTACCCTCGTCTAGCGCCATAAGAGCATTTTAGCGGAAACGGTTCACGTCGCGCAGGTGGTTGTCAAAATTGGTGTTCAGGTAGAGCTTGCCGTCGGTGCCGTGCAAAAAGTACAGCGCGGGCTTCCCGTTGATCAGGCGCACCGGCTTGAGGGTTGCCTCGAGCGCCGCCGCTCCCGGATTGTTGATGGGGGTGGGCGGCAGTCCGGCCCTGGTGTAGGTATTGAACGGGGTGTCGCGGGTGAAATCTCCCCTCGAGCGGTCCAATTCGGGTAGTCCGATGCCCAGTCCATAAGCGATGGTGGGGTCGGATTGCAGCCGCATTCCCATCTCGATGCGGTTGAAAAACACCCCGGCAATGCTGGGCATCTCTTTGGCCCCACCCGCCTCGGCCTGAACCATGCTCGAGAGCGTGACCCACTGGTACACGTTGAGGCCCAGTTTCCCAGCTCGGGCGATGTTTTGGGGGGTGAGTTCCACGTTCATGCGCTCGAGCTGGGTAGTCACAATCTTTTGCGGCGTGTCACGTACCCGAAACTCGTAGGTGTCGGGAAAGAGAAAGCCTTCGAGCGAGGCTTTTCCTTTGGTGAACTTGGAGAGCGAGGTGTTTCGCAGCAGTTTGAGGTTGCTGGCGTAGTCGCCAAACCCCGCCCGAGCAAAGCTCGAGGCCACGTCGCGCACCCGGCGACCCTCGGGGAAGGTGACGCGCACGGTGGCGGGCCGACCGGGTTGCGAGAGGGTATCGGCCAGGTCAAAGAGGTTCTGGTCGCCACTGAGGGTATAAAAGCCCTCGTGCAGCTTACCCCCCAGACGCTTATACCTAAAAACCAGCGCGGCGAGGTCGGCGTTGTGAATGAGTTTTTTCTTCTCGAGCGCGCTAATAATCTGGCTCACGGTCATACCGCGCTCCACCTCGAGTTCGATTTTCTTGGCTCCAGTGCCCGCCGTCAGCGTGTAGGCGTACAGGATGAAGGCCAGCAGGGCCAGCACGATGAGCGAGAGAACGCCCAGAAGGATCAACCAGGGGCTGAGGCGGCGGGGCGGGGCGATGTCCAGATGTCTGTGCATAGGGTTAAAGGGTGCTCGAGTCGAGGGGTGAGGGCGGAAGGGGGCGAGTGCAAACACAACTCGAGTTCAGTGTTGCAGTTTACGACAAAGTGGGCCAAACCAAATTAAACCGAGATGGGAGCCAATCCGTAGTGCTCGAGCCGCGCCCGGATTTCATCGTCCATGCCCACCCTGGCCCCAAAGCGCCCAATGACCCAACCCGCCACCTGAACCGCCAGGGTCGCGGCAGCCTTGGCGTCGCCAGAGCGCAAGAAGTGGCTCAGGAACGCGCCTCCGAAGGCGTCGCCCGCACCTGTGGCGTCCACCACCGCGTCCGTGGTGGCCGCCACATGCAGGGCTTCCCGGCCCGGTTCACCGACCAGCACACCTTCATGGTCGAGCTTGAGCACGATGCAGGCTTTGGGATAGTGCGCTTGAAGCCACCCCAGCATCTCGAGCGGAGCACTCTCACCGCTCAGCGCCTGGGCCTCGTCGCGGTTGGGCAACAGATAATCGAACTCGAGGGTGTCCATCAGGCTCAAAAAGGTGTTGCGCCCAGTCTGCATAATCATCTGAAAACTGCCGGGGTCCAGCGATACGGTTGCGCCCGATTCCTTGGCAATTTTAGCCGCCTCGAGCGCCGCCTCACGCGGAGGGTTGGTGAACAGACTCCAGGCAGTGAGGTGCAGGTGCTGGCTGTTCTGAATCACCTTAAGGGGCAACTCGTCGGGCGTGAGCAGGAAATCCGCGCCCTGACCGGACAGCATCGAGCGCTGACCGCTCCTGTCAATCAGGGCCAGCACCACCCCAGTGCGCCGCTCGGAGGTCCAGATAGGGTGAACCGCGACCCCCTCACTCTCGAGGTCGGACACCGCGAACTCGCCAAAGCGACCAAAGCCCACCTTGCCCACAAAACTCGTGGGCAAGCCGCAGCGCGCCGCCCAGGTCGCCAGATTGGCCGCGCTGCCCCCGCCCAACAGCTCGAGCTGACCGGTGGTGTCGCCGCCGGATTGCAGTGGGGTGTCCGGCTTGGCCAGCACGTCCCAGGCGAGGTCGCCCACGGCCAGAAAGTTCACAGGTGGACCTCGAGCGGTGGATAAGGCATAAACGGGTGCATAGCAAGGTTATAGCGCGTTTGGGGATGGGGGAAAAGAGAGCGGGGTAGACCCAGAGACGCCCGAGTGGGGCAAACAGGGTACATACTCGAGGGAAAACGTCAAAGCTCGAACGTCTGAGACGCACTCGACTTGTGCAAAGGACTTCTCCAGGGGTGAAATCTTTTCTGGCTGTTTAGAACGCCCTAGAGGATACGAATGATTATCCAACTTCTCCCCAATACACTTACGAAAAGGTTATGTTCTCGAGTCTGATTCAGACAGGTTTGAAGCTTTAAGGTTCTTTCGACCCTATGGAAGCGAGGGACAGAGGTACAGTTCGAGGCGCGACCCAAGCTCAAAACCCCGCCTAGCCCTGACTCAGCCACTCGAGTTCACGTCCCACCGCTTCGTACTCGAGCCACGCCAGCGGCGCTCGGGGGTCGCCCCGGACCTCGCGCACGGTGGTTCCAGCCAATGCAGCGCGGTTAAAAGCGGCCCAGCGCCTCACCTCACTTCTCAAGGTCGGCACACCGGCCTCGAGCAGGGTTTTGCGCGCCTCGCTGCCATCTTTCGAGGGAGGCGGCGGTATGAGGGTGATGAGCGCGTAGTACGGCACCAGGAACTCGCGCAGCGCCTCCACGGTTTTGAGCAGCGCCCGCATCGAGAGCTGGTCCGGGGCGGTGGGGACCACCACCAACTCGCTTTCGCGCACCAGTTCGCGCAAAGTCTTGTTGCGCGGCCTCGCCGGGGTGTCGGTGACGATGTGAGCAAACTTCTTGAGCTTACCGGGATCCTCGAGCGGACGCACTTCGAAGGGCAGCTTGCCCATTTCAGCCCACTCCAGGCTCGAGCTGTTAGGGTCGGCGTCGAGCAACACAGTTTTACCGCGCTGGGACAGGTAGGCAGCCAGGTGAACCGAGGTGGTGGTTTTGCCCACACCTCCTTTGTAACTGAGCACGGTGAGTTTCATTAGGACTGCGATTATGGCACTTTATGTGCTATTTATCTACCGTCTGGCTCGAAGAAAACTCGAGGAAAATAGAATTCTGAGACCCAATGCGGCCTCGCTCAACTCACGCCCACCCGCAAGCGCTCGAGCAAACCCGCAGCCCGCAAGTTGAATTTGCTCGAGGGCTGCGGCAAGCCCTGAAAGCCCTCCAGGTCGCGCTGCACTTGCCGAGATTGAGCGGCTGCCAGCGAATGAGCCGCGTGCAGTTCAACCAAAGCGCTCAGCACCTCGAGCATCAGGAAAGGAGCCGCCATACGCCTTCCCGCCTCGAGCGCCAGATTCAGGCAGCCCAGCGCCTCGCCCCAGTTCCCCTCGAGCAGGTAAGCCCGCCCCGAGTGCATCTGCGCCCAGGCCAGCGCTCCGGGATGGTTCAGGGTCTGAGCGCCCTCGAGCGCACGCCCATACGCTTCCCGCGCTGCGCTGGCCATGCCCTGGCTTATCGCTGCATGACCAACCACGAGCTGGGTAGAGTACTGGGTCCAGGCTCGGTGGCAGGGGTCGGATGACAAGGGAGGCAATACCTCGAGCCAGCCGCTCAGGGTCAGCGCTTGCTGAGGGGGGGTCTGCCCCTCGAGTGCGGGCAAGGGACGACCTGCGAGCGACGCCGCCAGCTCGAGCGACGCCGAGGGATTGTGTGCGGGATGGTCCGGGTTGCTTTCTGGCACACTTCTTTCGGGCATACTTCTTTCTGGCAAACTATGCGCCTCCGACCCAGATTCAGCCCCCCACAAGTCGAGCAGGGCCACCCAGCCCCAGGCCAGCGCCGCGCCCTGTCGAGCGCCGAGTTCGAGCAACCGCTGGGCCGCAAAGCGGGTTGTTTTCCTGGCGATGGTGCTCGAGCCGAGACCCGCCAGACCTAAACCCAAGCCCAGACGCATCCGCTCGAGGCTGAGCAGGGCTTCAGGGGGCAGCGACGTTGCCACCGGGGTGAATAGCGCATCATCGGTCTCGAGCAACAGCGGCAAGGTCTGACCCAGCGTCTGCGGCCCCCCCTCGAGCGCTCTGTAAAAGGCATAGCCGTAAATCAAGGTCTCAAAGGCCGCCTCGACCTCGCGTTCACGGGCGCTTTTCAATCCCCAACACAGGGCGCGGCGCAGTCCTACCTTGTCGGCATCGAGTTCGGCCAGTTGCTCGGCGGTGTGCGGACCTCCCAGGCGGTGTTCTTGCTGACTCAGAGAGCGCATGTAGTGAAAAAAATGGCTGCGCTCGAGCGCGTGACCTTCGCCCTGCCACTTCGCGGTGGCCTTTTGGCGGGACCGTTCATCTGCGCCCTGTGTTTCATGCTCGAGCAGCCAACTCGAGAGCGCACCGTGCAACCGGACCCAACGTTCTCCGCCTTGCAGCAGTCCCCGGCGCTCGAGCTGCATCTGCTGCGCCCGAGCCACTCCCAATACCTCGGCGGTCTCAGGAGAACACCCCTCGGCAAAGTGGGACAACAACCGCAGCGCAGCTTTTTCAGCCTCGCTGAGCGCGCTCCACACCCCCTCAAAGCACCGCTCGAGTCGCGATTCCAGCGTCAACTCAGGCGTGGCGTTGGACAGCTCCAGGCCCCCCACCCCACAGAGATACAGCTCGAGCGCCGAATAGCTCCCCTGGAGTTGTGTAGGCACACTCGTGGCACCCGCCCCTCGCCGGGTCAGTCCACGGGCAGGACCTGCCTGCCGACCCATCCCCTCGAGCAGCTCGAGCGCCTCTGTGCCACTCAAACCGGGCAGTTCACGCGAAAAATTGGCTTCCGGGAGAGGCTGATGACCCACCCCCAGAATGCAGAGCGACGGACAGTGCTCGAGCAGGCGGGCCATAAGCGTTTCCGAGGCCCCAATGTGGTCCAGCACCAGCACTATGGGGTCTGCGCTCAATGCCTGCCACAGTCCGGCCTCACCGCTGGACCGCTCCTCGAGCGAAAGCTGAAGGGCGTCGGCCAGCAGGGTCTCGAGGGTCACTCCACTGCCCTCACTGCTCTCACTGCCCTCATTGCTCTGTGAGTTGAATTGGGCGCTCGAGGCGTCCACGTAGCACACTCCACGGCCCGCCGAGCGCGCCCACGCGCACAGCGCGAGCGCCAGACGGGTTTTTCCCACTCCCGGCCCCGCCCACAGCGACAGCAGGCGATGACCAGACTCGAGCGCGCCACGCCAGAGGCTCAACTCGGCGTCGCGTCCCCACAGCGGGGTGGTGCGTTCCGGCTCCCCGCTCGAGCGCGCGGGGGTGCGGCCCAATGGTTTGCCCCGTTCCAGACCCCGTTCCAAACCCCGTTCAAGCCCGTGGGTTAAATTCTGGGCCAAAGCGTATACAAGGGCCAGGACCGACGCTCCCGGCAGGGTCCCGTAGTCCTCGAGCAGACGGGCGCGGTACGCCTCGAATCGCTCCAGGGCCTTTGCGTGCTGTCCGCAGCGCAAGGCACTATTCAGGTAAAGG
>Ga0123337_10006187_pt1 | contig 11511 bp, 10 predicted proteins | sample frozenSSSSmetaG_FD_89792 | JGI IMG/M metagenome (GOLD analysis project Ga0123337, IMG submission 89792) | Glacier valley bacterial and archeal communities from Borup Fiord, Nunavut, Canada, to study Microbial Dark Matter (Phase II) -... | ecosystem: Environmental > Aquatic > Freshwater > Ice >...
ACTGTATTCTTCCGCAATGTGAAAAGCATTGTTAATTAAAAATGTATCTGGGTTCCAGTCAATATATTGAAGCGTGATACTTTTTTTGTCCCCGTCAAAGTTCTGGTCAAATGTTTTGCCCAGGGTAATAAGGTTATAAGCTGTTTCGCAGGCTGCAATGTATCCTTCGTTCATCGGCAGTTCCTTCAAGGCCCGAATCCCGTTTTCAATATTGGCATCGCTGATGTAAGTGGTCTTTGTTGAACTGATTCGTTTTTCGGAATTGATTTCTTTCAACTGCTTCCGCAAAATATCATCCAACAAAATATTACTTGTTTTGCCTCCCCGAAGGTTTTCTGCTTCTGCCGGACTTAGATAGGTATAACCCAACTTTTGCAGCAATTGTAAGGCAGGAATCTGGCTGATGTGGTCTTCTTTGAAACTGGGTATATCATTCATTTTCTTCTTCTTGGAATAAACGCAGGTTTCACAAGCGGTTCATAGGCTTTAAGCCCTTCGTCACCTGTAAATATCTCTACTTTAGTTGAACTTTGTTCTGCATAGTATTCGGCGACATCTTTTATTGTAGCATCTCCCAACGAAAGTCTATTGGCTGCAAGCCTAGGCCATTTTTCTGCCAGGTCATTTAATTTCTCTGCACTCCACAAATCTGATTGGACAGTAAAAGCGGCCCATGGAGTTTCGTTGTTGACAGTTTTGCGTATCAATTCTGCAAATGATAAGGCCAGATGATATCGGTTACCTGAACTTTGCGCGATATGATTTCCAGTTTCAATAATGGAAGCCAACGGTAAAACCAATATGGTTTTGGCAGCTATTTCTGTTTCAATCTTTTGATTTACCCGTTCGTAGTCCCAACTATCTTTTCCTTCTCCCAAAGTTGCTTTGCCTGCTATTTGTAACCAGACACATAGGATGGAAGTATCCATTATCAATACCTTACTCATGACTCTCACTCCTTTCTGCTGTTTGCTCCAAAGCACCTATTGTCATTAGATCACCAATCGTTCCGGATGCCATCAGTTTGGGCAGCATTTTAAAATCTTCCAATAAAATAATATTACTACATCCTGTCTTTTTATTTCTATGCACATAGGAAATAAATGGAATCATCGTATTTCCAAAAGCATCCAGTAAGGCAGGATTGTGAGTGGTGCACAAAATGTCAACTTTCTGTTTTTTTCCTAATTCCTGAAGCATTTCTACCAGGATCTTTGCCTGCGATGGATGTAACCCATTGTCTATTTCTTCGATAATTAACAAACTATGTTCTTTTACTGTTAACATGGCGGTGATGATAGCCAAAAAGCGCAATGTTCCGTCCGACATCCCCCTTGCATCGATATCTAAACTTTCATTTTCAGTCCACTGCTCTTTGCAATAAAGCATGGCGTCTGTCTTGAATAAGCCCACTGTTTCAGACCATATTTTTAATATATCCTTTTCCGGCAGATGACTGACATATTCTGTTAAAATATCTTCAACGCCCATTTTTTGATTATCAGGTAAGGCAGCCAAAACTCCTGCAATGTTAGCTGCATCTCTTTGTAACCGATCTGACAATTTCGAGAATGAACGCATGTGATTGGGAATCGGATCAAGGATAAAGATATTTCTCAATTCATTCAAAACCATTGTACCAGCTTCCTTTATTTCACTGCGAATACCCATGGTCTCAATCTGACTTAGGATAGAAAATGATCTATTCATATCTACTCGTTTGCCTCTTCCTTGAGTACCAGTAGTGAAATAGGCTGGAAGAATTGGAGTATCGCCAGCCTCTTCCAGGGTGGAGAATAAGTTCTTATTTGTATTTCCGACTCGAGGTTTTTTACGGATAGACTCCAGAGATTCATCGCAAAGTTCAAATCTTGTTCCATTTATTTTACGTATTCGAATGGTATATTTGTAATCTGTGTCATCAACATCAGAACCAACCAGAACTTGCAGTTCACATTCTGTTTCTCCTTTTCTCACGATCCAATCAAGTCCTCCACGAATAGGAGATAGCTCACTGTCACCATTCACTGACGCGAGTATCTGCTTTCCCCAAGCCAACCGATACAAAAAAAGAAAGGCATCCAATATATTCGACTTTCCACTGGCATTGGTTCCAATCAGAATACTTAATGGATCGATATACAAAGTAGTGGAATCAAAACTCTTCCAATTTTTTAAGCTTACTTCTTTTATCATGGCAATGTGTGTGTTAAATATGTTGTATAAAATTAATGAAATACTATTTAAGGTTTCTTCTTACCTTTAGATTTTCTGGTGTCTGTCGCTTCTTTCCCTGCTTCGATCACCTTCCTGACGTCAGGAAAGTGATCTACAATTTCTTCACCCGCATTTGAACAAGCGTCTTTTGCTTTAAGGATCACCTTTTCGAAATTTTCCCACTTGCTATATCCAAGTAGTGTCTGAATTTCCCTGGCACTCCAGCATTCAATGCCTTCCAGTTCAGACGCAACCTCCTCAAACTGAACAAATAATTGTTGGATTTCTTCTGATTTCATAGGTTCAATATTTTAGTGATCATTCAATTTCATTTTTACATCATCAATACCTTTATCAGCCTCTTTTTCTGCTCATGCAATTGATCTGTTTTAGCTTTACGCAAATGACGTTTCATTATTTACCGATACAACATTTCTTGTACTTTTTACCACTTCCACACGGGCAAGGGTCGTTGCGTTCAACTTTGAGCCCTTTATTTACAATTGGTTGGGTTGGAAGCCATCGGTCATAACCATTTTCCTTTTTATCCTGATAATTATCTTCCTGAAAGTTATCGATCTCTTGTTGAACACTTTCAGGTACAGTCCATGATTCCAGATAATTGTCAAATTGTTCTCCAACAGTTTTGTCGGTTAAATGTCGATACGTATCCGAAAACAACTTTACCAGCCTTGGGTCGGGAGGCTTCAACTGTGGCCAGTCAAAAACAAACTTCATTTGCCATGCCGAATTATTAAGATAAAATAATGAGTCAAATTCAAGCATACTAATATTCTCTTCCATCCGCTGATAGTAATGGTCGTCGATCAAATTATGCACATGAAAAAACTGATAGACATATTTTAATCCATACACCATACCGAAAATTTCTATTTGATTAGACATGTAGTCCCGGTCGTACTGATTTTCAATATGTTCGGAAAGTATGGGGTAGGGAATATAAAAAAAGGCTTCATTATCTTCTTCATGACCAAACAATTCTATTTTTTTCAGGATAGTGAAAAACCTGTCCGAAATCATAAACGACATCCCAAACTCCTCTTTCATGTATTTGAAAAATTGAACCGTCAGGGTAAGCAACAAATCATTGATGCCATTTTCAATTTTTGATTGAACGGCCACTTTATCAAGTGGTTCTCTCAGGTTTTTCAGGGTTATCTCAAAGACTGTTTCATCTGGGGAAGTTTCAAACATTTGAACTTCATTTTTATACTCCTCGACACAGCCCGTTACTTCCTCTTTGATTTTCCCGTAAAGCTTTTCAAGTTCACATAAACATATCGTGACATTAAATGTGTCAGATGGATAATAAATGAATTCTTCTGTTTCTGGCATGATATTCAAAATGGATTTTGAATATTCAAAGGCAAGCTTGTTTTGACTATGATAGGTGAGTTGGACGAGCGCATCACTGGCAACTGTTAAGCGGTCAGGTACAGGAATCTGTTTTGTTATTTCCAGCCGTTCCTTAATGGTTTCAATATCGCCACGATAAAAAAGATGGGTGATCAAATCTTTTTCAATTCTGCGGCATTGGGTCTCATATTTTCCGGGGAAAGTTTTCCGGTAATGGTTCACAAAATTCAACACATCATCAACTCTGGCTAACTCAAAAAGCTGTTCTGTAATTCCTTCGAACATATTAATCCAATCCAACTCCAATTTTGGATAGTTTTGGAGCAAATGATTTAAAAATTGAAATGTTTCCTCCTCAGTTAATCCCTGATTGTATTCCTCAATTTCCTCAATCTCTTTCTCGTACCAGTTAATTGCTTCATTCATATTTTTGTCGATTTATTGTTCGTTTGTTTTGTCTGAACCATTAATTGTGGATACTTTTAAATCAATTTTCAATCTTTTCTTCCCCGTCAGCAACACCTGCATCATCCCCTTTTTCTGCTCACGCAATTTATCTGTTTTGGCTTTGAGCAGTTGTATTTCTTTATCAGTTGCTTACCTTAATTTTGGAACGTCAGTCTATTCCTTTGTTCATCCATCTTATCTTGTCGGGAGCATTTGCATTAGTCGTCTGTTGTGTTTCAATAATTCTTTCCCAATATAATCTTGCGGGCATTTCAAATGTATATATTGAAACCTGATTCCAAACTCTGCTTCTAATTTATCTCCAAGGAAATGACAAAGCGCAACGCGATTCTGTGGAGCTTTATTTTCGGGAAAGAAATAATGAATTAGCATGACATTAACTTTCGGAAATTCATCCAAATATGGATATAGTTTCAGAATATTGGTGTTAGGATGTTTTTGCCCTTTTTCACATTCCAAAAGGATTAATGTATCATATGAAAGATTACACCAATTGTCAACTTCTCCCCACTTTCCCAAAGAAAATTCTTCATTGCTGAATGTAATTCCTATTGCTTCCTCAATTGCCTGAGAAATGATGATATTTTCTTTGGTTGTCTTTTTCATTCTAATTTATTTTTTGAATTAGGCGCTTAATTATACTAAAAACGGGATAAATTAGTTCACTTCCCTTGTAGGTATTAAAAAAACTCAATACCTGTTATACAGTTTCCACCGTGAAAATTATTTTAGATCATACACCTTGTTATTTAGGGTGTGCTGAAAAACGCACACAGTCAATTTGATTGTAGGGCATAAATATCCATTAAAAGAGCTACTCTGGGCAGTCCCTGACTATCTTTAAGCGTATATTTTTGCACCTTCCTATCTACTTTTGATAAATAAGCAATCCATCCTGGATTTCTCCCCTGTTCCTATGGAATGGGTTGGTGTTTGTCTGCTACTTTCTGATACCCATCTGATACTCATCTGATACCTTTCTGTAACCCTAGGTTACAGAAAGGTATCAGATGAGTATCAGATGGGTATCAGATGATGGTATGTTATCCCTGGCATATTGGCATTTTGTTATTGTATGTTCAATTTCCTTGCATTGTATATCATTCTGGTTCATTCAATGTACTAATTTATCCCCTTTGATGTATAATAACGTAAAATGCTAATGATAATAGGTATTACAGATTCTAAATTTATGATTGTGCACATATTGACACTATGTATTTAAAATTTACAAATGCTAAATCATTTATTATCAATGGTTATGATTTATTTTAACTATTGTCTAAGTGCCTAATTCAATTTATTTTTAACCTTTTCTTCCCCGTCAACAATACCTGCATCATCCCTTTTTTCTGCTCCCTTAGTTTATCAGTCTTCGATTTGAGTAATTGTATTTCTTTATCGGCTGCTTGCAAGACTTTGGCAATGGCGGTTTGTTCTGCTACCGATGGAATTTTTACTTCAAGTTTCAAAAAATCCTTTTTGCTTAATACTCTGTTCCTTCCAGCACCACCTGGAGAAATCAAATCCAATAAGTATTTGAATCTTAGTTGAAGTATAAAATGCCTGAAATAATTCATAACACCATTGCTTGGGTTGAAGGTAAATGTTGGAAAACGATGAGATACCAATGCACCATCATCTTTTTTACCTGCAATTGCAATGGCTTGTTCCCAGGCAAAAGTGATATTAACAATCAAATCATTTTCTTTTACAATGAATAGGGTATCCATTTCAATTTTACCTGGCTCAAAATCAGGTTTAAGGAATGTTCCTTTTCCATGACTTCTAATTCCTAATGCAAGAAATGATGAAGATGGTTTATCAACTGGACGTGAAATCGGTATCAAAACCTCTTCTAATAATTTAACTTTCCACTTTTCATTTTCAAACCCCTTCAACCTTTTCTTTCCGGTCAATAAATTCTGCATCAGCCATTTTTTACGTAGCTCTTTTTGGGCAATGAGTTGGTTGTTTTGGTTGATGGCGGTGTCCATTAAACTTAGGAGGTGAGCTATGGCGTTTTGTTCTGGAAGTAGAGGAAGAGGAATTTTTAGCTTTCTGACATCAGAGGAATTTATAGCCGGATAATTTGAGCCAACTAATAATTGATAAAACTGCCTTGATATTCCTGAACTGAAAAGATACTGAAATAAAAATTCATTACTGCCTTTATTAACAGTAATAACAGCAAATCCTGTTGACGCAATTAAATCTTTAACATCATCTTTTATCAAGGAAAAACCCTGAAGATTTGGACGAACAGTTGACATCAAAATATCACCATTATTAACTATTCTTCGTGCTCTTGAAGGTGAAGTAGAAAAAATTTGTCTGGTAGTTTCAATTTTAAAATCCTCACTATCCACATCGGATAAAGAGATATAGTCGAACTCATAATCCTTCGGAGTATTCCCATTCAAACTATCTTTGTCAATATCTGAAATATCTTCAAAGTGCTTTATCTCCCAATCGCTTGGAATGGAAGTATTGTAAAATGGTTTTGTATTGTTATTTTCCATCGCCTAATTTTTTAATAGTTGGGTTTGTGGTCAATGATTTTAGTTGTTGTATGGCAATGGTATTGAGTTTCTTCAACCGGTCGGGTTGCGACAATTCCATACGGATAAATTCGGCATTCATGCTTTCCATGTTTGCCAGTACCAATAGTTGTTCAATGTTGCTATAATCTCTGATATTTCCTTCTTTCCCGGGGTTTTCTTTTCGCCATTGCTGAGCTGTTTTTCCAAACATGGCAACATTCAATACATCGGCTTCGCTGGCATAAATAATCTGCTGTTGCTCTTTCGTAATATCTGCAGGAATGATATTTTCCTTGATGGCATCAGTATGGATACGGTAATTTATTTTAGCAAGCGTTCGATTAAGGTTCCATTCCAGCGAAAGCCTTCGGTTCTCATCTTCTTTAAGGCGTTGAAATTCTTTTATCAGGTAAAGCTTAAACTCAGGACTTAACCAACTTCCAAATTCAAAAGCAAGATCTTTATGTGCATAAGTACCGCCGCCATATCTTCCGGCTCGGCTCTGAATACCAATAGCATTTGTTGCTTCTACCCACTTTTTAGGAGTTAGTCGGAAACTATTAAGACCGGCTTCTTTTTTAAAGGTGTCGAATTCGCCACCTTTAAACTCCGGATTATGAATTTGCTCCCAAATACCCAAAAACTCCAGGGTATTACGGTTGCGCATCCAACTGTAAATCAAATCATCTCCTCCAAATTTCTTAGCCATATCTGTAAGACAAATAAAATCATCTTCTTGATGACTGAGGATTGTAATGGCAGTTCCCTGCACATTGATGGTTGTTTTCTTTTCTTTTGCCATAGTTTCAATGTTAATTTTTAAAGTGGTCGAATTCGACCACTTTATGCTTTAAATTTAGCTAATCCTCTTACCATAAAAATTTCTTAATGATAGTTTCCAAAGCCATTCCAACACGTTCGTCACGATTATCCTGTAGACTCAGATAAAGTGACAACGGGTCAACATTGTCCTCCTTTGTGATCCCTTGGCTAAGAATGGAGGGATTGTATTTCCATAATTCCAGACAATACCTGCCTTCGAGTTCGTTGGGGTTTATTAATCGACCTTTCTTTTGCAGATCATAGAATTTTGACCTCTCAATTGCATAATAGGTCTGACGGCTTGGATTCATGTCGCTGTATTCGGCCAGAGCTGATTCATTGGCCCCCAATAAAAACATCCCTTGTGGCTTTTCATCAACGTAAACTTTTTTAAATACAGGGTTCACGAATAGTGGTAATGCTGAATGCCAAAGATTTGCTCCACCGCTAACGAACCTGATATATTTTTCTTTGGTGCCTTCAACAGTGCAAAGTCCCTTCTTAAGAAGATTGTCAACAGCTTTAGTGATGGCCATCTTGGTATAACCAAATTTTAAAGCCAATTGTGTAAAGCTTTCTTGTTCCAGGTTTCCTTTTCCTTCTTTGTATAGGATATGGTATAAAAGAATGAATTGTGAAGATGGCAAAAGTTTTTCTGTTTTCCTTTTTCTACTCCGATTTTGATTGTCTTCTCTCAAATCAACAAGAAAATCAGGCAAAAACAACTGCTTTCCGGGCACAATAAAGTTGATCCCTTTTTCGATGAGTCTTTTTCTGTATAACGCCGAAAGGTCGTCGGCTAGTAAAACAACTCGCTTATTCAGGCTATTTCTCAATAGATCGAAATGTTTTTCCAATTGGAGAATACTGAATCCATCAACATCCTTATACTCCATTAATAGAAACCCTTGATTAAACAGCATGGTATGATATAGGTTATAAATTTCACTTATGAACATAGGTAGTTTCCCTAGTTCATTTTTTGATACCAGAGCCAGTTCGATCCTACATCCCAGTATATCGTCAATATATTTGAGCAGCCTCTTTTTTATATCCTCCATTGTAAACCTATTTATGTAGTTATAAACCTGCTTGATTTATTGTGCAAATATAAGTTTATTGTATTGTTATTCAATATCATCATCAAAATCAATTTATACATCATTGTGAAATAAAACATTATTGCATGTTATCACAACTATTTGATAACATGCAAATACAAGGATAATATATTGATATAAAACCCATCACACTTCTAAACATTTTATATTATTAAAATATTGATGCTCCCCATACTTCACATAGCCCAATTGATTGGTTGCCAAATTTGTTTTCCCAATCATAAAATCAGGAACATTAAAATGATGGTGACCAAAGATCCAGAAATCGGGGCCCCTGTCTTCAATTAAGTCATACAATTCAACGGCAAAAGCTTCATTTAATACATCACCTCTGTATTTCTCCGGATAGTTCATGAAACTGGGAACATGATGTGTAGCCACAACTGTTTTGCCGGTGTAATTGAGGTGTAGCTCACGGGAGATAAAGGATAAACTTTCCTCATGCAAAAGGTTAAACTGATCGGAACAAAAAGGAAAATCATTGAATTTGATAACTTGAAAATCACTTACGCTTCTTTCAATCTGCCAGTGGTTGGTTGGACTAATCCGTGACCAAAGGGTTGAAAAAATAAAACGAACGGTATCCTTTTGGACTGACAGGTTATTTACCAAATGGACATTTGAGAGGATATTTTCATTCAATGTTCCGCATTTTTGAGCTAAATCAAAGTAATAGTATTCATGGTTACCCGGAATCCAATAAGTTGTTTCGAAGTGATCAGAAATAGATCTGAAAAAATCTTTGTGTTTGTCCATTACTGCAAAAGGAACAATATCACCAGCCAATATTAAAACATCGCCTTTGGGCTCTAAAGGATTCTTTTTGAGAAAATCCTTGTTTTCAGGAAATTCCAAATGTAAATCGGAGGCGTATTGTACTTTCATGTTAGATTCCTCCCTCCATTTGAACTATTGGAATTTTTCCAATAGTTGCCTTCTCGTCCAACTCTCCAGATTCAAAAATCTGCTTGAGATGATAATTAATGGTTGTTAGATCTACACCAAACAATTCCGACATACGCTTTTGCGAAAGCCAGAAAGTTTCGTTATTGAATACTACTTCAATTTTTATTTTGTCATTCGATGTTTTGTAAAATATTATATTTGAACTTGTTAAGTCGCCAATAAGTTCAGATGCCGAAATTTTATCAGTAAAATAAGCTTGTGCCTGAAGTACAATTGACTTTTTATTATTCGCATTCATAGATATAAGCAAACAAGCGTATTTACTTAATTTCAGGTTTTGAATAGTTCTAAAAGCTCCTGAACCAATTTCTACCATTTCGTTGAGCTCAACGAAATGGTCAGCTATTGAGTTTGCATTGTTCCGGCAAACCTCCATTGCTTTTTCAATGATTGGTTTAAAGTTTCTATATTCTGCATATCCCAAAATATTTGAGAGGTCTCGTGCCTTCCAGAAAGCTTTACCTGCTTCATCAGTATGCTTTATAGATTCGAATCCATGCATCAAATTAGGAATGTTTTCATTTTCCATCTTGTCCAAATTATTCAACTCCAAGTTCTTTCAGGTACAAGTTCATTTCTGCTTGTACAGTTTTCAATTCTATCTCTAATTTGTCAATTTCTTTCTGAACTTCAGCAATATCCACTTCGGCTTCTTCCACAAAAGTGTCTACATAACGGGGAATGTTCAGGTTGAAATCATTTTCCCGTATTTCTTCAAAGGTGGCTACATAGCTGAATTTATCTTCCACAATGCCTGCTTTTAGTTTGCCTTCATTGAAGTTACGGTAAGTATCAACAATGTGATCAATATCAATGGGTCGTAGTCTGTTTTGGTTCTTAACCGATTCAAATTGCTTACTGGCATCAATAAACAACACATCGGTAGTCCCAACTTTGCCTCTGTTAAAAATCAAAATGGCAGCCGGAATACCTGTGCCGAAAAATAGGTTGGCAGGCAATCCAATGACAGCTTCAAGGATATTTTCCTCAATTGTTTTCTGGCGTATTTTCCCTTCACTGGCTCCACGGAACAACACCCCATGAGGAACCACCACACCCACTTTACCTTTGCCTTCATAAGCGGTTTCAATCATGTGGCTAATAAATGCCCAATCGCCCTTGCTCTTCGGAGGTGTACCTCTCCAAAAACGATTGTATTTGTCCGACTCAGGATCAAAACTGTCTGCCGATTTGTTTTCTTCCTTGTCATCACTCTTTCCCCACTTGTCCAAAGAAAATGGGGGGTTCGCCACCACCGTATCAAATTTCATCAGGGCATCGCCCTCTTTCAGTTTCGGGTTGCGTATCGTGTCCCCCCAGCGAATGGTGGCATTGTCAAAACCATGCAAAAACATATTCATCACTGCCAGTGCCCAGGTACTTCCATTGGCTTCCTGACCGTAGAGTGAAAAATTAGATGAACCCACTTCTTCCCCGGCTTTGATCAGTAAGGAAGCTGAACCACAGGTGGGGTCACAAATCCTTGATCCCGGCTTTGATTTGGTGAGTTTGGCAATAAGAGTCGAAACTTCTTTTGGAGTAAAAAATTCTCCGGCTTTCTTCCCTGCATCACTGGCAAAATTCTCAATCAGGAACATGTAAGCGCCCCCAATAATATCAGTGCCTTCAAGGTGTGATGGTCGCAGATCCAACTTGTCTTGATTGAAATCAAGCAACAGGTTTTTTAAGCGGGTGTTCTTGTCTTTCGTATCTCCCAATACGCTGCTGTTGAAATTGATATTCTGGAATATTCCTGCCCCATCTTCACTGTAGAGTTTGTCACGATTCGCTTCTACCAAATCTTCCAATGCAATATCGATCAACTCCCCAATATTGAGTTCATTTCTGTGTTCGTACAAATAATTAAAATGACTGTTTACAGGCACCACAAAGCGTTCATGCCTCATTGCTCTTTCAGCCCTTTCAATGTCACCACTGTATTTGGCCAGATGCGTTTCATATTTATCGTCATGCACATCGCTGAGGTATTTTACAAA
>Ga0123337_10006190_pt1 | contig 11505 bp, 10 predicted proteins | sample frozenSSSSmetaG_FD_89792 | JGI IMG/M metagenome (GOLD analysis project Ga0123337, IMG submission 89792) | Glacier valley bacterial and archeal communities from Borup Fiord, Nunavut, Canada, to study Microbial Dark Matter (Phase II) -... | ecosystem: Environmental > Aquatic > Freshwater > Ice >...
ACAAACCGGATTTTTGGCGAGGCTTGCCTAACGGGGTGACGGCTTTGGTGCGCACCGCCAAGAACCGCGTCTTGTGTCACCTGCCAGGTCCCTACTCGGGCAAAGGTCGCCGCCGTCTGTGCAGACGGCGCGTTTTGTAGGGACGCCATTCTTGGCGTCCGGTTTGCTCAACTGCGTAGCATCTAATGTATTATCAAGACAAGAGGAAATGCGACATGAATATGCGAGCAATCGGCGCGCTACAGGTTTCGGTGATCGGTCTCGGTTGCAACAACTTCGGCGGACGTATGACGCTCGATGAGACGGCAACGGTGATCGACGCGGCTATCGACGCCGGGATCAACTTCTTCGATACCGCCGATGTCTATGGCGGGATGAAAAGCGAAGAATTCATCGGCCAGTTGATTGGCGCGCGGCGCGAGAAGGTAATTATCGCCAGCAAGTTCGGGCTGCCCATCGCGGGACAGAGCGCAGGCGCAAGCCCGGCCTATATTCGGTCGGCGGTCGAGGCCAGCCTGAAGCGCTTGAACACGGACCGCATCGATCTCTACCAATTGCACCAGCCGGATAGCGCTGTGCCGATTGCGGAGACGCTTGGCGCGTTGAACAACCTTGTGCAAGCGGGCAAGGTGCGCGAGATCGGCTGCTCGAATTTCTCCGTAGCACAGTTGAGGGAAGCGGAGTCGGCGTCACACGCATGTGGATTTGTGCGCTTCGTGAGCGTGCAGAACGATTACAGCCTGTTGCAGCGCGAGCCGGAGGCGGGCGTCCTTGCGGAATGCGAGCGCTTACAGATAGGCTTCCTGCCGTATTTTCCACTCGCGAATGGGCTGCTCACGGGCAAGTATCGGAAGGGGCAGCCGCTCCCGGAAGGCACGCGGCTCTCGAAGGGCATCCGTGCAGAGGAGACGCTCACGCCGCGCAATCTGGATGTAGTCGAAGCGCTGATCGGCTTTGCGCAGTCGCGCGGCCACACCCTTCTTGAACTCGCGTTCTCGTGGCTGCTCGCGCGCCCTGCCGTTTCGTCGGTCATCGCGGGTGCGACGAAGCCCGCGCAGATTTATGCGAATGCGGCGGCGGCGAACTGGACGCTCACGCCGGACGACCTCGCGCGGGTGGATACTCTGCTGGTGCAGCCTGCGTAGGGTACGTCTGCCAAACTAATGCGCGGTGGCTTTAGTCCCGCGAGACGTATTCTAGCCGAGATAAGCGGCGCGCACGCGGTCGTCGTCGAGCAGGTCCGCCGCACGCGCTGTCAGCGTGACCGATCCCGCCTCCAGCACATAGCCGCGGTCGGCGTGTTGCAAGGCAAGCCGCGCGTTCTGCTCCACGAGCAGGATTGTCACGCCCGCCGCGTGCAATTTGTCGATGATATTGAAAATCTCGCGGACGAGGATCGGCGCGAGGCCGAGGCTTGGCTCATCCAGCAGCAGCAGGCGCGGACGCGACATCAATGCGCGGGCAATTGCCAGCATTTGCTGTTCGCCGCCGGAGAGCGTCCCGGCAAACTGCTTGCGGCGCTCCGCGAGGCGTGGGAAGGTCGCGAATTGTTGGTCGATGTCGGTACGGATCGCAGCGCGGTCGCTGCGCGTATACGCGCCAAGCATCAGGTTATCGTAAACCGTCAGGCGCGAGAGCATCCGGCGACCTTCCGGGCTGTGCGCGATGCCCATTCGCACGGCCTGATCGGGTTTGGCGCGCGTGATGTCCTTGCCGTCGTAGTGAATGCTCCCGCTGCGTGGCGTGAGCAGCCGTGAGATTGCGCGGAGCGTACTCGTTTTGCCCGCGCCGTTCGCGCCGAGGAGCGTAACCGTCTCACCGGGAAAGACTTGCAGGTTGACGGCTTGCAGGGCTTGTATACCGCCATAATTTACGGACATTTCGCGGATGTCGAGCAGGGGCGCGGCGTCGGTCATGCTTCACCCAGATAGGCTTCGATTACCGCCGGGTCGCTCTGCACGGCTTCCGGCGCACCGAGCGCGATTAGCTTGCCGAAATTCAGCACGGCGATCCGGTTGCAAATGCCCATCACGAGCGGGACATGATGCTCGATCAGCAAAATCGTCAGGTTGAATTGTTCACGAATGGCTTTAATGAATTGGCTCAGGTCGCCCTTTTCGTTGGTATTCATCCCGGCGGCAGGTTCATCTAAAAGCAGCATTTCCGGCTTGAGGGCGAGCGCCCGCGCGATTTCCAGCCGCCGCTGATCGCCATAGGGGAAGCTGCGCGCTTTGACGTGCGAGCGGTCCGCAAGGCCGACCAGATCGAGCAGTTCAAAAGCGGCTTCGCGCGTTTTTCGCTCTTCGGCGGGTGCGGGTGGCAGGCTGAAGACGCTTTGTAGAAAATTGCTGCGCTGGTGCATGTGACGCGCGATCATCACGTTTTGCAGCGCGGAGAGGTTGCCGAACAGCCGGATATTCTGGAAGGTACGCGCCATCTTCCGCGCGGCGATCTGGTGCGGCGGCTGCCCGGTGATGTCTTTGCCCTTGTGGATGAGCCGTCCGGCGGAAGGCATCGTCAACCCGGTGACGATATTGAACAGGGTCGTCTTGCCCGCGCCATTGGGACCGATCAGCCCGAAGATTTCACCCGGTTCGACGGCGAAACTCACATCGTCAATCGCTTTCAGGCCGCCGAAATTGCGCGAAATGCCCTGCACTTCAAGCAGCGCGCTCATGGCTGCACCTCCGGCGCGCGTGTCATATCCGTTTTGCGGCGGCGCGCGAACCATTCCGGCGTGATCAAGCCCTGCGGAAAGGCGACCGCGCCGAGCGTGATCAGCACGCCGAAGATGATCAGGCGGCTATCCGCGATGAGTTTGCTCACCGCCACGGGCAAGCCGGGTATCCCGGAGGCGGCGCGCAGCACTTCCGGGAGCGCGGTCAGGAGCAGCCCGCCCGCGACCGGACCGAGGACCGTCCGCGAGCCACCGACCAGCACAAAGGCGAGGATCAAAATGCTTGCGTCGAACGTCCCGAAAGATGGATTCCAGGTATTGTTGAGGTGCGCGCTGATCGCCCCGGCGATACCCGCGACGATCCCACCGAGGACAAAGGCGAGGACCTTGTAATGTGTCGGATTAATCCCGATGGTGGATGCAGCGAGTTCGTCCTCGCGGATCGCGGTCAGGGCACGCCCGGCGCGGACTCGCTCCAGCCGATAGACGAAGAACATCACGAAGAGCAGGACCGGACCTGCCAGCGCGATATAGCCGAATTTGGTCGGGAACGGCTGCGGTATGTTTTCGATACCGGGCTGGCCTTTCGTCAGATCGACAAAGACAATCGCGCTCACACGCACGATCTCAACGAAGGAAATAGTCGCGAGCGCAAGGAAAATCCCGCGCAGGCGCAGCACCACCCAACCGATCACGAAGGCGAGCAGCCCGCATAGCGCCGCCGCGATGAACATTTCAACCAGCAGCAACGCGACCGGATACAGATTTTCGCCATAGACCGCATCACGAAAATTCTGCGTGGAGAGCAGCCCGCCGACATACCCGCCAATCGCGTAAAATCCCGGACTGGCAAGCGAAAGTTGCCCGGCCATCAGCGGCAGATACAAACTCAGCGCGAGCAGCGCGGCGATCAACATCGTGATAATCGTAAAACCGTAGGTGCGGATGAAATCGGCCATGCGGTTACACCTTTTGCACGAGCGAACGGCCCAGAATTCCCTGTGGGCGCACGAGCAGGATCATGAACAATATCAGGAACGGGATCGCTTCGCGCAGGCCACCATATTGCGAGGGCAGGAAAGCGGGCAGCACTGCTTCCGCGAGGCCAATCACGACCCCGCCGACAATCGCGCCGGGGATGTTGCCGAGGCCACCGAGGACGATCACGGCCAGCCCTTTCAAGCCGTAGGTGATCCCAAAATAGGGACCCGCGACGCTCACCGGGACCGCGACCAGCGCCCCCGATACCGCGCCGAGGACGCCGCTCAGGAAGAAGGTCAGCGGGATCAAACGGTCCGGGTTGATACCGAGCAGACTCGCAGTCACGGTGTCTTCGGAGATGGCTTGCAACGCCTTTCCGACCTTCGTGCGCGTGATGAACAGCGTCAGCAGCACCATGATCAGAATTGAGACGAGGAAAATGATAATTTGTGTGGTGCGAATAAGGATGCGCCCATCGAGGCCAAGCGCGGGCGCGAAATTGATATTATTGGGCAGCGGTCCGAAGGGGTCACGCGGATAGGTATACGGCTCCGCGCCGACGAGGACCTGAATGATATTCACAATCGCGACCGTCACGCCGAGGCTCGAAACAAGCGTGAGCAGCGGGTCCGCGCCCTTGTTGCGCAGCGGTCGGAAGGCGACACGCTCAATCACGACTGCGACCAGCCCGGCCAGCAGCGCACCGCAGAGCAGCGCCAGCGGGAACGGCAGACTGAATGGTAAGCCCTGTGCTGCGAGGATGCCGTTGAAGCCGAAGCGCGACCCGGTAAAGACGTAGGTGAAGTATGCGCCCAATGTGAAAATCGCGCCGTGCGCGAAGTTGATCACGCGCAGGATCGAGAAGATCAGCGTATAACCCAGCGCGAAGATCGCGTATACGCTCCCGATGGCGATGCCATTCAGGATGTTTTGGATCAGCAGCGTCGTACTCATTGAAGGAAATTTCTTTAAAAAATTCGTATCGAGAAGTGCCGCCCAATCATTGTGCCGCGCGGTGTGGTCCATCGTGCCGCCCGGCCATGAATGGACCGGGCTATTACGGTTCGCGCCGTCTGACTTTGACGAAGACCCGACCGTGATAGCGCGGGGATTTATTCCCGCGCCTTTAACACGCATGGAACACACACGGGTCACGGACGGGACACGCCCGCGTCACGGACGGACCGTTTACTTCGCGGCGGCGACGAACGTCCTCACAAGCTCGAATTGACCCGTCTTGCCGTCGGCGGCCATCTTGATTTGCGCGACGTAGAATGCAGTTTGGATGAGTTCCCCGCCTGCAACGTCGCCCTTGTCGTTCTTCACTTTCGTAAAGGAAATCTTGCCAAGTGGCAGGTCGTAGGTCCCGGTCTGAATTTCGTCATTCAGAACCTTACGCAGTGCGGCGAGGTCCTTCAGGTCGAGTGCGTTGCCCTTCTTCTGGAGCGACTTGAGCGCATCAACAACGATCTGCACGCATGAGAACGCCTGCCCGGTGAATTGTGGCGGGTTCAGGCGACCCGTCGCGTCCCGGAAGGCCTGAACAAACCCTTTATTAATGGGGCTATCAAGACCGCCGCTATACGCCTGCGCGATTAGAACGCCGTCGCACTTGTCCTGGCAAACCGGGAACATATTCGCGGTGTTCAGGCCGTTGCCGCCGATGATCAGCCCCTTGTAATCGAGTTCGCGAAGCTGCTTGACGAGGTTGCCACCATCCACCGCGAGGCCGGAGATAATGATCAGGTCCGGTTTGGTATCGAGCGCCGCGCCGATCTGCGTGGTGAAGTCCTTGTCCTTGACGGAGAAAGTCTGCACGGTCGTCACCGTCAGGCCGAGGCTCTTCGCGCCACTCTGGAAGACGGTCGTTTCGCTGGTGCTGAATACGTCGTCCTGCGCGTAGAAGACGGCGACGTTCTTGAGGTCCTTGTTGATGTCCTTCGCCACGATCACCGCGTTTGCGGCATAGGCGGCCACTGGCGCGGAAACGCGCGTGACAAATTGCCCTATTTGCGGAATGCCCGCTGCCGTATTCGAGGGCGCGAGGATGGGGACGCCCGCTGTATTCGCTACCGGGTCGGCAGCGCGTGCCTGTGTGGAAAGCGTCGGACCAATAATCGCGACCACGTTGGCGTTGATCAGCGAATTGAAGGCATTGACCGCAGTTTCCGGCGCGCCAGCGGCGTCCTGATAGACCAACTTGATCGGACGGCCATTCACGCCGCCGCGCTCATTAAAGAACTTTTCAGCGATCTGCGCGCCGACGACCTGTTCCTGACCGAGCAACGCGGTATCGGAGGTCTGCGCGACGGCAATTCCAATCGGGATCGGCTCACCGGAGAGCGCCTGCATGGTTCCCGACATTGCCATCGTTGCGGCCATCGTCGCGGCGGCGGTAGACTGTGCAGCACGGGTCGGGACGCTCGCGGAACTCATCAACGCGGCGGTGGCGATGACAACGGCGCTCAAAAGAGCAAACAAACGCGAAGAAGTGGGTCTCATCGTGGCCTCTATAACCAAACCAAATTGAATTCTGTTGGACGGTCACAACTATAGCGCAAGGCGGCGCGGTTCTGCTAATGCTATTCCCTTGGGCGGATACAGCCCTCTCCTCTTTTCTTGGACTGCTCTTTCTTCCTGATTTTCGTTGTCCCTGAAACATGTCCGCTCCTCAGTCGTTCTGGGGGAAGGGGTTGGGGGCAACCCCGCAACAAAAAAGGGACGCCGCAGCGTCCCTCAACAATGCTCCCGTAGGTGCGAAAATGCGATTTGGTGCTACTTCGTGGCGGTGGCCGCCATAGTCGCGCTCATCGACATGGTGGCCGCCATGGTCGCGCTCATTGTGCCAGACATGGTGGCCGCCATGGTCGCGGCAGCCTTCTTCTCACCCTTGCTGGTGAGCGTCCCGGCGTCGAGCTGTGCCTTCAGGTCCGTGAGTTCCTTCTTGACCGCAGCGGGGACCACTGCATCGAAGTCGTGGAACGGCGCGAGCGCGACGGTCCCGATAAATAAGCCGCCTTTTTGCGTATTGGCGGCGATCCCCTTGACGATGGCGAGGACACCATCACCGATCAGCTTTTGTGCGCTGGAGATGAGGCACGGGTGCGCTTCCGTGAGCGTCAACCACTGGTCCGTATCAACACCGATGCAATACAGCGGCTTGTCCTTCGTCGTGCGCTTGGCGACTTCCTGCAACCCGCCGTTACCGGTGTTGCCACCCGCCGCGAAGACCACATCCGCGCCTTGATCGATGGCTTGCCCGGCAGTGATCGCGCCCCAGGTCGGGTCGTTGAACGCCTCGCCAATGCTTTTCGGATTATAGGTGCTTCTTATTTCGATCTTCGGGTTGGCGAATTTCGCGCCGTTCTCGAAGCCTTCCTTGAAGCGCACGACCGGGGGAACCTGGTCGGTCCCGTAGACGCCCGCAACCTTGCCGGATTTGCTCAGGCGCGCGGCCAGCACACCCGCCAGGAAGCCAGATTGATCTTCGGGGAAAATCAGGCCAATCACGTTGTTGTTTGGCGTGTCTTTGGTATCGATGAACGTATCGACGGCAACGAACATCACCTTCGCATTGTTCTTGGCGGCCTTGATCGTCGCGTCACCGAGCGCGAAGCCGACGGTGATGATCACATTGTTGCCTTTGTCGATCATCGTCTTGATGTTGTTGGCGTAATCGGTCGGGTCTGCCGTCTCGATGTATTCCGCTGTGCCATTGACGGCCTTCGCCGCCGCTTGCGCGCCTTCCCACGAGCTTTGGTTGAAGCTCTTGTCATCGACGCGGCCAACATCCGTAACCAGCCCGATTTTAATGCTCGATTGCGCGCGAACCTGCGTCGGTCCGGCGATGCTGACGATGAGCGCTGCCGCGAGCAGCACCATCATGAGTGAAAACAAGCGTTTCATACAAAATACTCCGTGATCTGTCAAGAATCGGGGCAAGTATATCATGTCTGATAAAATATCTCCGTGATTAACCCCTGAATTGCGCCTGTGAAAATTCACAACTGCGCATTCGATAGGTGAGGTGTCGTGCCGCAACTATTCTCCAGTGCCACAATGAAACTACAGGCCGCCGCGCTCGGCTTCAATCGTGTCGGCGTAACACGTGCGGAACCGTCGCCGCATCTGAGCGCCTATCGGGAATGGGTTGCGGCGGGGATGCACGCCAGTATGGGCTACATGGCACGCCCGGATCGGGTCGCACGGCGCGAGGACCTGAATATCATCCTGCCGGGTGCGCGGTCGCTGGTGCTGGTTGGGCTGGATTATACCGCCATGCGTCCCCGAAAGGAGTCGGCGGGGCGCGGACGCATCGCGGCCTATGCTTTCGGAGACGATTACCACAGGGTCATGGAGCCGCGTCTGCGCGAATTGGCCGCGTGGCTGGCCGCGCAAAGTGGCGACGCGCCCGCTTGGAAGGTCTACGTCGATACGGGCGCATTGCTCGAACGCTCGCACGCGCAACAGGCCGGGTTGGGCTTCATTGGCAAAAATACAATGCTGATTCACCCTCGACGGGGCAGCAGCTTTTTCATCGGCGAGATCATCACCGACCTTGCCTTCGATATTTACGACACGCCGCTTGCCGACTCGCTGTGTGGGGCGTGTACGCGCTGCCTGAACGCCTGCCCGACGGATGCGTTCCCGCGCCCCTTCGTGCTGGATGCGCGCCGCTGCATCAGCTACCTGACGATTGAACACAAGGGCAGCATTCCGCAAGAACTTCGGCCAAAAATGGGGAGTTGGGTCTATGGTTGCGACATCTGCAACGCGGTCTGTCCCTGGAACCGCTTCGCAATGCCGCCAACCGAACCAACATTCTCACCCGCGCACGAAGACCACGTTGCGCCGCCGCTCGATTGGCTGCTGAACCTGACCGACGACACCTTCGCGGAACATTTCGCGGGGTCGGCTATCCTGCGCATCAAACGCGCGCGGCTGCTACGTAATGCGTGTGTTGCGGCGGGCAACAGCGGCGAACGCGCGTTGATTCCGCTGCTTGAGCGGCTCGCGGCGGGGGATGCTGACGAGTGGGTACGTGAGGCCGCGATGTGGGCGCGGACAACTCTCGAAAAACAGGTAAAATAGTTTTACAGAAATAAGGAGTAACCATGTCTGACTATTCGGTGACACTTACCCTATCCGAAACGCTCTACGCGCAGGCACAGCGCCTTGCAGCCGAGTCTGAACTGCCAATCGAAACGATCCTGCAACAGCAGCTTGAAGCGACAAATTTGAGTGATTTAGCCGGGTTGCCGCTCGACGAGCAGGCGGAACTTTCCGCGCTACGCTATCTCTCAGATGAGGCACTCTGGACAATTGCGCGCGAACAAATGCCGGATACCGTGAAATCCCGCCAACAAATCCTGATGGACGCGAATAATCAGGGTTCGATTTCAGATGATGAATATTCCCAACTGGCGCAATTGGTTGAGCGTGGAAATCGGCTGATGCTTCGCAAGGCCGAAGCCGCAGCTCTGCTCACCAGGCGTGGGTACACCGTAACGAGAGACCAAATGGCGCATTGAGTTGACACATTTATCATGGGCTGCTACAAAAAAACTGGTCTACGAACGAGCGCAGGGTTGCTGTGAATATTGCAAGACGTGCGAAGCAAACACGGGACAACCGATGCACGTCGAGCATATCATTCCCGCTGAGGGCAATGAGATGGAAAATTTATGTCTCTCCTGTCCTAATTGCAACTTCAGCAAGGCAAAAGCGACTGAAGGACTCGATCCTATTACAGGTCAAAGCCTACCATTATTCAACCCACGCAAGCTAAACTGGCAAGGCCATTTTAAATGGAACGCGGATTTCACGCAGATTATAGGGCTGACGCCAACTGGACGCGCAACCATTGACCGCTTGAAAATGAACCAGCTCAAAGCGCGCAACGCTCGTGAACGATGGATATTAGCAGGACATCATCCACCTGCTGATTGAGCAAAAAGCACCTCGCCCCATGCGGAACCATCTTCACACGGGGCGAGGCACATTCATTCAGCGAACGGCTTGCTTACTTCAAGGCCGCCAGCGATAGCGTGAAATCTGCCGTACTGACCGCTTCAACGCGATAATCGCCGCGCGATGTTCGGTCTACCCCCGACGGCTCGTCTGTTATACTTGCGCTGCTACTCTCAATTTCACCCCGGAAAACCTACATGACCCGCAACCAGTGGGGGACATTGCTCCTCGGCTGCATGATCTTCTTCGCGCTCGGCATCCTGATCGCGACCGTCGGACCCACGCTGCAAAGCCTGGCACAGCGCACCGCCGTCCCGCTTGAAACCGCCGGGGTATTCTTCACGGCGCTATTTGCCGGATCGCTGCTCACGCAGTTGTCACTCGGCTCGCTTGTAGCGCGTATTGGCATTCGCAATATCCTGATCATTGGGATCGTGCTTGCCAGCGTTGGGACATTTGCCTTCACCGCGACCCACCAATTCGCGCTCCTACTCGCGCTCGGCTTGCTGACCGGGATCGGTCACGGCTGCGTCGATACCACGACCAACCTGACGATTGCGCTGCTCGATGAGAAGCGCAGCACGATGGCGCTCAACCTGGTCAATATGCTGTATGGTGTCGGCGCAGTGACAGGTCCCGCCATTGCCGGACTCGCGATTCGCGGCGGTCTCCCGGTGGAGATCGGGTTGTGGGTTGGCGGTGTCGTGCTGCTCGGGGCGCTGCCGCTGGTGCTGCTGCTCGTGCCGAAAGGCTACAAACCGGGCGGATCGACTACGCATAGCACCACAAACATCCTGCGCTCACCGCTTCTATGGATGCTTGGCCTGACGGTGCTGCTCGTCGTCGGCATCGAGCAGGGCATGAGCGGCTGGACGGCGAGCTACGCGACGCAGACCACAACCTTGCAGGAAGACGGCGGGGCGTTGCTCAGTTCCGGGTTCTGGTTGAGCCTGACCTTCGGGCGGCTGCTTGCAACTGCTCTGGGAACGCGCACGACTCCGCTGCGGCTGCTGTGGTTGTGTATCGGTGGTTCGCTGATCGGCGGGGTGTTGCTTGCTGTCGGAGTCGGGAGTATCCCACTTACCGTAGTTGCAATCGTAGTTTTGGGGATCACCTTCGGACCGCTGTTCCCCACGCTGTTCGGTATTGTGACGAATTCATTTCGCGCAAATGCAGGCCGCGCGGCGGGTATCTTCGCGGCAATGGCGAGTCTCGGCGGTCTGAGTATTACGGCATTGCAAGGCGTCGCGCTTGCGCGGGCAGGCGGTATGGGAGCGGCGCTGTTCCTGATCGTGGTACTGCTGGGCGCAGCGGGGAGTTTATTCGGGGTCGGTCGGCTGCTGGAGACCCGCCGTGTGCCAGCTCTGAACGAAGTGGCAGGCGATTAAGGTTGGATGTGACGCAATTGAGCAGGCCGGACGTCAGGAATGGCTTCCCTATCGGACTGCCCGACCAGTTCTACCAATTCCCAAATTGCCCCTTGACACTCCAGAACACATGCTCTACAATGCCATCTACAAGCGATGCGAGCTCAGCCGATCCGCTCTTACCTCATTCGTTTGTGTAAATCTCTCGTCTCTGTTCTCCTGTCTCTCGTTCCTGCTCTCTTGTCTCGTCTCTGCCTTTCTCTGTGGTGTCCTATCAGGACCAAATGCCGTATCCTCGGTTTGGAGGTTGGCGCTGGTGAAGCGCGCAGCCCGTGTGTCTCGGTCGTTCTACGACTATGTATCCTCTGGTGTTTGCATAGGCTGGTTTCGGACTGCGGTTGATTCGGTCGATTCTCCGGTGATTGTTTAGTCCTTGCTGTTGGTATGTTCGTGGGTGCTGTGGAGGTGTACGTTCGGGATACCTTCCGATGTGGGGTTCTGCATCTGCAC
>Ga0123337_10006192_pt1 | contig 11505 bp, 9 predicted proteins | sample frozenSSSSmetaG_FD_89792 | JGI IMG/M metagenome (GOLD analysis project Ga0123337, IMG submission 89792) | Glacier valley bacterial and archeal communities from Borup Fiord, Nunavut, Canada, to study Microbial Dark Matter (Phase II) -... | ecosystem: Environmental > Aquatic > Freshwater > Ice >...
AACCAAGAGCTAGAGCAGGCAATAAATTTTATAACATGTTTGACAGGTTTCGTAAGCTGTCAATTGATAATCAGGAGGCTTGCAGATTATGGCGCTAATGATTAAAGACGTAGCTAAAGAGCTTCAGACCTCATGCGAGGTCGTGCGGATGATGTGTTTCAATGGTCGATTAAGATCGCATAAGATCGGCGGTGAGTGGCGTATACATGACAATGCTGTTGAAGAATTATTTAATCAGGCGCAAAATGCCCAGCGGGAAGCGCTACAGCCGGAGACAGTTAAATGGCAATCTACAAACGTAGCAAAACGTGGTATATCGACTTCCAAATCAACGGATGCCGAGTACATCAATCTGCTAAAACACAAGTAAAACAGGAGGCGCAAGAGTTACACGATAAGTTAAAAAATGACTTATGGAAGCAATCAAAGCTAGGAGAAAAACCACGTTATACCTGGCGGGAGACTGTAGTTAGGCTTATGCGAGAAAGCACGAGAAAGTCTAAAGATGCAGAGGATCGTCTAGCCCTAATATGGCTAGACAAAATCCTAGGCAAATTGTACTTAGATCAAATAGACCGGCAAGTCATAGATCGCATTATACAGGTTAAATCAGCAGAAGGCGTGAAGAATGCAACGGCTAATCGTCTTGCTCAATTTGTTAGGACTATATTAAGAAAGGCGCGGGATGAATGGGAATGGATTGATTCTGTACCGGTGTTTCGCTTGCTTAAAGAACCAAAAGAACGGGTACGGTATTTAGAGCGTGAAGAAGCAGATAGGCTTATTGCTGATTTGCCTAGCCATGTTTCAGTGATGGCTAGATTTGCATTAGCTACGGGCTTAAGAATGTCGAATGTGACAGGCTTAACGTGGAAAAGTGTTGATTTAAAAAGACGGTGTGCATGGGTGAAAGCTTCAGATGCTAAAGCAGGTGTCGCGATTGCAGTTCCATTGAGTAATGATGCAATGGTTGTTTTGCGTGAATTGGCTGGCAAGCACAGCGAGTACGTATTTAGTTATCGTGGCAATAGAATAAGGAACGCAGGTGATAAAGCATGGCGCGCAAGTTTAAAGCGATGCGAGATAGACGACTTTCACTGGCATGATTTAAGGCACACGTGGGCAAGCTGGCATATACAAGCAGGAACACCGCTTGCAGTGCTAAAAGAATTAGGCGGTTGGGCTGATATTGGCATGGTTCAAAAGTATGCACATTTTGGATCAGAACATCTTGCCGAGTACGCAAATAATATTTCCACTTTAGGCGTTCATGTTACAAAATCCCCACAGTTGCAAAATACGGGGAAATAAGCGGGTTACAAAATAAACGTAACCTTTTGATAATGTTTAATTTTATTGGTCGGAACAGCAGGATTTGAACCTGCGACCCCTTGTCCCCCAGACAAGTGCGCTACCAGACTGCGCCATGCCCCGACTGTAATAAAATGAACTGATTATATTGTGGCGTATGTTTGGAAATATGTTACTTCCGATAACTATGGAAGGCTATAGCAATTAAGATTACTCACAATATAAATGCAAGTGACTAGTGTAGTTCTAAGCTTCTCATAGTCATAAAGTGGTCCAACTTGAATGTGATTTTTTATGCTAATAAAGCATGGATCTGTTTTAGCTCTTCTAACATATCATGAATAATGTGTGCTTTATTAGCCTGTACTGGTTCAGGTTTAGTTTTTGCTTCTGTTTCAAGACGTTGACGAGCTCCGCCAATAGTGAAGCCTTGTTCGTATAATAATTCGCGAATTTCACGAATTAATACCACATCATGTCGTTGATAATAGCGTCTATTACCTCGGCGTTTAACCGGTTTAAGCTGGGAGAACTCTTGTTCCCAATAACGTAATACATGAGGTTTAACGCCACACAACTCACTCACTTCACCGATGGCAAAGTAGCGTTTGCCTGGAATAACTGGTAGTTCGTTATTGTTACTCGCTTCTAACATAATTATCCACCCTAGCTTTTAATTTTTGCCCTGGACGAAAGGTAACTACGCGGCGTGCAGAAATTGGAATTTCTTCACCTGTTTTAGGATTTCTACCTGGCCGCTCGCTTTTATCTCTTAACTCAAAGTTACCGAATCCCGATAGTTTGACATGTTCACCAGATTCTAAAGCACCGCGAATTTCTTCAAAAAACATTTCTACTAATTCTTTAGCTTCACGTTTATTAAATCCCAACTCGTCGTATAGTTGTTCTGTCATGTCGGCTTTTGTCAGTGCCATGGTTATCCTCTAATATTTCTTTTTTTCTATCAAGCTTACGATCTAATCGTTGCACCAACGTGTTGCTCTAATTTTTGTGTCACGGTCTGCATCAGCACATCAACATCTCCATCAGTCAATGTACGCTCAGCATGTTGAAGCTGGAATGCAACGGCAATACTCTTCTTACCCACCTCGACACCTGCTCCACTATAAACGTCAAACAGTTGAATTGACACAAGAATATCAGATTCAATGCCATTCAAGCAATCTTCTATTTCCTTAGCCGTTATCTTGTCATCCACCACGAGAGCTAAGTCTCGACGAAGTGCGGGGAAACGTGATAAAGCTGAAAAAGCAGGTACTTTAGCTGCAATTACTGCCGATAATGCCAATTCAAATAGATATACCCTACAATTGATCTCTAAGGGCTTATTTAGACGTGGATGTAATGCGCCTATCCAACCAATTGCACGCTCATTTTTATAGATCCGCGCTGATTGTCCTGGATGCAATGCAGGATGTGACTCTGCAACAAAATAAATATTATTTTCATTTCCCAAATCTAATAAAGCCTCAATATCGGCTTTTGCGTCAAAAAAATCAACGGGTCGTTGCTTTTCTGACCATTGTTCTACATAGCGACTACCACAAAGCACACCACCAATTTGACGATGTTGTTCAACGTTATCGCAAGTACCTGTAAATACACGGCCCACTTCAAATAACCGCACACGCTCGTGTTGTCTATTAAGATTGCGAACCAATGCTTGGATAAGCCCTGGCCATAATGATGTTCGCATTACAGATAAATCAGCTGAAATCGGATTTGCTAAGGCAATCGCCTGTTCACCTTCAATCGCCAAATGTTGTTGAATTGTAGGATCAACAAAGCTGTAGGTGATGGCTTCTTGATAACCTCGATCAACAAGCAATGCCTGTAAACGTTGAGTTGCTAATGTAGATTCGGAAATGTCAGCGCTTAAAACCGTACCTTGTGGACGAGTTTTTGGTAATTTATCATAGCCATATAAACGTCCTAGCTCTTCAATTAAATCTACTTCAATCGCAATATCAAAACGAAAACTTGGCGCGGTAACTAGCCAACCTTCATCATTAGTTACAACAGTTAATCCTAGTCGTGTCAGTTGATCTTCGACTTGCGCAGCATCGATTTCAATACCTAAGACGCGTTTTATTCTTTTCGCGCGTAATGTTATTACTCTATCTTGCGGTAAATCAGATTCTGAGACAACTTCAGTGATAACGCCCGCTTGACCACCGACGATATCTAATAATAAAGCGGTGGCGCGTTCGATGGCTAATTTTGGTAATTCAGGATCTACACCACGTTCAAAACGATGTGATGAATCTGTATGTAAACCGTACTCACGTGCACGGCCGGCAATCGACAGCGGATTAAAGAATGCTGCTTCTAGAAATAAGTGCGTTGTTTGCTTACCAACACTTGATGCCTTACCACCCATAATGCCTGCAAGTGCTAACGGTGTTTCTTGGTCGGCAATAACCAAACTTGTTTCGCTAATAGTGACTTCTTGGCCATCTAATAAGGTTAATTTTTCACCTTGTTTAGCCATTCTAACTTTAATACCACCATTTAAGGTATTTAGGTCAAAAGCATGCATCGGTTGTCCAAGTTCTAACATCACATAGTTAGTGATATCGACCACAGGGCTGATTGAGCGTAAGCCACTACGACGCAATTTTTCTTGCATCCATATAGGTGTCGTAGCTGTAACATTAATATTTTCAATCACACGACCAACGTATCGAGGACAAGCACTAGATGCTTCAACGTCGACCGTGATTTGTGCATCACTTTGTTCATCGATAGCTTCTTTAGGCCACTGAGTAAGATCACAACCAGTTAACACGCCTACTTCACGGGCAATACCCGCAATACCTAAACAATCACTTCGATTCGGGGTTAAATCCACATCGATCGATACGTCATCTAGATCTAAATATTTTCTTATATCTTTGCCAACAGGAGCATCGGATGCGAGCTCCATTAAACCATCAGCATTTTCAACCATGCCCAGTTCTTTTGCTGAACACAACATGCCAAACGATTCAACACCGCGTAATTTGGCTTTTTTTATTTTGAAATTTCCTGGCAACACCGAACCAATAACTGCTACAGGGATCTTTAAATCTAAGCGAACATTCGACGCACCACAGACGATAGACAGTAATTCATCTGCCGCTACATCTACTTTACAAAGGCGCAATTTATCAGCATCTGGATGAGATTCTACAGACACAACTTGTCCAACAAGTACACCTGTAAAATCACCGGCAACAGGCTCAACCGCATCTACTTCTAAGCCTGCAAGCGTTAACTGTGCAATCAATGTTGCCGTGTCGATGTCAGGATTGACCCATTCGCGTAACCATTTTTCACTAAATTTCATTGTGTTATCTCAAAATTAATTGAACTGGCGCAAGAATCGCAGATCATTTTCAAAAAATAAACGAAGATCATTGACGCCATAACGCAACATTGCCAATCGTTCAACACCCATGCCAAATGCAAGGCCAAGATATTTTTCACTATCGATATTAACGTGCTCAAAGACGGTTGGATGCACCATGCCACAGCCCAAAACCTCTAACCAACCGGTGTGACTACATACACGGCAACCTTCACCATTACACATTACACATTCGATATCGGCTTCTGCTGATGGTTCAGTAAAGGGGAAGTACGATGGTCTAAAACGAACCTTTAAATCTTTTTCAAAAAAGGCTTGTAAGAAATCAGACAAAATCCCTTTCAAGTCTGTAAAACTGACATTTTCATCAACCATTAAGCCTTCAACTTGATGAAACATCGGGGTGTGCGTAAGATCAGAATCACAGCGATAAACCCGACCCGGAGCGATAATCCGTAATGGCGGTTCTTCATTTTCCATCACACGCACTTGCACTGGCGAAGTATGTGTTCGAAGTAAAGTTTCGGCGTTGAAGTAAAAAGTATCATGCATAGCACGAGCGGGATGATGTTCAGGAATATTTAACGCGGTGAAATTATGAGTGGTATCTTCAATTTCTGGGCCTTCAGCCACTTGAAAACCAATTTGTTGAAAGTATTGTTCAATACGTTGCAAAGTTCGTGTGACGGGATGTAGACCACCTGTTTGTTCACCACGACCAGGCAAGGTCACGTCAATTTTTTCAGCTTCTAATGCTGCGTTCATTGCAGATTCGGCTAATAATTTACTGCGTGTATCAATTAAACCTGTCACTTCTTGTTTAGCTAAATTGACCGATTTACCAATAACAGGGCGCTGTTCAACACTAACATTACCTAATTCTTTCAAGTAAGCAGTAATTTTGCCTTTCTTACCTAGATATTCAACACGAACGACTTCCAAGACGGCATTAGTATCTGCATGAGCAATTGCCTCTTTTGCAGTTGCAACAATGTCATTTAATGCCTGTAACTGCGAGTCAAGCTCAGCCATTTTATTCTCACCTGAAAATAGATTACTACAAATAAAAAAGGGCCGTCATAACGGCCCTTTTTCTATCAATACACTGCTATATTACTGATGTAATTATAGCAGTTTTACTCAGCTAATGCTGCTTTCGCTTTTTCTGCGATAACAGCAAATGCTGCTGAGTCATGCATTGCGATGTCAGCAAGTACTTTACGATCGATAACGATATTGGCTCTTTTCAAACCATTGATCATACGACTGTAAGACATTCCACATTCACGTGCACCAGCGTTAATACGTGCAATCCATAATGTACGGAAAGTACGTTTTTTCTGACGACGATCTCGATATGCGTATTGTCCTGCTTTGGTGATAGCTTGAATAGCTACACGATATACATTTTTACGACGACCTTGATAGCCTTTGGCCTGATCGATAACTTTTTTATGTCGCGCGTGAGCGACTACACCACGTTTAACTCTTGGCATGAGATAACTCCTTAATAATTATAGATTGGGCAACATTTTGCGAACTGAACGATGATCGGCTTTACAAACCATCAAGGTTGAACGCAATTGGCGTTTCCGCTTTGTGCTCTTCTTAGTAAGGATGTGGCTGGTAAACGCTTGTGAGCGTTTGAACTTACCGCTACCAGTAAGTTTGAAGCGCTTTGCAGCACCTCTATGTGTTTTTAATTTTGGCATTATTTCGAACTCCGCATTCGTATTTTTTATTAAGTTAATTTATTTTTTACTCGGTGCTAAAACCATAATCATTTGACGTCCTTCTTTCTTAGGGCGTTGTTCGATAATAGATAGTTCTTTAAGATCTTCAGCTACTCGTTCAAGTAACTTTAATCCTAAGTCCTGATGTGCCATTTCGCGCCCACGGAATCTAAGACTCACTTTAGTTTTATTACCTTCTTCCAAGAAACGTATCAGGTTGCGTAGTTTTACCCGATAATCCCCATCTTCTGTGCCCGGTCTGAACTTAATCTCCTTGACCACAATTTGTTTTTGTTTCTTTTTAGCAATTGCTTTTTGCTTATTAGTCTCAAATACAAATTTACCGTAATCCATGATACGGCATACTGGTGGAGTTGCTTGCGCAGATATCTCCACCAAATCTAGCTCTGCTTCTTCAGCAAGTGTTCTGGCTTGCGCCAGTGGCACTACGCCTAATTGCTCTCCATCTGCCCCTGTAAGGCGAACTTCTTTGGCGGTTATCTCACCATTCAGTTTTTTGTCATCAGTAGCGATTACGTTAATCCTCTAAAATAATTCGGCCGCGGCTAGCAATATCTGTCCTTAAGGTATTAACAAAATCTTCAAGTGTCATAACACCTAGATCGTCACCCTTACGAGTTCGTACTGCCACGGAGTTTTCTTGTGCTTCACGATCCCCAATTATAATCAGATAAGGAACGCGGCGCAATGTGTGTTCGCGTATTTTAAAGCCTATTTTCTCATTTCTCAAGTCTATATCAGCTCTAAATCCGATATTTTGTAATTCTTTAGTGATTTTTTTGACATATTCGGACTGGTTTTGACTGATTCCCATGACAACAACTTGACGTGGTGCTAACCAGGTCGGAAAAGATCCTGCGTATTCCTCGATCAAAATGCCAATAAATCTTTCTAATGAACCAAGAATTGCACGGTGCAACATTACCGGCACTTGTTTGCTGCCATCATCGGCAACATAAGTAGCATCTAAGCGGCCTGGCATTGAAAAATCAACCTGTATAGTGCCGCACTGCCACACTCGTCCGAGACAATCTTTTAATGAAAACTCAATCTTAGGACCATAGAATGCACCTTCACCAGGTTGTAAATCCCATGCTAAACCCTTGTCATTTAAAGCACGTTCAAGTGCATGTTCGGCTTTATCCCATACCTCATCACTGCCCACTCGGTTCTCTGGTCTTGTCGATAATTTGACAATAATTTCATTAAAACCAAAGTCCGCATATACCTCTTTCAACAAATCCATAAATATAGAAACTTCTGACTGTATTTGATCTTCAGTACAGAAAATATGCGCATCATCTTGGGTAAAACTACGTAAACGCATTAACCCATGTAACGTACCTGATGGCTCATTTCGGTGGCACGATCCAAATTCAGCCATTCGTAATGGTAAGTCACGGTAGCTTTTCAAACCTTGATTGAAGATTTGCACGTGACACGGGCAGTTCATCGGTTTAATAGCGTAGTCGCGATTATCTGAATGGGTTGTAAAAATCATTTCACCAAACTTATCCCAGTGACCAGATTTTTCCCATAACGAACGATCAACTACTTGTGGTGTACGTACTTCTTGATAATCATTATTTTGCAATACATCACGAATATAATTTTCTACTTCGCGATATATTCGCCAGCCGTTATCATGCCAAAATACCATGCCAGGGGCTTCTTCTTGATTATGGAATAAATCAAGTGCTTTACCAATCTTGCGGTGATCACGTTTTTCAGCTTCTTCTAAACGAAACAGATATTGCTTTAACGCTTTTTTATCTCTCCACGCCGTGCCGTAAATACGTTGCAGCATCTCATTATCAGAATTACCACGCCAATATGCGCCAGCAAGTTTCATCAATTTAAATGCTTTTAATTTTCCGGTACTTGGTACATGAGGACCACGACACAAGTCGATGAAATCACCTTGTCCATATAAAGATAAAGTTTGTCCGGTAGGTATATCTTCTAAAATCTCAGCTTTATACGCTTCACCCATATTGCGGAATTTTTCGATGCCCGCTTCGCGTGAAATTTCTTCACGAATAATGGGCAAATCTTGTTTTACCAAGTCTTCCATTCGTTTTTCGATTTTAGTTAAATCGTCAGGTGTAAATCCTTTGGCATAAGAAAAATCGTAATAAAAGCCATTTTCAATCACCGGGCCAATAGTCACTTGTGCCTCTGGAAATAACTGTTTCACCGCTTGCGCCATTAAATGCGATGTAGAATGCCGAATTACATCCAGTCCCTCTTCGTCTCGTTCTGTAATGATAGCAATTTCGGCATCTTGATCAACAACATAAGATGTATCTACTAATTGGCCATTGATCTTACCTGCTAAAGCCGCGCGGGCTAACCCAGCGCCAATATCGTTAGCAATATCAAAAATAGAAACGGGATGATCAAACTGACGTTGACCGCCATCGGGAAGCGTTACTGTAATCATGTGATTTTATTCCGGTTGTGGCCGATACAAAGGGCCGTAAAAACCAAAAAAGCACCTTCTGGTGCCTTCTATATTCAGTTGGTAAGTACTCAGTGGTTCAAATCACTGTTGTCTACCCTATCAAAAAAAGGAGGTATAACTCGCGAAACCTATAGCTGGCGTACTATACTCTCTTTTTTTAATGTGTCAAAATTGCTCGGTTTTGTCATCATTTTTGACTTTTGTTGTATAGTCTCATATCGACGTTCATTGTCGGCATAGCTCATTAATCCATGGTAATAGTATCTTTTCTATCACTGTTGCTAATCTGTTAAGTGAGTTCTAGATTTTCATTATCAATATAATTTTCGCTTCGGAATGAATTCAACCATAAAAATAAGGCACCCTAAGATGCCTTATTTCTTAATTCAAACAAATAAAACGTTTAAATACCGTCGTTAATTGCACCTGATGCGATTAATGACTGAAGTGTTGCATTAGCATCTGCACCAAAATGCGTTGCATCTACACCTTGTAATTCAATTTGTTGAACAGTGTTGCCACTTGCGTCATTGATGTTTAATTGCAAATGATTATCAGCACCCGTCGCAATACCTTCAATTGTGTGAGGTATAGATGGATCAGATAATAAATCTGATAAATTCAACTGGTCATGATCAACATCAAAATCAGTCACTATATCGTGAGAAGGTGTTACGGCTGTTCCAATATCCTCTTGATTCCACAGAAATATGTCTGAACCTGTGCCACCAGTGAGAATATCATTACCTGCCCCGCCAATTAAAATATCATCACCCGAATGACCTATAAGAACATCATTACCATCAGTGCCTTTAATTAGGTTATCGGTTGAAATATCCGAATCAATGGCCGCATCAGAAATCGTCAAATTTCTGAATGAAATGCTACCTTCACCATTGCCTGCTGGATCGTTATTGTCATCATCATTAACAAAAACTAGATTGTTAAACACGCCATTACTTTGATCTAATTTACTTAAATCAACTTCAACTCTAGCCCATCCGTTACCAAGATCTTCTGATGTAAATTCAGCATTGGTGCCCCATGACTGTGAGCCCGCAACTTTAATCAAATTAGGCTGATCGATAGCACTATCATTCCTCAGATTATTATCGAATAATATGCCTTGTAACTCACCACCTGCGGTTACTTTAGTTTCAAACGTCAAACTACCATGAGACCAATCAAAATCCCCGGCTACCCCTAGCTGGGCTAATGAAACTGCTTTCCAAGAGTTACCCGCTAGGGTCAGTGCATTCTCTGTTACTGTAGAAGCACCACTTGTGGCTCTATCTTGAACAGAACCTCCCCAACTCACGAGGGACAATGCACTAAAATCAATGTGATTAACTGCAACTTTAACATTGCTTTCGATCGTTGCTGTATCACTGCCATCAGTTGCAGTTACCGAGCCTAGTATTGCGTTAACTTCAACACCAGACAACTCATGATCTGAAACTAGCGTTAACGATCCGACGTTGTATGTTCCATCTTGATTTGGTGTCTCCATTATCGTCACGCCGATTGGTAAGCCTGTGAGCGTTAGACCACTTAAAGATTCACTACCATCAACATCGGTTACTGCAGTGACTATAGATAAATCATAACTGTAACTTGTTTCTGATTGCCCATTTTCTTCAGTGACACCAAATAACTGAACATTATCAATTGCAATACCCCAATTATCATCACTATCGCCGACTTCAGCAAAAACTAACTTATTACTGCCGGCTGCGGTCACATTAATCGTTTGTGAGTTCCAAGCTTCAGTGTTATTTCCTTCAATTGTAGCGACGACTGCACCATTCCATAAAACATTCATCACACCGGAATTTTGACCAGCTTGACCGCTTTCTTGCATTGCAGCTTTATCTCGAAAGTCAAATGACAACTGATATGTTTGACCTGAAACGAGTGAATCAACTGTTTGCTGTATAGAACTGTTACCCGGGCTTGCACCCAAATCCATATAATTAGTTCCATCAGTGGCGCCCACGCCAGCATGATTTTGATTATGAGGTTCCATTGCTGGGCCATCAATTAATTCCCAACCAGGAATTGAAAGTCTAGATACAAGCCCACCGTCAGCAATAGGCTGGTTATCAACTGTACCACCGTTTGTATTTACCCCGCTTATATCTTCAAAACTACCATTAATGATAAAATTTACGTTACCAATAATCGTTGTTGGCTCACCAACACTGACAATTGTGGTTGGCTCACCGACACTCATAATCAGCGTTGGTGCATCAGCCACAGGACTTATGCCAATGCTAACTGTCGTTGTTGAACTATCTCCGTCGCCGTCTTTTAATGTATAACTAAATGTATCACAACCCGAATAATTAGCAGATGGTGTATAGGTGAATGTGCCATTATCATTTAATACAACAGTACCGTTTGCAGCTTGTGTATGGCCACTAATCGTAGCACTATCTGCACCAACAGTATCATTTGTTAACACACTGATAACGACAGCGGTATCTTCAGTTGTTACTGCATTATCTGCGAGAGCAATCGGACCATCATCCTCAAAGCTAATCAGAGCACCCACATCAATACTGTCACTTGCAGTATCACCATCACCATCAGTCACCGTTGCCGTC
>Ga0123337_10006193_pt1 | contig 11504 bp, 10 predicted proteins | sample frozenSSSSmetaG_FD_89792 | JGI IMG/M metagenome (GOLD analysis project Ga0123337, IMG submission 89792) | Glacier valley bacterial and archeal communities from Borup Fiord, Nunavut, Canada, to study Microbial Dark Matter (Phase II) -... | ecosystem: Environmental > Aquatic > Freshwater > Ice >...
AGCACTGCGATAGCCATGTGGCGGGTCACTCGGTCGATAATCAGGTAACCAGTGGCGGTGCCGGCGATGCCAACGGTGGCGACGACACCCGGCGACACGCCGACCGTCACGCACGACCAGGCCAAGCGGCGCCTTCCGTCAGGGTGACCCAGCGGAACCCGGTAGGAGGCACCCGGCGGCATCGGCGAGTGGGGCACACCTCGATGATCCATCACGAAGGCACTGTGTGTACGGAGTTCAGCCCAGCCTGAGGATGCGCGACTCCCACGGCAGCAGCTCGCTGCCGGTCCGCCCGGGGTGGGTGGCAAGCAGCACCTCGCGCCCGCCGAGGTCGGGTAGGTCATCGATGGGCAGGGACGCCGGCTCGGAGGAGCAGTTCGCCAGCACCAGCAAGCTCTCCTGCTCGTGGTCGCGGCGGATCACCCAGAGCTGCTGGTGGTCGGGCAGCAGGAGCGTGAAGCGGCCCTCGCGGACGGTGATCTCGTTGTGCCGCAGTGCGATCAGTGCCCGGTAGTGCGAGAAGACCGAGGTCGGGTCGTCCACCTGGGCGGCGGCGTTGACCTCGGGGTGCGCGGGGTGCGCAGGCAGCCACGGGTCGCCGGTGGTGAAGCCCGCGTGCGGCAAGTCATCCCACTGCATCGGGGTGCGCGCGTGGTCGCGGCTCCTCGCCGCCAGCGAGCGCAGCACCGCCTGCTCGTCCTGGCCACGGCCGACCGCCTCAGAGTGGTGGTTGACCGACTCGATGTCGCGGTAGTCGTCGATCGAGGTGAAGGGCGCGTTGGTCATGCCCAGCTCCTCACCCTGGTAGACGTATGGAGTGCCGCGGTGCAGGTGCAGCACGGTGCCCAGCGTCTTGGCCGACGCCTCGCGGTGCTGCGGGCTGTCGTCGCCGAAGCGTGAGACCGCCCGGGGCTGGTCGTGGTTGTCCCAGTAGAGCGAGTTCCACCCGACGTCGGCGAGCCCGGTCTGCCACGTCTCGAGGTTGCGCTTGAGGACGGGCAGCGACAGGGGGGCAAGGTCCCACTTGGTGCCACCGGGCACGGCGTCGAGACCGACGTGCTCGAAGGTGAAGACCATCGTCAGCTCGCGCCGCTTCGCGTCGGTGACCCGGCGCGCGAGCTCGACCGTGGAGCCCGGCATCTCGCCGACCGTGAGCAGGTGACGCTCGCTCAGCCCGACCTCGCGATTCATCTCCTGCAGGAACTCCTCGAGACGGGGGCCGTTGAAGGACGGAGTGGCTGGGCCGAGACCGGTGGCGGGAACAGCCGGGGTGTCCGGCAGGGCGGGGTCCTTCGAGATGAGGTTGATGACGTCCATCCGGAAGCCGTCGACGCCACGGTCGACCCACCGGCGCATCATCGCGTAGACCGCCTGCCGCACCTGGGGGTTCTCCCAGTTGAGGTCGGGCTGCTTGGGCGAGAACAGGTGCAGGTAGTACTCGCCCGTGGCCTGGTCGTAGTGCCAGGCCGGGCCGGAGAAGGCCGACTCCCAGTTGGTGGGCTCGGCACCCGGGGTGCCGGGGTCGTGGCCGGGGCGTGCGGGGCGCCACCAGTACCAGTCCCGCTTCGGGTCCTCGCGGCTGCTGCGGGAGGCCTCGAACCACGGGTGCTCGTCGGAGGTGTGGTTGACCACGAGGTCCATCACCAGCCGGATGCCCTTGCTGTGGCAACCGGCGATGAGGGCATCGAGGTCGTCGAGGGTGCCGAAGAGCGGGTCGATGTCCTCGTAGTCGCTGATGTCGTAACCGTTGTCGTCCATCGGTGAGCGGTAGACCGGCGACAGCCACAGCACGTCGATCCCGAGCCGCTGCAGGTGGTCGAGGTGGGCCGTGATGCCGGGAAGGTCGCCGACCCCGTCGCCGTCGCTGTCGGCGAAGGAGCGGGGGTAGACCTGGTAGACGACGGCCGAGCGCCACCAGTCGGGGGAGGTGTCCATGGGACCAGCCAACCACTGCACCCAAGGACCCGCCGAGTCCACTGAGGTCAGGGAGGCGGCAGGGGCGTCGCCCAGCCGCCGTCACCCCGCCGCGAGGATGCCTCGGGGGTCGAAGGTTACGCGGATCGAGGCGATGCTTCCGTCAACGACGTGCATCCAGTTGGCGGTGGTCGCCGGGTCGGCGACACGCGTGTGCAGGTCGAACCAGGTGATGACGTCGTCGCCGCTGGCGACGCGGGCGACCACCTCGATGCGCTCGAGGATCTGCGCCATGCCCATCAGCCCGTCGACGCACTCCTGGGCACCGTCAGCGCTGCCGAGGGGACCGCGGAAGGTCACGTCGTCGGCGAGCAGTCCACGCAGGCGCTCGCCGTCCCGGGCCGACCAGGCTGGGAAGTAGGCCTCGGCGAGGGCAGGTGCGGTGCGGTTCGCTGGTGTCGGGTCAGTGGTCATCCCTCCACGGTGCCGCATCCTCTCCCATCGGTCCAACAGATGTTGGTGCTAGTCGCTAGCATCTTTGCGTATGAAGATCCACCAGCTGCGCTACCTGCTCGCCGTCGCCGACGAGGGGTCCTTCACGGCCGCCGCGGCCCGTGAGCTAGTCAGCCAGTCAGGGGTGAGCGCCCAGGTGGCCAAGCTCGAGCGCGAGCTGGGGGTGACCCTGCTGGAGCGGGGTTCGCGCACGGTCACGCTGACCGCAGCCGGCCGGGCGGTCGCGCCGCACGCCCGTCAGGTGATCGCCTCGCTGACCGGTGTCTCCGATGTGGCGGACGCCATCCGCGGCCTGCTCCGGGGCCGGGTGCGGATGGGCCTGGTCACCGGGTGCAGCATCCCCTGGGTCCTCGACGGGCTCGCAGACTTCCGGGCCTTCCATCCCGCAGTGGAGCTCTCGCTGGTCGAGGACGGCTCCACGGGTCTCGTCGACGGCGTCCGCCGCGGCGACCTCGACCTCGCGCTGGTCGGGCACGTGGGGGAGGTGCCCGGTGGTCTCGAGCACGTCGTCGTCGTCGACGAGCGGCTGGTGGCGGTCGTGTCCACCGGGCACCGATGGGCGACCCGACGACGGCTGAGGCTCGCCGACCTCGTCGGGGAGACGGTGCTCAGCCTGCCGCGCGGCAACGGGGTGCGCACCGCGCTGGACCGGTCCCTGGACCGGGCGGGGAACAGCGCACCTCCCGTCATCGAGGCCTCGTCACCGGAGACCGTGCTGGGCCTGGCGGCTCGGGGGGCCGGGATCGCGGTGCTCTCGGCCTCGATGAGTGCTGGTCGCGACGACGTGGTGGCCGTACCCCTCGTCGATGCGACGGTCAGGGCCCGGCTCAGCCTGGTCTGGAGACCGGCGCCCCCGGCCTCGACGGCGCGGCTCCTCGCGGTTCTGAGGCGGCAGCTGAGCGGTTGAGGCCCTCCGGACCGCGTGTCGAGCCCGACGGGTAGGTACGGTCGGACGGTGCTCCCCGACATCGGCGTCCTGCGGCCCTGGGCCGACCCCACCTGCGTGGCCCTGGGCCGGCTTCCCCTCACGGCTGACCTGCATCGCGAACCGGCCGACCCGGCACACCTGCTGAGTCTCGACGGTGAGTGGTCACTGCGCCTGTTCGACACCCCAGAGGAGGTCCCGGGCGAGGTGGTCGCCCCGCTCGTCGAGCCCCTCCCCGCCCACGGGTGGAGCACGGTCGCGGTCCCGGGCAACTGGACCATGCAGCTGCCGGGCGACCTGCCCCACTACACCAACGTCCAGATGCCGTTCCCGGGCCCGCCGCCCCGCCTCCCGGAGCGCAACCCCACCGGCGTCTACCGTCGGCGGTTCACCGCCTCGCCGACCTGGGACGACCGCCAGGTCGTGCTTCGGCTCGACGGCGCCGACGCGGTCCACGCCGTGTGGCTCAACGGCCGGTTCGTCGGGTACGGCACCGACAGCCGCCTGCCCAGCGAGTACGACGTCACCCCGTACCTCGTGGAGGGCGAGAACGACCTCGTGGTCGTCGTGGTGCGTTACGCAGCCGTGAGCTACATCGAGGACCAGGACAAGTGGTGGATGGCCGGCCTGCACCGCAGCGCCAACATCGAGGCCCGACCCCGGACCCGGGTCACCGACCTCGTGGTCACGGCCGACTGGGACCCCGACGGGGCGTCGGGGCGCGCCGACGTGCGGGCCACGGTCGGTTTCGGTGGTGCTCCCGAGGAAGGGTGGACGGTGCGCACGTCCCTCGTCGGGCTGCCGGTGGCAGCGGGTGAGCCCGGGACCGGCACCTCCGTCGGCGAGGTGCCCCACGTCTTCGCCAGGCCCTACGTCTTCCTGGGACACCTCGTCGACGCCTCGTGGACCGGGCTGGCGGTCGACCCGTGGAGCGCCGAGTCCCCCACCCTGTACGCCGTCGTCGCCGAGCTGCTCGACCCCCGGGGGGCGGTCGTTGACACGGTCTCGACGCGAGTCGGCTTCCGGCGCGTGGAGATCCGCGGCGCCGACCTGCTGGTCAACGGCCGACGCATCTGGGTCTTCGGGGTCAACCGGCACGACCACCACCCTGACCGGGGGAGCGCCGTCACGCGCGAAGACCTGCGCGCCGACCTCGAGCAGATGCGTCGCCACAACATCAGCGCCATCCGCACCTCGCACTACCCCAACGAAGGGGCCTTCTACGACCTGTGCGACGAGCTCGGCTTCTATGTCGTCGACGAGGCCAACATCGAGTGCCACGCCTACAACCGCACGGTGTGCGAGGACCCGACCTACCGCGACGCCTTCCTCGAGCGGGGCGCCCGGATGGTGGCCCGCGACCGCAACCACCCGAGTGTGGTGATGTGGAGCCTCGGCAACGAGAGCGGGTACGGCGCCAACCACGACGCTCTCGCGGGATGGCTGCGCCGGGTCGACCCGACCCGCCCGCTCCACTACGAGGACGCCATCCGCACGCAGGGGTGGGTCGACGGGGGGCGCCCCGCCACCGACGTCGTCTGCCCGATGTACCCCGAGATCTCGGCGATCCACGAGTACGGCCTGAAAGTCGCTGCAGGAGAGGCGGACCGGCCCCTGATCATGTGCGAGTACACCCATGCGATGGGCAACAGCAACGGCTCGCTCGCCGACTACTGGGACGTCATCACGACCACGCCCGGGCTGCAGGGCGGCTTCATCTGGGAGTGGAAGGACCACGGCCTGAGGCAGGTGCTCGATGATGGGCGCAAGCGTCTGGCCTACGGCGGGCAGTTCGGCGACGAGCCCAACGACGGCAACTTCGTGGCCGACGGGCTCGTGTCGGCCGAGCTAGAGCCGCACCCCTCGATGCGGGAGGTCGCCTGGGTGCACCGGCCGGTGGCCGTCGAGGCCCATGAGGGTGGGCTGCTGGTGCGCAACCGTCAGGCCTTCACAGATCTCGTTGGCCTGCAAGGGCGCTGGCAGCTGATCGTCAACGGCGTGGTCGCCGAGGAGGGCGACCTCGGTGACCTCGCCGTACCGACGCTCGGCGACGTGACGGTGCCGTACCCCTGCGCCGTGCCCGACGACGGACAGGCGCTGCTCAGCGTGCGGTGGACGGCCCGCCAGGACGCGTGGTTCGCTCCTGCGGGCCACCTCGTGGCGTGGGACCAGGTCGTGCTGCGGGCCGGGCCGACTCCCGTGCCACCAGCCCCCTCGGTGCCGGCCGCGACGGCGTACGGCGCCGGCGCTGTGAGCGAGCCCCGGCTCCACCTGTGGCGGGCCGCGACCGACAACGACGGCTTCAAGCTCTTCGGAGCCGACCCCCACGACACGCTTATGGGTGGCAAGGCCCTGACCAGCTGGCGGGCCTGGGGCCTGGCCGACCCCGAGTTCTCCCTGAACCACAAGCTGACCACGGAGGCGACGGAGACCGGGGTGCTGCACCGGCTCGTGGTCGACGTGCCGCAGGAGTACGACGACCTGCCGCGCGTGGGTGTCGAGCTCACGGTCGACCCGCGCTTCGACCACCTGCGCTGGTGGGGTCGGGGGCCGCACGAGTGCTATCCCGACCGGGACCGGTCCGCGATGCTGGGCGAGTGGGAGGCGGCCGTCGACGAGCTGCCGTACCTCGTGCCCCAGGAGTACGGGCTGCGCACCGACACCGCATGGCTCGAGCTCGTCGACCGGGCGAGCGGAGACGTCCTGCGGTTCTCGACGATGGGTGCCCCCTTCCACTTCTCGGCGACCCGGCACTCGGCGCAGGCCCTGTGGAAGGCGCGGAGCACCGACGAGCTCGAACAGGACGACCGGCTCGTGGTCTGCCTGGACGCCGCCCACCGCGGCCTAGGGACCGCCAGCTGCGGGCCCGACGTGCTTGACCGCTACCGCATCCCCACCGGCCGGCACGAGCTCTCCTACCTCGTCGAGGCCCTCCCGGGCTGAGTAGCCAAAGAATCACCCCCAGCGCAGCCCAGGGGGTGATTCTTTGGCTGCCTAAGCGCCCACCTGAGTAGCCAAAGAATCACCCCCAGCGCGGCCCAGGCGGTGATTCTTTGGCTGCTTCAGGGTCGTGTCAGGGGTGTTCCGCGCAGCAGGGCGTCGGGTTCGGCTGCTCGAAGGGGATGACCCGGCCACCGGCTGCCGGGCGCACCAGCAACCGCACCACACCCTCGTCGAAGGTGGGCCGCACGAAGGACTGGGTGTCACAGGGCGTCGCCGGATCGACCGGTTGGGCGCCGATCCCCACGACCTCGTCGACCGCGCTGACCTCGAGGAGGTCCGCCACGGTCATGGTGCCGACCAGGAGGTCACTTCCTGGAAACACGACAAGACGCCCTCCCGTGCGGGCCAGATGGTGCTCGAGGGCCCAGCCGGCGTCAGCCGGCTCGCACCGACCGACGACGTCGACCGCCCCGTCCGCCCGCTCGACCGTCAGGACGACGCCCGCGTTGGCCGGCAGGAAGTGCGTGACGGCGACGACGACCGACCGGCCCGGTTGGATGGGGTCCCCGTCCGGGACGTGCTGGAGGGCGTACTCGGCGTCGCGGGTGGTGCGCCAGACCGCGGTCTGGCGCACCACCCCGACATCGGTCATCGGTGAGATCTGGTCACCGGGGGAGGACCCAGATCGGGTTGGTGTAGAACCACAGGTCCTCCCACGGGTCGGCGTCACCGAGCACGTCGGCCGCCGGGCCCATCGGGTCGACCGCTGCACCGTTGAGACCAGGAGCGCTCCGCTTGCCGTCGGTGCCGCGTACGCGCATGTAGAACGGCTCGTCGGCCACGCCGAGGTCGAGCACGATCTTGACCGTGCCGACGGCGCCGCTCACGTCACGCTGGAGCACGACCTTGGTGCCGGGCGCCGAGATGGAGTCCCGGTCGGTCACCGGACCGGTGAGGTTGCCGCGCACGACGTCGACCCGAGCCAGCTGCGGCACGAACTGCGCCCAGTTGGGCAGGGTCGCCGGAGTGACCGAGATGACGAGCTCGAGCCGCGTACCCCGCTTCGGGGTCGTCATCGAGCCGAGCGTCGAGCCGGGGCTGCCGTCACCCCTGGCCCGCAGACCCACCTCGAGGCCGCCGACGAGACCGCCGTGGTCGACGAAGACCCGGCCGGCGCGCAGCCCCGCAAGCACTGCGGCGTAACCGCGCTGGGTGGCCCCGACGTGGGTCTTGCTGTAGTAGCCGGGCCAGAAGTCACCGTTCGTGGTCTTCCCGCCGGTCGTGCCGTGCACCGGGTCGACGTAGTGGCCCAGGGCGTTGAACTCGTCGATCGTCCCCGCGCCCCCGCGCACCGAGTCGTCGAGATAGATCGTGTGCGAGTCGGAGTTCGCGGTGATCCACCACGGCTTGCCCTCGGCGAGCAGGCTGTCCCAGAGGCCTCCGACGGTGCTGGTCATCCAGTCGAAACCGCCGTAGGTGATGTAGCTCTCGAGGGGGTAGCCCGCGAAGCTGTCGGCCGATGGGGAGTTGTCGTAGAAGCCGCGGCCCGCCCCCACGCCGTACGGCACCTTGATGCCAGCCGCCTGGTGGCCGGGTGCGCCCTCCATACCGAGCGCGATCCTCGGTTGGCGCTCGCGCCAGCCGCGGATCTCGTGGGGTGAGTCGAGCCCCTTGCGGGCGGGGTGGTTGGCGAGGAAGGCGGCGTCCTGCACGCGGCGGGTGACGACGGCGCCGGCGAGGAAGTCGAGGCCTTCGAGGGCGTGCTGCTCGTTGGCGGCCGAGGAGGCGGTCCAGCCGTTGACGACGCCGTCGAAGGAGTTCTCGAACTCCTTGAGGACGGCGACCTCGTTTGCACCGGGGTGGACGAAGACGGTGCCGTGCTCGGCGGAGGGGATGTTCCACTCCAGGCCCTGGAAGACCAGGGTCTCGTCCTTGACGGCCTTGCGGGCGGCGACGATGTCGGGGTTGACCTGCTCGACCCCGAGCTTGGCGTGGGTGACGCTGCCGTGGTCGGTGATGACCATCCAGTCGAGTCCGTAGGCCGAGCCGTGGAGCACCTGGTCGAGCACGCGGTACTGGGCGTCAGCGCTGTACTGCGTGTGGATGTGGTGGTCGCCCGCGAGCCACTGGTAGGCGCGACCCGAGCCGCTGTCGCTTCCGGCGAGCGACGGGGCGGCAGCGGCCGACTCGCCCTGGGCCAGGATCGAGGCGCCGGCTGCTGCCGCGCCGATGAGACCCGCCCGGGTGAGGAGGGAGCGGCGGCCGAAGCCGGACGGCGACAGGTCGCTGTCGGGGATCTCGAGGTCGAGGGCCTCCCGGGTCGCCTCGGGCAGGTCGGCCGAGGACCCGAGGGTCGGGCCGTGCGCGTGCTCCTGCCCTTCGGGGCCGTGGGAGTGGTCGTGCGGGTGGTCGTGTGCAGGCACTGCAGCCTCCTGGTCCAGGTTCGGGCGTAGTCCGCCCGTCCCGCCATCCCAGAGGGGCCAGGTGTCCGGCACGAGGGTGTTGGATGAACATCGGGTCAAGGAATCCCGGCGGTTTCCTCCGAATGCGAACCCCGGGCCCCCGTGGTGCCCGGCCCCCCGGCTCGCGCCAACAGGTACTGCTGCTCCGGCTGGCTCCGGGTGCCCAGGGCGGCCCGCAGGTATGCCTCCCGCGCGCCGTCCCGGTCGCCGACCCGGTCGAGGAGGTGGGCTCGCACGACGTCGACCCGGTAGTGGCGGGCGAGCGCGGGGTCGGCTGCGACCACGTCGAGCTGGGCCAGCCCGGCGGCCGGACCGCGCACCTCGGCAACAGCGACGACCCGTCCGAGCGTGACCATGGGCCCGGGCGCCACCAGGGCGTGGGCGTCGTACAGGGCGAGGATTTGCGGCCAGTCGGTCTGCTCCGCCGACGGCGCCTCGTCGTGGACGGCGGCGATGGCGGCCTCCAGCTGGAAGGGGCCGGGGGTGGCCCACGGCAGCACCTCGGTGAGCAGCGCCACCCCCTCGGCGACCTTGTCGGCGTCCCACAGGCTGCGGTCATGCTCGGCCAGCGGCACGAGGGCGCCGTGGCGCGTCGTCCGGGCCGGTCGTCGGGCGTCGGTGAGGAGCATGAGGGCGAGCAGGCCGGCGACCTCGCCCTCGTCGGGGAGCTGCGCCCGCAGCTGGCGGGCCAGGCGGATGGCCTCGGTCGACAGCTCGACCCGTTGGAGGGACGGGCCGGAGCTGGCCGTGTGGCCCTCGGTGAAGACGAGGTAGAGCGTCTGGAGCACTGACGGCAGCCGCTCGGCCACCTCCTCGGCGGTGGGCTCGAGGAAGTGGGCGCCGGCCGCCCTGATCCGGCTCTTGGCGCGGCTGATCCGTTGCGCCACAGTAGTTTCCGGCACGAGGAGCGCGCGGGCGATCTCGGCCGTCGTCAGCCCGCCGAGGGCCCGGAGGGTGAGCGCGACCTGGGCGGGAGGAGTGAGAACCGGGTGGCAGCAGAGGAAGAGCAGCGGCAGCGTGTCGTCGTCCGCGGGGCCCGGCCCAGGTGCCCCGGGGTCTTCGAGGGCGTAGCGCTCCTCCCGCCGTCGCCGGGCCGACTCGCTGCGCCACACCTCGACCAACCGCCGCGATGCGGTCGTGATGAGCCACCCCAACGGGTTGCGGGGCCGGCCGTCCTGCGGCCACTGCCGCGAGGCCGCCACCAGGGCCTCCTGGACGGCGTCCTCGCAGGCCTCGAAGGAGCCGTGCCGGCGCACCAACACGCCGAGGGCCCGCGGCGCCAGCTCGCGCAGCTCGGCGTCGAGCGTCACATGTCCCACCCGCTCATGTCGAGCACAGGCCGGACCTCGACGAGGCCCCATACGGCGTCGGGGATGCGGGCGCCGATCTCGACGGCCCGCTCCGGGGTCTCGCAGTCGACGAGGTAGAAGCCGGCGAGGTGCTCCTTGACCTCGACGAACGGGCCGTCGCTCGTCATCGTCTCGCCGCCACGTGAGCGCACCCACGTGGCCTGGGCCGGGTCGACCAGTCCTTCCGAGACGACAAGCTCGCCACTGTCGGCCAGCTCCGCGCTCAGGGCGAAGTGCCCCCGGCCGAAGTTCTCCCGCTCGGCGTCGGTGAGGGCGTCCCAGCGCTCCTGGAAGTGCGGGTTGCTGTGGATGAGGATCAGGTACTTCATCGGGACCTCCTGGCCGTCGTGGTGGGTGGATGTGGAGTCGACGGTGCCCGCGCCCCCTCCTGTCGCACTGTCGAGACTGCGGCCTTCGTCTCGACACCATGGTGGAGGCGCCCGTCGGTGGGCGCCAGAGAAGGGAGCACGTCATGACCACCACCCCGCTCGACACCTCGACCCCCGCGGGGGTCGCCGTACGAGCCGTCCTCGACGAGCACGCCGCCGCGCACGCCGCCCGCGACGTCGGCCGGCTCCTGCGCCTGTACGACGACGACGCGGTCTCCTACACGCTGGCCCCACCCCTGCAACAGGGGCCGGACTCGCCGTACGGCACCCCGGACGGGATCGCCCGGTGGTTTGGCACCTTCGACGGTCCGGTGGTCATCGACTATCGCGACCCGGTCGTCGCGGCCGACGGCGACGTGGCGTTCGTCCACACCCTCACCCTAATGACGGCCAGGGCGGTGGGTCAGCCGGAGTCGTTCTCCCTCTGGTACCGCTCGACCTTCGGGCTGCGCCGCCACACGAACGGGTGGCGCATCGTCCACCGGCACGAGTCCACTCCCTTCCACATGGACGGCAGCTTCCGGGCCGCCGTGGAGCTGCAGCCCTGACGGGCGCGGACGACGGGCTGCCCGCGCCAGGCGATGGCGCCGACGCAGGAGAGTGACGCGCACCGGAAAGTCCGTATGATCATCAAGAACCCAACCCCAGAGAGGGGAGCGTCTCGTGAGCAAGGCAGACAGGGAGTTCCTTTCGCTGGGGTACCGCATCGGCTGGCGCATCCGCTCGACCACGTTGAACATCTTCGGGCCGGCGCAGATCGGCCAGGACGACCCCCAGATCCGGCTGCGGCGGGAGCGGGCGGCCAAGGTGGTCGCCGTACGCCGTGAGCGTGGACTGGGCGACTCCTGACCCCCCGGTCGGTGACAGAGGGGTGATCCGTCGTTGCTGCGCGCGACGTTTGACGCCGTGACGCCGTGACGCCGTGACGCCGTGACGCCGTGACGCCGTGACGCCGTGACGCCGTGACGCCGTGACGCCGTGACGCCGTGACGCAGCGGGGTAGGACGTC
>Ga0123337_10006194_pt1 | contig 11502 bp, 7 predicted proteins | sample frozenSSSSmetaG_FD_89792 | JGI IMG/M metagenome (GOLD analysis project Ga0123337, IMG submission 89792) | Glacier valley bacterial and archeal communities from Borup Fiord, Nunavut, Canada, to study Microbial Dark Matter (Phase II) -... | ecosystem: Environmental > Aquatic > Freshwater > Ice >...
CTTCGCAGTTTGAGACAAGAGGAGCGAAGATGACGCAGCAAGATTCTGATTATCAGTTCTTGGGCAAGGGTCGCAAGGCGATTGATGGCATGGAGAAGATCACTGGCAGCGCCCGCTACGTCAGCGATGTCACGCTGCCGGGTATGCTGCACGCGCGGCCGGTGCTGAGTCCCTACGCGCACGCCAAAATCGTGTCAATCGACGCGACGGCCGCGCGGCAGATGCCGGGGGTGTGGGCGGTGCTGGCATCCGGCGATCTATCGACCAAGGATCGCGCGATCAACTCGCGCCATAGCGCGGTGCTGGCGCGGGATAAGGTGTATTTTCGCGGCCAGCCGGTGGTGGTGGTAGTGGCCGAAAGCGAAGAGATCGCTCGCGATGCGGCCGACGCGGTGGTGATCGAGTACGAGGCGCTGACGCCAGTGGTGGATGTGATCGCCGCCGCCGCCGATGGTGCGCCGGTGATCTGGCCGAATGGCTTGCCGAAAGAGGGTATCGACCTGACCGCCGCCCACGCTGCGGTGGATAAAGAGTCGGTTACGAAAGAGCGCGCGCTTTCGAATATCCACGCCGAAAATCATTTCGCGCGCGGCAATGTCGAGCAGGGCTTCCGCGATGCCGATGTTGTGATCGAGCGCACCTACAAGACGCCGATTGTTCACCAGACCTATCTGGAGCCGTGCGCGGTGCTGGCCGAGCCGGATGTGCGCGGTGGCTTGACACTGTATGTCAGCACGCAAGGCCAGTTCAGCGTGCGCGATGAAGTTTCGCGTCTGCTGGGCTTGCCCAAGAGCAAGGTCAAAGTCGTACCGATGACCGTCGGCGGTGGCTTTGGCGCGAAGTACGGCATCATCGAGGCGCTGGTGGCGGCGACGGCGATCAAGGTTGGTCGGCCGGTGCGCATGGTGCTGACGCGCTCCGAGGATTTCTTGACTACCACGCCTTCGCCCGCGACCGTGATCGAAATGAAGACCGGCGCGAAGAAGGATGGCACGATCACCGCGATTCAGGCGCGCGTGCTGATGGATAATGGCGTGTTTCCCTTCGCGCTGGGCGGCATCGTCGGCATTCTGCTGGGCGGCTACTACAAGTGCGCGAATGTCAAGATCGACTGCTTCGAGGTGTTCACCAACAAGCCGCAGGCGGGTGCGTACCGCGCGCCTGGTGCGCCATCGGCGACCTTCGCGCTTGAGTCGAACATCGACGATCTGGCGCGTGAGCTAGGCATTGATGCGCTTGAATTCCGCTATCGCAACGCGGTCGAGACCGGCGACCTGATGGGCAATGGCGACGCATGGCCGAGCCTGGGCCTGAAAGAATGCCTGGAGCGCATGCGCGAGCACCCAGTCTGGAAAGATCGCCAGCCCGGTGAAGGCGTCGGCATCGCAATCGGCGGCTGGCCGTGCGGCATGTCGCCCGCAGCTGCGATCTGCCGAGTGGACGATGATGGGACGATTCGCGTCCACGTCGGCTCGGTCGATATTTCGGGCGTTAACAGCAGCTATGTGCTGGTCGCAGCCGAGATTCTGGGCGTCTCGCCCGATCAGGTCGAGATCATTCAGGGCGACACGCAGACTGGCCCGTTCGCCCCGGCCAGCGGCGGCAGCCAGACGACCTATAGCGTCTCGGGCGCAGTCGCCAACGCCGCGCGCGAGGTGCGCCGCAAGCTGCTGAATGTCGCCGCCGATCACTTCGAGGCGGCGGTCGAGGATCTTGAGATCAAGGACGGCCAAGTGCAGGTCAAGGGCGTGCCAGCGCGCGCGGTGGCGATTGGCGAATTGGCGAGTACGGCGCAGCGTAAGAAGGGCGGGCCAGGGCCGATTGTTGGCGAGGGCACCTCTGCGGTTGAAGAAAACGCGCCCGGCTTCGTCGTCCATCTGGCGAAAGTAGCGGTTGACCGCGACACCGGCCAGGTCACGCCGCTGCACTATGTCGCCATTCAGGATGTCGGCTTCGCGCTCAACCCAATGATGGTCATCGGCCAGATTCACGGCGGTACGGTGCAGGGCATCGGCTGGGGCTTGCACGAGGCGATGGTGTACGATGAGAACGGCCAGTTGCTGACCGGCAGCTTCATGGATTACGATATTCCCAAAATGGACACGGTGCCAATGGTCGAGACGATTCTGGTTCAGAATCGCTCGCCCTACGGCCCCTTCGGCGCACGCGGCATCGGCGAGCCGCCGATCGCGGCTGGCCCGGCTGCGCTTGCCAACGCCGTGCGCGATGCAGTTGGCGTGCGCGTGACCGAGACGCCGATTCGACCCGAGCATTTGTGGCGCGCGCTGAATAACGGCGGCTAGAGACAGGAGGCGGGAGGCTGGTGTCTAAACCACTAGCCTCCAGTCTGCCAATTAAAATTCATTTAGGGGTAGATTTTTCGCGCCATCACATCGCCGTCGGGCTGAAGCTCTCGGCTATCATGGCGAAGGCCACCTGCGTGGCCTGATTCAGCCGTGGCCTGATTCAGCCCGCGCAGGCGGGCTTCGTAGCGCGAGCCGCGGGCTTCAGCCCGACGGCACCGTCGCATGAGACTAACCCTATCTCCCCAGCCCCGATCCCCAATCCCCAGCCTTTGTGCCATTTGACACGAAGCCCGGTCAATGGTACATTAACTTGGTAAAGAAACCCTCCTGCCTATCAATACGACGCAAGCCTATCTGCGACTTGGAAAGTGTGACCGCACATGCCTCCACTGTCTGAACATATCGTGCTGCGCAACCGCGATATCGAGAATATTGCCAACTTCGACACCTACCTGAAACATGGTGGCTATGAAGCGCTGCGCCTGGCCGTCAAAGAAAAAACGCCCGCCGACATCATACAGATCGTTAAGGACGCCGGGCTGCGCGGTCGTGGCGGCGCAGGCTTCCCGACCGGCGTGAAATGGGGCTTCCCGCCCAAGGACGCGTTCCCGCGCTATCTGGCCTGTAATGCCGATGAGAGCGAGCCGGGCACGTTCAACAATCATGAGATGATCGACAAGAACCCGCATCAGCTGATCGAAGGCATGGCGATTGCCGCGTATGCGATTGGCGGCTGCGATACCGCGTATATCTACATTCGCGGCGAGTTCGCCCATGGCGCGCGCGTGCTGGAACGGGCGATCAATAGCGCCTACGCCAAAGGCTTCCTGGGCAAGAACATCTTCGGTAGCGGCTTCAACATCGACATCACCGTGCATCGCGGTGCTGGCGCGTATATCTGCGGCGAAGAAACCGCGCTGATCGAGTCGCTTGAAGGCAAGATCGGCCAGCCGCGAGCCAAGCCGCCGTTCTTCCCAGCCGCAATCGGCCTATATATGAAGCCGACAATCGTCAACAATGTCGAGACGCTGATCAATGTGCCGCTGATTGTTGCCAAGGGCGCGGCTTGGTATCGCACCTTCGGCACCGAGAAAAGCCCCGGCACCAAGGTTTGCTCGCTTTCCGGCCATGTCAACCGGCCCGGCAACTACGAGGTGCAGCTTGGCACGCCGCTGCGCGAGCTGATCTACTCCGACGAATACGGCGGCGGCATTCGCGGCGGTCTCCAGCCCAAGATCATCGTCCCTGGCGGCGCATCGGCACCCTGGCTCACGGCTGACCAGCTTGATGTCACGCTCGACTACGAGGCGGTTGCGGCAGCTGGCTCGATGCTTGGCACCGCTGGGATTATCGTGCTGGATGAGAACACCAGCGCGGTCACGACGGCGTACAAAATGGACGAGTTCTTCAAGCATGAGTCGTGCGGAAAATGCACGCCCTGCCGCGAAGGTACGACCTGGCTGACGAGCGTGCTGCATCGCATGGCCGCCGGACATGGCCGCGCCGAGGACATTCCAAACCTGCACGACATCTACAACCAGATGGCTGGCAACTGTTTCTGCCTGCTGGGCGAAAGCGCCGTGATGCCGATCAAGAGCGCGCTGCGGCTGTACCCGCAGGAGTTCGAGGCGGCGATTGCTGCACTGCCATCGAACGGCAATGGCAAGATCGCGAACGCGATTCCGCTGGCGCAGGTGCGGCGGTAGGCAAATGGCTATTTGTAACGAGTATCGCGATAAAGAATAACGATGGCGCTGGGGAATTTCGATGTATTCGCTGCTGGGCGATCACCAAGGATCGCCCAGCAGCGATACGCCGAATACGAGAATAGCATCGATATTCTGTGTTAGTTTACATTGCGCTTCATTACCGACATCGTGGGTGACCAGCAGGGGTCGCCCCTCCATTACGATGCTCGCAATGGAACAACGAAGAAATGGTGACATTGTCGTTGCCGGGGTTCGCCGGTATGATTGATCGATTTTTCGAGCTGTAGAACTGTAGAGGCGCTCAATTGAACGCCCCTGCCCGGCAGAGAGATAGCTACTATGCCCGATGTCACCGTGACAATCGACGGTCAAAGCGTGACCGTTCCCGCTGGAACCAATGTCGTCGACGCGGCGCGCGCCGTGGCGACTGCAATACCAGTGTTTTGCTACCACCCCAAGATGCAGCCGGTCGGCATGTGCCGCATGTGCATGGTCGAAGTCTACACGCCGACAATTGACCGTGCCACCAACCAGCCGGTGCTTGACGAGAACGGCCAGCCCAAGCTGGCGTTGATCGGCAACAAGCTCCAGGCCGGTTGTATGACGCCGGTCACGCCTGGTATGGTCGTCAAGACCGTTAGCGACCGGGTCAAGTTCGCGCAGAAGGGCCAGTTGGAATTCCTGCTGACCTCGCATCCGCTTGACTGCCCGGTGTGCGACAAGGGCGGCGAGTGCCCGCTGCAAAACCTGACCATGCAGTGGGGGCCGGGCAATTCGCGCTACGACTACAGCGATAAAGTGCATTTTGTGAAGCCGATCCCGCTGGGCGACCTGATCTATCTCGACCGCGAGCGCTGCATTTTGTGCGCGCGCTGCGTGCGTTTTCAGGATGAGATCGCTGGCGACCCAGTGCTGGGCTTCGATAATCGCGGTCGCAGCTGGGAGATTATCTCCAAAAGCGATCCACCTTTCGACTCGAAGTTCTCCGGCAACACTACCGATATTTGCCCGGTCGGCGCGCTGACCAGCTCGGATTTCCGCTTCAAGGCGCGCGCGTGGGAATTGCGCTCGGTGCCTAGCATCTGCCCGCATTGCCCGGTTGGCTGCGATATCTCGCTGGATATGCGCTACAACGACTTGATGCGCGTGATGCCGCGCGAGAACGATTTCGTCAACGAGATCTGGACGTGCGACAAGGGCCGCTATGGTATGCGCTATTTCGGTAGCGCCGACCGGCTCAAAGCGCCGATGATCCGCCGCGACAACAAGTGGTCGCAGGTGACCTGGGACGAGGCGTTGCAGTTCATCGCCGATAAGCTGACGCTGATCCGTGCATCGGCTGGCGCAAACGCGCTGGCTGGATTGGCCGGGGCGCAGCTGCCGAACGAGGATCTGTTCCTGTTCCAGAAGCTGTTCCGCGAGGTGCTTGGCTCGAATAATATCGACCACCGCAATGGCACGCTCGATGAACCAGCCGGGCTGGATGACCTGCCGCGTCACTTCGGCGTCGGCGCGGGCACGAACTTGATGACGCTCGGCAAAGGCACATCGGTGCTGGTGGTCGGGGCCGATCCCGAGGAAGAAGCACCGCTGTATGTGCTGCGGCTGCGCGGCATTGCCACGCGCGGCGGCGAGCTGAACGTGATCAATCCCTTCCCAACCAAGCTTGACCGTTTCGCGACTCGCGTTGCACACCCGCGCGTCGGCACCGGCCCTCAGCTCGTGCTGGCGATGTTGAAAGTGATCGCCGAGGATCGGCTGCTGAGTGGCGAGTTCACCGCGCGATTGCGTGGCGCACCTGAGCTGCTCCAGCAGCTTGGCCGACTCAAGCTGGCCGATCTGGTCGAAACTACTGGCGTTGCTGAAGATAGCATTCGCGCAATCGCGCAATCTTTCGCTAAGGCCGAGAATGGCATTATCGTATATGGCCGCACCGCGCTGTCGGTCGGCTCGGCGCTGTCGCAGGCGCTGGCGAATTTGGCACTGCTGACCGGCAAAGTTGGTCGCGCAAATAGCGGCCTGATTGGGCTGCTACCGGCTGGCAACAGTCGTGGCGCGCTCGATATGGGCGTGCGGCCCGATGCTGGCCCAGGCGGCGCGACGATTGCGACCGCTGGCCTGAGCGCGCGCGAGATGTGGGCGGCGGCGGCCGAGGGTAAGCTGCGCGGCATGTACATCGCTGGTTTGAACCCGGCTAAGTCTAGCCCGGCGATCTCGGCTGCGCTTTCGCAGCTGGAATTCTTGGTCGTGCAGGATCTGTTCTTGACCGAAACGGCGCAGCTGGCCGATGTGGTGTTGCCCGCCGCGGCCTTTGCCGAGCGCGAGGGCACCTTCACCAACGCCGAGCGGCGCGTGCAGCATTTCTTGCAAGCGCGTCGGCCCGAGGGCGATGCGCCGCCGGATTGGCTGGTATTCCAGGATCTGGCACGCGCTGTGCAGTCGTTCACGCCGAGTGTGCCGCTCGTTGAACCTAAGCGCAACACCAAAGCGCGCGCCGGGGCCACAACAACGGCAGTCGCTATCGACGTGCCGCCAAGTGGCTGGGATTACGTGGTTTCCAGCGACATCGCCGAGGAGATCGGTCGAACGGTGCGCGGCTACAGCAAGGCGACGTACAGTAGCCTGGAGCTGACCCGCAAATCGTGGGGTCGTCAGTCGAATGAGGCGTTCTACTACGATGGTACCTCATACGAAAACTCCGAGGGCTTGGGCGTCCAGATCCCGGCGACGGCTGAAGATCCGAAGAGCACCTTCACAATTCCACCGCCCGCGCTCAACCTGCCTGCGACCGATGATCGCTTTCCGCTGACGCTGCTGACGCCGACGCGCGCCTACGACGGCGGCGAGTGGATGCGCGGCTCGAAGCTGCTTAATCGTGTCGTGCCATCGCACGCCATCCTGAGCATAGCCGATGCGCAGCGCCTGGGCGTCGGAATGGGCGAGAAAGTGCGAATCGAGTCGGCGGCGGGCGTGCTAGAGCTGCAAGCGACGATTGACGCGGGCCTCAACGCCGGTCTGGTGCTGGCCCCCGATGTCGCAGGCACGGCGCTGGCGAGCATTTTGACTGGCCCGCAGACGCGCGTGGCAGTGACGAAAATTGTAGAATGAAATTTCGGCTGCGTGTCATCCTGAGCCGCAGCGAAGAATCTCTTGTCCATCTCGAATGAGGATCCTTCGCTGCGGCTCAGGATGACAAACTCGGTATACAATCTACGATATTGGTGAAAGCAATGGCTTTTCTCGACGTAATCATCCTGCTGGTCAAGTGCCTAGTGCTGGCGCTAGCGACGACGACAATGTTTGCCTACTTCACGCTGTTCGAGCGCGTGCTACTGGCGCGTTTCCAGCAGCGCGTCGGGCCGAATCGCGCTGGCTACATTCCGCTGCCGGGCGGTCGCAAGCTGCTGGGTGGCTTTCTTCAACCGGCTGCCGATGCGGTCAAGCTGTTCTTTAAAGAAGATATTACGCCAGCAATGGCCGATAAGTGGGTCTATCTGATCTCACCGGCCTTCGCGGTCATCCCGGCGCTGATTATCTGGGCGACCATCCCGCTGGCCTGCTGGCCGGTAGGCGGCGATGGTGCTGTTCCGCAAGGTGGCTGCGCGCCGGCTGGTGGCTCGAATTTCTTGCAGCTGGCTGAATTCAATGTCGGTATTTTGTACCTGCTGGCGGTCACATCGATTGGCGTGTATGGCATCGCGATTGCTGGCTGGGCCTCGAACAACAAGTACTCGATGCTTGGTGGCGTGCGCGCGACCGCGCAGGTGATCTCATACGAGCTGGCGCTGGGATTATCGGTGCTGGGCGTGGTTATGCAGGCGTCGAGCTTTAGCACCGCCGATATTGTCGCGGGCCAGTGGGACTGGTGGTACATCGTGCCGCAGTTCCTGGGCTTTGTGATCTTTCTGATCGCTTCGACCGCCGAGGTAGTGCGCTCGCCGTTCGATCTGGTTGAGGCCGAGCAGGAGCTGGTGGGCGGCTACAACACTGAATATGGCTCGATGAAATTCGCGCTGTTCTTTATGTCGGAATATATCAAGCTGGTGGCGATGAACGCGATCGCCGTCACGCTATTCCTGGGCGGCTGGCACTTGCCGGGCCTGTACACGCTTTCTCAGGCAGTCACCGACAATTTCGGCCAGTTCGCCGGTTCAGCCGTGCTGGGGCTGACATCGCTGGGCGCATTCTTGCTAAAAGTCACGCTGCTCTCATTCCTGTCGGTCTGGATTCGCGCCACCGTCCCACGCGTGCGCTACGACCAGCTGATGCACTTGGGCTGGAAGGTGCTGCTGCCGATGGCGCTGTTCAATATTGCGCTGACGGCAGTGCTGAATGTGCTGATCCCGGATCGTTACATCGGCGGCGGCATCGCCTTTGTGATCGGCTTGGCGGTGGTGATCGGCGTGGCGTTCTTCCAAGGCCCGCGCAAGCCAGCCAGCGAAGTGACGCTGGTGAACGAACCCGCGTCGACCGTCGGCGTGCAAGGGTAATCATTCAACGGCATCTGCTTCCAATCGGTTGACGTGGAGAATACGGTATGCTCGGCGAAATTATTAAAGGTCTTGGCACAACATTCAAATATCTGTTCAAGAAGCCGGTCACGGTGCAGTATCCCGAGGTCAAGCGCCCGGTGCGCGAACGCTTCCGTGGACGGCACGAGCTGAAGCGCTTCGAGAACGGGTTGGAGCGCTGTATCGGCTGCTCGCTGTGCGCCGCCGCTTGCCCAGCCGATGCGATCCTGGTCGTGCCGGGTGAAAACGATGCGGATCATCCGAACTCGCCCGGTGAGCGCTACGCCGCGACCTACGAGATCAACATGCTGCGCTGCATCTTCTGCGGCTACTGCGAGGACGCCTGCCCGACCAACGCGATTGTGCTGGAACACCAGTACGAGCTGTCGTTCTACGACCGCAAGTCCTCGATTTATACCAAAGATATGTTGCTGGTCGCCGCCGATCAGGGCCACGGCGAAATCCCGCCGGTGCTCGCGCAGATTCAGCGCCGCCCCAGCCCGCCCGCCCAGATAGACCTGTAAATTGCATATTGTAAATTGCACATTGTAAATTAGGCACGAGCGCAATCTGCAATATGCAATGTGCAATTCGGAGAACATATGGAATACATCGTCTTCACCATCACGGCGGTTGTCGCGATTATTGGCGCGGCGGCGATGCTGATCAGCAAGAATGCGGTGCATAGCGCGCTGTTCATGCTGCTGAATTTCAGCTCGATCGCGGTGCTGTATTTGCTGCTGCGCGCGCCGTTTCTATTCGCCGTGCAGCTGATTGTGTACGCTGGCGCGATTATCGTGCTGTTCCTGTTTGTAGTCATGCTGCTGGGTGCCGAGCGCGCCGAGGACGAGACCGATCATCTGGCCTGGCAACGTCCGGTGGCGCTGGTGATGGGACTGGTGCTGCTGGCCGAGGCGGTGTATGTGTTCTTCTTGCGCACCGGTGCCGTAATGGCGACCGCAGTTGCAGGCGATGAGACGTTTGGTGCGCCGATTAAGATCGGCGAGGCGCTGTTTACGACCTACCTGCTACCTTTCGAAATCACGTCGGTGATCCTGCTGGCGGCGCTGATTGGCGTGGTAGTGTTGCACCAGCCAGCCGCGAAGATTAAGCAGTAGTGCCAAGGGAATAGGATACTGGGAACCGGGGACAGGAGATCGCTCCTCGTACCCTATCCCTATACCCTATCCCTATACTCTGGAGTGTGTCATGGTTCCCACGAGCTACTATGTGCTGCTGAGCGCCGTGCTGTTTTCGTTGGGCGTGATTGGCGTCCTGACGCGCCGCAACGCGCTAATTGTGTTCATGTCGGTTGAGATGATGCTCAACTCGGCCAATCTGGCGCTGGTGGCGTTTGCACAGCGCTGGCAATCGGCGAATGGACAGATTCTGGTCTTCTTCGTGATCACCGTTGCCGCCGCCGAGGTTGCGGTTGGTCTGGCGCTGCTGGTGACGATTTTCTATTCCAAGAAGACCACTGATATCGATGAGATCAATAGTTTGCGAGGCTAGAGCCTAGAGGCTGGCGTGCGCCCGACTTCTGGCTCCTGACTCCTGACTCCTGACTACTCTCTAAGGAACGCAGATGTCTGATCTGACCTGGATTGTCATTCTGATCCCAGCCTTCCCATTGCTGGGCTTTTTGCTGAATATGTTCTTTATTCGGCAGGAGCGCCCGGCTGGGCTGATCGCAAGCGGCGCGGTCGTGCTTTCGTTCATCACGGTGCTGATCTCGATCTACGTGCTCCAAACCTTGCCGGAAGGTAGCACGCGGATCGATTATGTATTGTGGGAGTGGATCACGGTTGGCACATTACGTGTGCCATTTGGCCTGCTGTTCGACCAGCTCACGGCGGTGATGACGCTGCTGGTGACTGGCGTGGGCGGGATTATCCACATCTACTCAATCGGCTACATGCACGGCGACGAGCGGCCAGTGCGCTTCTTCGCTTACATGAATTTGTTCATCGCCGCGATGCTATTCCTGGTGATGGGCGACAACATGTTGCTGCTGTTTCTGGGATGGGAAGGCGTGGGCCTGTGCTCGTTCCTGCTGATCGGCCACTACTTCGACCGCCGCTCGGTGCAGCCGGGAATTGTGCCATCGGATGCGGCAGTGAAGGCGTTTGTCGTCAACCGCGTCGGCGATGCCGGTATGCTGCTGGCGATGATGGCGATCTTCTCGGCCTTTGGCACGCTGGCGTTCTACGGCCAGAGCAATGGCATCAGCGGCTACCTCGACCGCGCCGAGGAAGTGGCGTTCCGGCCGATTGCGCTGGGTGCGTTTGGCAGCGTTCAGCTGATCACCGCGATCACATTCCTGATGCTGATCGGTGTGACCGGCAAGTCGGCGCAGATTCCACTCTTTGTCTGGCTGCCCGATGCAATGGCTGGCCCCACGCCAGTCTCGGCGCTGATTCACGCGGCCACAATGGTGACATCGGGCGTCTACCTGATCGTTCGCAATCACACACTGTTCGAGGCATCACCAGCCACTAGCGGCTGGGCGGTCGCCATCGGCGTGCTGACGGCGCTACTGGCGGCGACGGCGGCGGTGACGCAGTGGGATATCAAGCGCGTGCTGGCCTACTCGACAATCTCGCAGCTGGGCTACATGGTCGCGGCGGTTGGAATGGGCGGCTATGCTGCTGGAATGTTCCACCTGCTGACGCACGGTATCTTCAAGGCGCTGCTGTTCCTGGCTGCTGGCTCGATCATTCACGGCACGCACGACACGCAGGATATGCGCAAGATGGGCGGCCTACGGTCGCAGTTCCCGACGACCTGGTGGACGTATATGGTCGGCGCGGGCGCGCTGGCGGGCATTGTCCCGCTGGCGGGCTTCTGGAGCAAGGATGACATTATCGCGCACGCCTTCGATGTGCAAATACCGCTCGCGGGTATTCTGCTGATCGCGGCGTCGCTGATCACCGCCTTCTACATGGGCCGCCAGATCGCGCTAATCTTCTACGGCAA
>Ga0123337_10006195_pt1 | contig 11502 bp, 11 predicted proteins | sample frozenSSSSmetaG_FD_89792 | JGI IMG/M metagenome (GOLD analysis project Ga0123337, IMG submission 89792) | Glacier valley bacterial and archeal communities from Borup Fiord, Nunavut, Canada, to study Microbial Dark Matter (Phase II) -... | ecosystem: Environmental > Aquatic > Freshwater > Ice >...
GACGGTGAGCCAGCTGCTCAACGAGTACTTCGCCAAGGAGGCCGGGCTGGCCGACTGGCAGCTCGGCCTGGGCCACGCCTTCGAGATCAACCCCGACGTGCCCGACTCCTTCCGGCTCGAGCTGGCCCACGCGATGCTCGCCCGCCAGCTCTTTCCGAACGCCCCTCTGAAGTGGATGCCGCCGACGAAGCACATGACGGGTGACGTCTTCCGCGGCTACCTGCTCGACGGCTTCTTCAACCTCGTCGGCGCGATGACCGGCCAGAGCATCCTGCTGGTCGGGATGATGACCGAGGCCGTCGTCACGCCGTTCCTCTCCGACCGCGACCTCGCCCTGCAGAACGTCCGCTACGTCATGAACGCCGCCGGCGGTCTCGTCGAGGACTTCCACCCCCCGCGCGACGGCGTGATCCAGACCCGCGCGCGGCACGTGCTGGGGGAGGCGATCGACCTGCTGGAGCGCATCGTGGCCGACACCGGCGCCGGGTCGGCCGCGCACTCCGCGCCGCTGCTCGCGGCGATCGCCGACGGCACCTTCGGGCTGATGAAGCGCCCACCCGACCGGGGAAAGGGTCTCGACGGGGTCGTCGTGAAGGCGCGCCGGCGCGCCCCTGAGACCCCGGGGTACGACAACCCCGCCACGACCCTGCTCGAGGAAGGCAGCACCAGGTGACGACGCGGCATACGCCAGACATCGTGCGCCCGTACGGCGACACCACCGGTGACGGGATGGTGCAGATGTCCTTCACCCTCCCCGTGCCCCACGACAAGCGGGCCGAGGGCGCGGCCCTGCAGCTGGCCCGCAAGATGGGTATGGCGCCGGCGATGCTCGTGCACGCGAAGCCGATGGGGCCGAGCTTCACCTTCTTCGTCGTCTACGGGTCGGTGACCCACCTGGTGGACCTGCGCGAGGTCGAGGTGGTCGAACGGGAGTACCCCCTGCTCAGCGCCAAGGACGTCAACCTCACGGTCAAGAAGGGACTGCGCCGCAAGCTGGTCGTCGTCGGCGCGTGCATCGGCACCGACGCCCACACCGTCGGCATCGACGCGATCCTCAACATCAAGGGGTTCGCCGGCGAGAAGGGGCTCGAGTACTACCGCGAGCTGCGGGTGGTCAACCTCGGCGCCCAGGTGCTGGTGCCGGAGCTCGTCGCGCGGGCGCGCGAGGAGAAGGCCGACGCCGTGCTCGTCAGCCAGGTGGTCACCCAGAAGGACGCCCATCTGCACAACACCGGCCAGATGTCGGCGGCCTTCCGGGAGGCCTACCCGGCGGGGGAGGTGCCACTGCTGGTCGCGGGCGGCCCACGGTTCGAGGAGAACGCGGCGGCGAGCCTCGGTGTCGACCGGGTCTTCGGCCGAGGCACCACACCCGGCGAGGTCGCGAGCTACCTCGTCCACGCCCTCGTCCCGACACCCGGGGAGCAGCGCACCGAACGGAAGAAGGCGTCATGACCACCGGACCCGAGATCGGCCTCAGCGTCGTCCACCGTCGCTACGTCCCCTACAGCCACGCCCACTACGCCGGCAACCTCGTCGACGGCGCCTACTCGCTGGCCGCCTTCGGCGACGTCGCCACCGAGATGTGCATCGTGACTGACGGTGACGAGGGGCTCTTCGCCAGCTACTCCGACGTGCAGTTCCTGGCCCCGGTGCGCGCCGGCGACGTCATCGAGATCGAGGCCAGGCTGGTGCGGGTCGGGCGCCGCAGCCGCGAGATGGAGTTCGAGGTGCGGGTGATGGGCCGGGGGGCTCCTGAGCGCGGGGAGTCGGCGGCCGACGTGCTCGACCCGCCGGCGGTCGCGACGACCGCGCGGGGGACCGTCGTCGTCCCGTGAGCACTCCACCCCCCGGCTGACAGACTGCCACCATGGACTTCAGCGCCTGGCCGACCGCGAAGCACCCCTGGCCCGTGATGCGCGACCTCAGCCTCCATGTGGAACGGCTGGGGTACCACGGGGTGTGGGTGATGGACCACTTCATGGACAACACCCCACAGGGTGGGGGAGACGTCCACGAAGGCTTCAGCCTCCTCGCGGCACTGGCCGCCGTCGTCCCGCGGGTACGCCTGGGCACCTTGGTGGCCGGTAACACCTACCGTCACCCCGCAGTCGTCGCCAACCAGGCCCGCACTATCGACCACGTGAGTGGCGGGCGCTTCGTGCTCGGGCTCGGCGCAGGCTGGCAGGCCAACGAGCACGAGCAGTACGGGATAGACCTCCCCGCCCCCGGACCGCTCCTTCGCCGCTTCGAGGAGGCCTGCCGAGTGGTACGGAGCCTGCGCGACCAGGAGGTCACCGACCTCGACGGGACCTACTACCGGCTGGCGGCGGCCCGGATGGAGCCCAAACCCCTCGGCCCGCTGCCCCTGATGATCGGTGGAGCCGGGGAGAAGGTCATGGCCGGCATCGTCGCCCGCCAGGCCGACGAGTGGAACGTGTGGGGCGACGTCGAGCTGTTCACCCACAAGAACAGCGTCCTGAGCGCCGCGTGCGAGCGCGAGGGTCGCGACCCGGCGACCCTGAGGCGCACCGTACAGGCCCTCATCGTGCTGGACGGTGTCGGCGGAAACGACCTGCTCGACGGGCGCACCATCGGCGGTTCGCTCGAGCAGCTGCGCGACACCATGGGTCGCTACGCGGCGGCCGGGGCCGACGAGTTCGTCGTCCTCGACGGACACCTGGGGCTCGACCCGCAACGGTCGCGAGACCTCTGGGAGACCGTGATCCGCGAGGTGGCGCCCCCTCCCTCGTGAATCACGAATCCACGGCGTGTCGCGCCGTGACACGCCGAATGATCACAATTCGATGACGTGTGGCAAGGCTGCGCAAGGCCCCCCTGACCTGCGAAGACGCGCGTCGTCGCAGGTCAGAGGCCGGTTGACAGGCCCTTTGCCTTGAGTACCTTGGTCTGTGAAAGGTCGCCAGGACGACCAAGGGTTCGGTGGGGTTACCACGTGTCGATGCGGGTGCTCGACGGCATGCGCGCGCAGCCGTCGACACGGCCACGCTCGCGGCAGACACGTTGGTGCCCGCCCCGTGCCCGGGTTGGCGACCGACACTTAGGGCCCGCACCGCTCAGTAGAAAACAGCCCGCGACCGGCAGCCCGTCGGACCGTGCGCTGGACCCAACGGCGCTGCGGGCCCTACTGTCCTCTCCCCCTGCCCGTCGCCCCGCCAGTTCGGCCGGTTACGGTGACCGCGTGCTGAGTCGACTGGTTCTCGCCGTCCTGGGCGGCGCGGCCCTCGTGCTCGCCTTCCCCGGTTACGACGTGTGGCCCCTGGCGCCGGTCGGGGTGGCGATGATCGCCCTGGCCACCTGTGGCACCCACTGGCGGCGTGGGCTCCTGCTCGGCTTCGTGGGCGGCCTCGTGTTCTTTCTCGGGTCCCTGCACTGGTCGGGGATCTACGTCGGATCACTGCCCTGGGTCGCTCTCGCCTGCTCCCAAGCGGCCTTCATGGCGGTCATGGGCGCGGTCTGCGCCACTCTCCAAGCACGGTCACTCCTCCCCGGCCATCGCCTGCAGCGGGGGTCCGACGCCCGCCGTCCAGGTGTCGACCCTGCCCGCGTGCGGCCCCTCGTCATCGGCCTGGCCTGGGTGGGACAGGAGGCCCTGCGAGACCGGATCCCGTACGGCGGGTTCCCCTGGGTGCGTCTGGCGTTCAGCCAGGCCGACTCCCCGCTGGGGCGGTTCGCCGCGCTGGGTGGCGCGCCTGCGGTCACCTTCGCCGTGGCCCTCACCGGGGGCCTGCTCGCAGCAGCCGCGATGGCCGCATACCGGGTCGCACGGCGAGCCCGGGTGCCGTCGCCCGGGAAGCAGCCGGCACGGCCTGACCGCCTTGCTCGGGACGTGGCAAACGGCGTGGTCGTGCTGCTCGGCGCCGGTGTGGTGGCCGCGGGCGGACTCCTCGTGCCGTTGCCCACCCAGGGTCAGCCGGCCAGGATCATGGCCGTGCAGGGGAATGTGCCGCAGGCCGGGCTCGAGTTCAACGCTCAGCGACGGGCCGTCCTCGACAACCACGTACAGGCCACGATCGACGCAGCCAGGACCGGGTCGAGGCCCGACCTCGTGGTCTGGCCCGAGAACGCCTCCGACATCGATCCCCTGCGCAACCCCGACGCGGGGGCCCAGATCGACCGGGCCCTGACGGCAGTGAACGCGCCCATCGTCGTGGGGGCCCTCCTGGAGGAGCCCCTCCCCAACCTCTCCAACGCCTCCCTGCTCTACCTCCCGGGCCGGGGGGTGGTCACGCGCTACGTCAAGCAGCACCCGGTCCCCTTCGCGGAGTACATCCCGCAGCGCTCGTTCTTCCGGCTCTTCAGCGACAAGGTCGACCTCGTGAGGGCCGACTTCGCGGCGGGCACCTCGCCGGTGGTCTTCCGCGTGCCCTCGGCGTCGGGTCCCGCGATCGTCGCGGGGCCCGTGATCTGCTTCGAGGTGGCCTACGACGACCTCGTGCGGGACAACGTCACGCTGGGCGCCAACCTGCTGATGGTCCAGACCAACAACGCGACCTTCGGCTTCACCGACGAGTCCGTGCAACAGCTGGCCATCTCGCGCATCCGGGCGATGGAGCACGGTCGCTCGGTCGTGCACATCTCCACCGTTGGTGTCAGTGCCCTCATCACCCCCGACGGAACCGCCCACCAGGCGAGCTCGTTGTTCACCCGTGACGTGCTTCGCGGCGACCTGCCGCTCCGCTCGGCCCGCACCGTGGCGACGGTGGTGGGGCCCTGGCCCGAGTACGCCGCCGCTGCGCTCCTCGCGCTGCTCATCCTCGGGACGCTGGTCGGGTCGCGAGGGGCGGCCCCGGCCGAGACCAGCTCGGCCGAGGCCGACGACGAGATCCGGGGATCCGGTCGCTCCAACAGGTAGTGTCGTCCCTTCGTCGACTGGGCTCCGACGGGTGCCGGTCGGCCGGCCCGACCGCAGTTCCGCCAGCTCCGCCAGCTCCGACACCGCCTCCACCGCCCTCCCCGCACACCTCCACCTCACGAGGACGACGTCTGTGACCGACCCCGTACGCGCCCGGCTGACGCGGGTCTGTGTCCTCGTACCCACCTACAACGAGCGCGAGAACCTGCGGCGCATCATCGCTCGGGTGCGGGCCGCCGTTCCCGAGGCCGACGTCGTCGTCCTCGATGACAACTCGCCCGACGGCACCGGCCAGCTGGCCGACGCCATCGCGGCTGCCGACGACCAGGTGCGGGTGCTCCACCGGGCTCACAAGGAGGGTCTCGGTGCGGCCTATCTCGCGGGCTTCGACTACGCGCTGCGTGCGGGTTATGACGCCGCCGTCGAGATCGATGCCGACGGGTCCCACAAGCCGGAGCAGCTGAGAGCCCTGCTCGCAGCTGCCGAGCACGCCGATCTGGTCATCGGGTCACGGTGGGTGCCCGGGGGCCGGGTCGTCAACTGGCCGGTGCACCGCAAGGCGCTCAGCGTCGGTGCGAACCTCTACACCCGGGTGCTGCTCGGGATGCCCGTCGGTGACGCGACCGCCGGCTACCGGGTCTACCGGTCGCAGGCGCTGCGCCGTCTCGACCTCACGACCGTCCGGTCCCAGGGCTACTGCTTCCAGGTCGACATGACGTGGCGGGCGGTCCGGGCGGGCCTGCGGGTCGTCGAGGTCCCGATCGAGTTCGTCGAGCGCGAGATGGGCACCTCGAAGATGAGCAGCGACATCGTCAGGGAGTCGCTGGTCCGCATCACCGGGTGGGGGTTGTCCTACCGCCGGCACCAGCTGCGCTCGGGTCTGACCCGCCTACGCCGGCGAGGCACAGCATGACGTCGGCACCGAGCGCCAGCCCCCGCAGGGTGCGGTGGCCCGCTCTGCTCGTCGTGCTCCTGCTCGTCGTACCCATCGTCGAGGTCGCCGTCATCATCGCGGTCGGCCGGACCATCGGTGGGTGGCCCACCTTCGGGCTGCTCCTGATCGAGTCTGCTCTCGGCGCCTGGCTGGTCCGGCGCGAGGGCTCGCGCTCCTGGAGGGCGCTCTCCGAGGCGTTGACCAGCGGCCGGATGCCGTCACGGCAGCTCGCCAACGCGGCCCTGGTCCTCGTGGGTGGCACGTTGTTGCTGGCGCCGGGGTTCCTCACCGACATCGTCGGGTTCTTCCTCATCCTGCCCTTGACCCGGCCCCTGGCCAGGCGCCTGCTCGAGGGCATGGTGGCGCGTCGCCTGCTCGGGGGCCTGATGCCGTCGCGGTCAGGACCGGCATCTCGACGGGGTGGCCCGGACGGCCCGGATGACGTCATCGAGGGCGAGCTGCTCTGAGCGACATCGCCACGGTCCCGGCATCGGGACGGCTGTCGTCCTGGCTACCGGACGGCTGGAGCCCGACGACCGGTACGACAAGCTGGCCCGCCCCCACGGGGGACGGGCCAGCTCGCCGCACGGATGGAGCCCGGTAGGCGGTACTCGCCTCAGGCGCTGCGCTTGCGTGAGGGCTTCTCACCGCGCGACTGACGCAGGAGGGCGAGACGCTCCTCGAGAAGGACCTCGAGCTCGGGGATGGAACGACGCTCGAGGAGCATGTCCCAGTGGGTGCGCACGTGCTTGGTCTCCTTGAACTCGACCTCAGGTCCGTCGAGCAGCTTGGCCTCCTGACCGCAGCGGCACTCCCACACCGGCGGCACGTCGGCCTCGATACTGAACGGGAGTTCGATGCGGTGGCCCTGCGGACAGACGTACGTCGTGAGGCGGCGCTCACTGGGCACGACGTTCGCGTCGGACTCCATGCTCAGCGAACCCAGGTTGGTGCCTCGAAGTGTGCGGTCGGCCATGCGGTCCTCCTTGGGTCTGGGGGGCCGGAGCCGGTGGGGGTTACCCGGCCCTAGCCCTTCGAGTGGTTCAACGCGACAACCGTCGTGGATGTTCCGTTGGGGGGCGAGCACCCCGTGTCGGCACCGGTGGGGGACCACCGGGACGTATTGGGACTCGCACCCGGACAGTCATTCGGCGGGCCCGGGGAGATGGATTGTCGAATGAAGGTGACGAGTTGATGACGGCTACTCAGACCAGGATCGCCCGGCGATAGGAACCCGTGAGCTGGTGGGCGACCCCGAAGGCCGCCGCCCGGGCCACCGAGGTCAGGTAGGGAACCATCAGGACGGTCGCCGTGGAGGTGACGTGGCTTGGCCCACTCCCGCATCACGAAAGTGTCACAAAAGTGCGGCGCTCTTACTTTTTGCTCACTCCGGTGGTCGTATGAAGCACCCCGAGCCACCCACGACCCGACGGGCTGCGAAGGGTGCATCTCGCCATCACCACCGTGGCACCTGAACAAGACACCCCCACGAGCTCCCGCCACCCGGGAGCCGCACCGTCGAAAGGACGCGGCCGATGACCGACGTGACCCAGCAGAGGACCCAGGCAGCCGCCGGACCGACCGGTCGCTCCGGCGTCCAGCGTCGCAGCTTCCTCAAGCTCACCCTGGCCGCCGGGGTCGGCGCGCCGCTGGCCACCGGCCTCGCGGGCTGCGCGGCCGGGGGCGGTTCGTCCTCGGGCGTCAAGACCGTGGCGGGGCAGGCCAAGAGCGCCAGCAACCCCTTCGGCATCGACCCCGCGGCGAAGGTCGACGTGGTCATCTTCAAGGGCGGCTTCGGCGACCAGTACGCCGTCGACGCCGGCAAGACCTACGACACCACGTGGAAGGGCAGCGGGCTCGCGACGGTCACCTCCACGACCAAGATCAACACTGAGCTCCAGCCGCGCTTCGTCGGCAGCAACCCGCCCGACGTCATCGACAACTCGGGCGCCGACTCGATCTCCTTCGCCGGCATCCAGGACAAGGTCGAGACGCTCGACGACCTCCTCGAGGCGCCGGCCATCGGCTTCGACGGCAAGAAGGTCAAGGACATCCTCATCCCGGGTGCGACCGACCCGGGCACCTTCAACGGCCACCTCCTGCAGATGAACTACTTCTACACTGTCTACTCGCTCTGGTACGGCGCCAAGCTGTTCCAGACCAACGGTTTCACGGCGCCCACGACCTGGGACGAGGTGATGGCGCTCGGGGCCGCAGCCAAGGCCAAGAACCTCTCGCTCTTCGTCTTCGGAGGCCAGAACGCCTCCAGCTACTACCACGAGCTCGCGATCTCGATGGCCGTCCGCCAGGGCGGAAAGGACGTGCTGAAGAAGCTCGAGAACCTCGACCCCGACGGCTACAGCCAGGAGCCGGTGCAGCAGGCGTTCACCGCACTGAAGAAAGCCGTGGACGCCCAGTACTTCCTGCCCGGCGGGTCGGGCATGATCCACACCCAGGCCCAGACCCAGTTCGTCCAGGGCAAGGCCCTGCTCTATCCCTCCGGCTCGTGGCTGGAGAACGAGATGATCGACATCACGCCCAAGGACTTCGCCATGACGTCGCTGCAGGTGCCCGCGCTCGGAGCGAGCCCCGCCCTCAAGACCGGCTTCCACGGTGCGGCGGGGGAGCCGTTCATCGTGCCGAAGGGCAAGAACCCGGCGGGTGGCAAGGAGTACCTGCGCAACATGCTCAGCAAGGAGGCCGCGACCAACACCTCCAAGCTGGTCAAGTCGGCCACGGTGGTCACCGGTACGGTGCCGGAGGACGGTTTCGGCTCGACCGCCCTCGCGTCAGCGACGAAGATCCAGAACGCGGGCCTCAAGGAGGCCTACGACTGGCGGTACAACACGTTCTACGGCATGGGCAAGCAGATCGTGACGATCTGGAACACCTTCCTCTCCGGCGGCATGTCGGTGTCCGACCTGACGACCCAGCTCCAGGGCCTCTCCGACAAGGTCAAGGCCGACCCGAGCATCAAGAAGTTCACGGTGCAGTGAGAGGCCGCAACCTCGAGCGGATCTCCTTCTTCGCGGTCTTCCTCGGCCTGCCGCTGGCGCTGTATGTGTTCTTCGTCGTCTCGCCCATCCTCCAGGCGTTCTACTACTCGCTGACCGACTGGTCCGGCTACGACGCGAACCCGGGCTTCATCGGCATGACCAACTACGCCAACCTGCTGCACGACAACCTCTTCTGGACCGCCCTGCGCAACAACGCCGTCCTGGCCGTGGTGCTGCCGGTGGTGACCATCGTGCTGGCCCTCGCCCTCGCCACCCTGGTCACGGTGGGGGGCAGCTCCCGGGGGCAGACGCGGGGTGTCACGGGAGCCGGGGTCTACCGGGTGGTGTCGTTCTTCCCGTACACGATCCCGGCGATCGTCACGGGTATCCTGTGGCAACAGGTCTACTCACCCCAGGGGGGACTGCTGAACGGCTTCCTCAGCGCCATCGGCTTCGACAACCTGGCCAACACCCCGTGGCTGGGCGATCCCCACCTGGCGCTGGGGGCGATCATCGTGGCCATCGTATGGAGCTTCGTCGGCTTCTACATGGTGTTGTTCGTGGCCGCCATCAAGGGCATCCCGGCCGAGATCTACGAGGCGTCACGCCTCGACGGGGCGGGAAGCCTGCGGACGGCGGTGCAGATCACCGTGCCGCTGATCCGCGACAACATCAACACGGCGGTGGTCTACATGGCCATCCTCGGCCTGGACGCCTTCACCTACATGGCGATCCTCGCGCCCACCGGTGGTCCGAACAACCAGGCCCTCGTCGTCACCCAGTACCTCTACTCCAACTTCACCACCGCGAAGTACGGGTACGCGATCGCCATGGGCGTCGTCCTGGCGCTCGTCACCCTGCTCGTCTCCATCGGTGTTCTCGTCTCGAGCCGCAAGCAGGAGGTGGAGCTGTGAGCCAGCCTGCGAACCGCGGTGACCGCCGCGTCTCGGTCGCGTCCCACACGGTTCTCACGCTCTGGGCTCTGGCTGTGGTGCTCCCGCTGGCCTGGACGTTCTTCTCGTCCCTGAAGGACAGCCGGTCGATCAACATCTCGCCGTTCGCGCTGCCGCAGGTCTGGCGCTGGGACAACTACGTCCGGGCGTGGAACACCATCGGCGTGGCCCGCTACCTCGGCAACACGGTGATCGTCGTCGGCACGGCTCTGGTGCTCGTGATGATCCTGGGGGCGATGACGGCCTACGTGCTGGCGCGGTTCCGCTTCCGTGGCAACGCGTTCATCTACTACCTGATCCTGCTGGGCAACACGTTCCCGATCTTCCTCGCGGTCGTGCCGCTCTTCTTCGTACTGAAGAACAGCGGGTTGCTGGGCACCTACCAGGGGCTGATCCTGGTCTACGTCGCCTACGCCTACCCCTTCACGGTCTTCTTCCTGCACTCGTTCTTCAAGACGCTGTCGCAGGAGATCTACGAGGCGGCGCAGGTCGACGGGGCGGGGGACTGGCGCACGTTCTTCCAGGTGATGCTGCCGATGGCCAAACCCGGGCTTGCGTCGGTGGCGATCTTCAACTTCCTGGGCTTGTGGAACCAGTACCTCCTGCCGACCGTGCTCAATCCCAACAAGAACATGTACGTCCTGTCCCAGGGGCTCTACTCCATGGCCTCGCAGCAGGGCTACAACGTCGACTACGGAGGGCTCTTCGCCGCGGTCGTCATCACCATCGCCCCGGTGCTACTCGCCTACGTCATCTTCCAGCGCCAGCTCCAGGGTGGGGTCAGCGCCGGGACGATGAAATAGGCCGCCACGACGCGCGAGGAGCGGGTCAGGACGGCCGAGACCCCGCTGGGTCGCGGCGTGCAGACGGTCAGAACGGTCCCCCACGACCCTTCTCAGCCTGGGCCCGGCAACGACTTGACCAGCACCCGGAAATACAGGTCGTCGCGTAGTGCCAGCCCGCCCACCAGGGCGTCGTACGGGAAAGGTCTGGTGTGGTCTGTGACGGTATAGCCGCGACGTTCGTACCAGGTGATCAGCTCCGACCGTTGTCCGATGACGGTCATCTCCATCGTGTGCGCCCCCCACCGCCTCACCGCGTAGGCCTCGGCGTGAGCGAGTACGCGCCGGCCGAGCCCGGCCGCCTGCAGCGTGGGGTCGACGGCCAACATGCCGAAGTAGGCCAGGCCGTCGCCGCGGTGGACGACCTCGCAGCAGGCGACGACGCGCGCGGTCGCGGGGGAGTCCCGAGCGGGTGTGGGGGAGCCGAGGCCCAGGAGGACGGCGCCGTGCGGTTCGGCGATCTTGGCGACCACGCCGGCGACGTCGATGCGTTCGTCGTCGAGCAGGGCCGACTCGGTCGTCCAGCCGGCCTCCCCGCGGTAGGCGGTGCGCACGAGGGTCACCAGGGTCTCGGCGTCGTCGACGGTTGCCTCGCGGAAAGTCAGGGGAGCGGTGCTGGCAGTGCTCATCAACACGTTCTACCCGATCCGGTGGGGGTCAGTTGGTCGAACGGGCGGCGTGCGCGGGTTGCGCGTGCCGCGGTCGGGCCACGACCTCCCACGGGTAAACTCCCGCATCGTGACCTTCCCTTCGATGCCGGCTGCCAAGCAGACCGACGACACGAACGAAGGGCAGGTCAACGTCCGACCACCCACGACTCGCCAGGCCCGGCCTCAGGGCTCCTCAACCCACCGACTCGACCGGACCCTGGCCATCCTGGTCGGTGTCATCGCGCTGGCGCTCA
>Ga0123337_10006198_pt1 | contig 11489 bp, 12 predicted proteins | sample frozenSSSSmetaG_FD_89792 | JGI IMG/M metagenome (GOLD analysis project Ga0123337, IMG submission 89792) | Glacier valley bacterial and archeal communities from Borup Fiord, Nunavut, Canada, to study Microbial Dark Matter (Phase II) -... | ecosystem: Environmental > Aquatic > Freshwater > Ice >...
CTCGGCCTGCCGCGCGAGCTGATGGACGCCAAGCCCCGCTTCAGCGAGGTCGTCGCTCACCAGGCCGCCGCGGGCGAGTTCCGCCTGCCCGGCGCGCTGGACGCCGCCAAGTACGACTGGAGCCGCATCGTCACCGAAACGCAGACCTACGTCCGGGTGCGCCCCTGCGGCCACGTGATGGAGGTCCACAGCATCCCCCTCGCCCGCGGCGGCATGGTGCGAACCTACACCGACATCACCGAGCGCCGCCGGTCGGAGGAGCAGGTGCTCCATCTTGCCCACCATGACGGCCTGACCGGGTTGCTGAACCGCACGGCGTTCCTGCAGGAGCTTGGCCAGGCCATCAGCATGTCGGAACGCCTGCGCCGCGCCTGCCTCGACCCCGGGGCGGAGCTGCCGCGCCTCGCGGTGCTCTACCTCGACCTCGACGGCTTCAAGCCGGTCAACGACACGCATGGCCACGCGGCCGGCGACGCCATCCTGGCGGAGGCGGCCCGGCGGCTGCGCGCGGCCCTGCCCAGCGTTGCCGCTGCCGCCAGGATGGGCGGCGACGAGTTCGCGGTCCTCCTGACACTCGGCGGCTCCGCTCCCAGCGGGACCCAGCCCGGCAACACCCCACCCAGCAGCACCCCGCTCTGCAACACACCAGACCAGCCGGAGGGCCTGGCCCAGCGCATCATCGCCGCCTTTGCCGAGCCGTTCAGCATCGGCGGCCGGCACTGCCGCATCGGGGTGTCCATTGGGATGGCGGTCTGTCCGGACCATGCCGGAACGCCGGACGAGCTGCTGCGCCATGCCGACAGCGCAATGTACCGGGCCAAGGCCAGCGGGCGCGGTGCGTGTTGCATGTTTGACGCCGCGGCCGACGAGGTGCGGCAGCACCAGGGGCAAATGGAGCAGGACCTGCGCCAGGCGCTGCCCGGCGGGCAGTTGTTCTTGGACTACCAGCCCATCGTGGACACCACCCTGAAGATCCGCCGGTGCGAGGCGCTGGTGCGTTGGCGCCACCCCACGCGCGGGCTGGTCGGGCCGGGGGAGTTCATCAGCCGGGCTGAGGCGTCCGGTCTGATCGTGCCCATCGGGCTGTGGGTGATGGAGACCGCCTGTGCCGCGGCGTGCGCCTGGCCGGACGACGTCCACGTCTCCGTCAACCTGTCCCCGGTCCAGTTCGCCCATGCCGGCTTCCCGGACCAGGTGGCGGCCGTGCTGCGCCGCACGGGGCTGCTGCCGTCCCGCCTGAACCTGGAGGTCACGGAAGGCCTGCTGCTGGAGGACACCCAGAACGTGCTGCACGCCATGTCCGCCTTGCGCGCCACGGGTGTCCGCTTCAGCCTGGACGACTTCGGGACGGCGCATGCCGGCTTGACCTACCTGCGCCGCTTCCCGTTCGACGTCATCAAGATTGACCGCTCCTTCGTCCAGGATGCGGCGGTCCAGCCGGAGGCGCGGGCCATCGTCGCCGCCATCCTGGCCATCGGCGCGGCCTTCGGCATGACCGTCGTCGCCGAGGGCGTCGAGACCAGGGAGCAACTGGCCCAGATGCAAGCCATGGGCTGTGCCGAGGTGCAAGGCTACCTGACCGGCCGGCCGCAACCGGCAAGCGCCCTGTTGCGCGCAATGGCGCGCCCCGCTGACGCCGGGGTTCCACAGGCCGGTGCCTCATCACCTGGGCAGGGCATCTTTGCGGCAGCGGCACAGCCCTGCTGACGGATGCCCCCGGGGCCGCCCGTGACTGCGGCGCCGCCCAAAGTCCGTGCGCCAGGGCGGTTCTGCCACGCCCGGCCCAGGCTGGGTCCCGCATGCCACGATTCTCGTCCTTGCACATTAAGCACGCGGGACCGTGGCAGGCTTGCATCGGTCCGAGACAATGATGGGATGCGGGCTTGCGGCCCTGCCAGCCTTTTGCAACTGTGCGGCTTGCACAGCTTTGTGTCATCTCAACCCCTGCTGGAAGGCTACGTTAGTGTCCCCCTTTAAACTGATCCCTGCCCTGTTGATCGCTGCCACGCTTGCCGCTTGCGCGCAGGGTTCCTCGGGCCTGTCCTCGACCAACCCCAACTCCGGCAGCCAGATGCCGCAGCCCGCGAACAGCCTGCCCCCCGGTGACTCGGTGAACGCGCCCATCGCTGGCCAGACCGGCGTCGTCGGCCAGGCCGCCGTCGGCAGCTCGACCGAGATGGGCGAGCCGACCCGCACCACCGTCCGCCGCTCCACGCGCCGCACCCGCCGCAGCGTGCGCCGCGCCCGGGCGCGTGCCCGGACCACCGCGCCGGTCACCGCGCCGGCCACCGCGCAGTAGTCCACCGCGCACCAACAGCGTCCAGCCTGGGACGGGCTTAAGCCCGTCCCAGGTAGGCTTGTTCCATGGACAGGCCTCTTGGCGACACGTACATCACGTCCGCCAAAGATAAACATAACCCAAGCCGCCCTCGCCTAGCATCCCGGCGGGTTCCGAGCCGTCCCTCGATGGACCGGCGCAATCCATACTCGTGTTGGTCGTGCCTTCCCCCCAAGGGTGCCAAGATGGATGTGCCCGCTAAGTGCGCCCGTCGGCTGGACCGCGCCAAGCCGGTTGAACACACAGCCATTAGGATCACCGGCCCGCTGTGTGACAGCCTGGGCAAGGCCGCTTAGGATACGGACGTCACCGCAAGGACCAACCCGTGAGCGGCTTCCGCAGCACCGAACGCTACATCGCCTCCCGCGACCTGGAAGTCGCCGTCAACGCCGCCGTCGCGCTGCAACGCCCCTTGTTGGTCAAGGGCGAACCGGGCACCGGTAAGACCGTCCTAGCGCACGAGGTCGCCGCCGCCTTGGGCCACCCCCTGGTCGAGTGGCACGTGAAGTCCACCACCAAGGCGCAGCAAGGCCTTTACGAGTACGACGCCGTCTCCCGCCTGCGGGACAGCCAGTTGGGCGACCCCAAGGTCGCCGACATCAGCAACTACATCATCCGCGGCAAGCTGTGGGACGCCTTCGCCGCCGACCGGCCGCAGGTCGTCCTCATAGACGAGATTGACAAGGCTGACATCGAGTTCCCGAACGACCTGCTGCTGGAGTTGGACCGCATGCAGTTCTTCGTTTACGAAACCCGCGAGACCGTCGCCGCCCGTCACCGCCCCGTGGTCATCATCACCAGCAACAACGAGAAGGAGCTGCCGGACGCCTTCCTGCGCCGCTGCTTCTTCCACTACATCCGCTTCCCCGACCGGCCCACGATGGAGCGCATCGTGGAGGCCCACTACCCCGGCCTGCAAGCCGACCTGGCGCGGGAGGCCCTCAACGTCTTCTTCTAGGTCCGCGACGTGCCCGGCCTGAAGAAGAAGCCCGCCACGTCCGAGCTGCTGGACTGGCTCAAGCTGCTGATGATCGAGGACATGCCCGCCGAAGCGCTCCGCAGCCAGGACGCCCGTGTGGTCATCCCGCCCCTGCACGGCGCGTTGCTGAAGAACGAGCAGGACGTCCACCTGTTCGAGCGCCTGGCCTTCCTGAACCGCCGCGGCGGCTAGGCGCATGGCCAGGGCCTAGCCATGTTCGGCCACTTCATCCTCGCCTTGCGCGACGCCGGCGTTCCCGCCTCCGTCACCGAGTACCTCGCCCTCCTCGGCGCCATGCGCGCCGGTGTCGCCGACTACAGCGTCGAGGACTTCTACCACCTCAGCCGCGCCGCCCTGGTCAAGGACGAGCGCCACCTGGACCGCTTCGACCAGGTCTTTGGAACCGTCTTCCGCGGCCTGGACGCCGACGCCCCTGCCCCCGGCGAACACGGCCCAGCCCCGCGCGACCTGCCCACCGAATGGCTGCGCCGCATGGCCGAACGCCTGCTGACCCCGGAAGAACGCGCTGATATCGAGGCCCTGGGCGGCTTCGACAAGCTGATGGACACCCTCCGCCAGCGCCTGTCCGAGCAGCAGGGCCGGCACCAGGGCGGCAGCAAGTGGATCGGCACGGCAGGCACCTCGCCCTTCGGCGCCTACGGCTACAACCCGGAGGGCGTGCGGATCGGCCAGGACGCCAGCCGCCACCGCCGGGCCGTGAAGGTGTGGGACCGGCGCGAGTTCCGCGACCTGGACGACGGCGTGGAGCTGGGCACCCGCAACATCAAGCTGGCGCTCCGCCGCCTGCGCCGCTTCGCCCGCCAAGGCGCCGCGACCGAGTTGGACATGCCCGGCACCATCCGCGCCACCGCGCACAACGCGGGCTCGCTGGACCTGAAGATGGTGCCGGAGCGCCACAACGCCGTGAAGGTGCTGCTGTTCCTGGACGTGGGCGGCAGCATGGACGACCACATCCGCGCGTCGGAGGAGCTGTTCTCCGCCGCCCGCAGCGAGTTCAAGCACCTGCAATTCTACTACTTCCACAACTGCCCCTATGAGCGCCTGTGGCAGAGCAATGCCCGCCGCCGCGACCAGGCCATCCCGACCGAGGAGGTGATCCGCACCTACGGCCCGGACTACCGCGCCATCTTCGTCGGCGACGCTACGATGTCTCCCTACGAGATCGCCGCACCCGGTGGCAGCGTGGAGCACTGGAACGACGAGGCCGGCGCAGTCTGGATGGGCCGCCTGCTGGCCCACTGGCGCCGCAGCGCCTGGCTGAACCCGGTGCCCCGGGAGTGGTGGCCCGGCGCGCACTCCATCGGCATGGTGCGGGAGCTGATGGCGGACCGCATGTATCCGCTGACGCCGGGCGGCCTGGACGAGATGATCCGGGAGTTGGGGCGGTGAAGGCAGCCTGCGCCGCCCTGCTGCTCGCCCTGCTGCCCGCCCTGTTGCCGGGGGCCGCCGTAGCCGAGGTTTGCACCTACACCGGCGCTGCCAGCCACGACGCGCGCGCCACCGTCGAAACGGACACCTCAGAGGCCGGCGGCCTGCTCACGGTGCGCGTGCTGGCGCGGACGCGCGCGTCGGCATGGTTGTGGGAGGTGGAGTACCTAATGGACGAGGTCAGCACCTGGCGCGGCGGCAATCTGCAATCGGTCGCCGTCAACAACCGCTACATCCTGGACGGCCGCCCACGCCGGCAGCAATGGGACGTGCTGGTGCGGATGCCGGACGGCCTGCAGGCGCAGCGGGTCCAAAGCACCTCCGCCCAGGAGTTCCAGCGCCGCCACGCCCGCTTCGCCGCCAACTGGGATCCGGCGCGGTTCGGGCAGCCCTGGCTGCAGGACTACGCCGCCGCCGGGCCGGAGCGCCGGACCGACCTGGACCTGCCGCGCGCCGGGTTGGCGCCGGGTCTGCGGACGCCGCTGGCCCTCGCCTTCTACTGGTCCCGCTTCCTGCCGGCCACGGGTGGGACGGTGCCGGTGGTCCTGCCCGGCTGGAAGCGGGACGCCCGGGTGGACGAGCCGGTGCAGCCAACCGGGCCGGGCCGCTGGCGCATGACGCTGCGGCACCCGGCGGTGCGCCCCGGGTCCTGGGCAGACGCCACAGTCTCCCCCGACCACCGGCTGCTGCGGCTGACCTTCACCGTGCGGGCGCAGGCGGGCGACGCCGAGGGTTGGGTGGCGCTGGAGGGATGCCGGTAAGCACGCCAGCGGCGCCATGGGGCTTGAGAGATTGATCCCTACCAGTTTGCCGATCTGCGAGCTGTATCAGGCGCATGGACGGGCAAACCTAGTTGTGACAATCGGCTAGGTCGGAGAGCATGATACCGATGCACCTTCGCTCTGACCCTTTTGCCCGTCATTGCGAGGCGCGCAGCGCCGTGGCAATCCAGGGGCCGCACGAGCAAGGGTCGGTTCTGGAAACCCCTGGACTGCCACGCCGCAAGCGCGGCTCGCGATGACGGATGGGTCAGGGCATACGTCGGCTAGCATAAGACGGACCTGCAAGTTTCCGACATCCCGCTCAGGTCTTCAGCGCCCGGCCAAGCGAGACCTGGCTGCCCACAAGCGCCGGAACCGCCGCGGCCAACAGGCCGCCAGCCAGCACCACCAGCGCTAGCCCGGCATCCACCCAGCCGGGCGTAACCGCGACCTGAACACCTGCCGACCGCCCCAACGCCGCCCCGGCCGCCGCAGCCCCGGCCCACCCAAGCGCAATCCCAGCCGCAACGCCCACCACCAGCACGGCCCCCAACTCCATCCAAAGCGCCAGCAGCACAAAGCCCGGCGGGGCGCCGATCGCCCGCAGCACGGCATGGTCCTGCGCCCGCGCCGCTACGATGGCGCCAAAGGCCAGCACTACGGCCGCCACCACCAGCACCGCACAGGCCGCCGCCATGCCGGACAGCACGGCCCGCACATCACCCAAGGTGCGGAACAGCCCGGCCAGGACCTCTCCCGGAAACACCGCCGTGCTGGCAGCAGTGCGGTAGCGCGCCCGAAGCTGATACGCGCCCGCGAAGCTGCGCGGCTTGACTACGATGGCAGGCACGCCGGGCGGCCCGGCCTCCCACGGCGGCCCGATGCGCTCGACGCCCTCCGGATGCCCATTCCCAAGGCCATGGATCTCCCAGACGCTTTCGACCGGCACCAGGATCGCCTGGTCCCACGGCGTGCCACTGGGTGGCAGCCGGCCAACGATGGTGTAGGTGCTGTCGGCGTGGACATGGCTGCTGTCCGGCGCTTCCTGCCGGCCGTGCTGCGGATGCAGGGCCGCGCCCAGCGCCAAAGGGACAGCGGCCCCAACGACGGCATCGTCCTCGCCCTGCAACGTCCGGCCCTCGGCCAAGATACGCCGCCCGCCCAGGGTCACGAAGGCCGGGGCAACGCCCACAATGGGATGGCCGTGCCAGGCATCCCCAAACGCGATGGGCGACGCCCAAGCCGCCTCCGGCTCCGCCATTACACGCGCCACGACCGCGCCGTCCAGCAACGGCACGGTATCCGGCTGCAGGTACACGGACGTCAGCACAAGCTGCGCCGCGCTGCCCGGCGCGCCGATCACGAGGTCGAACGCATCCGCCGCGCCGGCCGCCGCGCGCCGCACCCCACGCTCCAGCGCGCCGACGCCGGTGCCGAGCGCAGTGGCCAGCGCCACCAGCAACGCCATCAGCACGGCAGAGCGCCAGCCGCGCAGCAACGCGGCGCGGGCCACAGGCCAGGGATTCATGGGCGCTGCCTCACGCCGCGACCTCCAAGTGCCCGGCATCCAGCCGCAAGCGGTGGGGCAACCGCTCCAGCAGCGCCGGGTCATGCGTGGCGACCAGCAAGGTCGCGCCGCCTGCCGCCGCGGCGTCCATCAGCAAGGTGCCAACCTCCCGCCCGGCAGCGGCGTCCAGGCTGGCCGTCGGCTCGTCCGCAAGCAGGATCGCGGGTTGCCGCAGCAACGCGCGGGCAAGGGCAACCCGCTGGCGCTCGCCACGGCTAAGCACGGCGGCCCGACGGCCTGGGTCAGGAACGCCCAAGCCATCCAGCAACTCCAGCCCCCGCGTGCGCAGGGCATCGGGGATGCGTGCATGGTCGAACAGGGCAGGCAGCAGCACATTGTCCAAGGCGGACAGGCCAGGCAGCAAGTGCATGTCCTGGAACACCAGGCCCAACCGCGCCCGCCGCCAACGGTCCCGCGCCCGGCCAGGCATGGCCCAAAGATCATCGCCGTCCCACCGTACGGTGCCAGCGGACGGACACTCAATCCCAGCCAACGCGTGCAATAGGCTGGTCTTGCCCGCGCCGGATGGCCCTTGGATCGCCGTGGCGCTGCCCGGCAGCAAGGCCAGGTCCGGCACGGCCAGCACCGGCCCTGCCCCGGCAAAGGCGATCACCAAGCCATCCACTCGTAGACCAGCACCGCGGACCTGTGGCGCAGGCTGTCCGAAGAACACTGTCATTGCGAGCCGCTTGCGGGGCGGCAATCCAGGGGCCAAACGGGCCGCATTACACCCTGATGGGCCACGCATGGCCATGTCGCTGCGCTTGTTGCAACGACGGACAAGACTAACGCAATCCCTCGCTTGTCGGTCGTGCCATCACGTGACCCGGAACGCCGCCCCGCGCAGCCGGGCCTGGCTCACGAAGCCGGTGCCCGGATCGGTCCAGGACCCCAACTCCAGCGTGCCCGTGACCTCGATCACCTCGTTCGGCGCCGTCGGCTGCGCCTCCCGCTTCAGGTAGGCCACCACGACGTCCGGCGGCCACTCCGCATCCGACGAGCAGAACGGGCACATGCTGAGCGGATCGCGCGTCAGCACGAAGAAGTCCGCCTCCGCCTTCAATGGCGGCGCCATGAAGCCAGACATCGTAGCCCGCTGCCCGGCCAGCGCCTTGGCGCGGTCGGAGAACACCAAGCCGGTCACGGTCCATCCGCCATACAGGTCGTCGAACTGCAACCGCTCCGCAGCCCGCGCCGGCCGCCCCGCAAGCAGCAACGGCGCGGCGAGCAAGGCGCGGCGGGCAAGGATGTGCATGCCCATGGCTACTGCCGTCCCAGGCCCAAGGCCTCCGCCATCGCACGGAACACGAACGTGTTGTCCACGAAGCCATGCAGCCGGTCCGACCCCGGCCCAACGGCACGCAACAGCGCGTCATCCATCGAATGCACCCCCTGCTCGGCATCCCGCGGCAGGTTGCCAAGCCGCAACTGCGCGCCGGCCACGTTGCCGCGCTCGTTGGCCACGAACGGGCCGCTGGCCCCGCTCCGCACCGCCGGCACGCGCGGGCCGTCCAGGTTGGGCCGGTAGCTCTCGTAGTAGTCGGGGAACGACGCATAGAACATCGCCAACCGCCGCGACACGTCCACGCTGGGCGGGTAGCCCCGCGCATCCGGCGGGGGGTAGTTGGGGAAGCCTGCATCGGCATAGACGCTGACCTTGTCGCGCATCTGCTCGGCCTGCACCTCGTCCCGCACGGTGCCGACAATGCCGACACCATGGGTATGGTCGGGCACCACGATCACCAGCGTGTCGTTGCGGTCGCCTGCCCAGTCCAGAACCACCTTCAGCGTGCGGTCGAGCATGATGGTGTCATAGACCGACCGCTCCCAATCGAGGGGATGGTTGAACTTATCAATCAGCCCACTCTCGATCATCAGGTAGAATCCGGCGGGGTTGCGCTCCAGCACCTGCAAGGCGGCGGACACCTGCTCGGTCAGGTCGGGCTGCTCCGGGAAGCGCCTGACGGTGCCCTTCTTCAGATAGAACCGGTCCAGCGCGCCGTCCATGTTGCCCAGGTTGAACAGGCCCAGCATCCGTCGAGTCCCGGGGTCTGCGGCCACGGACAGCGCCGCCGCCGTGTCGGCGAACAAGTAGCCGCGCTCCTTGAATGCGGCGATCATGTCCTTCTCGTCCCGCCGCCGGCTGCCCGGCGTGGACTGCGGCAGGAACGACGCGGACCCGCCGCCCATTGCCACCTCGGGCGCAAAAGCCAGCATCTGATCGGTGATCGGGATGTAATCCGCCCGCCGCCGCGTGTGCGCGAATACACCCGCCGGCGTTGCGTCCTGAATCTCCGTGTTGGTGACGATGCCGACGGACATGCCCAACTGCCGGCGCACGATCTCCCCCAACGTCACCACCTTCGGATGGTCCAGCGTGCCGGCACTGCGGCTGGCATAGACGCCCAGCGCGTTCACTGCACTCTTGTGGCCGGTGTTGTAGGCGCTGGCGGAGTTGGCGCTGTCGGTGACGATGCTATCCGTGCCGGATGTGCCCACGGTCGCCATCGCCGGCAACCCGTCCATCGCCAGCGTGCGGCGGTAGCGGCCCTCTGTCATCTGGCCATACAGCAGCCGGGCGGCGGTGACGTTGGCCATCGCCATCCCATCTCCGATCATCAGGATCACGTTCTTGGCCCGGCGCGGCTGCGGCGCGGCATACACCTGCCACGTCACGGTGGCCGTGCGGTCGCCGTCGGTGGCCGTCACGGCATAAGTGCCGGGCTGGGCGATGCTGGCCCCGCGCAGCATCAGGGCAGAGGTGTCTTTGCCGTCCTCCCGCGCCGTGAACTCGGCGGCGCGGCCCCCAAACACACCATTGGCGGCGGCATGATCCTGGCCGTTGACGGTCACACGGACGCGGGCAGGGTCGGCGACGGCCGGAAACTCGACCTTTAGGTCGAAGCGGCTACCAGCCAGGATTTCGGCGCGGTCCAGGGGATAGACGACTTGGGCGCCCGCGCTGCCAGATACCAAAAGGGCCGTCACCAAGCCGATCACTGCCGCGCGCATCCGGAACTCCTGTGTTGACAGGCCGCACCCTAAAGCGTGGAGGTCGAGATGCAAAATGACCGGATGATGACACACTTGGTCACGGGACGCCGATCAGGTGCAGCACCAGGACACGGTCGTGCGGGCCGGACTGGTGCTCGAATAGGTATAATTCTTGAAATCGGCCAAAGGTGGGGCGTCCGTCCTCGACCGGCACAGAGACTTGCACGGCGGTCAGCGCGGCCCGCAAGTGGGAGGGCATGTTGTCCAGCTCCAGTGGCTCGTGCCGATACAGGCCGCGTCCCTCCGGTGCAATGCGGACGAAGAACGCTTCCAGGTCCGCCTGCACGTCCGGGTCGGCGTTGGCCTGAACCAGCAAGGAGCAGGAGGTATGCCGGCACCACACCGTAAGCAGGCCAGTGCCGCCCCCTTGTGCGGCAACCCAGGCGCAGACGGGTGCCGTGATGGCAACAAGGCCTGGTCCGGGAGTGGGAACGTGCAGATGATGGACGGATTGTTTCACGTGAAACAGGCTATGGTGCAACGGGCCGGGCAAGCTCCGTCGTCGCATAGAACTCCGCAACGTCGAACTCCGCATCAATGGAGGCCAGCCGCACGCGGCCGGAGACAGTCGTAAAATCCTCTGGCCAGCTACCGTCCTCCCGGCGGCTTATCACTTCGGCACCGATCTCCAGGGACCGTACGACCAGGATGTCCCGCACGGAGGGAATGCTGGCATAGCTCCAGACATTCCTCCACGTATCGTCCTCGTTGCTGGGCGACAGGATTTCGACTGCCATCACCGGCTGCTCCATCAAGCGCCGTTGCAGCGACGGCGCCTGGCAGGTGACGGCCAGGTCCGGCACGCGCACGTTCTTGCTGGCGCGCAGGCGCGGGACCACGCCCGGGGCCACTACGACGCGGCAGGGCAGGCCACGGGCACGCAGGTGGTTGCGGAACAACGCAACCATCTCCGCCTGGATGGACCCATGCGTGTCCGACGCCGGAGCCATGGCGACGGGCTCGCCGTCCATCAACTGCCACCGGCCCGGCGTGGCCGCCGACCACTCCATGAACTCGGCCACCGTCATGCGGGCGACCAACGGCATCTTCGGCAACGCGTTCATCGCACGGTCCTCCTGTCACTATTCGTAGCACGCTCGAAGCCGCGTCCGCCCACGCCATCGTGTATCACTGCATTCCGCAACGAAAGCGCCCGCCATGCTCCTGATAGAACGCTTCGACCCGCACGCCGCCACCCCGGACGCCTGGGCCGCCTACCACGCCTTCCGCCGCCTCCGCGCCGCCGAAGACGATCCCGGCGACCCCATCCTGTCCGACGCGGAAATCGAGCACACCTTGTGCGAGCACATGCCGCTCTGGCGCAACGAACGCCACTTCGCC
>Ga0123337_10006200_pt1 | contig 11488 bp, 9 predicted proteins | sample frozenSSSSmetaG_FD_89792 | JGI IMG/M metagenome (GOLD analysis project Ga0123337, IMG submission 89792) | Glacier valley bacterial and archeal communities from Borup Fiord, Nunavut, Canada, to study Microbial Dark Matter (Phase II) -... | ecosystem: Environmental > Aquatic > Freshwater > Ice >...
GCGTTCTTTTTCTCAAAAGGTCTCCACCACAGGCTTTGGATTTCTGATTTCGGGCGGGGGCTGTGCGGGGAGGGTGAAGCCAAGTTGGTCGAGCAGGAGATGGTGGATTTTCTCGGGTTTGGTATAGCGCTTCATCCGCAGTTCGCGACCGTCGGTGGCGGGGATGGTCACGTCGAGCATCTGGATTTCGCTCAATCGCTCCAACACGCTGCGGGAACTCAGGCCGGTGGCCGCCTTCTTGTTGTATTGCTCAAGGGTGACGTGCAGGCAGTAGGCGAGGAAGCTGATGAAGACATGGGCTTCGATGCGTCGGTCGAGTTGGTGAAAGACGGGGCGTAGTCCGAGGTCGCCCTTGAGGGGGCGGAAGCTCTCCTCGATGCGCACGAGGTTGATGTAGTTGCGCCAGAGTTCGGCGGGGTCTTCTCCTGTTAGGTTGCTGCGAAGCAGATACTGGCCTTCGTGGCGGCGGGTGGCTTTGAGTTTGTTGCGATCCAACTCGATGTGGAAGGTTTCGGAGGTGACTTGCTCTCGGGGTGCGGGAAGATGAAGGATGACGAGCCGGTGGGCGTTGCGACCGGCTTTTTCCTTGGCGGCTCCGAGGGCGAGCAGTAGTTCGTCGCGGGTGAGTTTGTCGCGTTTTTGGAGTTCCTTGAGGCGCGCCCAGTAGGCTTTGAGCTTTTTGCGTCGCATGGCGCTTTCTTTGCAACGGAGTGGCAGGCTGCGGGCCAGGACGTAGAGTTCTCCGTCGGGGTTGAGGAGTTTGACATGGACGTCGTCTTTGACTGCTTGCCAGTCTTTGGTGGCGAGGTCTTTCTCCAGTTTGGTTAGACGACCTTTGGGGGTGCCGACGAGGTAGCGCACGGTGGGATCGGCCTGGCGCATTTGATCGAGGGTTTCCTCGGTGGGGATGCCGCGGTCCATGACCCAGGTGCGCCGCTCTTTGCCGTATTGGCCGGTGATTTTTCCTAACATTCCGGCGAGGGTGGTTTTGTCGGAGGTGTTGCCGCGCATGACTTCGTAGCCGATGGGCAGGCCGCCCTAGGGTGATGATGAGCGCGAAGACGATCTGCACGCAGTCGGGCCGCTTGTCGCGGCTGTAACCGAAGGCTTTGAGGCGGCTGGCTTCGGTGACCGGTCCGTTGGCATCGACTTCGAAGTAGGTGCTGGTGAGATCGTATAACAGGATGTCATAACTCGCGCCGAAGAGTCCGGTCCAGCGTTCCTTGAGGTGGGTGAAGAGGGCCTCGCGATGATCTAGCAGGTGATCATGACAGCGGTAGAGGGTGTCTTTGGCGGCGAGGCGGAAGTCGTCGTCGAGGAGATCGGCCATGGAGCTGCGGTCGAACCAGGAGCGGTGGAGTTTCCACTCGCTGCCGGGATCTAACAGTCGATAGGCGGCGAGGGTTTTGAGCACCTTGAGCCAGGGTGTGCCTTTTTGGGAGTCGGCCAGGAGCGGTTGCCAGAAGGTATCGAGATCGAGGCGGTTCCAGAGTTCCAGGGCAAGCCAGCAGCCGCCCCACTGGCGGGGGTGGGCCAGTTCGATGTGATCGAGGCGAAGCTTGAGCGAGGGATGTTCGAGCAAGGGGGCGGGCGTGCGGTCCTCCGGGAACAGATGAATCTGGCGGGTGTGGTCGTGTTCATCGACGGCTTCGATGGCGCGGGTCCAGGAGGCGCGGTCGCTGTCGTTGATCTCGCCGAGATAGAGCAGGGTTTTCTGAACCGTTCGACCACCTGCGACACGGCGGTTTTCCACCACGCTCCAGTAGCGGTGCGTCTTACCGTCTTTGAATCGTTTGTTGGCGCGCAGGAACATCGACTGGCATGGAGAATAACCCCGTTAGAGCAAGCCTGTCCATGGGGCGGGTCTCCACCACAGCCGTTTTCCGAGGCCCGATGTCGTGAAATCAAGGGTTCCAGCGCCTCAGATGGGCGGAATTTGGCGATTATTGAATCTAACGGCGAAAGTCGGGGTAGAGCGTTTTCGTGCCGTCCGCCTGGACGACCATCTGGGGCAGCGCGGTGCTGTCACCTTCGGCTGGCTTTTTCTCTTCTTCCGGAGTTGGAGCGGCGGAGACAGCGAGCTGGCTGAGCGCCAACAAAGTGCTGCTCATGGCGAACTTTTCCGAGCGGCCGATGGACCGGAGGGAGGAGGTGGTGGAATCGCTGACAGTTTTCATGTTTTTTGGAAATCAGTGACACCGGCGTGGAGCGCGGTGAATCAGTAATGCGAATGAGTCTCAATACGTATTCCGGGTCGAGCAAAATTTTCGGAAATTACCCCAATCGCCACTGACCGGGCCGGAATGAGGAAAACGGGATCGGCGATGGACGTTTGGCCGGAGATAGGCAACATCCGCGCCGCTTCATGTCCGCTCTCCTCTCCGCCAACGAAATCCGCCTGACTTATGGTTACCAAACGCTGCTCGACGGCGTGACCCTCGCCGTTTCCGCCGGGGAGAAAACCGGGATGGTCGGTCGCAACGGCTGTGGGAAGACCTCGTTGTTGAAAATTCTCACCGGCCAGCAAATGGCGGACTCCGGGGAAATCTCCCTCCGCCGCGCGCTGCGGGTGGGCTATCTGCCGCAGGAATTCGAGCTCGATCCGGAACTGAGCGTGCAGGAAAACATCGCGTCCGGAGCCGCCGACATCGTCGAGGCGATCCGCCGCTACGAAAATGGCGAGGGCAGCGACGCGGAGCTTTCCGACCTGCTGCACCTCATCGATCACGCCGACGGCTGGAACCTCGACGCGCGGATCAAGGCGACTTCCACCGCGCTCGGCACGCCGCCGCTGGAGGCATTGGTCGGTCCTCTGTCCGGTGGTGAAAAACGCCGCGTCGCGCTCTGCCGCGCGCTCGCCTGCCAGCCGGATCTGTTGTTGCTCGACGAGCCGACGAACCATCTGGACGCCGAGTCCATCCGCTGGCTGGAGGACTATCTGAAAGGTTTTCCCGGAGCTGTTATCTTCGTGACGCATGACCGCTACTTCCTCGATGTGATCGCCACGCGGATCATCGAAATCGACCAGGGCCGCGCGTTCTCCCATCCGGGAAACTACACGGCGTTCCTTGAATCGAAGGCGATCCGCCAGCAGATCGCCAGCCAGACCGAGCGCCGCCGCCAGCGGTTTCTGAGAGAAGAGCTCGAATGGGTTAGATCCGGCGTCAAGGCGCGCGGGACCAAACAACGCACCCGGCTGGACAAGTATTACGAAATCGAAGGATTGGAAGCGCCGCCCGAAGAGCGCGAGATGGACCTGCTCATCCCGCCGGCTCCGGACTTGGGAAACATCGTCGTCGAGCTGGAAGGTGCGGGCGTGAACGTCGGTTCCGAAACATCGCCGCGATGGTTGTTCCGTAATCTAACTTATAAGCTGCGGCCGGGCCAGTGCACCGGCATCGTCGGCAGGAACGGCGTGGGGAAAACCACCTTGCTGAAACTCTGCCTCGGCCAGATCGAGCCGACCGAAGGGGTCGCCGTCACCGGCAAGCGGGTGAAGGTGAACTACATCGACCAGACGCGGATGGTGCTTGATGGCACGGGCTCGCTGCTGGATGAGATTTCCGACGGCAATGAAAAGCTGATGTTCGGCAACCAGCCGCTCGGAGCGCGGAACTATCTCCGGCGTTTCCTGTTCGACGACAAGCGCATCAACGAGCGGGTCGACCTTCTATCAGGAGGTGAGCGCGCCCGGCTGATGCTGGCGAAGGTCCTGAAAAACGGCGGCAACCTGATCGTGCTCGACGAGCCGACCAACGACCTCGACCTGCCCTCGCTGCGGATGTTGGAAGAAGCGCTCGCGGCGTTCGACGGCTCGGTCATCGTGGTTTCCCATGATCGTTATTTCCTCGACCGGATCTGCGACCAGATCATCGCGTTCGAAGACGGCGGCGTGAACGTGCAGGAAGGGAATTACTCCTACTATCTGGAAAAACGCCAGGCCCGCGAAGCGTCCGAGCGCATCCAGGCGCAGGCCGCTGCCAGGGATGCGGCCGCGCGTCAGAAATCCGCCGGTGCGGCACCGAAAGCAAAACAAGGGCGCAAGCTGAGCTTCAAGGAGAAAGCCGAACTCGAAGGCATGGAAACCGCGATTCTGGAAGTGGAGCAGGAGGGCGAGGCCATCGAAGCGCTGCTGCACGACCCGGAATTCCAAGCGAAACGTTTCGCGGAGATTCCGGAAATGGCGGCGAAGCTGGATGCGGTGAAGGCGAGGGCCGCGGCGCTTTACACGCGCTGGGAGGAGCTGGAGGCAATCCGGGAAGCAGCGGAATAAGGAGGGGCGATCTTCGTTCGTCCGACAGTTCACCCACGGAGAAGATGTTAGTCTATCGTGCCGGGTGCTCCCACCGTGATCATGGCGAACCGGTGACGCGCACGCGGTAAAAGCGCTTCGGCTCGCCGCTGTCGTCCGTCCAGGTCTTTGTTCCGCCGTCGCCGGTAATTTCTCCCGAGCCGCCAAACCAGTCAAGAAGGCTGGGACTCCATTCTACCTGATAGGTCCGTCCGGCCAGGGTGGGGAAGCCCACCTCCACGTGGCCGGTGGCCGGGTTGCGCGTGGTGGTCCAGCCGTAGCGGTCAGGGGTGGCGGCCAGGAGTCCGAAGAGATATTCAGCGCGGTTGGTGGTGCCGTCACCGTCGTTGTCCAGGAGGGCGTCGGCGGCGTTGAACCGGTCCAATCCGTTGGCGATCTCGTATTCGTCCGGGATGCCGTCGCGGTCGCCGTCCGCGGCTCCTTGCTTGATGATGGTGAAGTCGGTCAGAATGTTGCCGGGACGGACAAAGGTTGCGTCGAGGCGGTTGCCGTTCACGTCCAGCACGAGCGAACCAAGTTCGCTCAGGCTCACGGTGTGGGCGGGATGGTTCAGCCAGCCGCCGCCGGTTTTCCCTGCGGAGCCGGCCACGGCGTAAACGGTCCCGAAATGATCGCGCGGTCCGGTCAGCGGCTTGATGTAGGCACCGTCGCCCGCAGCGCGTCCGTCGCCGGGGTTCTTTTTCATGGATGGTGTCAGGGTGGCGGCGGTCCCGTAGTGGCCGTCTAGCAGATAGCTGCGTTCGTAAGTGTGGCTGTGTCCGGTGACCACCAGATCCACGCCGCCGGCTTCGAGGATGGGCAGCAGGTTCTCCCGCATTTGGAGCAGGGTCTCATCGGTATCGGAATCCAGAAAGGTGCCGCGGGTGTAGGGGGGATGGTGGAAAAAACAGATGATCCAGGTGCGGGTGTTGGCGGCGAGATCGTTGGTGAGCCAGTCCGCCATGGCCCCGGTCGGAGAACGGTCGGCGGTGGTGGAGTCGAGGCTGATGAAATGGATGTTTCCGTAGTCGAAGGAATAGTAGTGCTCGGTGCCGGATGGGACGCCGCCGCATTCTCCGGCTTTCGGATAGGTGAACATGCCGAAGTAGGGATAGGTGTCCACGAACGCGGTTTGGTCGGCGGTCTCATGATTTCCGAGGCAGGACCAGAAGGGGACCCGCTTCATCAGATCGCCGTAAACATCGAACACCTTTTCCTGAAACTCGCTATCAGTTCCTTCTTCGTAGGCGTTATCACCCAGTTGGAGGACCAGGTCGGGATCGCGCGATGCGGTCCATGTGTAGAAAGCGTCGCGCACGCTCGCCTGGTTGGCATCGCCGGTTCCGGCGTCACCGAGCACCCAGATCCGGGTGCCCGGCGCGCTGCCGGGCACCGGTGGCGTCTTGAAGGTGTGGGCAGCGTCTCCGCCGGCGAGGGTGTCCGTGGCGGAACCGATATTGTAGAAATACGTGGTGTCCGGCACGAGTCCGGTGAGGGTGACCTCGTGGTCGGTCGCGGTGAAGGGTTCGTTGACGCTGCTGCTGAGGGAAACGGGAGACGCCCCGAAACTAACACGTCCCGCGATGCGCTGGCTGCTGCGCCAGCGGATCGTCATGGTGGTGGCACCTGCCTGCTGGAGATAGGCCTCACGGGTCAGGCTGCCGGAACCGGGTGTGGTGTTGACCGGGACTTCGACTGCATTGGAGATCGTGATGTTTCCGTTATTGTCGGTCGCGCGGGCGGTGAGGCTGTAGGTTCCCTGGGGGACGTTGGGCCATGTGTACTGATAGGGAGCGGAAGTCGACTCGCCTAGCAGGGTGGACCCTTGGAGGAACTCGACTTTGGCGATCGTCCCGCCGGCGTCGCTGGCATTCGCTTCGATCAGGATGGTCGCGGGGGCGACGAATGAATCCGTGATCAGGGGTGAAACCAGGGAAACCGCAGGGGCCACGTCGCTGGATTCCAGCGTCACGTTGTCCAGGCCGATGATCTGGTCCGGTGAGGATTGGGAGGCGTTGTCATCCACCCACCGGAGCAGGAGGGCCGCGCCAGGGTTCCAGGGATTTCCGAGGGAGACCTCGGTGGGGGCGATGGAGGTCGTTCCCGTGGTGGTGCCCACCACCACGCCGCCGGGGCCTTCCAGGGTGGGATTGAGGGTGGAAACGTTGGTCCATGTGCCGCCGCTGTCGAGACTGTAGAAGAGCCAGTAGCCGGGTAGTTCATTGGCGATGGCGGCTTCGGTGAGACGCCGGATTTCATAACCTATCCGAATCGAATGGATGGCAGCAACACCATTGTTGGTGATGGTCCATTGAAGCGAAGTTCCCTTGAAGCCCGTGGGGGCGGTGCCGAGGGCGCGGTCCGAAGGGGAGGCGCCGGACCCAAGGTTGTAGCCTTGCGTGGCGCTACTCTCGGTGCTTGGCGCAGTGACGGCGGACAATTCCGGGTTGGCGGTGCCACCGCCGATGCCGCTGACCGAAATCGAAGTAGTCCAGGTGGAGTTGTCGCCATCCGGCCACCCGTAAAACGACCATCCGGTGGGTGCCTGGGTGCCGCTGGTGCCCATAGATTCGAAGTTCTCGCTGTGGCTCACTTGGGCGGGGAGCGGGCTGGTGATCGCCAACCCCACGCAGGTAGAGATTGCTGGAAGGAGCTTCATGGTAACTTTTTTGAATCTTGGCTGGCGCGATTTTCGTCGGAATCCGCAGGGCTTCATAGGATTTAATGGTGTCGCGGGCAATCCCGGGATGAAGGGGAATGGCCGCACGTTCAAATGGCCGTGCGCTCGGCGACGTGTTGGATGTCTCAGCGGCGGAAATGCTCCCAGCCGCCGGCGAGGGTTTCGCCTTCGCCCGCAGCAGTCATTCTCCCGATGCAGGTGAGCGGCAGGTCGTGGAACGGCCAAGCGGCTAACAGCCCTGCGAACTGACCGGGCGCGATCGAGAACAGCAGTTCGAAATCCTCACCATCGCCCAGCGCCTGAGCGGTCGTGCAGCCGGGGGTCACGGGGAGTGACGCATCATCGACGGCGAATCCACAGCCGGACGATGCGGTCATGCGACCGAGGTCCTTCGCCAGGCCGTCCGAGAGGTCCATCATGGCGGTGGGCTTGAAATTCGAAACCAGCCATTTCGCCTCGACGACCCGTGGAGTGAAATCGAGGTGTTTTCCCGCGAGTGATCCGCCTAACAAGCCGGTGGCTAGCAGGACATCGCCGGGTTTTGCGGTTGAGCGGAGCACCAGATGCTCACGGCGGACGACACCGGTGGCGGCGATGGAAATGACAGCCGCCGATCTCGTGGGCACTCCGGAAGTTTCGCCGCCCGCGACCACGCCGCCGAATTTCGCGAGGCAATCGCCGATGCCCCGATAGAGGTCCTCCACCCAGGCGACTTCCGTTTCCGGAGGAAGCGCGAGGGTGATGAGGAAGCGCTCCGGCCGCCCTCCCATCGCGGCGAAATCCGAGACGACGCGGGCCACGGATTTCCATCCCACCGCGCGGGCCGGGGCGTCTGATAGGAAATGCACCCTTTCCACGAGTGCGTCGGTCTTCAGGAGCAGCAGGGTGGGGGATGCTGGTCCCGGATCAATGACGGCGCAGTCGTCGCCCGGGCCGGCGGCGGGGTCCGGGTCGCGCGGGACCAGGCCGATGAGGCGTTCGATCAGGGCGTCCTCGCCGATGTCGCGGAGCGTTTTCACTGCACGGGATCGAGCGGGATCTGGTAGATGCGGGCGATGAGCTGCACCAGCACGGTCGCGCCGTTGAAGCAGAAGTGCACGGCGATGGGTGCCCACAACGAACCGGTTTTTTCGTAGATGAAAACGAGCACGCCGCCGAAGATGAAGAGCGGCAGCAGGGCGCTCAGGCTGCCGTGGGCCGAGGCGAAAATGAGCGCAGAGCAGATTCCCGCTACCCATGGGCCGGCGAATTTCTTGGCGGCCGGATAGAAATAGCCGCGGAAGACGATTTCCTCACAGACCGGTGCGGCGAGCACGGCGGCGAAGGCCATGAGCCCGAGGATGAGCGGGTCCTTGGAGGTTTGCAGGAGCTTCACCGTGTCCTGCACGGATTCGACGCCGAGCGACTCCATCCATTTCATGTAACCGGTGGCTTGTAGGGTGCCGAAAAACAGCCACATCAGTGCGACGGTGCCGGGTGCGATGAGAAACACCCAAGGCCACGACCGCCAGCGGAGGCCGAGCCACTCGACCAGACCCGCGCGCCGGGTGACGATGAAAGCGACAGCCCCGGCGGTGGCGAACTGGAAACCGATGGAGAAAATCAGCGCGTTCGGATCGAGCACCAAGTCCGCCGTCCGGGCGGTGCGGACCGAGGCGATGACGAGGCTGAAGAAAACGAGGAAGATCACGCCAAGACCGAACAGGTCGAACGGGTGGTAGAACCAAGTGGGCACTTTACCCGCAGGCAGCGGCGGCGGGAGATCGTTGGAAATCGGAGATTGGTAGGGTGAGTCTTCGTTTCCCAGAGGCAGCTCGAATGGCGCGTTGGACACGGTTTTGCTGACGAGTAGCTTTCTGGCGATCGCAGTAATGGCGAACAGGCCGAGCGCCGTGATGAAACTGGAGGTCAGGACGATTTCAGTAGGATCGGGCATGTGGCTACGGGGTGAAACTGCGACGGGTGTGGGTGCCCGCCAATGGAAAAATCGAAGGTGGGGTGGATAAGTAATTAAAGAACCCAGATGATCAAGAGGGGCTTGCTTTTTTGGGAATTTTGCGGAATGCTCGCGAATTATTAAAAAAACATCAGCAGACCAGATTCCGTCCGGGAATCCGTACCGCGGCATCCTGCGGCGGGAGTATCCCGAGCCGTTCATCGCGCTGCTGGCGTTTGTTCTCGGGATCTGGCTGTGGGATCATTATTTCGGGAAAATCGAGGGATATGCGCCGGGGACCGAGGAGATCGCGCTGGTGAAAATCGATCGCGACCTGCGTCTGGCCGATGCGATGGCGGACGATCCGGCCTGGCTGAGGTGGCTCGCGGCGGTGGACGAGCCGGTGGTGGCACGGCGCGATGCGCTGCAAGTTTTTCAAAAACTTGCGATGGAGAAGTCGATCAGTCCGCGGGGATTGGAGGCATTTGCAGTCGTGAAATCGGAACAGGACGGGCTGCCGTTGTCGCAAACGCTGGGTGAGGTGCTCGGAGGTTCGATGATTTCGGACTTTGAGGAAACGTCGAACAATCTGGCGAAGCATCGCGGCACGTGGTGGCATGCGAAGCTGATCGAGGCATGGGAAAAGAACGCGCAGCCGGGCAAGCACTGGCGGCAGATTTACGGTGAGGATTGTCTGCAGCTCAAAACGCGGACTGTTTTCGTAAGGTCCTCAGTCTGGCTGCTGGGGGCGATCGGTTTGTTTTTCCTGCCGGCGGCGTTGTACCGCTTGAATGCCGTGCGGCATGCGAAGCCGACGGGCTATGGCGGCGCCTGGCCGCTTTCCTTGGGGTTGGTGGTTTTTCTGGCGACGACGCTGGCGTGGATCGGGTTCAGCATGACGCTGGAACTGGGAATCGACGCTCTGCCTGGACTGCCGCCGCTGCTCGCGATTTTCCTCGATTCGGCGGCGCGGTTGCTGCCGACGCTGATCGCGCTGGGGCTGCTTTTCAGGCGACCCTCGCATGCGGTGCGGGTGATGGGGATGGATCGGCCGATCGAAATTCGCCCGATTCTGGGGCTTTTCGCGCTGCTGATGCTGGTGGATCAGGTGTTGCGGGCGGTTTTCGGCGGGACAGCGTCCAATGAACCGGGCGGCGGGCTCAGCACTGGCGAGGCGGGGTTGTGGGGGCTGGCATTTGCAATCGTCTCCGCCTGTCTGCTGGCTCCGCTGGCTGAAGAAACGCTGTACCGCGGCGTGCTTTTCCGCTCGTTCTGGAATCGGCTGGGAGTCGTGCCGGCGGCGGTTTTGTCATCGGTGATCTTCGCTGTGCTGCATTTTTACGACGGCTACGGCCTCGCGAGCGTGGGGATTTTTGGTTTCACCTGCGCGCTGCTCTACGCCTCGACCGGCTCGCTCGGCACGGTGATCGCATTCCACCTGCTCTACAATACCTCGATCAAGATCCCGGAGTGGATCGTTTATCACGCGCCGCTGGGGTGATTTCTCAGGAAATCAGCGACTTGGGCGAAAAACGGATCGAGGAAAAACCGGGCGATGGCGGGGATTTTCGTTTCGTCCATCGCGGCTCCCATCAGCTCCAGCCAGCGGTCGCGCTCGGCGATGCCGATCTGGAAAGGATGATGGCGCATTCTCAACCGCGGATGACCGCGTGATTCGATGTAGGTGTTCGAGCCGCCCAAGCGGAACAGCAGGAAGCCCGCCAGTCGCTCTTCAGCTCCGGCCCAGTCCTTGTCCGGATACATCGGGCCGATGAGGTCGTCTGTCTGCACACGGCGGTAGAAGGCGGCCACCATTTTCCGGATTCCGTCCTCACCGCAGCTCTCCATCACATCCGCTTCGTTCATGTGGCGGAGTGATCCGCGATTTCGGGGCGTGCGGGCAAGCAATCGTTTCGATCTTTCGCAACGATTTGTGGTGGGCGGAGTTTTCACAGCGGTCAGGGCTCCGGAGAATCATTGGTCTTGAAATCTTTAGTATATTGAGCTTAACCTCGCACGCGATCTGTTGTACTTCGCGTTTCTATTTTTCCATGAGCGATTCCCATGAACACGTCGGCTTTGCGGCACCGGACCCCGCTGAGCTGAACAAGCTCTTCCCGGGCTATGAAATCGAAGGGTTGATCGCCACCGGCGGCATGGGAGCGGTGTATTGCGCCGTTCAGAAATCGCTCGACCGCACCGTGGCGCTGAAAATCCTGCCGCAGGAATTCAGCAAGGACGCGGCGTTCTGTGCGGGATTCGAAGCCGAGGCGAAGGCCATGGCGCGCCTGAATCATCCGAATCTCATCGGCGTTTACGATTTCGGCGAGGTGGGCGGCATGCTCTTCATCATCATGGAGTATGTCGCGGGCAAATCGATCTATCACTCCGCCCACGGCCAGGCGATCAATCCGGGCGAAGTCATCCGCCTCGTCACCGGCGTCTGTAACGGCCTTGCCCACGCCCATGAGAACGGCATCATCCATCGCGACATCAAGCCATCCAACATTCTGCTGGATCTGAGCGCACAGCCGAAAATCGGCGATTTCGGCCTCGCCCGGCCCATCGAGCGGAAAGTCGA
>Ga0123337_10006203_pt1 | contig 11483 bp, 11 predicted proteins | sample frozenSSSSmetaG_FD_89792 | JGI IMG/M metagenome (GOLD analysis project Ga0123337, IMG submission 89792) | Glacier valley bacterial and archeal communities from Borup Fiord, Nunavut, Canada, to study Microbial Dark Matter (Phase II) -... | ecosystem: Environmental > Aquatic > Freshwater > Ice >...
GAACTCGGGCGTGCGCGTCTCGCCGTTGAGGATATTATATTCGCGCCGGTCGAAAGGGCGGCCCAGATGGGCGAGCAGCAGGCGGATCTTGTAGCAATTTCCGCTCGCGGCAAACTCGTGCAGGATCAGGCTCATAGCACCTCGAGGACGATCTTGCCGACATGCTGGCTCGCTTCCATGCGGGCGTGGGCGTCGGCGGCCTCCTCTAGCCTGTAGGTGCGGTCGATCACCGCGCGCACTCCGCCGCTTGCGATCAAAGGCCAGACTTCGCGCTCCAGACTTCGCGCGATGGCGGCCTTGATGGCGATGGGCTGCGGCCGGAGCATCGAGCCGGTCATGTGAAGACCTTTCCGCATGATCAGCCCGATGTCGACCTCCGCCTTCTGGCCGTGCTGGGTTGCAATCGAAACATGGCGGCCGCCGGACGCAAGGCAGGCGAGGTTGCGGGGGATGTAGTCGGCGGAGATCATATCGAGGACGATATCCACACCCTTGCTGTCGGTCAGCGCGGCGACCTCGGCGACGAAATCCTGCGTGGAATAGTCGATCGCTGCCTCCGCCCCGAGCGCGAGCGCGGCCTCGGCCTTCGCTGCCGAGCCGACCGTCACAATGATCCGCGCCCCCATCGCCCGGCCGACCTGGATCGCGGTCACGCCGATCCCGCTCGTGCCGCCATGCACCAGCGCGGTCTCCCCCGCGCGCAGCTTTGCGCCCTCGATCAGGTTTTTCCACACGGTGAAGTGCGTTTCGGGCAGGCTCGCGGCCTCGACCATCGTGAGCGCGCCGGGAATGGGGAGGCACTGGCCTTCGGGGGCGGTGGCGTATTCGGCATACCCCCCGCCCGCGAGCAACGCCGTCACCCGCTCGCCGCCCTGCCAGCGATGCACCGCGCTGCCTACGCGCACGATCTCGCCCGACACCTCCAGCCCCAGGATCGAGGGTGCGCCCGGCGGCATCGGATAGCGCCCCTTGCGCTGGAGCACATCGGGCCGGTTCACGCCCGCCGCATGGACGCGGATGAGGACCTCGCCCGGTGCGAGGACGGGGGTTGGCCGCTCGACGAGGGTGAGGACTTCGGGGCCGCCGGTGGTGGCGGGATCGATGGCGCGCATGGTGGGGGGGATGGTCATGGCGCTGAATCACCCAAACGCGTTTTCAGCTCAATAGAAATCGATCGCCATCGCGGGACGGAAAATATTGTCAGCAGCATGGAAACTCGTGAGGATATCCCGGCGAATTTTCCGTTTTCGCAGTTTCTGATCATTTCTAAATTCGTCGTTGTAGAAGCCTTCGGTACCGCTTAACTCAGCCGTCATATTTCCAAGCGCTAAATTCTTCTCGGCCAGCTCGTGGATGAAATCCAACACAGGCTGTGCAAATAGGAATCTTGCATCAAGACACATAGAGGCTGCTTCATCAGACAAAGATTCACAAAGGGCGATGTCAGTGGCAGAAAAACAATCGCCTATGTCACGTTCTAACTTCCGGCCGCTTGCGTAAATTACATTACGCCTATCAAAAAGATTGATCGTCACCTTCTGGCGTGCGATTGTTTGTTGTTCTTGAGCTTGTCGGCGGTTCCATTGGTATTGTCTATATCCAAGTTGGGCCACGAGCGCAGCAACAATTAGCGGACCAGGTGAGCCAAGCCCTTTGATCCAAAGTGGCAATTCACCCTGCGACCAGTAAGATGCGTGCAGGAAGTTCACGCCGCTGCCCGCTCGATCACCTCGGTCGCCCACTGGTTGAGGCTCTTGCCCGCGGCGGCCGCCGCGCTCGCCGCGCGGAAGTGCAACTCGGGGGGAATGCGGAACATCACCTGGCCCGAATAAGGCTTCTGCGGCAACTCGTCCTTCGCCTCGAAGCTCATGATGTAGCTGTCAACCGCGTCGTGAAAGGACTGCACCATCTCGGCGACGCTCTCGCCATGGAAGCCGACGATGTCGGTTATGCCGACCACACGGCCGACGATAGCCTCGTCTTCGGGCGAATATTCCACGCGGGCGCTGTAGCCCTTGTAGGTCAATGTTCGGGCCATTGGGTCACTCCGATCGTTTCCAGAAACATTCGCACTTCGCGCATGGCGTAGCGTTTCAACTCTTTGCCCGGATGCGGGCGCGCGATGGTCAGCCGCTCACCGCCCACCCGGAAGGTGAGGTGACTGCCCTTGCCGGGCAGCGGCTCACAGCCGAGCGCGAGCAACAACGATTCCACATCGCCGAACTTCAGCGAGGCGGGCGACGGGATCAGCAAAAATCGTCTCAACCGTCCTGCGCTGCTTGCGATTCATGCAAGCACATAGCGCGTAACCTCACCCGGTTTCAAGTGACGCACCCACGCCAAATGTGTATCGCCCTTCCCGTGACCGATCCCGAAGACCCCTCCCCCGTCCGCACCGGTTCCCCGCTCGCCGAGTTCGCGCGCGAGGACCTCGACCGGCTGAGCGTCGCCGAACTCGATGCACGCATCGCCGCGCTCGAAACCGAAACCGCGCGCACCCGTGCCCAGCGGACCGCCGCCGCCTCCACCCGCGCCGCCGCCGACGCGCTGTTCCGCCGCAACTAGGCCGCGCGTCTGTCAAGGGCTTGCGCGTCCGGCAAAGCGGGATGACATTCGCACCATAGCCGGGCGACGCCTTGCCCCCCGGCGACGGAGACCGCTCCCATGCCATCGTTCGCCCGCGAACTCGAACATACGCTCCACAACGCGCTCGCGGAAGCCGCCAAGCGTCGCCATGAATATGCAACGCTCGAACATCTGCTGTTCGCGCTGATCGGCGATACCCACGCCAGTGCAGTGATGCGCGCGTGCTCGGTCGACATCGACGATCTAACCACCGCGGTATCGCATTATCTCGATACCGAACTGGGCTCCTTGAAGGCGGACGCGCAGCTCGATCCCAATCCCACCGCAGGCTTTCAGCGCGTGGTGCAGCGCGCGATCCTGCATGTGCAATCGAGCGGCCGCGAGGAAGTGACGGGTGCGAACGTGCTGGTGGCATTGTTCTCCGAGCGCGAATCGCACGCCGTCTACTTCCTGCAACAGGAGGATATGACGCGCCTCGATGCCGTCAGCTTCATCAGCCACGGCATCGCCAAGGTGCCCGGCATGGCCGAACAGCGCCAGGTCAAGGGCGCGGACAAGGACGACGAAGTGAATGAGAAGCCGAGCGGCAAGCAAGGCAAGGGCGGCGAGAGTGCGCTCAAGCAGTTCACCGTCAACCTGAACGAGAAGTCCAAGCTGGGCAAGATCGATCCGCTGATCGGACGTTCGGCCGAAGTGGACCGGACGATCCAGATCCTGTGCCGCCGGTCCAAGAACAACCCGCTGTATGTGGGCGAGCCGGGCGTCGGCAAGACCGCGATTGCGGAAGGCCTGGCGCGTAAGATCGTCGAGGGAGAGGTGCCCGATGTCTTGAAGCCCGCGGTGATCTACTCGCTCGATATGGGCGCGCTGCTGGCGGGGACGCGGTATCGCGGCGATTTCGAGGAGCGGCTGAAGAACGTGGTGACCGAGCTGGAAAAGCTGCCGCACGCGATCCTGTTTATCGATGAGATCCACACTGTGATCGGCGCGGGGGCGACCTCAGGCGGCGCGATGGATGCTTCGAACCTGTTGAAGCCTGCGCTGAGTTCGGGCGCGATCCGCTGCATCGGCTCGACCACCTACAAAGAGTTCCGCAGCCACTTCGAGAAGGATCGCGCGCTGCTGCGCCGCTTCCAGAAGATCGACGTGAACGAGCCCAGCATCGAAGACGCGATCCTGATCATGGAAGGCCTGCGCCCCTATTATGAAGAGCACCACAAGCTCAAATACACCGCCGATGCGATCAAGGCGGCGGTGGAACTGAGCGCGCGCTACATCAACGATCGCAAATTGCCCGACAAAGCGATCGACGTGATCGACGAGGCGGGCGCATCGCAGATGCTGGTTGAACTCAAGAAACGCAAGAAGATCATCACCCAGAAGGAGATCGAGGCGGTAATCGCCACGATCGCGCGCATTCCGCCGAAGTCGGTCAGCGCGGACGATACTGCCGCGCTCGCCACGCTCGAGTCCGATCTCAAGCGCGTCGTCTTCGGCCAGGACAAGGCGATCGAGCGTGTCGCCTCGGCAATCAAGCTCGCCCGCGCGGGATTGCGCGATGCGGCCAAGCCCATCGGCAATTACCTGTTCAGCGGCCCGACCGGCGTGGGCAAGACCGAGGTTGCCAAGCAGCTGGCCTCGATCCTCGGCATCCCGCTCACGCGCTTTGATATGAGCGAATATATGGAGCGGCACTCGGTCAGCCGCCTGATCGGTGCGCCCCCGGGCTATGTCGGCTTCGACCAGGGCGGGCTGCTGACCGATGCTGTCGACCAGCATCCGCATTCCGTGCTGCTGCTAGATGAGATCGAAAAGGCGCACCCCGATCTGTTCAACATCCTGTTGCAGGTGATGGATAACGGCAAGCTCACCGATCACCACGGCAAGACGGTCGATTTCCGCAATGTGATCCTCATTATGACGACCAACGCGGGCGCGGCCGATATGGCGCGCGAGGCGGTCGGCTTCGGCGCGATGGCGCGCGAGGGGGACGATGCGGAGGCGATCAAGCGGATGTTCTCGCCCGAATTCCGCAACCGCCTGGACGCGGTGGTGGCGTTCGACTATCTGCCGCCCGCAATGGTCGCACGCGTGGTCGAGAAGTTCATCCTCGAGCTCGAACTCCAGCTGGCCGACCGCGAGGTGCACATCACCTTGTCCGACGAAGCCAAGGCGTGGCTCACCGAACGCGGCTACGACCGGCTGTTTGGTGCCCGCCCGATGGGCCGCCTGATCCAGGAGAAGGTGAAGCAACCGCTCGCCGAGGAACTGCTGTTCGGCAAGTTGGTGGGTGGCGGCGAGGTGCGCGTGGAGCTCAAGGACGACGCACTCGCCTTCGAGATCACGCCCGCCGCACCCAAACCCGTCAAGTCCGCGCGTCGCAAGAAGGGCGAGGAGGCGGCGAGTGACGTGGGCGACGACGAGGCGGTGGAGGCGTGAGGTGGCGACGGTAGAGATCAGTGAAGACAGGCTCAGTTGCTCGAAGAGCTGTCGGCGCGGGACAACGTGCCGCCCGGCCGGCTCGTAACGGCAGCTCTTGCGGCCTATTTCGGGAAAAAAGGCCTCGATCCACGCCGCGCCATCGCCGGGCTTTGGGCAGACCGGAATATCGATGGCGTGGAATATCAGCGCGGCTTGCGTGACGACTGACGGGTGACGCCGCTTTTCGATACCAATATCCTGATCGACTGGCTGAAGGAATTGCCCGCCGCACGCGCCGAAGTCGCCCTATACTCGCGCGGAGCCATCAGTGTCGTGACCTGGATCGAGGTTCTTGTCGGAGTAGTGCCACAGGACCGTCACGAAGTCACAGCATGGCTCGCAACCTGCACCCGCATCGAACTCGATGAGCCAATCATGCGCCGCATGGTAGACGTGCGGCGCTCGACCAAATGAATGTGCCCGAGGGTGCGATCTACACCTCCGCGCATGTGTTCGTCACGCGTTATACCCGATGGCGCGGCCTTGGGCGCCTTACCTAATCTATGCCTTCGATCCCGGAGACAAGCCGGAGCAACCGCTCCGCTGTTACACGCCGCGCTCGGCGGCTTTGGGATCGGGGCCGAAGCGGTTCGCGCCGGGCGAACTGTCCTGTAACATGAAGACGAATAGCAAGATCGAGACGATGATAAACGCAAGGCCGAGGCCAATGCCGAGCCCCGCCTCGCGCAGCACGCGCGCGGTGCCGCCGGTGAGGGAGGGGATCAGAAACGCAAACGTAAATGCGAGCCCGAGCACGAGCGGCGCCACCATCCACCAGCCCGTTCGCCCGGTATCGTGCAGGCGGCGCACGGTGACCGCGAGCGAGGGGAGCAGAAGCGCCAGATTGGCGATTGTAGCGATCGGCCCCTGCGCGGTGCGACCCGTGCCGAGCTTTAGGCCGAGCACCGCATCGAGCACGCCCGCGACGATGCCGACGAGCACCGTCAGCAGCACGAATTGCCAATATTCCTTGCGGCGCGCGCGACCGGCGTATTCGGCGTATTTCCTGAGCGCGGTAAACAGCATCGTCGCCATGGCGGACCTCCCCGTTAACTGCTGCAAACTGACACAGGCCAAACGTTGGATCTAGTCCCGCCGAAACGATAGTTCATCCCGACACGAGGCTGCCATCGAGCAGCTTCAAGATCGCCGAAAAATCACGCCCTCCCTGCCCCATCCCCGCGAACAGCTCATAGAGCGCCCCCGCCGCCGCGCCCATCGGCAGCGCCTGCCCCACGCCGCGCCCCGCCTCCAGCGCCAGCCGCACATCTTTCAGCATTAGCGCGGCGGCAAACCCGCCCTCATACCCCTGGTTGGCGGGCGACGTGGGCACCGGGCCGGGGACGGGGCAGTAGCTCGTGAGGCTCCACGATTGTCCGCTGGCTTTGGATGCGATGTCGAAGAACACCTGATCCTCCAGCCCCAGCTTGCGCGCCAGCGCGAACGCCTCGCAGGTGCCCGCCATCGTGACCGCCAGGATCATGTTGTTGCAGATCTTCGCCGCCTGCCCCGCCCCCGCACTCCCTGCGTGGATCACCGCCTTGCCCATCGCGGCCAGCACCGTCTCCGCGCGCGCGAACGCCGCGTCCGGACCGCCGACCATGAAGGTCAGCGTCCCCGCGTCCACCGCCGCCGTTCCGCCGCTCACCGGAGCGTCTACCATCGCCAGCCCACGGGCCGCCGCCGCTTCGCCGAGCGCGCGCGCGGTGGCGACATCGATCGTGGAGCAATCGATCAGCACCGCGTCCGCGCGCGCGGCGGCGAACAGCTCGACATCGTAAGCCGCGCGCACATGCGTGCCTGCGGGGAGCATGGTAACGACCGCGTCAGCACCGTGCGCCGCTTGCGCCCCGCTTGCCGCCGCCGCGATGCCGTGCGCCGCCGCGCGCGCGAGCGCATCTGCGGAAAGATCGTAGGCGTGCACCTCGTGCCCGGCGCGCGCGAGGTTCGCGGCCATGCCCGAACCCATGTTCCCCAGGCCGATGAAAGCGATGCGGCTCATCGGGGATCGCCGGACAGGCGGGCGAAGTTCACGAAGTTCACAACGAGGGGGTGGAGCGAGGGGGTGAAGCGAGGATCGGCCCGCAGCGCGGTGGCTCGGGATTGCGGCGCTATCGAAGCGCGGGCGGGCGAGGCGAAGGTATGGACAGCATACATGGCAGCCAGACTGAAACGACCCATCCTACAATGCAAGCGAGCGCGGCGACGGGCATCGAAAAGGCCCGGCCGGAGTTCCGGCCGGGCCTCGATTTCACCTCGTCGCGTCAGCCTAGCGGCGGCCGCCCATGCCCATGAAGCGCAGCATGAACAGAAACAGGTTGATGAAATCCAGATACAGGGTGAGCGCGCCGAGCACAACCGAACGCCCGCGGAAATCGCTGTCCGCCACCTGATCGTAGACGCTCTTGAGCTTCTGCGTATCGTAGGCGGTCAGCCCAGCGAACACGAGCACACCCACTGCATTGATCACCAGCGCGAGCGGACCCGACTGGATGAACATGTTGGCGATCATCGCCACGACCAGCCCGACCACGCCCATGATCAGGAACGTGCCGATCGCCGACAAATCCTTCTTCGTGGTATAGCCATACAGGCTGAGCGCGCCGAACGCCGCCGAGGTGGCGAAGAAGGTGGTTGCGATCGAGCTGCTGGTATAGACGAGGAAAATGGTGGAGAGCGATACGCCCATCACCACGGCGAATGCCCAGTATAGCCCGCGCGCGCTCGCCTCAGACATGCGGTTGATCCCGCCCGCGAGCGTGAAGACCATGATCAGCGGCGCGAACATGATCACATATTTCAGGATACCGCCGCGCAGGAAGACCTGCGCTGCGTAGGAATCAACACCGCCGCGCGAAAACAGGAAGGCGACGATGCCGGTCAGCAGCACGCCGCCCGCCATCAGATTGTAGATGGACAGCATATAGGACCGCAGCCCGGCATCGTAGGACGCCGCGCCCGCGCGCACGCCCGCGCCGTAGGCGGTCCGGGGGTCCACTCGGTCGACCATGTGTGTTCACTCCCGGTCGCGGCCGGAATGGCCGCCTCAATCGCCTATATCGCCCGAACCGCCTTGCAGTTCAATGTATGGCGGCGGGCGCGTCACAGCGTCCTGAGCACCCGGTTGGGGGCCACGCCGAGTGCGCTCCACGATCCCGCCAGCCCCAGCCCCACCGTCACCGCCGCGCCGAGCACCACGGTGGCGAGCACCGGCCCCGGGGCGGGCGCGAACGGGAGCGAGAGCACGAACGCAAGCACCCCCCACCCCGCCGCCAGCCCGAGCGCCAGCGCAAGCACGCCGACCACCAGTGCCAGCGCGCCATATTCCAGTCCCGCCGCGCGCAGCACCTGGCCGCGCGTGGCACCCAGCATCTTCAGGATCACTGCATCATAGGTGCGAGCCCGCCGCCCCGCCGCGAGCGCACCCACCAGCACCGCCACCCCGGCAGCGATCGTGACCGACGCCGCCGCGCGCACCGCGAACAGGATTTGCCCGAGCAGATCGTTCACCTGCCCCAGCGCCTCGTGCAGATCGACGATCGAGGCGGTGGCAAAACCGCGCGCCGCCGCACGCCGCAGCGCGCGCGTGTCCGTGGCCGGCGTGGGCAGCGCGATCGTTGCCACCCACGTATGCGGCGCGTCGCGCAGCGCGGCGGGATCGTAAACGAACATGTACTGGAGCGCGGGCCGCTGGAAATCGAGCCGCCGGAAATTGGCGATGCGCGCCTCCAGATCGACGCCAAGCACCGAGACCGTGATCCGGTCCCCGAGCTTCAGCCCGAGCAGCTTCGCCTGCGTGACATCCATCGAGACCAGCGGCGGGCCTGCGTAGCCACGCGGCCACCACGCGCCTTCCACCACACGGTTCCCCTCGGGCGGCGCATCCGCATAGGTCAGCCCCCGGTCCCCGCGCAGCACCCACGCGCCCTCGGGCGGCACGATCTTCGCCACGGGCACGCCGTTCACGGCGGCCACCGGCCCGCGCAGACTGGGCACCGCGTTCACCTTCGCGCCCGGAACGGTGTGCGCCACCATCGCTTCGAACGGCGCAATGCTCTCCTTGGGCAGATCGATGAACACCAGATCGGGCGCACCCGCGGGCAGCGCGCCCGCGATCCGTGCGGCGAGGCTGGTTTCGATCACCGCCAGCGTGGCAAAGAGGCTCAGTCCCAGCCCCAGCGCGATCACCAGCTGCGTCAGCGGTGCGCCGGGACGATGCAGATTGGCGAGCGCGAGGCGTGCGATCGGGCTGCGCGGCCTTGGCGCACGCGCAGCAAGGTGCCGCAGCAGCAGGGCCAGCCCGCCAAGCACCGCCACCAGCATGCCCACCCCGCCCACAAACGCGGCTGCGAACACGGGATTGCCCGAGTCGCCGATCGCGAGCGCGAGCAGTACAGCGCCGATCACAGCAATCGTTATCAGCGTCCCCGCGCCCGGCCTGGTCACCGCGTCCAGGTCCGCACGCAGGAGCCGTGCGGGCGAGGTGCGCGCCGCGCTCGCCAGCGGCGACAGCGCGAACGCGAGCGCGACCAGCACGCCATACGCCGCCGCGAGCAGCAGCGGACGCGGCTGCACGCCCGCCGCAGGCGCAACCGGCAGCGCGTCGGCCGCCAGATGCGCGAACGCCCACGGCGCGGCCCCGCCCGCGATCAGCCCGAGCAGCACCGCCCCCACCGTCACCACCGCGATCTGGATCAAATAGCTCGCGCGGATCGTGGCGCTGCTCGCGCCCAGCCCTTTCAGCGTTGCGATCGTGCCGCGCTTGGACGCGAGATAGCCCGTCACCCCCTGCCCCACGCCCACGCCCGCCACCACGAGCGCGCTCAGCCCAACGAGCGTGAGGAACTGGCCCAGTTGCTCCACAAAGCGCCGCAGCCCCGGCGCGCCGTTCGATCGGTCGCGCACCTCCCAGCCCTTGCCGCCCGTCGCGGCGCGCAGCGCGGCGATGCTCGCCTTCGGGTCCGCACCCGGCGGGAGCGCAATCCGGTAAAGGTGACTCGCCAGACTGCCCGGCTGCAGCAACTGCGTCGCGGGCAACGCATCCAGCCCGATCACGATCGCGGGGCCGAACGCGATTCCGCCCCCCGCGCGGTCGGGTTCCTCCGCGATCAGCCCGCGCACGGTCAGGCTGGTCGCGCCCACCTCGATCCGGTCCCCCACGCGCACGCCCAGCCGGTCGGCAAGCGCGGGGGCGAGCGCCGCGCCGCCGCCCGCCAGCGCGGGGGCAATGCGCGCGCCGCCCACCAGCGTTGCCGATCCGTAGAGCGGCCAGCGCGCATCGACCGCCTTCAGCTCGCCCAGCACGCGCGTCTCGCCGCGCCCCACCATCGCGCGCGCGCGCACCACTTCGGACACGCGCCCCGCGCGCGCGAACGCGGCGCGTTCGGCCGACGTGGCGGCGCGCAGCGGCAGTTCGATCTCGATATCGCCGCCGAGGATCTCCTGGCCCTTCGCGCCCAGCCCTTGCAGGATCGCCGAAGACAGGCTCCCCACTCCGCCCAGCGCCGCGACACCCAGGAACACGCACACCGCCAGCAGCCGCAGACCCATCAGCCCGCCACCAAGTTCGCGCAGCGCAAGGCGCAGCGGCAGCGGCATCCTCACGCGGCCGCCGCGCCGCGCGCGTTATCGGCAACGATCCGCCCGTCGCGCATCTCGATCACCCGTCCGCAGCGCTGCGCCAGCGCGGCGTCGTGCGTGATCAGCACCAGCGTCGCGTGCGCTGCGCCCACGCGTGCGAACAGCAGGTCCATCACGCTCGCGCCCGTCGCTGCGTCCAGATTGCCGGTGGGTTCGTCCGCAAAGATCAGCGCGGGTCCCGGCGCGAGCGCGCGCGCGATCGCCACGCGCTGCTGCTCGCCGCCCGAGAGTTGCGTCGGGTAATGGCCCGTCCGGTGCGCCAGCCCCACTGCCGCCAGTTCGGCAGCGGCGCGCCCGAACGCATCGTCCACCCCCGCCAGCTCGAGCGGGACGGCAACATTCTCCAGCGCGGTCATGCTCGGGATCAAATGGAAGGCCTGCAACACCAGCCCGATCCGCCCGCGACGCGCACGCGCCAGCCCGTCCTCGTCCAGCGTGCGAAAGTCCGCGCCCGCGATCGTGACCGTCCCGCCGTTCGCGGGTTCGAGCCCGCTTAGCACCGCCATCAGCGACGATTTGCCCGAACCCGATGGCCCCGTCACGCCGACCGTCTCGCCGCCGCGCACGTCGAGATCGATGCCGCGCAGGATCTCCACCCGACCCTCGCCGCTGCCCAGCCGCAGCGTGACATCGCGCGCGTGGATGACGATATCGTGCAATGCTGCCATTCCCGGACAATCACCCATGCTCAAGCGCGCCGCATCTAGGTTCCTTCGTTCGATATTGCGACCGATCGCGGCGCTTGCCCTCGCCGCCGCCCCCGCCGCCGCCGCCGC
>Ga0123337_10006205_pt1 | contig 11483 bp, 9 predicted proteins | sample frozenSSSSmetaG_FD_89792 | JGI IMG/M metagenome (GOLD analysis project Ga0123337, IMG submission 89792) | Glacier valley bacterial and archeal communities from Borup Fiord, Nunavut, Canada, to study Microbial Dark Matter (Phase II) -... | ecosystem: Environmental > Aquatic > Freshwater > Ice >...
CATTGAACTGATCGCGCCTGTGCCGGGACGCGATGCCAGCACGCACACCTGGGGCGCGTTCATGGCTGCCGATGTCGGAGTCTGCGCGTATGCAGTGCGCTCCGCAGATGTTCACGCAGATGTCGAGCGCCTGCGCACAGAAGGGTACGAAGTCGCGGCTGCGGTCCCCGGCGGGCGCACGCGACCGGATGGTGTGCGGCTGGAATGGATCACCGCGCAAATGGATAGCAATCCGCTCGGTTCGCACCTGCCTTTCCTCATTCAGGATACGACGCCGCGCGAGAACCGTGTACCGTATACAGAGAGCGCTGCGCCATTTGCAGGGGTGGGAAACGTCCTCTTGAATGTAAACGATGAATTGATACCCACAGTCATCGGCGCATTTTTAACGGTCCGCGATCTTGAACTGGTCGAACGACGCTACAAAATCTCCGCGCCGTTGCGCTATCAAGGCCGCCCGGCGGTACGGCTTCTGGTCGAACGGGCAGTCATCTTTCTTTTACTCCAGACGGGAGCAATCTAATTTTGGCCGACGAAAAAAGTGTGGTCGCGGTCGATCTCGGTGCGGAGAGCGGGCGCGTGTTGCTTTTCACCTATGACGGCGCGACATTCAAAACGCACGCGCTGCATCGCTTCCCGAATACGCCGCGGCTGCACGATGGACACTTGCGTTGGGATTGGACGCACATCCAGCGTGAGATCGCGCACGGCCTCGCGCTCGCAGCGGAATACCATCCGCTCAGTGTCGGCGTGGATGCGTGGGGCGTCGATAGTGGTTTCATCGACCGCGACGGCAATCTGATGTTCGACCCAATCCATTACCGGGACGTTGCCCGCAATTCTCAGGAGAATATCGACCACCTGACCGCGAAGGTCCCGCTCACGGAAATTTACCGCGTGACGGGCATTCAGAATATGTCGATCAATACGCTTTACCAGCTTCACTGGCACGCCGAACACACCCCGCAGGTTTATGCGGGTTCGACGCTGCTCTACATCCCGGATTTGATTCATTACTGGCTCACAGGCGTCAAGGTTAACGAATACACGGACGCCACGACCTCGCAGGCATTCGACGCCACAACCGGGAACTACGCGACGGAACTCCTCGCACGGCTCGGCATCCCCGCCGCGATCTTCCCACCTGTGAAACCACCCGGCACGAACATCGGTCCGATCACGCTGAATCATCCACTGCGCGGCATCCCGGTGATTTTGCCCGCCTCGCACGATACCGGGTCGGCAGTGGCGGGCGTCCCGGTCAGCCGCAAGGAGTATGCGTATTTGAGCAGCGGCACATGGTCGCTGCTCGGCCTTGAAATCTCCGCGCCGATCATGAGTGCGCAGGCGCAGGTCGCAAACCTGACCAACGAAGGCGGTGTCGCGGGGACGGTACGCTTCCTCAAGAACATCACCGGGTTGTGGATCATGCAGGAGTCGCGCCGCACATGGGCCGCCGCGGGGCAATCCTATGACAACGCGCAGCTTGTCGAGATGGCAGCGGGCGTGCCTGCATTCGCTGCATTCTTCGATCCGAACGCGCCGGAGTTCCTGCCACCGGGTGATATGCCCGCGCGCATCCGTGCCTGGTGCGTGCGGACCGGGCAGCCTGCGCCGCAGAGTCCCGCCACTGTCGCGCGTTCGATCTTCGAGTCGCTTGCGCTCAAATATCGCGAAGTGCTGGATGAACTCAAGGCGCTCTCCGGCCAGCGCGTGGAGGTGCTGCATATCATCGGTGGTGGCGTGAATAATCGTCTGCTCTGCCAGATGGCCGCCGATTCGCTGGGTATCGAGGTGCTTGCCGGACCGACCGAAGCCACTGCGCTGGGAAACGCGATGGTGCAGTTCGTCGGGCTGGGGATTATTCCGTCAATCGAGGCGGGGCGCGCCGTGATCCGAGCCAGCGTGACGACCGACCGCTACCTACCTGATCCACAAGCGCGCTCCACATGGGATGCGGCGTATCAACGTTTCAGCGAAATGACTGCACCCGACTAAACCGCGACCTGCAATTCGCCGTCGAGGACGCGCGTTTCAAAGCGCCGGACGGGACCAATCGCGGGCATGGCAAGCGCCTTGCCGGTCACGAGGTCGAACTTTGCGCCATGTGCTGCGCATTCGAGGGTTGTGCCTTCGGTCGTGCCGTCAGAAAGCGGGTAGTCCTGATGTGAGCAGCGATCCGCAACCGCATAAAAGCGATTATCGACATTGAAAATCACGATATTTGTCTCGTCGATCTCGACAATCATGCGCTCACCCGGAGCAAGTTCGGCGGCGGCGGCAACGGTGATGAAGGTAGCCAAAAGGGGTTCTCTCTGCTGTGGTAACGCGATTATATCATCCGTTGCGCGTAGTATTGCGGCATTCTGTTGGCGCATGTGGCATACTTGCCGCAAAAATGGTTTTGGCTCACTCGTAAAAGGATGAATTCTCATGTTCACGACAAGCACGGCTACCGATGTTCAGATCGCGAAAGCACGTGAAGCGATTGCCCGTTTTGGCCGGATGCTCTTCGCGCGCCAACTGACGGACGCCGCCGGGGGCAACATCAGCGTTCGGGTGGGCGACCGCATTTGTATTTCGCCGCGCTATGCCGGGCAACAGAAGCAGTGGCAGCTTGAGCCGGGGGACGTCCTCGTGACGGATTTCGACCGTAACATCCTGGAAGGGCAGGGGCTGGTCTCGCGTGAGGCGAACGCGCATTATGCGCTGCATCGCACCTTTGGCGAGTATGGCACGGCGGTCATCCACGCACACGCGCGCAATCTGCTGGTCTACGCCGCTGCCAATCGGCCACTGCCGCCGATCCTCGAAGCAAATCGTAAATTCGGCGTGACGCCCGTTGTGCCGTTCGCGCCCGCGCACAGCCCGATCCTTGCCGATCACATCATCGCGTCTATGCGCGGTCGCGAGGCAATGATCAAGAAGCACGCCGCCGCCGTGATTGCGCCCTGGCATGGGCTGTTCCTGATGGCAAAGGACATTGACGCTGCTTTCGACGCGGTGGAGCGCATGGACGCCAATGCATACATTCTATTGATGGGCGGGATTGCCTTCGGCGCGGCGGAGATGGAGACGCAGCGCGCGACGATGGAAGATACGATAGGCAACTTCAAAGAGTAGTATGATCCTCACTGTCACAGCGAATACCACGCTCGATCATACGCTGCGCATCCCCGCCTTCAAGAAGGACGGGACGATGCGCGCCACGCAAGCCGCGCTCAGCATGGGCGGCAAAGCCTCAGATGCGTCGTTCATCCTCGGCACGCTTGGCATTGCGAACCGCGCGACGGGGTTCAAAGCCGGGATGTTCGGGGAGCGCATGGACGCACTGATGCGCGAGCGCGGCGTTATGACTGATTTCATTACGGTGGGGGGCGAGACACGGCTCAATACAATCCTCGTGGATGACAGCGACGGGTCGATGTCTACCGTCACAATCCCGTCGTTGCGTGTTGCGCCGGAACACATCGCGGCGCTCTTCGCGAAGGTCGAAAGCTTGCTCAACGAGACGACGGTATTAGTCACGGGCGGGACGTTGCCACCGGGCATGGACCCGGCATTCTATACGGAGTTGATTGGGCTGGCGCGTCGCCGTGCTATTCCGGTGGTGTTCGATGGCAGCGAGCCATTTCTGAGCGCAGGACTTGCCGCGCGCCCGACGTATATCAAGCCGAACCGCGAGGAGCTTTCCGCGTTGACAGGTCGGATCATTCATACGGTCAGAGAAGCTTATGAAGCAGGCTGCGACGTTCTGGAAAAGTTCGGTACGGCGTCAGTAATCACGCTCGGCGCTGAAGGCGCGTTGGCGGTCGTGCCGGGTGAGGCGTGGCGTGTGCATCCGATCCGCGTCGAAGTCGTCAGCGCGGCAGGGGCGGGTGATTGCGTACTGGCCGGGATTGCGTCCTCGATCCTGCGCGGCCAGCACATTACGGAAGGGTTGCGGCTCGGCGTGGCGGCGGCAACCGCGACATTATTGCACCTCGCGACCGCAGAAGTCACGCCCGCCGACGTGGAGCGTTTCATGCCGCAGGTGGTCATCGAGCCTTACCCGTGAAAGGTTAGAATACGTACTGCGCTTCCAGCTCCGCGCGCAGCCGCAGATAGCTATCGTAGCGCGCCGCGCTGATCTCACCGCGCTCGACCGCCGCGCGCACGCCACAGCCGGGTTCATCGATATGGCGGCAATTGCTGAACCGGCATTCCGCGACGTGCGGGTGAATCTCACGGAAGTAAGCGTCCAGTTCGCCCGGTTCGACATCCCAGGGCGCGAGCGAACGCAGCCCCGGCGTATCCGCGACGTAGCCACCGCCATCCAGTGGGAACAATTCGCTGTTGACGGTCGTGTGGCGGCCCTTGGTGGTCGCCTCACTGACGGCGCTCACCGCGCGACCCAGCCCCGGCTGCATCGTGTTGAGCAGGCTGCTCTTGCCCACGCCGGAGGGTCCGGTGAATACCGAAACCTTGTCCGGTCCGGTGAGCAGTTCGCGCAATTCTTCGACACCCGCGCCGAGATGCGCGCTGACGTAGAGGACGTGGTAGCCAATCCGCACGTAGTCCCCGAAAATTGCCTGCGCCGCCGCATCTCCGATCAGGTCCACTTTGTTCGCACAGATCGCAATCTCCGGGATCGCCGCTTTTTCCGCAGCCACCAGAAAGCGGTCGAGAAAGCGCGGTCGTGGTGCGGGGTTGGCTACCGAAAAGACGAATATTGCCTGCGTCGGGTTAGCGATGATGACCTGTTCGCGCTCGGTGCTGGTCCCCGCATAAGCGCTCGGCTCGACACGCGAGAGGACGCAGGAGCGCGGTTCTACCGCTTCGATGCTGCCCTTGCTGTCTTCCGCGGTTTCGATTTGCACGTGGTCGCCTATCACGCAAATTTCGTGTTTGCGGCTTTGTTCGCGCAGCCGCCCGCGCAGGTGGCAAATAAAATTGCCTTCGCTTGTCTTCACGGTATAGAAGCCGCTATGCGTTTTGATGACGAGACCGTTGAGGATACTCACATTGTTGATTTCCCTAATTGCTGCCGATACGCTCAGTGTACACCCGAAATCACGCGGCGGGCGCACAACTTTCAGGGTAAAATCATCTCCCCGACTTTGCAGGAAAAGGTGAGACGATGACCCCCAAACGCACCCGCCCGGATATTCCAAAAGAATATGGTGTCCCACAAACCGAAGAAGGCATGATCGAATGGTCGTGGGTCGTCGAGCAGCTTGAGAAAGCGCGCAACTACTGGCTGATCAGCCTCTACCCGGATGGCCGTCCGCACTGTGTCCCGTCGTGGGGCGCATGGGTCGGCGGCAAGCTGTATTTCAGCGGCGGAGATATGACGCGCCACGCCCGGAACCTCGCGCACAATCCGACTCTGATCGCGCATCTCGAAAGCGGCGATCAGGTCGTGATCATGCACGGAGTCGCGGAGAAAGCCGACGCCGTGCCGCCGGAAAGCATGGCGCAAATTGAGGCGATTTATACCGCGAAGTATGGCGCGGGCGAGGGCGCAACCTATGCGCTCGTGCCGTCGAAGGTGCTGGCCTGGACGACCTACCCGACCACGCCGACGCGCTTTCTATTTGGCTGACTCTTGCGGCGCTAACCATTGCATCGCCTGTTGCCACAGCCGCGCGTAGCCTTCCCACGAGGCGAACGGAGCCGGACACCAGTGCGGTCCGATGTCCGAGGTCCAGACCAGCGTGCGCCCCTTGCCAACGTCCCGCGTAGCAAGCAAGGGGTAGCCATTCACCTTTGCCAGAACACTCGCATCCGCTTTCGGCACAGTCTCGTTGAAGCCGAGCAGCGCAGGCCATTCGCGCGGCATCCCGGCCAAAATCGGATGTGCTGCTTCGATAACTTCCGCTGTCGCACCTTCGGGCGCTTCGATGCGGTCATCGAAGGTGTGGATGTTCACGGGCAAAATGTCTTCGATGACTGTGCGGTAATACTTCGCCGCAGCGTTGACTCCTGCGAACGAGTAGTAGCCGCCGCACATCGCCAGAGCGCCGCCCGCGTTCACCCAGTCGGCAAGCACGCGCAAACGGTTCGGAGATGACTTGCCGCGCAGCCATGTATCGGGATGCAGCAGCAGCGTATTCGCACCGATGTCGCTCAGGATCACGACATCATAGGCGGCAAGTGCCTCAAGTGAGGCCGGGAATTGTTCCGCAGCCAGATGGCTCGGCATATGGGTGAACTGCATCCCCGCCGCCTCGACCGCCGCCTGAAAGTAGCTAATCCCGGTTTCATAGACGGTGCTGGAGAAGAAGTCCCAGCCTTTGAAGTGAGTCGCGTTGGAGACCCACGACTCGCCCGCAAGCAGAATACGAATTGACATGAGCGGTTTTCCCTTCGTTGTGACACCTGCCTTGACATTGCAGAACCCTCTTAGCGCGTGGCTGCGCCCTCTTTCGGCAGCAATTCGGCGGCCAGCGGATCGTGCAGGATGCTGTATAGCTTCGCGGCCTCGCTCTTGAGGCGCGCTGCTTCGTCGGCCTCTCCGCGCGCATCCGCGATGTTGCCACGCATCAGCAGCGCGTCGGCATTACCCTTGCGATAGCCCCACTTACGCGCGCCGACCTCAGCCTCGCGTGCGAGCGTATCCGCCTCGTCGAGCGCCGTCTGCTGCAGCTTGACCTCTGCCAGCCGTGCCAATCCACGCGCGAGGTTTTCCTGATCGTTGACTTCGCGGCTGACCTTGAGCGCGTCGTCGAGCAGCGTTTCGGCCTCTTCGACATTGCCCTGCGCGAGCGCCGTCCGAGCCAGATTGGTCTGGAAAATCGCGCGCCAACGGCGGTCGGTTTGCGGCTCGAGCTGCGCGAGCGCCTGCTCGTAGAGGCCACGCGCCGCCGGGTAATCCTTCTGCGCGTGATAGGCTTGCCCCAGGTTGCCAAGCTGCACCGCGAGCAGCAATCTATCGCCCATCGGTCGGCTAATCGCGAGCGCGTCCTCCAGCAACCGAATCGAGTCGGTCGTGCGTCCCGTCGCGAGGTTGAACCAGGCGTAGTTGCCGAGCCGCACCGACTCCGAGCGGCGGTCGCCCGTCTGCCGGGCAAGCTGGATCGATTCTTGAAAGAACGACGACGCTGTTTCGACTTCGCCCAGATCGGTGTACAGGTTCGCCACATTGGAGAGGACCAGCCCGCGCGTCACCGGGTCGCGGACGTTGCTGAGAAGCATCATCGCGCGCTCATAGGCGGGCAGCGCGTTGTTGATGCCGCTCAATTGTCGGCGCACCGCGCCAGCCTCGCAGACGGTGCGGGCGGCGGTCGCGGGCTGCCCTGCCGTAACAAAGAGTTCGACGGCTTGATCGAGGTATTTGATCGCCGTTTCGAGGTCGCCGCGTTCCTGATAGACCAAACCGACACGCCGCAGAGCTTTCGCCCGTGCCGCGCCGCCGTCGGTCCGTGCAAGCGCCTCGTTGAAGGTCGCGAGCGCGCGTTCCGGGTCGCCGCCGCTGCCGATCAGCCCGCCGAGTGTGAGCAGCGCATCGACTTCGGCTTCCTTGTCCTCAACCACACCCGAACGGTACAGCGCGACGGCAGCTTCGACAGCGCGCGTCGCTTCGGCGGGCTGGTTGAGCGCGCGGTAGAGCGAGCCGAGCAGGGTCTGCACTTTCGCTTCAAGCGATCTATCGGCTTCCGCGTGCGCCTGCATCAATGCACGCTGCGCCACCGCGAGCGCCATGTCGTTCTGCCCGAAGCGTTGGTGAATCATCGCGCGGTTGAGCATCCCTTCCTTGCGGTAATCCTCATCCGGTGTGCGGACCTTCGCGGCCAGTTCGTCGCAGCGCTCGTAGAGTTCCAACGCCTCGCGAAACTGGCTCGTGCGGAACAAGCCGGATGCAAGCGCGTTCGTCCAACGTAATTCCTGTGATGCGTCGTTCGCTTGTTGCGCTAGGCGACGCGCCTGCGTGAGCAGCCGCAGCCCGCGATCCGCGTCCCCCAGCAGTAAGGCAGCTTGCCCCGAAAGCCCTGTCGCGAATGCCACCGCGCCGCTCTGGTACGCCGCCGGGACGTTTTGCAAGCGGTCGGTGGCTTCCTTGAGCAGCCGTTGCGCGTAGCTGGGGTTGCCCTCGCGCAGGTAGACATTGCCGAGGTTGGCAAGCGTCAGGCCGAGGACGGAAGCATCCTCCGTCGTGCGCGCAATCTCAAGCGCCTGTTCTAGAATATTACGCGCTTTCTGCGTCAGCCCGCGCTGCGAGTAATGCGCGCCGAGGTTGCCCATCGCACGCGCACGACGCGCCGGGTCGCCCGCCTTTTCGGTGAGCGCTATGCCCTCTTGCAGCGTGCGCTCGCCTTCTTCATATTGCCCACGTTCGGTTTGCAACGCGCCAATCAATCCCAGAAAAATGTCTTCACCCGCCAATGATGCCTGCCGCCGTGCGGCTTCAAGTCCCTGTGTATAGGCAGCCAGCGCGTCATCGTAGCGGCCTTCGCGCCGCGCTATATCCCCTGCTGCTGCGCGTTCGCGCAATTCGGAATCAGCCGCAGAAAGCGGTTTGGGCTTCCCGGCCAACCGCGCCCATAAGTTTTGCACGGCCATAATGTCCATCCCTTCGATGGCGAGCGTCTATTTCTGAGCCTGCTATTTTAACAGAGGTTGCCGCGTGATGCGTGAATAGCAGCGTTGCCGCGTCGCAATGTGACCTGAACCTGAGCGATCTCTCATCTATGCGAGTAATCCTCAGAAGTTACGCGGTTGAGCGAACCGCACGCCAAATCCTACTCGCCGTTCGCCAGTTGCCGCGCGAAGCGATTATGCGCTTCGATGGTCGGCGGCAGGTCGAGCGTGAGCAGTTGCCCATCCTTGATCACGAGGCGGCCATTGATTACGCTCACATCCACCCTCGCAGGCGCGCAGAACAACACCGCCGCGACCGGATCGTGCAGGCTGCCCGCAAACGCCAGCGTGTCGGTATTGATCGCGATGAAATCTGCGCACATGCCTGGCGCGAGCTGTCCCACGTCGTCGCGACCGAGGACCGCCGCCCCGCCGCGCGTCGCGATCTCCAGTGCTTCGCGCGCGGAGAGCGCCGCTGGGTCCCCTGTGACGCGCTGCAAGAGCATCGCTTGCCGCGCCTCTGCCAGCAAATGGCCGCTGTCGTTAGAAGCCGAACCATCCACGCCAAGGCCGACGCGGACGCCCGCGCGACGCATCTTCTTCACGGGCGCGATGCCCGATGCAAGGCGCATATTCGATGAAGGGCAATGCGCGACGCCTGTTCCAGTCCGTGCAAACAGGTCGATCCCATAATCGCTCAGGTGGACGCAATGCGCGTGCCAGACATCCTCGCCCACCCAGCCGACATCCTGCGCGTAAGCGGCGGGTTCCAGCCCGAAACGTTCCAGACTGTAGGCGACATCTGGCGCTGTCTCCGCGAGGTGCGTATGCAGCCGCACGCCATAGGCACGCGCCAGCGCCGCCGACTCGCGCATCAGGTCTTGCGAGACGCTGAACGGCGAACATGGTGCGACGACGATCCGCTGCATTGCGCCGAATGACGGATCGTGCCACGCCTCGATCAGCCGCCGCGAGTCGTGCAGGATTGCGTCTTCCTGTTCGACAATTGCATCCGGTGGCAACCCGCCCTTGCTCTGCCCAACGCTCATACTGCCCCGGCTGGCATGGAAGCGCAGACCGATTACCTCCGCAGCCTCGATTTCATCTTCGAGGCGGCAGCCATTCGGGAACAAATAGAGGTGATCGCTGGCGGTCGTGCAGCCGGAAAGCATCAGTTCGGCCATCGCGATCAGCGCGGAAGTATGCACCATTGCAGGCGTGAGGCCGCTCCACAACATATACAGGCTGCTCAACCAGTCGAACAGCTCGGCATCTTGCCCGCCGGGAACCGCGCGCGTCAGCGATTGATACATATGGTGATGCGTGTTGATCAGGCCGGGCAGGACAACATGACCGCGCAGGTCCAGCACTTCATCGGCAGTGGCCGGGAGTTCTACCGTCGCGCCGACCTGCTCAATCAGGTTATCGCGAATGAAGAGGCCGCCAGCGGAGATTTCGCGCCGCGCATCGTCCATCGTGACGAGGACTCGCGCATTCTTGACGAGCAGGGTTTTCGACATCGGTCTAGGTGTCACTGTTTCAACAAAACACGATAGTATAGCGTGTTTGTGCCATCTGCCACAGCGTTGAGGATCAGCGTGAGAAGTGGTTGGAAAACGTTTGCATCGCAGAGTTCATAGATTCTTCACAAAGAAATCACGCAAATGTGGATTGTTCTTCATAGTGAACTTTGTTACAATACTCCGAGTCGGTAGAAGTTCCACAGAAGTTTATGCACGTCTATTCTTCACGTTAGCCTGAATTTTTGTTGGAACTTGTCTTCGGCGAAATATTTTTTTAAGGGAGTGGGGGAAACATGGCTGCATATCTTATCGTCGATGTAGACGATCTGCTCAGGCGTCTACAGGGACGAATGACATCTATTGACTATCATGAACTGGCCGCCAAACTGCGCAGCGGCGCGGCGCTGGCGGCGGGTTTGCTCGGACCGGATGAGCTGCGCGCAGTCGCCGTCGCAGATTGGACCGCGTTGCGCACGCTGCCGAACGGGACAGCGGTACAGGTAACGTTCGAGGCGGTTGGCTTCGAGACATTCAACGTGACCGACCGCCAGCACATCGCGGACGCACTGATCATCCAGTATTTCAGCACGGAGCCGGAGCCGCTCGACGAGTTGATCCTCGTCACGACAAATCAGGAATTAATCGCGCTGATCAAGCGTGTAAAAATGAGCCGTCAGGGGCGTATCCGTGTCTGGTCGGATAGTAGCCAGCGCGTGGATGGCGCGATCTTCCAGCCGCTCGAAACGATTCTCGGTATTCAATCGAAGACGGTCAGCCTGTATATCGACTTTGAAAATATCGCGATTAGTCTTAATGAAAACGGCTATCTGGTCAATCTGGACCGCCTGATCGACGGTTTGCAGCGTCAGGCCGCGAACTACGGACAGGTGACGCGCATGGCGGCCTACGCGCCCTGGGGACAGCGCGGGGCGCTCCCGCCGCTGATGGATGACGCCGGGCGCGAAGTCTCCGATGAAGCGCCCAGTCGTCTGGCACTTGCCAACATAGACCCGGTGTTCAACCTGCCGGGCAAGAACAGCGCTGATATGCGAATCGCGAAGGATGTACTAGCCGACAGCGTACAGGCCAACTCGACTGATGTGATGGTGATTGCGAGCGGTGATCGCGATTTCAACGATGTTTTCAATTCGCTCCGCTCGCGCGGCAAGCAGGTGATCGTGTGGGGCGTGCGCGGGAGCATGAGCCGCCAGTTGGAGAACAACCCCGGCCTACAGGTCGAATACTTGGACGACTTCCTGCACCTGAACCGCCATGAGACGCTCGGCCACGTCTATAACGCGCAATTGACAGCGCCCGTCACGGCAACCGCAGCGGCCTTCACGCCCTCGCAATGGGCGAGCGTCGTCCTGCAATATGACCGTCTGACGACGCTCTACCCCG
>Ga0123337_10006209_pt1 | contig 11478 bp, 8 predicted proteins | sample frozenSSSSmetaG_FD_89792 | JGI IMG/M metagenome (GOLD analysis project Ga0123337, IMG submission 89792) | Glacier valley bacterial and archeal communities from Borup Fiord, Nunavut, Canada, to study Microbial Dark Matter (Phase II) -... | ecosystem: Environmental > Aquatic > Freshwater > Ice >...
GAAAAAGGTGGAACAGCTTTAGGTCTAGCCCGATATAAATGCTTTTATAATAATGAAATTGGAGGAAAAACAGGAACCACTCAAAATTATTCTGATGGATGGTTTATGGGAATTACTAATAATTTAGTTTCTGGTGGATGGGTTGGAGGAGATACAAAACATATCAGATTTAAAAATTATTTAGGAGAAGGTGCAAGGGTTGCTTTACCAATTTGGGGTACATACATGGATAAAGTTTATGCCGACAATACATTAGGAATTAAAAAAGGTACTTTCAAAAAGCCTGCAAAGTTGGAAGTAGAATTAGATTGTGAAGTAGTAAAAGAGAGAATTAACCAAAAAGATTCTATTAATCCTTATCGGCCATCTGCCGATTCATTAGGCGATGATTTACTTAAATGATTAAAAGTAAGCTTAATAAATAGAATGGCAAAATAGTTGGTAAAAAAATACTGGGTTTATTTATTCAAGGCAGTATAAAATGAATGAAAAGATAAAAAACCGTTTTATCATTTTCAGAATTGTGAAAAATATTTCGGCGTGGAGAAAAAAATTTATTAATAGAAACTTTAAAATTAGTACAAGATTTATAAAACTATTATAAAATTTTAACTAAATTACATTAATAAAAGCTTTTCCCTTTTATTAATAATTCCTTATTTTCTGAATTACAAACAGCAAAGCTAAAACCTTTTTGAATTGCGAAGGCACCGTATTCGCCTTTTTTATTTAATGCCAGCAAACCAACTTGTATTTCATTTGTAATTTCAGGCTTTCTTTTAATTATTCGCATTACTGCTTCCTTACAAGCGTTTTCAGGAGAAAATCCTTGGCGCATTAATTCAACTACTAAAAAACTTCCAACATTTCGAATTACTTCTTCTCCAACTCCCGTTGATATTGCTCCTACAATTTCATTATCTATATATAAACCTGCCCCAATAATTGGAGAATCTCCAACTCTGCCATGCATTTTAAAAGCCATACCACTTGTTGTACAAGCACCTGATAAATTACCCATATTATCTAAAGCCAACATAGTAGTACCCAAAAATTTGCGTCTATTAATCATATCTAAATTATTAAAAAACGGAATTTTTTATATAATTAAACTCATTTATATAAATCTTCTAAAACTTCATAATTTGCTTTAATAATTTCATCAATATTGTTTTGAGAAAGGGCTGTTGATAAAAACAAACTCTCAAATTGAGATGGAGCAAGATAAACTCCTCTTTGAAGCATTCCCTGAAAGTATTTAGCAAATAAATTTAAATCGGATTTTTTAGCAGACTCAAATTCTGTTACATTTTCATTTGTAAAAAATAGACTAAACATCGATCCTACTTGATTAATTGTATAGTCAAGGTTTAGTTTTTTCATATTTTCCCTAAACCCTTCAACAATTTTTTTTCCTACTTCATCTAATTGAACATAAATTTCCGAATGATCTTTTAAATAATTTAACATTGCCAAACCAGCAGACATTGCAATAGGATTACCTGATAAAGTACCTGCCTGATAAACGGGACCAGCAGGTGAAACAAAATCCATTATTTCTTTTTTTCCACCATAAGCGCCCACAGGCATTCCTCCTCCAATTATTTTTCCTAATGTTGTTATATCAGGTATAACACCTAATCTTTCCTGAGCTCCTCCCCTAGCCAATCTAAAACCAGTCATTACTTCATCAAAAATTAATATAATTCCATTTTTATCACATAATCTTCTTAAACCTTCTAAAAAATCAGGGATGGGCAAAACTAATCCCATATTGCCAGCCACTGGTTCAATTATTATTGCGGCGATTTTATCTTTATATTCTAATATAATATTTTCAACTGCTTGTAAATTATTGTAAGGTGCTGTTAAAGTATCAACAGCAACACCTTTTGTTACGCCAGGACTATCGGGCACTCCCATTGTAATTGCTCCGCTACCCGCTGCAATTAAAAAGCTATCACCATGACCATGATAACAGCCTTCAAATTTTATAATTTTTTCTTTTCCTGTATATCCTCTTGCTAATCGTATTGCCGACATGCAAGCTTCGGTACCTGAATTCACCATTCTAATTTTTTCAACAGAAGGTACCATGTCTACAATCAACTCAGCCATCTCCACTTCTTTTCTGGTAGGTGCGCCGAACGAAAGAGAACTTTTTGCAGCGTCAACTATAGCTTTTTCAATTATTTCATTGGCATGGCCTAATATCATAGGTCCCCATGAATTAATAAGTTCTAAATAAGAATTACCATCTTCGTCATATAAATAAGCACCCTTCGCAGATTTTATAAAAATAGGATTTCCTCCAACTGCACGAAATGCACGAACAGGGGAGTTTACTCCACCTGGTATTAATTGTTTTGCTTTATCAAATAACTGCTGACTAATTGTGGTATTCATCCCTATTATATTTTATATTTACTCTATCGGATTTAATAATTTAAAATCACCTTCCTCAAATTTATAAATGGGTACATATTGATTATCATTTGCTTTTTGATAATCATAACCTGAGAAAATAATGCTTTTTACTTCTTTTCGTTCATGCAAAATTTTATCAAAATGACTTCCATTCTCACCCATTAAACGGCCAAAAAATAACATCATATCATATCCTTGATATGCGTAAAGAGAAGGGACAATATTTGTTTTTTGTAAATAGCTATGCTTAAACTTTTTAACTTCTTCGGCTTGTGTGTCTAAATATTCAGGATAAATAAAATAAATATTGCGTTGTTCAAACTGATTAAAATTCATCAATTCAAAATTAAACCAGTTAGAAGGCGTGATGGTAGGTATTTTATAAGAATTATTTTCAAGCACATTCATAAATCCACTTACTACTTTTGCATTACCAGAAGCCATAAATATATGGCCTAAAGTTTTATCATTATAGCCATTTAAAGCAGTTTTCATTTGAGAAATTTCACCAGTTCCTACTTTTTTTGTTAATAAAATTTTTCCTCCTAAATCAGTAAATTTTTGTTTGTAGGTAAATGCCAATATAGAATCCTCTTCAGTAGTTCCATAAATAATTATCCCTGGCTTTGATGGGAAATTGTTGTATACATATTCCGCAGCTTTAATTGCCCTGGTTTCGTGTGATGGTTTAATTAAAAAGGCATAAGGGTTATTTTCTAGGAGTTTTGCATTTGAAGATAATGGATTGACTAAAGCGATTTTTTTTTCATTGGCAAATGCTACAGCAACTTGGTTACTTTGAGGATAAAGTGGGCCTATTATTAAATCGGTATTTTCAAATTCTGATTGGTTTACTAAATCTAAAATAGGGTTTGCATCTTTACCAATATCAAAAGCAGAAATCTTAAGTTTGATATTTTGTTTTTCAAGCTCTTGCTTGGCTATTAAAATTCCTTCATACATATCCAAAACAAGCTGATTGGATCTTACAGACTTATTTTTATCAATGCTTTCCATGCTAAACGGAAAAAGAACTGCAACATTATATACCTCCTTTTTTTTTGTTTTTAGGATTTGAGCATTGTTTTTAATTTCATTAACTGGCTCAGGTTCTGATTTAGATGCAAAATCGTATTGCTTATTAATATGTTTCAACAATTGAATATCTTCCTTTTCCTTACTATCCGCTTTTTTTAGTTGGAAATATAATATTTCGGCTAAAACTTCATCATTGTCATATTTTTTTTTTAATTCTTTAAGGCTGGATAAACTTTGTTTATTCAAATAAAGTCTTTTAAGGTTTTTAATATCATCTTTTAAATATGGAGATTTTATGTTGTTTACATTTGACAAGGCTAAGTTGGGATCGTTTTGATCAAAAGAAATATTACTAATTAAAAAAATAGCTTCATCCCTTTTACTCCAATCAGGATATTGAGAAAGTAGTTTTGTTAAAAATAGTTTTGCTTCTTCAGGCTTTCCGGCTTTAAAATCAGATAATGCACAGTAATAATATGCATATTCTGTATAAGGATTTGAAGGATCAGGATTTATAAGTTGGCTAAAAGATTCTTTAGCTAAACCGTATTTTGCTTTATTAAAAAGAGTTTTACCTTGGTTAAATCTTTTTGTAAAATCTTCAGATGTTTGTGAAAAAGATTTTTGAATTGTAAAGCAAAAAAATAAAATAGAAAAACAAATGCGATAATTCATAATCCAATAATTAGGTTCAATGTTTTTATAACTAAAATAGCTATTCATTTAATTGAATAGCTATTTTAGTTTATTATTCTAAAAAATAAAATTAAGGTTTTTTCTTTTTATTTCCTTCATTAAGTTTTTTTTGCTCTTCTGCAGATCGCATTGCCGCATCAATTCTTTCTTGAAATTTAGATTTTTTCTTGTCCTTATTTTTTAATTTATTTTCTTCAAGCACAAGTTTTATTTTATCTTCATTCACAAACTTACGAATTAATAATTGTTGTGCTATTGAGGCAATATTAGCTACAAAATAATAAAAACTCAATCCTGCAGGTAAAGAATTTAAAATAAACATAAAAATAACAGGCATTGAATAACTTACTACTTTCATATTTACAGGACCTTGTTGCATAGTACCTGCTGTCATTTGGTTGTTATAATAAGTATAGGCAAGTGTTGAAAGAGTCATTAAAATAGTAAATAAACTCACATGATCGCCATAATATGGAATACTAAATGGCAAATGTGCGATTGAATCCCATGCCGACATATCTTCGGCCCATAAAAATCTTTTTTGTCGAAACTCTATCAGGTTAGGAAATAAACTAAATAAAGCTAATAAAATAGGCATCTGCAACAAAAGTGGTATACAACCGCTAATAGGATTTACTCCTACTTGCTGATACAATTTCATTGTTTCTTGTTGTTGCTTAGGTAAATCGTCAGGAAATTTTTCTTTTATACCTGCCATTTCTGGTGCAAGTACTCTCGTTTTAGCCATAGAAATATATGACTTATAATTCAATGGTAATAATATAATGCGTATAATAATTACAAGAATTACAATTAGCAATCCATAATTAGTAATAAAAGATTCCAAAAGATGAAACAAGGGAACAATTCCAAAACGGCTTACTAAATTGATAACAGGATAACCTAAGTATACATTTTTTCCAAAACCATCTGTAATATTTTTTACTATTTGATAATCATTAGGACCAAAGTAAAAATGATAATTTGCTTTACCTGTTTTAATATCTTGGATTGGTAATAAAATATCGGCAGAAAATGTTTTAACTATTTCTTTACTTTCGTCTTGGCTAACTTTAATAGTTGGTGCTTGCAAGGTTTGATCGGCAATAATTCCTGTTAAAAAGAATTTTTGCTTAAAGGCAATCCATTTTAATGGTTTTTGAACTTTAACTTCTTCAGGATCTTTAGTTATTTCAGATGTTTTTTCAAAACTTTCGTCATTTGTATAATAAGTAACAAACGACATTTTTCTTGTTTCAAGAATATCTTTTTCAACATTCCTGAATGCGTCTGTCCAGTAAAATTGCAAAGGTTCATTCTTTAAAATATCATCAAGTCCTACAGCTTTAAGTTTATAACCTATTTCATATCCTGTTTTGCCTAAACTATACGTTTGTTCAAAATATTTATTTTCAGAAATATTTGCTCTGAAAGAAATAATATTCGTATCCCCTTTGACGGATTTAGTAGATGTAAAATAAATTTTTGACAAATCAACTAAACCAGAATTGGTTGAAAGTAAAAAACTCATTTTATTTTGGGCATCATCCAACAAAATCAATGGTTTTTGATGATAAGTTTTATAATTTTTCAATAAAACTTCTTTTAATTTCCCACCTTGAGAGTTTAAAGAAACTTTTACATCATTATTTTCTAAAATAATACTTTCATCATTACCTGTTGAAGATTTCCAAAACGCACCGAATTGCTTTTGTAATCCATTTGTGTCTTTTACAATTGTTTCTTTTGCAACTGTATCAATTGTTTTATTAGGAATAGTTTGAGTAATTGTTTGTGGTGTTACAATTGGTTTATTTGCTGTTTTTGGTGAAAGCCAAAAATATAAAACCAACATAAATGCAATTAGTGTAAACCCAATGGCCTGATTTTTATCCATTATTATTAATTATAAAGTTTAATTAAGTTTTTTATTACAAATATATTAAATGGTAATTTCCTTTGGAGACATCCTTTTTTGAACTGCGCTTTCTATCGATGCCCTTACAAAATTAACAAATAAAGGATGTGGGTTCATAACAGTGCTTTTTAATTCAGGATGAAATTGACATCCAACAAACCAGGGATGATTTTGCAATTCAACAATTTCAACCAAACCTGAATCTGGATTTATCCCAGAGAAAACCATTCCTGCTTCTTCAAATTGTTTTAAATATTTATTATTAAATTCATATCTGTGGCGATGGCGTTCATAAATAAGTTCTTTATTATAAACTTGAAATGCTTTTGTTTCGGGTATAACTCTACAAGGGTATGCACCTAAGCGCATTGTTCCACCCTTTTCAGTAACTTTTTTCTGTTCTTCCATCATATCAATAACTGCATGCTCTGTATGGATGTTCATTTCGCTGGTAGTAGCATCTTCAATGTTTAAAACATTTCTCGCGAACTCAATTACTGCCATTTGCATTCCAAGGCAGATCCCAAAAAACGGAATTTCGTTTTCACGTGAGTACTTCACTGCTCTTATTTTTCCTTCCATTCCTCTTTCACCAAAGCCCGGAGCTACTAAAATACCATCTAAATCATCTAAAAGTTCGCGATAATTTTCATTAAGTAAGCTTTCTGCTTTTATCCAAATCACATTTACTTTACACTCATTCATAGCACCTGCATGAATAAATGCTTCTGAAATTGATTTATAAGCATCTTTTAATTCAACATATTTACCCACCAATCCCACTGTAATTTCTTCTGTTGGGTTTTTTAATTTTCCTAAAAATTCTTTCCAGGAATCTAAATTTAATTCTTGCTTAGGAACAAGCCTTAATTTTCCCATCACTCTCTCATCAAGCTTTTCTTTTTTCATTAGTAATGGTACATCATAAATAGTATCAGCATCCATTGCTTCTATTACACTATTAATTTGTACATTACAAAAGAGGGCAAGTTTTTTTCTTATTTCTATAGGAAGAGGATGTTCTGTTCGGCAAACAAGAATATCTGGAGGCACTCCATATTCCAGAGCAGTTTTAACAGAGTGTTGAGTTGGTTTTGTTTTTAATTCACCAGCAGATTTTAAATATGGGACAAGAGTAAGATGAATAACCATTGCATTGTTTCTGCCCAATTCCCATTTTGCTTGCCTAACTGCTTCGATAAAAGGAAGTGATTCAATATCACCTACACAACCACCTATTTCTGTAATTATAATATCATATTTACCTGATTCGCCCAATAAATAAAAATTTCTTTTTATTTCATCAGTTATGTGAGGTATTACTTGAACAGTTTTACCTAAATATGCACCCTTTCGTTCCTGAGTTATAACATAATTATAAATTTTACCAGTAGTTACATTATTGGCTTGCGAAGTAGGTACATTTAAAAATCTTTCATAATGACCTAAATCTAAATCAGTTTCTGCACCATCATCAGTTACATAACACTCTCCATGTTCATATGGATTTAATGTACCTGGATCAATATTTATATATGGATCAAATTTTTGAATTGTAACAGTGAAACCCCTGGCCTGCAAAAGTTTAGCAAGTGAGGAGGCAACAATTCCTTTCCCTAAGGAAGAGGTAACTCCACCCGTAACAAAAATATATTTAGCAGAAGACATTTATTGAAGTATTATTACGGGATGCAAAGTTAGCAACTTTATTTTCAATAGTTCTAATTTAACTCATTCTTAAATTTATCTTTATCACTCACTTTTAAATAATAAACTCTTAAGTAATTAAACTTTAAGGTATAACACTCACATTTTTAGCGATGAAAAAAAAAGTTTTTTTTGTTTTTGCATTTGTGCCAATTTTTATTTCTGCTCAAAATAAAAAAATTCAAATTGATGCATTAAACAATTACACTACTTACTGTAATGAAACCATTCATGGATTATGGCCTATTTATGGAGAAATTATTGAGTTTAACAATTCTTTAAACTATTATAAAATTAATAGTAAGGGTTCTTTCTATTTTCAAAATAAAAATTGGTTTGAAAATGAAAACAATTATGAAGTTATACCAAAAGATGTTTTTAAAAAATGTATCTTAAACAGTACAGTTTTAGGTATTACAGATCAAAAGAATCTTAATGAAAAATTATTTTCTCTAAAAAGTACTCTTGATTCTCTTCAATTTTATCGTGACTCCATTTTTATTTATACAAAAAATAAAATTTATGAAAAGGATGAACAAAACAAATATGGCTACGGCCTTTTAAATAAGGTCGAACATATTTTTAAAAATTATAATAAAAATAAAAATATATTATTTGAAAATATTTTATCCATTTATAATCAAAAATATAAAATCACAAATGAAAATAATAGATATGTTTTTACTTCAAAACAATTTTTAAAGGGGATAAAAATTTGTAAAAATATCCTCGGAGATTTAAATATAAATGACACTACAAAAATTTTATCCTATTCAAAAACTCTAGACAGTTTAATAATTAATTACAAAGCCAATGAAGAAGAAAATTTGAAAAACCTAAAAAGATTAGGTTCAAGCAACGGGAATGATCCATTTGTAAGATATGATTTTACAGTTAGTAGTTTCGAAGCGATTTTATCGCATACAAAACATTTTTTAAAAGGCACTAAAAGCTCAAACAGTTATTATTACAAACCCTATCCTCTCTCTTATTATTATTATAACGAAAATATTTTAAATAAATACAATCGTTATGGATTAGGCTTGATACAAGATTATAATAAATTTATTGACCTGGCAGATTTAAAAATGTTACACCAGGTCGAAGAGCCACATCAATATAAAGTAAATTACCCTATTGAGGTTAAAATAGAAAAAATTCAACATATTGTAACCAAAGAATCAAAAAAAGACACAACGATTCACATCCCTAGCCTTGAAGGTTACGCGGATAATCATTTAATTTTTTTATTGGATGTATCAGGTTCAATGAATGAGAAAGAAAAGCTTCCTTTACTAAAAGATGCTTTTAAATATTTGCTCACACTTATGCGGCCTCAAGACCATGTGGCAATAGTTTCTTATTCAAATACTGCTAAAGTTATTCTCAATTCAACTTCTGCTACTTCAAAAGAAAAAATTATAAAAGCGATGGATAAATTAAAATCGGGTGGAGGAACCAATGCAATAAATGGTATAATTAAAGCATATCAGGTGGCAAATGAAAATTTTATCATTAAAGGTAACAACAGAGTCATATTGGCAACTGATGGATTATTTGAAACCAATAAAATAACAGAAGAAATAATTAATAAAAATTTTAAAAAAGGAATTGCTTTATCTGTGTTTTTTTTCGGTCAAACCAAAAACGAATTGGTTTATAAAAATTTAAAAAAAATATCGGAATTAGGAAATGGAAATTTTGTTAAAATCGATCAAATTAATGTTAAAAACTCTTTATTGATAGAAGCTCAATCTATAAAGAAATAATTTTATAAATATTTAAATTAAATAAATAACTTTTTTTGGATATATAAATTATAATTCTCACCTTGACTATCTCAAATTCTAATTTAAAAAATTCGCTAAACAGTGATACTGAGTTCTTAATAAAACTTCTACTTATAAATTTTATTTTATGAATCTTTCTCTAATCATGCAAAAGTTCGCCAATGAAATTGACGGACGTTTTATTGAGTATTCGGATGACAATACGATCATTACAATTCCAATGGACACAAATCGTTTCCAGAATGTAACAGGTTTTTTAACAGAACGTAAAGGTCAAATTGTAGTTGAATTTATGTCGAAGGTATGCGACCTTAAACATGATATTGATTACCGTGCTTTATTAGAACTCAATCAGGAGTTATTTTATAGTAAAATTATAATTTATGATGGATTAATTCAGGTGGCATCTTCCGCATTATTTGACCATTGTACTGAAATACAAATTAAGGATATGATTAGTGAAGTTGCTGAAGCGGCAGATAACCTAGAATTTAAATTAGCAGGGGTGGATGTATATTAAAAAAACTACATATAAATTTAAAAAAAAGGATTTTCATAAAACGAAAATCCTTTTTTATTTTACGAAAATCATTTATGAATATATTAATATTGTTTTATCAATAATTCAAAAAAATTTTATTGTTTGCAATATTTTTAAGAGCTAATGATAAAAATTAATAATGTTAGTAAATATTTTGGTGAAACTTGTGCAATAAGTAACGTTTCACTTGAAATTAATGAAGGTGAAAAAATGGTTTTGCTAGGAACCAGTGGGTGTGGCAAAACAACTTTACTAAAATTAATTAATAGATTAATAGAACCTTCTGTAGGAAATATTTTAATTAACTCAATTTCTATCCTTGATCAAAACCCTCAAGTTTTAAGGCGTGGAATTGGTTATGTTCTGCAACATAATGGACTTTTTCCTCATTATACAATAGAAGAAAACATTGCTGTTGTTCCAAAACTTTTAAATTGGGATGAATCAAAAATAAAATCAAGAATACACTCGCTTTTAGAAAAATTAAATCTCCCTTCGGATAAATATTTAAAATTATTTCCTTCGCAATTAAGTGGTGGCCAACAACAAAGAGTTGGATTAGCAAGAGCACTTGCCGCTGACCCACAAATATTATTAATGGACGAACCATTTAGTGCATTAGATCCATTAACACGATCCTCAATTAAAAAAGAACTTTTGAATTTGGATGAGTTTAACAACAAAACAGTACTAATTGTTACCCATGATGTAGAAGAGGCATTTGAAATGGCTGACCGAATTTGTTTGATGGATAAAGGAAAAATTGTTCAAATAGATAGTCCAACTAATCTTTTATACAACCCAGAAAACGATTTTGTAAAATCATTTTTTAATTCACAAAGGTTAACACTCGAATTTAAATCAATAAAATTGGAAAAAATCTTTAATTTCCTACCTGATACTGGAAATTCCGTTGAAGAAATTCAAACAATTTCATCAAACATAAATGTTTGGATGGCTATGGAATTACTTAATGAAAATGAACATATTTTTATTAAAGAAGAGATTTCAGGAAAAATAAAAAAGGTGAATATGAATGACATAATGAATGCATTTATTGAAAATAAAAAATAATTATCATGAATGAAAATCAACAAACATTGGGTGATTTTTTTGTTCAACAAGCACCTAAGCTTCTCGATCAAACGCTTGCCCATATTGGTTTAACATTTATTTCTTTATTTTTTGCCATCATTATAAGTATTCCTTTAGGCATTTTCATCGCACATCGAAAAAAGTTTTCAACTAGTATTTTAGGCTTTGCTGGTATTTTACAAACCATTCCAAGTATTGCGCTTTTAGGTTTTTTAATTCCAATTTTAGGCATTGGAGCTAAACCAGCAATTTTTGCTTTATTTTTA
>Ga0123337_10006210_pt1 | contig 11478 bp, 12 predicted proteins | sample frozenSSSSmetaG_FD_89792 | JGI IMG/M metagenome (GOLD analysis project Ga0123337, IMG submission 89792) | Glacier valley bacterial and archeal communities from Borup Fiord, Nunavut, Canada, to study Microbial Dark Matter (Phase II) -... | ecosystem: Environmental > Aquatic > Freshwater > Ice >...
CATTGGGCATCCCTTCGACTTCGCTCAGGGCAAGTGGGCATGGGGCATTGGGCATGGGGCATGGAGAAGAATGAAAATTACCTCTTTCCCCCTCTGCTCCCTCATTTCCCTCCCCATTACCCCTACTCCCCACTCCCCACTCCCCACTCCCCACTCAGCGCTGTTAGTAAGCGTTGGTTATCAGAGTGGGAACGTACAGCAACCCGGAAAAAGCGATCGCCTAGTTCTTTAAAACTAAGGCAATCGCGGATTAAAATCTGGTGATGCTTAAGTAATTGTTGCTGTAACTGCGAAGTAGACTCTTGGGACTCAACTAGTAAAAAGTTAGCAGCACTTGCTTGGGGTTGCAATCCGGGGATTTTAGCCAAACCCTGAAAGAGTTGGTTTCGTGCAGGTGGTAGCCATGCCCAGGTTTGCTGCTGAAACTCTGTATCTTGGAGTGCCGCAATTGCTGCCGCCGCCGCTAGCGTGTTTACAGGCCAAGGGTCACGCCATAATTGCCATTTAGCTAGGCAGTCGGGGTGTGCGATCGCATATCCCAATCGCAGTCCTGGGAGGCTGTAAAATTTGGTTAGCGATCGCAATATTACTAAATTCGCATATTCCTGCACTACCGGAATCAGGCTTTGTTCCTCATTGGGCGGCACAAAATCCATAAATGCTTCATCCACCACAACCAAAGCAAATTGCTCCAGGTAGGGCAAAATAGAGTCCCGTGAAAATAGCTTTCCAGTTGGGTTGTGGGGATTATTCAGCAATAGTCCTTTGTCCTTTGTCCTTTGTCCTTTGTCAATGACCAATGACCAATCACCAATCACCAATGACCAATCACCAATCACCAATGACAAAGGACACTCCAGCACTTTCGCGTTGTACGCCGCCAAGGTTCGGTAGTAGTCGCCAAAGGCTGGAGTTATTAAAGTTGTCGCGGCTAATTGAGCTAATTCTCTGCCGACTAAAGTAAGTAATTCTGCGGAGCCGTTACCCGGCAGAATCCACTCAGACGGCAGTTGATGGAAGTGACTGAGAGCTAGTCTCAGTTCACTATAATTTGGGTCTGGATAGTGCTTAAGATTACCAATTTGGGACTGGATAGCAGCGATCGCGCTATTTGGAGGCCCCAACGGGCTAATGCTAGCAGAAAAATCCAGAATAGCATCAGGGGGACAGCCAGCCAGTGCTGCTGCCCAGGCTAAATTTCCCCCGTGTGCAGGTTGCCGCATTAAAAAAGGGTTCCCTAAGAACCTATGATTTTGGGGGTGCTACCTTTTCTCTAAACAGTTTTCCTGCCGAGAAAGCAGGAACCCTCGTCGCTGGGATTTCCATCTTTTCATTTGTTTTCGGGTTGCGACCTTCGCGGGCTTTACGTTCCCGTGATTCAAATGAGCCAAATCCTACCAACGTTACCTTATCACTAGAGGAAACCGCTTCAATAATCGTTTCCAAAGCGGCAGTTAAGACTTGATCCGCTTGTTTCTTGGTAACACCAGCTTTTTCAGCTACGGCATCAACTAATTCACCTTTGTTCATATCAAACTCCTGAAGATTTACTTTAGATTGTTTACGGATGTAAATTAATACATTCGTACTGAAAGATCGGTTTGCGGAAATACAAAAATCATCCTTTAAGAGTACTTTTACTCAAAACGGCTGTACATCCCATCAGCTCGACTTTTCAATGAATCATTCTAAGGTGTTGTAGCCTGATGTGGATAGATGAAACCATTAATTTATATAGATTTCAGGATTTTTTATCATTTTAAGGTGTTGTTTCACTAAAAACTACCCCAAAAATAGGAAAAAATACTTAGTAAATACCGCGTAGGCGCAGCATCATCAGGGGAACAGGAGAGTCGAGAGGTGGAGATCATTAGTATTTATTAGGATTAATTACCGATGTTGAAGAGTTATTGCTGAGATTAACCAATTGTTATGAAAATGATTTTATGGTTGACCATCAGAAATATTCTGTTGCACCCAATCCCGAAAAGCACGGTTAGTAGCAATTTCCCCATTCTTTTTAGCTTCTGCGATCAACCGGGGAATCTCCTTCACTGACACAGGCGCAAAAGTAGGGCTGGTTTGGACTTCTAAGTATTGCCCACCTACAAGTGTGTAAACTCGCAAGACACTGGCGTTATAACGCCAAAATTCCGGGACTCTCATCGCAGCATAAAGCCTCAGCTTGTCTATTGCAGACCTGGAATATTCCACCTCTAGCACCAAGTCTGGGGGTAGGTCGATCGCTAGATCAATATTTTCTTGCTCTCGAACTAGGGCTTCATTTTGGATGTAGTAGCTACTATCTGGCTCTGCTCCCTTCTGTAAATCATCTCGCGTTAAGGTTAGCGAACCAGCGCGTTTAATTTCCCAACCCAACTCTTCGCACAGCACGCCAACAAAACCTTCGATTACACGATTTGAGTTTTCGTGTGGCATTTGTGCGGTGATAATTTCTATTGTTCCATTGTCATAAGCAAATCGGGAATTACGCTCTGAACCCATTTCAGCCAGCATGGTTTTAAAAGTTTGCCAGCTAATATTTTGGAGTAAAACCCTATTTTCTGCGGATGTTGTTATCGCTACCATATTTCAGTTCTCCGCAACAAACCTTTTCCAGTACTGTACCCCTTAATATTACAGTTAAGGCTAGAACCGTGAATCGAGACAAGGTAAAGAAGCGGTATGAACGAAACGACTACTAAGGGCGATAAATTATGACTCAAGCCATACCCAAACTAGTAACTTTTGAAGATTTTGCAGCGTGGCGGCCTGAAGGGGGAAGGTATGAATTACATGATGGAGTAATTGTTGAAATGGCACAACCAGTAGGAGACCATGAGGATATTGTTGGTTTTGTAGCAAGAAAACTAACAGTAGAATTTGACCGATTAAATTTACCTTATATAATCCCCAAAACTGCGCTCATTAAACCAACTAAGTTGGAATCTGGCTACTCCCCAGATGTGCTATTACTCAATCGTCCTAATTTAGTGAATGAGCCGCTATGGAAAAAAGAATCAACTGTAAGCCTTGCAGCATCAATTCCCTTAGTAGTTGAGGTAGTGAGTACTAACTGGGATGATGACTATTACACAAAACAGGGTAAGTATGAGGGTATTGGAATTCCTGAATACTGGGTTGTAGATTATCTCGGTCTAGGCGCTAAAAAGTTCACTGGCAACCCCAAACAGCCTACTATATCTATTTATCAATTAATCGATGGTGAATACCAAGTTACTCAATTTAGAGGTAATAATCGCATCGTCTCGCCTACTTTCCCGGAATTGAATTTAACAGCCGAACAGATTTTTCAAGCTGGAGGTCTACCAACGTAGCCACAACCCCACTTGCTGTTTTACACTACTAAATAATCTCAGTTAAAGAGGCGTAAATATGAAAATCAAAGAACAACTTATCGAAGAAATTCAATCAGCACCAGATGCACTTTTGACTGAAACACTTAATTTTTTACGTTTCTTGAAAACAAAGCAAAACCAAGTGCAACCAACACAATATCAAGTAGAATTTGCTAGTCATACTACTGTTAATTCTACAGGAACCTCACTTCTAGAACATCTGAAAACTATAGGTACTTGGGAAGGTGATGACTTAGAGGACTGTCTGAAGCTAGTAATTGCTAGCCGTGGTCAAGCAGAGTTTAATGAAGATAATCCTTTTGAATAATGTACCTACTCGATACAAATCACTGTAGTCTAGCTATTTTAGGTAATGTCAATCTATTAAGTCGCTTTGCTGAGGTTGAAAACAGTCTAGTTTCAACTTGTGTCATTGTGCAGGGAGAATTAATAGATATGGCAGCACGTTCTCAAAAGCAGCAAATTAATTTAGCATTAGTAAGAAATTTTATTAAAGGTATATACATTTACAATATTGACCAGCAAACTGCTAATACTTATGGTCAACTCAAAGCTGCTTTGTTCAATCAATTTGCACCAAAAGAAAAAAATAAACGCAGAAAAACTAAAATAACTGATTTAGGTTTTGGTGAAAATGACTTGTGGATTGCTTCTATTGCTCTGCAACAAAATCTCACTATTGTCTCAGCCGATAGCGACTTTCAGCGTATTCAACAAGTCAGAACATTATCTGTTGAATCTTGGGTGACAATCTGAAAACTCATGATAAGTTATTTTCATTCTTCTCTACTCTGTAGCCCACCTCTGCGACTGGCGAGTTCTTTTTCGATTTCATCTTCATCTAATAAATGTTTACCAGAAGCAACAATCCTAGTGCGAATTTGCCGCAAACGTTCTCCCAATGGGATTTTATTTGCAGAGTTTTTTAAACCAAGAAATTCAACAAAATCTAAAACTTCCTCTTGTTTGTCTGGTGGAAGAGAACGCCACTTTCTTAATAACTCTTGTTCTGGACTCATTAGTATTCACCCACTACTGTTACTTCTATTGTGATTGGGTATTTTTATTCTAGAATGACATTTAAACTTAATCCTACTCGTGAACAACAAGATCCCCGACTTCTTTAAGAAGTCGGGGATCTGAGCCTTTGCCAGAGGTGACTCACGTACACATTATCTTTATTACCTGCTAGGGAGCTTCAAGCCTCGACGCTCAAGGATTTGCCGCACTTCTGGGCTGGGGTTGTAGTTATAACCGTAGGAGGAGTTCTGAGAGTCATCCATAATCTGAGGTGTGAGCAACACAATCACCTCACTGCGCTGGTTCTGTCTGTTTGTACTTCTAAACAGCGCACCAATTAGCGGAAGATCGCCCAAAATAGGAATCTTGGAGACAGTTGTCCGGTCAGAATCTTGAATAATACCTGAGAGAATTAGTGTTTGACCATCTCGCAGGCGAATCAAGCCAGAATTAAGAGAGCGTTCAGATACCAAGAATATTTGTTGGGTACCACCTCCTCCCACATTGATCGTAGCTGGAGCTTGGGGTGCTTTGACCACAGGAGCTACTGATAGAGAGACAAAACCGTTATCGTCAATCCGCTCAATTTTGACAGCTAGGGTTAAACCTACTCGGTCTTTTTCCGCTGAAATCGTTTCTGTAGCAAGATTCGCATCCCGAACGATTTCCCTTTTAATATTCCCTACCACTTCCTGAGTCAGGTTAACATTAGCGGTTTGACCTTCTTGCACAATTAACGTCGGGTCTGTCAAAATCTTGGCGTTGCCATTTTGCACTTGAGCCTGCAAGCTAGCGAGAAGACGTTTAGGGAATTGGAATAAAGTTGGAAGAGCGAATGTATATACAGGGGGAGTTCCAGGGGTTGTGCCTGTTCCCGGAGTTCCTGGAGTAAAAGCTGTAATACCTGGTTGTAGTGGAGTACCTACAGCAGCAGTAGCTGATGGTCTACTGCCTTGAGGGTTAAAAAAACCATCACCCAAAAATGTTCCTCCTGTAACGGAATTCTGGATGACCGGCGGACTAGTCACACTGCTTGACGCTTCAGCTCTAGTCGCAGGTTTTGAACCGCCGAAATTCAGAGATGCGGCACCACCATCACTAGTAAAGTAGTTGTTGCCAACCCCAAAGGAAAAGCTAGTGTTGTAGTCTTGGGTATTCAAGAGGTTAACATCGATAATCTTAACGTTAACTACCACTTGACGACGGCGGATATCAAGCTGAGTTAATTGAGCCATCGCCATCTCAACTAGCCTGGGAGAACCAATCAAGGTTAGAGAATTAGTCCGCTCATCTCCTAATGCCTGTAAACCTCTCAGTAATGGGCTAGAGTCTGTAAAATTAACGCGTTGAGTTTCAACTTTGGTTTCTGTAGTCGTCTGAGTTTGCGTAATAGGCGCAACTCCAGTACCTACAGGTACGGCATTAACACTGGTAACTTGTCGTTCGCGGCTGACGGCACTTTCTGCTCCCAAGCCGACCAAAAAATTCAAGGCTACTCCTACTGATACCTGATTGAGTCGCAGGCTACGCATAATCATGTCACGGGTCGCATTAGGTAGTTTAGCTCCTACAAAAACTGTCCGACCACTGCGATTAGCTTCTAGACCACTCAAGCGCAAAACGTAGTTAAACACATCTTGCACTGGCTCGTTTTCTATATCTAAAGAGATTGTTTGAGAGGTTGCTGGTGCTGCGGCACCTTGCTGACCTCCAGCAGCTTGCTCACCTCCCACATAAGCCAAGTTGAGATTAGCAGCACGGGCAAGCAATGACAAAACCTCACGTACCGGCGCATCTCGCAGTACTAGGCGGGGTACACGTTCTTGAGTTCCTAAGTCAATGCTGCTAGGAGAAGCATCGGTAGCGGAAATAGCAATATCTCCCACTGGTGGGGCGATCGCTCTAGGTAAGAAAGGTGGACCCTGACTCACCGGTTGACCTGGCCCAGCAGGTTGTGCAGGTTGTCCGTCAATCGTGATTTGCGGGTTGGGAACGAGAACGCTTGGCTTTTGACCAGGTTGGACTGGAGTAGTAGCAGGTGATGCTGTGGATGTTAGCCCTGTTGGCGTTGGTACTGATACTGTAGTGCCTGCGGATGGGCTAAAGCTGAGTGTAATTCCATTTTGCGATCGCACCACGGGTTGATTGCTAGGTGTGTTATTGCTGCCAGTTACCGTCACGCGGACACTATTAGCATCAAGCTGACTAACCTCGACAGACGCAATTCCTGGTGCTGGGCTAGCTTGACGAAAACTCTTACCTTGTGGTAATCGTAATTGAGTATTGATAATATCTGCAACTAAAGCCTTGCCTCTTTTTGTAGTGAAAACTTGGGGGCGTGACCCTGAAGAAGTTTTCAAAACAACCTTAATTCCACCATCAACTGGATTTAATTGGACATCAGTAATTTTACTAATTTGTGCCCAAACTGGTTGGGCTGCCAAAAATACAAAAGCGGTAGCACCCAATATAAAACTATTACCGTGAAGCTGTTTCACACTTCATTCCTCACACTATAAAACCTTGTTTACAAACAATTTTGAGTAATTCGCCATGAGTGCTGAGTTTTAAAGTTAGGAGTTAGTAGTTAAGAATGAGGAATGATAACTCACAATTCATAAAGATTTGCAACAAATAAATTATCCAATCTTGTGGGGTATTTTTTTATTTGGAAATCCTTAACTCCTAACCCTTCTCTACGAGACGCTGCGCGAACGGCAGGCTCAGGGCATCGCTCACAACTTCTAACCCTTCTCTACGAGACGCTGCGCGAACGGCAGGCTCAGGGCATCGCTCCCAACTCCTAACTACTTTTTCGGGACAACTGGGGCAGCTTTAGCTGCTGCGGCGGCTGCGGCGGCGGCTATTTCTTCTGGACTAAGTGGCATCAATACCTGTAATTGGAATGATGTATTAATCGCTGCTGGTCCTACTAGCATCGGCGTTTTATCTAATGGGGTTCTTGACTCTAGTGGAGCCGAAGTTACTTGATAATCTTTAATTATTAACAAAGGCTGCAAACGCTCAATGTTACGAATTATCGATTGTGTTTGTTCATAAGTTCCTGTAATTTCGGCATTGATGCTGCTGCGTTGCAGCTTGCCGTCAACTAGTAGTCCTAGACTTCCATCGATAATCGGTTCTGGTTTTTGGGAAACTGGCACAAATTTCTTCAACTTGGCTCTCACTCCATTAATAGAAGTTGGAGTATTGCCAGACTCAACTAAACGGTTCAGATCCAACAGCAATGTATCCAAGGTTTTTTCGTTAGCAAATAAACCTAAAACCTGAACTTTTTGCTGCGTTGCCTGTGCTAACTCATCTTTAACTTGACCAATCTGTTTGATACTGGCTTTTTTCTGATCTACTTGCCCTTGCAGTTCGGTGTTTTTGGCTTGCTGTTGCTGATAGCTTTCCCAAGCTGGCATCAGCAGGTTTAAGAATATATAACCTGCTCCCGCTATACCAATTACCCCTACCAAAATCCCAATAATTTTTGGTGTGAAGGCAATACCAAAAATCACGGGGGAGGCTGGCGTTGCCTCCTCGAATTCCCCACCATGTTCGGCAAAATTTAAATCATCACTCAGCGTCATTTTGGAATGACTCCTATTTTTTGCATACTACGAATTCGAGTCACTAACCCCACTGTGCCTTTTTTTTCCAACTCCCGGATTAATTCCGAAGCTGGAACATCGCTCATGCTCGATTGAATAGTGTATTTCACTACTTGGGGTGGCTTAATTATTACACCAGTAGGAGCTTGACCCGTACCTGGGGTTAAGGGAGCATCTACTAACGATGCCGTCAGAATTCTGCTTTCTGTGGACTTCAAAAACTGAGACTGTTGTAAAATCAATAAGAAATCATTGACATCGTTAAAAGAACGAGCCAACCCGGTAATTTCTAATCCCCCGGCGGGATTGCTTGGTGGCTGACCTACGACTGCCGCAACGGGTGGAGTTTGCTTGATGGTTTCGATTTGCACTGCTACTGGGGTGCGATCGCGCAAATCTTGGAGCATTGCTGACCAAGGACGAATCTGGTCAAATACACTGACTAAAGCTTGGGTTTGCGCTTTAATTGCATTTGTCTCCGCTTTGATTTTGTTAATATTTCCGATTTCTGTATCTAACTTTTTGCTTTCTTGATCTAGTTTTGCTGCGTTCGCCTCTAATTCCCCAATTTTCCCTTGCAAAAACCAGCAACTAACTCCCAATAAAACTGGAAGACCTATACCTAGTCCAACTCCCACATACAGTGGTGTCAAATTCCCTGTAGGAAACTTTAGACCTATTCCTCCTTTTCTCTCAGGCTTTTTCTGGTATGCTGGGCGGTCTTTAAGAAAATTAACATCTAGGCTGTACATTCTGTTACACCTCCCGCATTCCTAGACCAAGTACGATCGCCAAGCCAGAGCGTTGTACCTGTGGATATTTCTCAGTGTCAACTTCCAAGGCCAAAGCCCCGATTGGATCTATTTGGGTAGTTGGCAAGCTCAATCGTTGAGTAAAAAATTCATCTAGCTGTTGGAGTCCACCTCCTGGGCCAGCTAATAAAATCTGCGCTACCTCCATATTTTCACTTTGATTCAGGTAAAAATCGATAGAACGACGCAGTTCATCCGTTAGTTCTCCCAATACTCTCAATATCGCTGCCATACCAGGATTGAGTTCGGTAACGCCGGTTTTGCCGCCGTCTATGGGAGTTTGGGGAATAATCATTCCGTATAACAGTTCCATATCTCGTGACGTGGGTAAGCTCATTGCCCTTGCTAAAGCAGTTTGCATTTGATAAGTCCCGATTGGAACTGTGCGCGAAAATTGCGGCACTCCGTTAACGATGATCGCGATTTCTGTACTATCGAACTCGATATCAACTAGTACTGCTGCTTCTTGCGGCCCAAATTGTCGCAGTTGATCGCGAATAGTCCGAATCAGAGCAAAACTGTTAATTTCTAAAACATCGAGTTGTAATCCTGCCTGCTCGAATGTACTTATATAGGTATCCGTTATCTCCTTGCGGGTGGCAACTAGGAGTACGTGTACTTTTTCGATGCCATCCTCATCTACAAAGTAGTCAAGTTTCTGATAATCTACATCAGCCTCTTCACGAGGATAGGGTAAATACAAACCTGCTTCATGGTTTAGCACCATTTCTCGCAGTTCTTTGTCATCTAACTCCGTTGGCATGGGTATTATCCGAACGATGGAATCTCGTCCCGGTACAGCAGTAGCAACGCGAGAAGTTTTGATTTTGCTCTCAGCTAGCGCCTGCTGGATTAATTCCGCCATTGTTGCGGGGTCGCTGATTTGACCATCGGTAACTATGCCTTCTGGAACTGCTACCGATATAAAGGTTTCTAATTTCAAGCCTTGACCTTGCTTACGTAGCTGAACTACATTTACCCGTTCGGGAGCAAGTTCAATGCCAACCCCTTTATTCGATTTGCCAAACAGACCATTGAACCTTTTGGCTACAAGTTCAATGCCAGCCCCTTTATTCGCTTTGTCAAACAGACTAGTGAAGCTTTTTACCACAGTTGTGTCCGGTGGACTGCTAAATTGGAAATTTAAATCTACTAAAAGATAGATTTTGTGCTAGGTAGTTTATTTAGCCTATAATCTCGACATTCTGCCTAAGCTTTTCAAACTGAACAAGCGTAGAAATACTGGGAAAATGATTCAATTACGAAAATTTAAACAATTTGTTGCTTTGACACTGCTTGGCTTATTAACCACTTGGATTGTAAGTTGCAGCACAGGCAATGTTGGTACAAGTACGAAACAAGCTACTTCAGGAGGGGTAACTGTTGAGTTTTGGACAATGCAACTCCAACCTCAATTTACCGACTACTTCAAAAGCCTAATTGCGAGTTTTGAATCGCAAAATCCAGGTATAAAGGTTAACTGGGTTGATGTACCTTGGGCGGCGATGGAGAACAAAATTTTAACAGCTGTCTCCGCAAAAACGCCACCTGACGTAGTTAACCTCAATCCGGGTTTCGCTTCCCAACTTGCCGGACGAAATGCCTGGTTAGATTTAGATGCAAAAGTCCCAAACGATGTACGTTCCTCCTATCTACCAAATATCTGGAAGGCAAGCACCCTCAACGGCAAGAGTTTTGGGATTCCTTGGTATCTCACCACACGGCTAACTATTTATAACACCGATTTATTAAAACAGGCAGGTATCAATAAACCACCCGCAACCTACGCAGAATTGGCACAAGCAGCCCAACAAATTAAAGATAAGACGGGGAAATATGCCTTTTTTGTGACTTTCGTACCGCAAGATTCCGGGGAAGTGCTGGAATCTTTCGTGCAAATGGGGGTGACATTAATAGATGCTGATGGGAAAGCGGCGTTTAATTCAGCACAAGGTAAAGCAGCGTTTCAGTATTGGGTAGATTTGTATAAAAAAGGGTTGCTTCCTAAAGAAGTTTTGACGCAAGGACATCGCCACGCGATCGATTTATATCAATCTGGAGAGACTGCGTTTTTAGCTTCTGGGCCAGAGTTTCTGAAAACGATCGCTAATAATGCCCCAAAAATCGCTCAAGCTTCGGGAATAGCACCCCAACTGACTGGTGACACAGGCAAAAAAAATGTCGCGGTGATGAACATAGTTATTCCCCGCGATAGCAAACAACCAGACGGCGCTGTGAAATTTGCTTTATTTGTCACCAATGACGAAAATCAGTTAGCCTTTGCTAAAGCTGCAAATGTCTTACCTTCTACAGTCAAAGCTTTGTCTGATAGTTACTTTAAAGATGTTCCGGCTAATGCTTCAACAGTCGAAAAAGCGCGAGTTATTAGTGCTAAAGAACTGGAACACGCAGAAATATTAACCCCGACTTTGAAGGATTTTAACAAACTGCAAAAGGCAGTTTACGAGAACTTGCAAGGAGCAATGTTAGGGCAGAAGACTGTAGATAAAGCTGTAGAGGATGCGGCGCAGGAGTGGGATCAAAGATAAATTTGGGCATTGGGCATTGGGCATGGGGCATGGGGCATGGGGCATTGGGCATGGGGCATTGGGCATGGGGCATTGGGCATTGGGCATTGAGCATTACTCC
>Ga0123337_10006211_pt1 | contig 11478 bp, 10 predicted proteins | sample frozenSSSSmetaG_FD_89792 | JGI IMG/M metagenome (GOLD analysis project Ga0123337, IMG submission 89792) | Glacier valley bacterial and archeal communities from Borup Fiord, Nunavut, Canada, to study Microbial Dark Matter (Phase II) -... | ecosystem: Environmental > Aquatic > Freshwater > Ice >...
CAATAAAACGGGTTTGTTCCGTTTTTCCTCCAAAACCTCCTCCCACTGGAGGTACTTCCACTTCAATTTGATTGTAATACATACCTAATGCTGTGGCAACAGTATCATGCATTCCTCCAGGACTCTGCACAGATGGCTGTACTTTGATGCGGTGCTCATCAATTGGTGTTACAATACAAGCTTGCGGTTCCATATAAAAATGGGCTTGACCTCCACAAAGCTGTGAGGAACTGACCATGGTACATGGAACGCTGTCTACAGTAACTTCTTTGGTGTCTATTTCTTGATCACGTAAAAGAACTTTAGGGGCAATAGAATCATCATTGGTAGCCCACTCAAATTGGCTGCCGGGACGGGTTATCTTCCAGATGTGAGTAGCATAAGCAGCGGAAACTGGTGCGTCAGGGAAAATACTTCCTTTTTTAATAGCATCAAGTAAATCGATAATAGGTTCACTCCATTGATCTGTCCAAGGGCTTCCAGGCTTCGAGTATTGAATGCATTCTGAGGATACGTATGCCGCTATTTTAATTGCATCCTGCTCAGTTGGAGCAAGCACCATAGCAATAGATTGTCCCACATAACTAACCAATTGTTCAGCAAAGAGAGGCTGGTCATTTCCCATTCCTTGATTGTTACGACCTCCATTTTTAATATTTTCATGGGTAATAATATCTGCAAAGGTTGGGAATTGTTCTTTTAGATATACTCTTAGTTCTTCTATTGCAATTGTACTTTTATCCTCTGGATTTATGAAAGTATAGTTCATCAGAGCACTTTGACTTTGTACAAATGCACCGTTTAAAGTGAGTGGCGGTACAGCAAGCTCATGTGTGTAATGTGTCTGTCCAGAAGTCTGGTACATAGCTGTGACTTTGATATAAGGCTTCGACACTGGAGCTTTATAATCCTGTGTGTTGTAAGTCTGTATTCCGTCACTTACAGGCCAGTTGCCCCATTTGACTTCAGCTGTTGAAATCAGGTTCTCAGGTATGGAAGCACCTTTGATCTTTAAGGTGTTTACAATTGCTTTATATAAAAAAGAAACGGCTAGTTGTGTACGGTATTCCGAAGTAAAGTCTTCGTTTGGAACCTCTTTCATTCTTTCTTTTTGAGCATCAAGTTCTTTGGAGACTTCCTTTTCGAGTATTTTTGAAAGGTTTTCGGCTTCTGCTAAGGTTAGTTTTTTATTCTTCAACGCCATCTCCGTTTCTGTCGCTCTCCAAGGATATGGTGCAATACCACCAAATACAAGTATTGCCGATTTGACGATGCATTCATCATTAATGTTTAAATTGGTAGTTGCATTAACGATACTGTGAGCGTTTACTTCGCGAAGGGCTACTTTTTGCGCAAGAACAACATCGTTTATATCCTTCAACGGAATTTCATAGGAAGCAAGTACAATTTCGTCTGTCAGTTTTGGGTCATTTTTTACTGCCTCAACAAGGGCTTCGGCTGTTTTTGTATGCTCCTTGAAACTGCCATTTTTTTCTAATTGGAAATAAGTGATTCTTGTTTCTACGGCAAAAAGAGCTGTAAAGAGATCAGAAGGGAATGGTTCTCCTTTGCCCATAGGGATATGTTTTAGTACCAACATGGTGTTACCACCAATTGTAGCTGCATTACGCACTATGCGACCAGCAGTACGGCGTGCCATATAGTCCAATGCTTCTAAGATAGATATATCAGATTGAGATGGCTTTTTATTAATATATTTAAATCTATTGATACCCTCGGAGAGAATTTCGATAAGCTCACTGTATGTTGTGCTAGCCGCTATTCGGAGGTATCCATTGGTTAATTCAAAGCCAGTATTTAATTCGGGTATAAATCGGATATCAACAAAAGATGTGGTATCTAAATACTCATCTTTATAAATTCCATATGAGGTATTGGCATGTACAAGCCTTGCATCTTTGTTGTTTTTGAGAATTTCGGCCAGTCCTGGTAGTGATGTTGGAGTTGCCCAGCGATTTGTTGAAACTCCTGAAGCAGGCTGTTGAGCACCAATAGGAAATGGAATCTCCACATTGGAGGGAAGCTGTGCTTTTGTAGCGGGATCCAGTAGACATGGCATTCTGTTTTTTTCATCAGCAGCACTCCAGTCTGATGCAAAGGTCTTCATTCCGGTAAGTATTGAGCGATACCCTGTGCAACGGCATAAATTTCCATCAAATGCTTGTTCGATTTCTTTTTTTGTAGCCTTTGGGTTATTATGTATGAATTCTGACATATTCATTACAAATCCCACACTGCAATATCCGCATTGGCTTCCGTTGTTTAGCGCAAGTTGGTATGCCACTGGATTCATCCCAGAATGGGTCAGTTCTGAAGGGAATTCTGAAATTTCTGTTACAATCTCTACTTCAGCAGTACAAGATCCATTTTGAAGGTTTTTTGAGATTTCTTCTTGAACAGCAATACGTTTGACTTCGGCTTCTTTTTTTGCGGTGTCCAATACGGGAGATTGGTCTTCATCAATAGGGACACTACTGCGTGTTGAACTTGATTTTTGTATTAGAAATTCAGGATCTGGTTTACGGGTAGCACCAGTTCCTTCAATCGTAGTAACAGAGAGTCCACCTATAGCACATATTGGTCTAAGACAAGAGTTGATAGCACGATGTTCAGCTTCATTTTTTTTGCCGTTCCATTCTGAAAGGATTACCGTACAGCCTCCGCATCCTCCTTGTCCGCATGGTTTTTTTGGTCCAGAAAGTGCCACTTCTGGAGAACGCAAATAATCAATTAAAAGTAAATCTGGGGAAGGGTTTTCTATTGTTATTGACTTTCCATTCAGAAAAAAATTTACAGAATTTTTCATGTTTGTCTTAGAGGATTTGGTTAGATTTTTTGTCATAAAGCAAATAGTATTTCAGTAATTAGTTCTCAAAAAATCTTTTACTTTTTGAAATAAAAAATTAATAGTTTTGTAAATATATATTATTTAACTTATAATTATAATTTATTTTGTAAATAATAGATTTAATTTTTAAAATAAGTCTAATTTGTTATATCTTTTTATAATAACGGTAACTATTTGGTAATTAATGAGTGCCGTTTAAAATTGAGCTTTTATTTGTGAAATCTAATATAAGTGCATTAAAATTTGTTTAAAAAGCAGTACACCAATTTTTTTATGATAGCTTCTTCTTTTTTTTGGGCGCACAGGTAATTTTGATGCTCTATTTTTATTGTCAGTAAATGATTTTTTTGTTCAGTTATCGTTTTAATAAAACAAGAACCTAAATGTTTAGATTTTAGGTTAGTTAGCAATTCAAAGTTGATAAAATGATTTGTTAGATTGTTAAAAAAAAGCATTAACCCTTACTTTTTAGTCATGAAAGGGAAAAATGAGGTTATAAGTGTAAGTGGAGTGGTTTGCTGAAAAGTCAGTTGTTTTAAATATCGGGTTGATTTTGCGGCTTAGTTTCCACAAAGAAAAATTATGGAACTTTAAGACACCATTTTTCTTAAGTCCTTCAGTTTTCTGAGTCTCTTGTTTGAAGTTTTAAACAATTGATTCAGATATATTGCAACCAATTTAAGATTTAAAACCACAAATAAAATATGTATTATTCTAATGGCTTGAAGTATGAATTGTAATTTAGTTTAAAAGAAATATCCATATAAGGCAGATAAGGTCATTTAAAAATAAAAAATAACTGGATTACCGTTCTAGTTTGCCTTATATGGTTTAGGTATTATTCAAAAGTGTTTTTTTTCTGTTGAATAGCAGAACTATCGAATGGCTTTCACGAACTCCTCAATTTTGCCAGTTCCATTCTCAGTTAAATGGGTAATAAAGGCACTTCCAATAATGGCTCCTTTGGCAAACTGAGTCGCTTGATTAAAGGTTTCGGCATTATTAATTCCGAATCCAATCACTTGTGGGTTTTTTAGATTCATGTCGGCAATGCGTTTGAAATAATCTTCTTGGATACTTCCAAAACCAGATTGAGATCCCGTTACACTCGCCGAGCTCACCATATAAATAAATCCATCCGAAACGCTATCAATAAAACGAATGCGTTCTACAGAAGTTTGTGGTGTAATCAAGAAGACATTGATTAATCCGTATTTCTCGAAAGTGGCTTTGTATTGGTCTGCATAGACATCAACCGGAAGATCGGGAATGATTAAGCCATCGATTCCTATTTCGGCACATTTTTTACAAAAATTCTCCACCCCATATTGTAATATTGGGTTGAAATAACCCATAATCACCAACGGAATTGTTACGCTTTGGCGAATGTCTTTCAATTGGTCAAATAAAATTTGTGAAGTCATTCCATTATGCAAAGCTTGTGTTGAACTGGCTTGAATGGTTGGTCCATCTGCCAAAGGATCACTAAAGGGCAATCCAATTTCGATCATATCGACACCATTTTTCTCTAAATCCTGAATGATTTGTACGGTGTCATTCAAATTAGGATATCCAGCTGAAAAGTAAATGGAAAGTATCTTTTTATCTTCTTGTAATTTTTGATTTATTCGGTTCATTTTGATGTATTTTATCTTAGGATTTTAAAAAACCTAAAGTTGTGTTTTATATTTTTATTTAATCGTTTAGTATTATGCTTGTCCAATCAGAGTCTTGCTTTTCTACAAGTAATAATCCAGAACCTGAATCTTTCATTTGAGCTATCAATTCACCTTTGTTATTCCAAAAAGCAGATCGACCACCTGACGGGCTTCCGTAAGAGTCTCCACCGAAATTGGCCATGAGCACATTCATTTGGTATTGTGAAGCATAATTCTGTAATGATTGATACGCTTGTGGAATCCCGTTTGGTGAAAAGAAAATACTTGCTATGTAAGTTGAGCTACTTTTTTTGCTGGCATTTTCAGGGTGCTTTGGATTATCGATATCGGCACAAATGGCACAAGAAATCAGTTCATTCTCTATTTCGAGTAGTGGATTGTAATCGAATGATGGCTGGTAATACACTTCTTCGCCTGAGTGAAGAAACTGTTTGGTGTATATGGAGACACAATCGTTTGGGGCAATACAAAATTCGCCCAAAAATAAATCTGATTGTATGCGTATCGGCGCTCCTGCGATGATGGTGATTTTATTTTCGGTGGCTAGTTTTTTTAAATGATCCAACCGAGAATCATTTTTGCTAAATGCCAATCGTTCGGCATCTTCTCTTTCATAACCAGTAATGGATAACTCTGGAAACACAATTAATTGAGCTCCGTTTATTGCAGCCAATTGTATCAGGCGATAATGATCCAAAAGATTGGCATCAATATTACCACGTTTTGGTTGTGTTTGTGCAGCTGCTAAAATCATTGTTATCTTAATTTGTTTTAAAACCCTTTACTAATTTATATTGCCAAAGTATAAGCCCAGGCTTTTTGATTGGATTGCAATTGTACTTCAATGCGTTTGTAATGTTTTCCTTCGTAAAGATCGGCTTGATGAAGATCATTCATTGTAACTTCGTATAAAATTCCACTAATGGTATCGTTTGAATCTTCGGTTTCCATAATGATAGGGTAGTGTACTAATCCAAATTCTTCTTCAATTTGAATTTCACTTAATTCATAACCAATTAATGTCTCTGGAGTACCTTGTAGAATACGTCCAAAAAGATTTTCTTGAACATCTGTATCTTGTAAAGTTCCGTAAGTGAATAATTTTTGCATAGATTCTATTTTTTGGAAATGTTAATTGTACCTAAATTTTATATGTTTGTCGAATGTGTGTTAGGGATGGAAGCGGCATCTCCCGATTTAGAAAAACAAGGCTTTTTTGCCGTAGTTTTTGTTAATCGGGAATATAGCGTACAGCCCGACCCGACCTTTTCGGGAGGGAAACACCCCAATTATTATATTACAATTTGAAATAATCAATATAAGTGTTTAAGTCTTTGTCTCCTCTTCCCGAAAGATTAATGACTACGATATCATCTTTTTTGAACTTCATTTCGTCGAGAACGGCAAAGGCATGGGCACTTTCGATGGCTGGAATAATACCTTCCATTTTGGAAAGTTGCAGTCCCCAATCCATAGCCTGCTCATCGGTAATGGAGATGAATTGCGCTCTACCCGAAGCAAACAAATGCGCGTGCATTGGGCCTACACCTGGGTAATCGAGCCCTGCCGAAATGGAATACGGTTCCGTAATTTGACCGTCTGGAGTTTGCATCAAAAGGGTTTTACTTCCGTGAATGATTCCAATTTTTCCCAAAGCGGATGTAGCGGCACTTTCACCTGAATCTACCCCTAAACCTGCAGCTTCGACAGCTATAATATTTACATCTGGATTGTCGAGAAAATGATAATAGGCACCTGCAGCGTTGCTACCACCACCTACACATGCAATCACATAATCTGGGTTTTCACGACCTTCTTTTTCCAGTAATTGTTCTTTAATTTCTTTTGAAATAACCGATTGAAAACGTGCCACCATATCGGGATAAGGATGTGGTCCCACGACTGATCCGATGATATAATAGGTGTCAACTGGATTGTTGATCCAATCGCGAATGGCTTCGTTGGTAGCATCTTTCAAGGTTTTAGACCCCGAAAGCGCTGGACGTACTTCGGCACCGAGCATTTTCATTCGTGCTACATTGGGTGCTTGACGTTTGATGTCGATCTCACCCATATATACAATACATTGCAATCCCATCAAGGCACAAACGGTTGCTGTTGCCACACCATGTTGACCCGCACCAGTTTCGGCAATGATACGCTTTTTGCCCAATCGTTTGGCTAATAAAATTTGCCCAATGGTATTGTTGACTTTGTGTGCACCTGTATGACACAAATCCTCTCTTTTTAGATAGATTTTGGTGTTGTATTCTGCCGATAAACGTTCTGCAAAATACAATGGAGTAGGGCGACCTACATAATCTTTTAATAGTGCATCAAACTCTGTTTGAAACTCAGGATCTGCTGTTATTTTTAAATAATTTTGACGCAGTTCTTCTACATTTGGATATAACATTTCGGGAATGTAAGCTCCTCCAAATTCGCCGTAATAGCCTTTTTCGTTGACGTTGTAACTCATTTTTTTTATTTTAAATGATGAATTTAAATTTTAAATGCATCGATTATTTCAATTTTTAAATCTTTCAATCTTTTGATGTCTTTCAGTCCTGGTTCAATTTCAAATTTACTGTTTATATCGATAGCATAAAGCTGTAAATTGGTTTTCGAAATTTCCTTTATGTTTTTTATTTCTTCGATTCCGATTCCACCACTAAGGAAAAACGGTTTTGAGGATGGATAGTATTCTAATATTCGCCAATCGAAAGTGATCCCGTTCCCGCCAGGTAATTTTCCTTTGGTATCGAAAAGAAAATAATCACAAACGGATTCGTAGGGTTTTAAAACGCTAAAATCAAAATTTTCATCAGCCGAAAACACTTTTATAATTTCAATTTCAGCACCAGATTTAGCTTTTAATTCTGAACAGAATTCAACCGATTCCTGACCGTGTAATTGAATGGCTTGCAAATTGTATTTTGCTATTTTTGTTTCAATTATGGAAATATTTTCATTGACAAAAACCCCAACTTTTTTAATTGATTTTGGTAAATCTGGCATATCTCCGTCAAAATAGCGAGCCGATTTTGGCCAAAATATAAATCCCATATAATCGGGTAGGAGTGAACCTACTTCGAGCATATTGTCGGGATATTTCATGCCACAGATTTTGAGTTTCATTTGTTTTACCGCTAAGACGCTAAGGCGCCATAAGTTAATATTTGTTTTTTATTTACAATTTGCTAATAAATTCCGTTGCTGCTTTTCCTGCATTATCGGTTTTCATAAAGTTTTCTCCAATCAAGAATCCTTTGTATCCGTATGGCTTTAATTCATTTATCGCTTCGACTGATGAAATCCCGCTTTCGGAAACTTTTACAAAATCATTTGGGATTTTTGAGGCCAATTCTTTGCTGAAATCCAAACTTACTTCGAATGTTTTTAGGTTTCTATTATTGACACCAATCATATCCAAAGTTGGCATAATTGATTTCTCTAATTCTTCTAAATTATGAACTTCCAATAATACTTCCAATCCTAAACCTTTTGCAAATTCAGATAATGATTTGATTTCGTCTCTAGTCAAAACGGCTGCGATAAGCAAAATCAAATCGGCTCCGTGAGCTTTGGCTTCCAGAATTTGGTATTCATCAACAATAAATTCTTTTCGCAACAGCGGAATATTTACCGAAGCTCTTGCCAAAAGTAAATCGTCTAGAGAACCTCCAAAATATTTTCCATCCGTCAAGACTGAAATCCCGCAAGCACCGGCACTTTCGTATCCTTTTACAACTTCTTCGACAGTGAAACTATAATTAATTTCAGCTTTGGAAGGTGATCTACGTTTGTGTTCTGCAATGATTCCAGAGTTACTGTCTCTTAAGTTTTGACTTAAAGAAATTGTTTTTTTACCAAAGAAAACCGAAGTCTCCAATTGTGAAACTGGAATGATAGATTTTTTGAGAATAACTTCTCTTTTTTTGTCAATTATTATTTTGTCAAGTATGTTCATTTTTTTAAAACTTAGAGGGTTTAGCTAGTTTAGAGGGCTTAGAGCTAAACTCATACGCCTTTCAAACTTTCTAAACTATTTTTATTTACTTAGTTCTTGTACTGTTTTCAAAGCTAGAAAACCTTTTCCGGATAATAAACTTTCTCTCGCTATTTGAAATCCTTCTAGAGTAGAGCATTTTGTAACAGTAGCAATCGCTATTCCTGCATTGGCACAGACTACATTGTTTTGGGCTTCATTTCCTTTTCCAGAAATGATATTCATAAACATTTCTGCCGATTCTTCGATGGTTTTACCGCCTTCAATTTCGTTTTGTTCCAAAAGCTGAACACCAAAATCAGCAGGATTTAGCATTCCTTCTTGTGTACTGGTTATCATTTTTGTAGGGCCAGTCAAAGACACTTCATCATAACCATCTAAAGAATGTAAAATTGTAAAATTGACTGGTGTGTTTTGATATAAATAACTATACATTCTGGCCAATTCAAGATTGAATACACCTACTAATTGGTTTTGTGGAAACGATGGATTTACCATTGGTCCCAACATATTGAAAAAGGTTTTAACGCCCAATTCTTTTCGAATAGGGCCCACATTTTTCATAGCAGGGTGAAACAAAGGAGCATGCAAAATAGCTATCCCTGCTTTGTCGATACATTTTTCAAGAAAATCATTGTCGTTACTGAATTTTACGCCCAATTTCTCCATCACATTACTCGAACCCGAAATGGAAGAAACTCCGTAATTTCCGTGTTTAGCGACTTTTATTCCCGCTCCGGCAGCAACAAATGAGGCTAAAGTCGAAATGTTGAAAGTGTCTTTCCCATCCCCTCCAGTACCGCACAAATCGATGGTGTTGTAATCGGACAAATCTACTCGAATGCACAATTCCAAAAGCGCTTCCCTAAATCCCGCTAATTCTTCGATGCTAATGCTTCGCATCATATAGACAGTCAAAAATGCTGAAATCTGACTTGGATTGTAACTCCCACTGGAAATATTAACCAATACATTTTTGGCTTCTTCTTTCGAGAGGATCTCGTGATTGATTAATCTATTTAATATATTTTTCATTTTTTCTTTTTAATAATAATTTGATCTGTTTTTTATCCCTATTTGTTTAGAAATTTTAATTACTATTGTTCTATTTTTTTATAAATTTTCCTGAATCAATAATTGAATTACCATTCATAATTATGTAAAGATATACACCTTTGTTAAGAAGACTTGATACTTTCCATTGATAGGAGGATGTAGATTCATCTAGTTTAATTTGATCAATATTTTTACCATTTATGTCAAAAAATTTGATTGAATCGAATATGTTATTTTGATTTGTTTCAAAAGATAAAAAATCATCCGTCGGATTCGGAAAGACTTTTACATTCATTAATTTAGGATTTGTGAATTCGCCACTAGATAAAATCCCACTAAATTCTTTTGCTCCAATATCAATAATACTTCCATTATTTGCAATTAAAGGGTCACCAGAATTAATTGCAGGAGAGCTACTTAATAATTGACAAAATGTTTTATCTGTTTGAATAGTAGATTCAAATTCCGGATTAACAAATATGTTATAATAAGCATCTGAGGGAATATTGTTTTTGTTTACTGTGATTATAGGACCAACACCTACAGGTAAAACATTACCTATTCCAGAACCATTATTATAGAATAAATTATATAAAACTGAATCTGGTTTGTTTACGCCCTGGGAGTGAATTCCGTAGTATGAATTATTGATTATAATATTAGAATTAATAATAGGATTTGTTATCATATAGGTTTCATTATCATATAATCCAATTCCATATTGGTTTAACATTATTGTATTATTTACAATAGTTGGTTTACTATAAGAAACAAATATTCCATAATTTGTATTATTAAACACAATATTATTATTAATTTTTATATCTGATGAAGTACTTAAACCCGTACCATTACAATTATGAATTACATTATTCTTTACCACAATTGAGTTTGTATTAAGACTAATATAGATTCCATAATGTTGATTATTGTAAACATGATTATTATCAAATGTTACTACTCCTGTCCCTCTAGTATAAGTACCCCATGAACAATTATAAATTTCATTTTTTTTTATCATAACATTTCCAGAACTTAATATACTGATGCCTGTTTGTTCAGAATATCTAACAATACTATTTGTGAGATTTAGATCTCCTTTTACACTTAAAATACCATCTAATTCATCATTTTTCGCTTTTCCATATTCGACAATACAATAGTCCATTTTTGAAGGTTCAGTACCATTAATTAATATCTGATTCCAATCTTTATTTGTTGGAGAGGTTTTGTTTGAAGTAAATTTTACATTATTATTTGCAGAACCATTTGCTAATAAAGTTCCATTAACAATTAATGAATAATATCCATCAAATTTTATTTCTACACCTTCTTCAATTGTTAGAGTTTGACCACTTGGTACAATAATATCACCTATAACTTTATATGTATTACCTTTTGTCCATGTTCCGCTCACATTGCCACTTACTAATACCAAATTATTTGATGATAAGGTAACATTATCCAAAATCACAGTTCCGTTTATGAAAATATTTAATAACTCATGAGTTAAATATCCGTTTTTTTGGTATTTTATATTATACACACCATTTGCAATATTTGTAGAATAACTTCCATCAGTTTTAGATGTTACTTCTCCAAAAATAGCACTTGGAGAAACAGGTGTGAATGTAATGGTAGAGTTTTCAAAATTTGTTACGTTGTCTAAAAAAACATTTCCAGTTACATCCGCTGCAAATGACTGAGAAGATATAAGGATAAACAAAAAGAGTAATTTTTTTTTCATTTTAATTTTATAAAGTTATTATTTTTAGTGCTCATTTCCTTGATAAATCCACATTGGTTCTGTGTTTCCAGCACGTTCAAAACCGTTTTTTTTATAAAAATCTACTGCTTTGCCATCG
>Ga0123337_10006212_pt1 | contig 11478 bp, 11 predicted proteins | sample frozenSSSSmetaG_FD_89792 | JGI IMG/M metagenome (GOLD analysis project Ga0123337, IMG submission 89792) | Glacier valley bacterial and archeal communities from Borup Fiord, Nunavut, Canada, to study Microbial Dark Matter (Phase II) -... | ecosystem: Environmental > Aquatic > Freshwater > Ice >...
ATTATACGGATCATTTAGGAAACGTACGATTGAGTTATAGCGATGCCGATAAAAATGGTAGCATTGCAACGACAGAGATTGTAGAGGAAAGTCATTATTATCCCTTTGGATTGAAACATGTAGGTTATGTTACTAGTTTAGGAACGGATTACAAGTATAAATTCCAAGGACAAGAACGTCAGGACGAGCTAGGTCTGAACTGGGACAGCTTTAAATGGAGAAACTATGACCCTGCAATTGCTAGATTCATGAGTGTTGACCCACTGACTGAGAAGTATGTTGATTGGGGGCCATATGTGTTTAGTGGAAACAGAGTTATTGATGCAAGAGAGTTAGAAGGATTAGAACCAGAGGAAATTCGCTTTCGACAAGCTCAGATAGCCAAAGGTGGTGTTCAAGCTCGTGCTGAAATCGAAAATGGAGCTGCCAATCAAGCTACATTTGAAACCGCTGTAAGAGTTGTCTCTCCTATTGAAGATATTTATGGTTTAGCTACAGGAAAAGATTTTGATGGGAATAACTATGACCGAGGAGCTGCTCTAGGGATGATTGCATTAACTGCCGTGCCTGAAGTTAAAGGTGAAGTTAAGGCGGGAATAATGGCAACTGAAAAAATAGTCATTGAAGATGGTAAAAAAGTAGAAAGGTCTTTATTAAATGCCCCTGAAAAACCAGGCAATGCTCCAACATTCAAAAAAGACGGCACATCTGTTGAAATTCATCATGAAGGACAAAATGCTAAAGGACCTTTTCAAGAAATGCACAAATCTGACCATAGAATGGGGGAAAATTATGCAAAAAATCATCCTTCAGGTCAAACGCCAATTACAAAAGTAGAGCGAAAAGAATTTAACAAAGCTCGAACTGAATATTGGAAAAGTGAATTTCCTAAATAATAGAAATATGGATATAAATGTATTATGTAAAGATTTATTAAAAGAATTATATAAATTTTCAAATGATGTTATAACTTTTGGGGAACCAATAAATGATGATAGATTGGAAAATTTTGAAAAAAGCATTGGATTTTCATTACCAACTGATTTTAAAAATATTTTAAAAAAGCATAATGGGATTTCCATTCTTGGGAAAGAAATTCTTGGTTATGATAAACAGTTCCAAAGTTCTTCTTTAGAACAAGTCTATCAATTTGAACATTTTGAAGTAGCAAACAAAATGCCTCCTGAATATGTTCCATTTTCACCTGATGGCAGAGGAAATCATTATTGTTTAGATTTGTCAAGATGCGATAGTGATATAAGTCCAATTGTATTTTGGCAATGGGATTTTCAATATGATAATACAAATGAAATTGAAACTTGTAATTATAGTTTTATTGAATGGGTCAAAGAAGTAATGATTGAATGGACGCTTGAAGATTATAATTATGATGGTTCTGAAAAGTAAAATAAACTTAAAATTTCCCTCAGCTGGTCCCGCTCGTGAACATATGTAAAATCAATAAAAAAGCCATTCCGTTACGGAGTGGCTTTTGGTTTTTATAAAGTTGCTATATTTTTCTGAAAGAAGTCTTTAAACTTCTTTTGAGTCAAAAAGGTATCGACCATTTTAAAAACCATACTTTTTTCTTCGGGTTCAAGCTCTTGAATCAATTTAACTTGTTCTACGAGTGTTTTATCTTCAATGGTAATTTCTTGCGGAATATCTCCTTCAAAATTTACAAGCTGGTCAATAGTCATATTAAAATACTTGGCTATTTTTCCAATAGCATCAATAGACAAATCTCTGTCGCCAGTCTCTACTCTTGAATAATTAGAACGGTGCATAGCGATAAGGTCAGCGATAGATTGTTGTGTTAATCCTTTTTCTTCTCTTATTTTCTTTATGTTTTTACCTATGTGTTGCATACTGTTGTTATTTAGGTCAAAGTTATCTAAAAAGCACAAATAATACAATATGTATCTTATTGATAAATTATAAGTTGTTTTATTGATACATATATTTTACATTTGCTACGTATCAAATTAACACAAACGCTTTTCAGTATGGAAATTCAAGACATCAAACAAAGTTTAACTCTTGCCACAATCCTCAATCATTACGGTATAAAACCCAACAAAAATAATATGTTACTGTGTCCATTCCACGAGGACACCAAACCCAGTTTGCAAATAAACCTAGAGAAGAACTTTTATAAATGCCACGCTTGCGGGAAAAAAGGAGATCAAATACAATGGGTTCAAGATTTTGGAAACCTAACCAAACGAGAAGCGATTTTAAAATGTGTAACAATGATTGATGAAGTAATTATAAACGTTCCAAGTATTGTAAAACAAAAAACTGCAACCATCACGGAAGACAAAAGCATTTTTCTAGAAAAGATGTTCCAGAGTTTTAGAAAAGGAATATTCAACAGTCCACCCGCAAAACAATACAGCCAACAACGAAACTTAAATATTGAAGTTTTGCAAATAGGTTTTAATGGCGGTCAGTTCCACCACGGTACACGAAGAGACGAAACCCTAATCAATAATTGTTTGGCGGTTGGATTGCTTTTGGACAGAAACATAATCAGTAAAACAGGCGAAAAGGCGTTTAATGTTTTTGGGAATAAATCAATTGTCTTTCCATTAAAGAACAAAGAAAATCAAATCGTTAGCCTGTATTTTAGAAGCACTATAAACGAAAAAGAAGCGAAACATTTTTACTTAAAAAACAGAACAGGGCTTTATCCAAATTACCCAAATAAAGCCACTAAAAAGTTAATCCTAACCGAAAGTATTATTGATTGCGCAAGCTTGCTACAAATCACGGAAATAACAGAGAATTACGGTTTATTGGCGTGTTACGGAACAAACGGACTCAGCGAAGAAATACAAAGCGCCATCCAAGAACTTCGAGAACTGGAAGAGATTATTTTTGCTTTTGACAATGACGAAGCAGGACACGAAGCCGTAAAAAAATATGCAACACAATTTAAGCAATATAAAATCTCTTCAATTGAATTACCAAACAAAGACATAAACGAAACATTACAATTGCATGAAAATGAAATCATCATTGAACTTTTAAACCAAAGAAAAGAACTGAATTTTTTATTTTCAATTGAAGATAAAACCACAACCAAACCAACAACGAACATTGATTTTTTAAAGCAAAATAATTTACTCCAGGAATTAAATATATTAATCGAGAAAAGCGGGATTATAGGCGAAGAAAACAGCCGTTTGTTATTGTTTATCATCGCTTCGAGTTACAAAACAAAAAGCCCTTTACACGCCATAGTGCAAGGAAGTAGCGGAAGTGGAAAAACCCATTTAATCAGCAAAATAGCAGACTTAATACCGCCCGAAGATGTTTTGCGGTTTACCCGAATTACAGAAAGTTCTTTGTACAACTGGGGTGAATATGACTTAGTGGGCAAACTCTTAATCATCGAAGATTTAGACGGATTAAAAGAAGAAGCCATGTTTGCCATGCGGGAATTAATCAGCAATCAAAGGTTAAGTAGTTCGGTAAGTATCAAGGACAAAAAAGGAAATATAAAATCTACCAAAAAGGAAGTGAGAGGCGTTTTTAGCAGTTTATCAGCCACCACCAAAGGCGAACTGTACGAAGATAATATGAGCCGAAGTTTTTTGCTTGCCGTGGATGAAAGCACGGAACAAAGCAGGCGCATTATAGAATATCAAAATCGGAAATATGCAGGAGAAATTGAACCCAAAGACCAAGATAAAACGAAAGTACAATTACAGCAAATCATACGGACGTTAAAGAATTATGAGGTTGTAAATCCCTATGCGACACAATTACAATTGCCCGAAGAAGTGCATAAAATTAGAAGACTTAATGAAATGTTCCAAAGCATCGTAAGACAAATAACCCTCTTGAATCAACACAATAGGGAACTTAAAAACGATAAATTAATCACTCAAATCGAAGACTTAGAACAAGCCACCGAAGTACTCTTTGAAAGTATTATCCTAAAAGTGGATGAACTGGACGGCAGTTTAAGACAGTTTTTTGAGCGTTTAAAGAAATACCTAAAAGCACAGGAGAAAGATTTTACCCAAAGGGAAATAAGACAGGCTTTTAATATGAGCAAAAGCCAAATACACCGCTATTTACAAGCCTTGTTGGAATTGGAATACATCAAACAAATTGGAGGGTATGCCAATAAAGGATTAAAATATAAAATCGATTATTGGGATGATTACGCTAAACTTAGAATTAAGATAAAAGACAAACTCCTATTACAAATACAGCAGTTGAAACAAACCATGTGAAACACTAAGAACCACTACTGGGACGCTAGGAATAAATATAAAAACCTATTGTACAATCTATTAAGTGTAAAATTTGCTCTAGTGTTCCAAGTTTTAAAAAAGTACAACCATAAAAGCATCATAGGTATATGGAAGATGAAATTTATGCATTTAGAAAGGAGTTACAAACCTTGGGATACTGCAAAACAGTAATCAATAATTACCCCAAATATATCTATCATTTTTTAGTTTTTACCCAAGAAACAGCCCTCAAAATAAACGATATGCACATCAAATCATATCAAAAACAGTTACAGCAAAAACCTAGTAAAACCAAAGGTAAAACCCTTAGTGAAAGCCATGTTCACAGCCAATTATTAGCGGTCAAAATGTATTTTGGATTTTTGGAAAGAACCCATAAAATCAATAGCAATCCTTTTACTTTAAAGCTAAAAAGTCCTAAAAATGAAGTAAAAAATGTTCTTACCCAAGAACAAATACAAATCCTTTACAGGCATTGCCAAATCCAAGAAGAAACCATCATTTTACACTTGTGCTACGGTTGCGGACTTAGAAGAACCGAAGCAGTAAATCTTAATAAAACCGATATTAATATTGGAAAAAAGTTACTCTTTGTCAGAAGTGGAAAAGGAAAAAAAAGACGTGTAATCCCAATAACGGAAGCTATTACGAATGATTTTAAAACCTTTTTGGAAAGTAAAACAAATACTGAAGAAGTATCTTTTCTGACCAACAAGCAAAACAATAGAATGTCAGGAAATACAATGTACAGTATCTTTAAGGAACTGCTCAAAAAGACTGGAATTGAAAAGGTAAGCTTGCATCATCTGCGCCATAGTATTGCAACTCATTTACTCGAAAACGATATGAGCATTGAAATGGTAAGGGACTTTTTAGGACATGCACAACTTGCCACTACCCAAATTTACACCCAAATAAACAACTTAAAAATGAAATGAATTTAGAAGTCTATCTCAACAATCATCTGCAAAAATCCACGGCAAAAAGTTATTGTTACCACATCAATAAATTTATACTTCTCAACCGAAATACGGAACATTACAACTATAGAAAGGTAATGGGATACCTAGAAGAATTGAGAAAAGGTTACCCTCCCAATACCTTAAAAAACATTCTTTTTGCATTAAAAAAATACTACGCTTTTTTAATTGAAATCGGTGTTAGAAAAGATAATCCTGCACAAAGTATCAAATTTAGGGATGCCAAAGAAACTCCAATACAGCATCAGGATTTATTTACGGACAAAGAACTGCGACAACTTTTAGAACCTCGAAAAGAGCGGTATCCCTTTTTGACTTTACGAAATAGAATAATTATAAGTTTGCTTATCCATCAAGCCCCAACATCGGGAGAACTTGTACAATTAGAGCTTAACGATATTGATTTAGAAAAGGCAACTATCCAAATAAAACCAACAAGCTTAACCAACAATCGAATATTGCCTTTAAAAGCTGAACAAATCCTTTTATTGTACAAATACATCAATACGGACAGAAAAGCCTTAAAAACGCATAGAAACGATAAAAACGCTTTACTGTTGGGCAAACTGGGAACACCAATACAAATAGAAGATATAGGTTATTTAATCAGTACCTATCAAAAGCAGTACACAAAAAAGCTAACTTCAATAACTATCCGCCAAAGTGTAATAACAAATTTACTCAGCAAAGGAAACGATTTAAGAAGGGTTCAAACCTTTGCAGGACACAAGCACCTAGACACTACCGAAAAATACAAACAGACAGGAATAAAAGCCTTGCAGAATGCTATAGAAAAACACCATCCGATACAATAAATTATTCTTACAAATTATTAATTCGCTAACCGCCGTAGGCTTCTTTAATTTTAGTTAAATAATTGTATAAATTTAGGAACTCATTTTAAGTTCAAAAAAAAGTCTGAATCCTTATTTTTTTTATCTCTTACTTCATCTTTTTTACCCTAAAAAATACCTCAAAACACGATTTCTTTAAAATGTTAAAATCCCGACTAATGATAGTCGGGACTCAATTAGCAGATTTGATAATTTATGCGCATATTTGCACATCTTTAAATCATAAGAAAAATGAAACAAAAAGGAGAACTAAAGCCAGTTGATATTTTATTGAAAATTTGCTTAAAAAGGTTACACGAAATGGGCATCTCAAGTTATGAAATCAATAAAGATATAGAAGCAGAAATAAAAATCCCAAATACTCGATACAGAGCCAAGCAAAGAATAAAAAAATTAATAGAACAAATCAATAAAGAGAACAAAACAAGAGGTTAAGGAAATGATTTTGATTATTTTTTTTCAATTGAAAGAAAAAATTACGCTATTTTTGAAAAAACAACACGTTCTTACAAAAATGTAGTCTCTCGGGCGAGGAAAATATCGCACAGTTGAGTATGAGTATAAATTTCAAGGTCAGGAGCGTCAGGATGAGTTAGGACTGAACTGGGACAGCTTTAAATGGTGGAACTATGACATGGCAATTGGTAGGTTTATGTCAATTGACCCACTAGCAGAGGAGTATGCTTATAACTCAACTTATGCCTTTGCTGAGAATAAATTAGGAATGGGTAGAGAGTTAGAAGGTTGTGAATTAGGTCCTTTATTAGGTGTCGCAGAAATTGTTAAAGTTAGTGCAGAAATTGGTGCTAAAACATCCGAAGTAGTTGGAAAGACATCTGAAGTAGCTGGAAGAGCAACAGAGGGAAGTGGTAGATTTACAGAGACACAAATAAAAAATTTCGCAAGAGGTAGAGCAACCGAAACAGAGCAACTTGCTAAAAATGGATTAGAAAAAAACACTAAACCTTATGAGGCAACGGACCCAAAAACAGGAAAAGAAGGAACTACGGTTCCTGATTCAATGAAACCTGATGGAGGTACTGTAGAAATTAAAGATGTGAAAAGCCAAGGATTAACAAAACAATTGAGATTACAAAAGGCAATTTCAGAAGGTGCTGGGGTTAAGCCTGAATTAATTATAAATAAGTCTGCAAATTTAACCAAGCCATTACTAAAAGGGGGGTTTGATATAAAAACATATAATGTATCGGGGACAGCAATTGACAATACAGCAGTTCCAAAACCTAAAACTATGACACCAGTCTATTCAATGGATAAAGACCCTAATATACATTAAGAATAATAAAAGTTATAAAAATGAACGATAATTCATTAAACGAGTTGAAAGTAAATATTTTTTATAGAGCAAAGCTGTTTATAGAAAATATTGGAGAATTTGCTCCATTTGGAGCTAAAGTAATTGAAGGTACTATAAAAGATGTTGCTTATTCTGACGATACTGAAATTATTGACTCTGCAAAAGGCATAAAAATTCTTCAAGATAATTTTTCAGAGGAGATAAAGGACGAAACTATTGAGGCAGGTGCTATTGCTTTCGATGTTACAGCTAATTTTAAAAATGGCGATGGAATATCTGAAAAGAGAGATGCGCTTTGTCTTAAAATATCTAGTGATGGAGAAAATTGGAGTGAGGAGTATTTTCCTTATATGATTATTGATGGAGAATGTGTCTGGAAATAATATCCATCAACTAGACTATTAGAGATTTAATCAATTAAAAAGCCATTCCATAACGGAGTGGCTTTTGGTTTTAAAACGTCAATTATAACCATGTAAAACGTACCAAAAGACTGAATTCCGTACCTATATTAGCCTGCTTGCGCTACAGGAATCAAAAAATAATCGTAATCAAAATTTATGACCCACCTCCTCCCTGTATCGGCTATTTCAGCACTAAATTCCACGATTTACTTCCTCAAATTACCTGCCCGTGCTAGGACTTGTGTACCTATTTCAGCAAGCACCATCGATAAGTTACACGAAAATTGTATTAATTTTTGAAGTTTCACAGACCAGTGTCTCATTTTGGAACACATATTTTCCCAGTAAAAAAAAATATTTTTAAAAAAAAGTCCCATAACGCTACACTTTTGAAAAATTGAGACTATTTATTGTAGAGATGCTTGACTAACCCCCTTGTATGGAGTTCCTGTATCTGCCAATAACGAGATACTAATCAACAATGAAATGAAATATGAAGATTTAAAGAAATTTATAATAAGCACTAAAGCAAGCAAAAGCACAATCTACCGATTTTACAAAAAGAATGAAGACTTATTCCAAGAAACTAAAAAGCCAAATGGAAAGCGACTATTTCCCGTTGACCATGCCAGATATTTTGACAGTGAAATCATGTTCGATGAGAACAAAATTCTACGACAAGAAAACCAATCCATGCGAAACCTTATCGATTGTCTAGCAGATAAAGAGAGTTTACAGCATACCTTTTGGCAGATGGACTGGAGTTTTTTCTTTACGGTGGCGTACAAACTGGAACGTAACAAAAACAGCTGTTTTAAACAGATGCACGGTCTTTATGATTATTTGGTTGTGAAATACGGTGTTTCAACAGAACTGCGACTGTTTTTTAAATCTGAACCATTCACTAACAGAAAAGGCTATCACAACCACTTTGTGATTTACATCGAAGATAAGCGACTTCACGAGCAGGTTGTAACGGATATTCAGGACTACTTCAACTATGACAGAGTTGATGTGAGCAAATACGACCGATACAAAGCGGGATTGTTCTACATGACAAAGGACGGTCTAAACGGAGAGGACTGGGATTTTATCCATAATACCGCCAACACCATAAGCGATGAGAATTAAGCTTAAACTTTCCCAGTTGAAGCGGATTCTGGTAACGCAACCGCTAAAATACCCCATCAGTTTTAAAATGGAAGATTTGACCGACAACGAATTTTCAGAGTTTCAAAAATTATTGCAATTGAAAGAACGAGGCTAACCACCTCGTTTTTTTGTGCGCTAAAATCTCCAAAAACCCCGCAAGCCCAGGAAATCCAGGATTTTTCTAGGAATATCCAAAAAAGCCTGGAATCTTTGCAGTGTAATAAATCACAAACGGACGTTTAAGGTTTAAACAAGTAACATCATGAAAAAATTTGTAGCGTATTATAGGGTTAGCAGAAAAGAGCAAGGAATCTCTGGATTAGGATTATCAGCGCAAAAAAGTTCTGTTGAAAAATATGTGACCTCACAAGACGGAACTATCTTAAAGAGCTTTACCGAGATTGAGACTGGCACAAATAAGCGTGAACGTGTTGAAATCCATAAGGCAATCCAACTGGCAAAAAATGAAGGTGCAATCCTCATCATCGCAAAATTAGACCGCCTTGCACGCAACGTGAGTTTTGTCAGCTCTCTTATGGATGCAGGTATTGATTTTCTGGCGGTTGACATGCCATCAGCCAATAACTTTACCATTCACATTTTTTCAGCACTTGCGGAGCAGGAAGCCAAGCTTATCAGCTCCAGAACCAAACTTGCGCTTGCGGAACTTAAGAAAAAAGGGGTAAAATTAGGCAATCCGCAAAATCTGACCAGCGAAGCCAGAGCCAAAGGAGTCAATAAAATCAAAGAAAATGCGATGAACAATGATAGAAATCGTCAGGCTCAGTCAATAATCCTCAATTGCAAAGAAAAAGACATGAGCTACAGACAAATTGCGGATTATCTTAACCAGCTCAACTTCAAAACCAGACATGGCAATAAGTTCTATGCTCCTACGGTTCTTCAATTATATAACAGAGCCACAGCAATGGTTGCATAGTTTCAGTAAGATTTAGACTAAATTCTATAATTATAGGATATACTGTACTAATTATTAGTTAAATAATTAAAATTATTAAATTTGTAAAAAACACTTAATTTATTAATAATAAGTTATTTACAGCGTTTTAATATGAAATAACTGTCTTTACATAACGTGATTAAGTTACCTAAAAAAGAATATCAAAATCATGTCTTATCTTTGTATAAGAAATAAAAAGAAAGAGATTATTGCAAGAATCTTTTCGTCATTCTGAGAGCTAAGGAATGGAAAAAGAGCAAGTTGTAAAGCTGAACAGCAAGCTCTAAAAATCACAAACATGTTTCAATTGAATATTCGACCTAATAATCGAAGCAGGATACCTATGTCTATACGGTACTTGCCAAAACCTAAAAAAATAAACTTATGAAAAATACATTAGAAACACTTTTCCAGTCTTTTGAAACTGGTATCAGAAGTTCCAAAGCCATAAATACTAAAGAGTATCTGAGAAACATAGGACTGGATTATGCAGAGCTAAGAATCGGCTTCAATTCTGGACAATTCCACCATAGAGAAACCCAAGAGTTCAAAAATGATTTTGAAGCTTTAGGAATGCTTAAAAAGAGCGATGCAGGTGTAAGAAAAGAAGACCTTACCGCTTATACAGTGTTTGGAAGAGACGGGCTCATTTTTCCACTGATGGACAAAGACAACAGAATTGTAAACTATTTTGCTTTGCGCTTCAAGCTTGAAACTCCAAAACAAGAATACCTCAACAGTGAAGGCATTTATCCAGCGTATCCGAATCCGCTCACCAAAAGGCTCTATCTCGCTCCAACGGTCATAGACTGCGCCAGTCTCATGCAGTCTAAAGCACTGGAGAACAGGGATGCCGTTATGGCGATGCAGAACGGGGAGCTTCTGCCCCAGCACATAGAGGCTATGAAATTACTGTGCGAACTTGAAGAAATCATAATCATAAAAAACTAAGAAGATGCAGAACATAAAAACCCAGATACAGAATATTAGACCAGAATTGCCAGTAAGCATGATTCAGCTCCCAGACGGACACAGCATGAACGATATGTGGCTTAACTACGGAACGACTGGAATTACTGACTTATTACAGAATCCAGTAAAAGAGAAGATAATCTCAACACTGGAGATTCTAAGTGACTACAAAATCAGTTTCAAAGGAAAAACGGGAACTTTCTATGTGATTGGTAGCCTGCCAATGGATTTGGGAAATCTAAGACTGACCATTCAGATAGTTCCAAATGACAGCCAGAAGAGACTGCGTGTAAAGATTGATTTGTTTGACTTTACCAGCGTAGAGAACCAGTGCAGGGAACTCAGTGAGAAACACGGATTTGACAGCACGCTTTTAGAGGCTGACCTATTGCAGTTCACCGACCTTCTGGAAGACTACAGAGAAAACCTCTTCAACGCTGAAATGAACCCAGTAACCGACCAGTATTCAGAAAAGGAACTCACACCCAAAGCAAGTGAAAAAGCAGTACAGTTCCTCTCTAAACCCAAGCTTTTTGAAAGTATCAACAAATTGCTTGGACAAAGCGGAA
>Ga0123337_10006213_pt1 | contig 11476 bp, 14 predicted proteins | sample frozenSSSSmetaG_FD_89792 | JGI IMG/M metagenome (GOLD analysis project Ga0123337, IMG submission 89792) | Glacier valley bacterial and archeal communities from Borup Fiord, Nunavut, Canada, to study Microbial Dark Matter (Phase II) -... | ecosystem: Environmental > Aquatic > Freshwater > Ice >...
ATGCTGGCGTCTTGTCCAGCGTTTGCGATAGCTCTGCTTGAAATTCCATAAAAAAAGGGACGTGATGAACACGTCCCTTTTTTACCCTACCTCGGCGGCAAAGGCCTTAACTGACTGGCATTATCCTTTTTGGGGGGCTTTTTTGTGGGCTTTTTTATTTTTCTGTGTCAGCGCTACCATTGAGCCTATGACACCTTCCCTTGACTTTGCACTGAACGCCGCAGACGGTGCGCTGCGCACGCTGTTTGCCAAACCCCGCGCCTCCAGAGACTGCCCCACGCTGGCCGACCAGGCCACCGACCTGAGCACCGAAGACAAGGCGTTGTCGGGCGCGCTGATGCGGGTCAACCATGTGGGCGAGGTGTGCGCGCAGGCGCTCTATGCGGCGCAGGCACTGGGCACGCGCGACGCGGCGCTGCGCCAGCATTTTCTGCAAGCCAGCCGGGAGGAAGGTGATCACCTGGCCTGGACCAAAGACCGGCTGGACGAACTGGGCGCGCGCCCTTCCCTGCTCAACCCGCTGTGGTACGCGGGTGCCTTTGGCTTGGGCCTGGTCGCCAGCCGACTGGGCGACCGCGTGAGCCTGGGCTTTGTGGTGGAAACAGAACGCCAGGTCGAAGCGCATCTGGCAAGCCACCTGGAGCGCCTGCCTGAAGGTGACCACGCGTCGCGCGCCATCGTGGCGCAGATGAAAGACGACGAGGCGCAGCATGCGCGGGAGGCCGAAGATGCGGGCGCGCTGCGGTTGCCGGCGCCGGTTCAGGGCCTCATGAAGGCTGCCGCGAAGTTCATGACGACAACGGCGCACTACGTCTGACCGGTGTCAGGCGGCCGCTCGCCTTCCAATCCCCGGGATACCCCCACTACGATCAGACTTCAAGCCCCTTATTTGAATGCATTTAAATTGCATGAGAGTCGCCATTACAAATTGTTGATTAGCATTTAATTTAATGCTTTAATAGACATCTTTTATGGAGGGCTGCATGGATACTGTTCTTTCTCATTTCGCAGTCAGCGTGACAGAACTCAAACGAAACTACGCCGAAATTCTGAAGCAAGCTGATGACGCCCCGGTTGCCGTGCTCAACCACAATCGGCCTGAGGCCTACCTGCTGCCAGCGGGACATTACGAGCGACTGATGGCGCACCTCGAAGACCTCGAAGATGCCAAGCTCGCGAGCGAGCGCGCCAACGGGCCGTTTGTCGAAGTCGATTTTGATGCCCTATAAGCTGCGCTTTCATGAGAAAGCCTTGCGGGAATGGCAACAACTGGATGCCAGCATTCAGGAGCCGTTGAAGAAAAAATTGGCTGAACGGCTGGCGACTCCCCGTGTACCCGCAGCGGCACTTCATGGCATGGCCGACTGCTACAAAATAAAGCTCCACAGCGTAGGCTACCGGCTTATTTACCGAGTGGACGACGCCGAGGTCTTTGTGACCGTGATTGCCGCAGGAAAACGCGACAAGAGCAGGGTTTACCGAAGCGCTTTGGAGCGCTTGTAAGAGGGTAGATCGGCTTGCGTTTCAGCATTGACGCGAACCACCGCCTCGGCTTGTTCGGCGGTAAAGCCTGAAGCTTTTAGCTTGTCGCTTAGTTTGCGTGAATCAAAGGTAATGGTAGCCATGCGGCTTATTCAACCAGAAATATCCACCAACTCAAAGCTGGTGCTGATCTCTGCCGTTTTGCCCAGCATGATGGTGGCCGAGCAGTATTTGTCGTGGCTCATGGCAATGGCGCGTTCCACAGCGCCGGCCGACAGCGCACGCCCGGTGACTACAAAATGCATGTGAATCTGGGTGAACACCTTGGGGTCGACCGGCGCCCTTTCAGAGGTGAGCTTGACTGAGCAGCCCCGCACATCATGGCGGCCGCGCTTGAGGATCAGCACCACGTCGTAAGCGGTGCAGCCGCCGGTGCCTGCCAGCACGGTTTCCATGGGGCGGGGGGCCAGGTTGGCGCCGCCATTTTCGGGCTTGTCGGCATCGGGTGCGCCGTCCATGACCAGGGTGTGGCCACTGCCTGTTTCGGCTAAAAACGTCATACCCGAGCGCGACCCGGTTGCTGCATTGGTACCTGTCCAGCTCACTGTGCATTCCATAATCGACATTCCTTATATAAAAAAACCTATACCCAATAGTCGAAAATATTGTTAATATTTACCAAAAATATATTGCACTGCAACATAGCTCCGCTATACTGAATCTATCGCATCAATACGGGTAAGCACTAACAACTGCCCCTATTTTTGCACTGGTTGTCTCCTCCACCTCCTCAAAGGGTGGATTTATAGGCCCAGACCGCAAGGTCTGGGCCTTTTTTCTTGCCCACTATGATGTCAGGCTGCGAGAAGAACATGCCAACCCCCAAAAAATCAAGCCCTCACCCTGCGTCCACCGCATCCGCAAAACCTGGCAAAAAGCCTTCTGCCAAGGTGCTCAAGCCTGCGGACTACCTGAAAAAAATCCTGACCGCCCGCGTCTATGACGTGGCGGTGGAGTCGGCGCTGGAGCCCGCCAAAAACCTGAGCCAGCGCCTGGCCAACACGGTGCTTCTCAAGCGCGAAGACCAGCAGCCGGTGTTCAGCTTCAAGCTGCGCGGCGCCTACAACAAGATGGCGCACCTGAGCGCGGCCCAGCTCAAAAAAGGGGTGATTTGCGCCTCGGCCGGCAACCACGCCCAGGGCGTGGCGTTGAGCGCGCAAAAGCTCGGCACCCGCGCCGTGGTGGTCATGCCGACGACCACGCCACAGCTCAAGATTGACGCGGTCAAGGGCTGGGGCGGCGAGGTCGTGCTGCACGGCGACAGCTATTCAGACGCCTACGCGCATTCGCTGGTGCTGCAAAAAAAGCAGGGCCTGACCTTTGTGCATCCGTTTGACGACCCGGACGTGATTGCCGGCCAGGGCACGATTGCGATGGAAATCCTGCGGCAGCTGCAAACCCTGGGCTCGACCCGGCTCGATGCTGTGTTCGTGGCGATTGGCGGCGGCGGCCTGATTTCAGGCGTGGCCAACTACATCAAGGCGGTGCGGCCCGAGATCAAGGTCATTGGCGTGCAGATGAACGACTCCGACGCCATGATGCAGTCCGTCAAGGCGAAAAGGCGCGTCACGCTTCCGGACGTGGGCCTGTTTTCGGACGGCACGGCGGTCAAGCTGGTGGGCGAAGAAACCTTTCGCATCAGCCGCACGCTGGTCGATGAGTTCATGACGGTGGACACCGATGCGGTCTGCGCAGCCATCAAGGACGTGTTTGTCGATACCCGCAGCATTGTGGAGCCGGCCGGGGCACTGGCCGTGGCGGCCATCAAGCAGTATGTGGCTACCCACAAGACCAAAGGCGAAACTTACGCCGCCATTTTGTGCGGCGCCAACATGAACTTTGACCGTCTGCGCTTTGTCGCCGAGCGGGCTGAAGTGGGCGAGGAGCGCGAGGCGCTGTTTGCCGTCACGATTCCCGAGGCGCGCGGCAGCTTCCGGCGGTTTTGTGCGCTGATAGGCGAGTTGCCGGGCGCGCCGCGCAGCGTCACCGAGTTCAACTACCGCATCAGCGACGACGCCAAAGCCCATGTGTTTGTGGGCCTGACCACCTCGGCCAAGGGCGAGAGCAGCAAGATTGCCGCCAATTTTTCCCGCCACGGTTTTGAGGCGCTGGACCTCACGCACGACGAGCTGGCCAAGGAACACATTCGGCATATGGTGGGCGGGCACAGCGCGCTGTCCGGCGGCGAGCGGGTGCTGCGCTTCATCTTTCCCGAGCGCCCCGGCGCGCTGATGAAGTTTTTGAGCCTGATGCGCCCAGGCTGGAACATTTCCCTGTTTCATTACCGCAACCAGGGCGCCGACTATGGCCGCATTCTGGTGGGCCTGCAAGTGCCCGAGGCCGACAACAAGGCCTTCAAGTCATTTCTGGACACCCTGGGTTACCCCCATGTGGAAGAGACCGACAACCCGGTGTACCGGCTGTTTTTGCAAAAATAATGTATGTTTTAGGCCGCTAGCGCATACTAAGCGGGCGATGCAAGCTATCTTTAAGATAGCAATTCGCTATTTGCCGGGCAGCGGTAACTCCAGCGTGACTTCGGCGGGCGCGTTCAAATTGGCGGCCAGCACCGCACGGCGACCCGCCACCGACTGCAGTACCAGCCGGTCGTCCACTGCGGCCCCGATGCGAAACGGCTTGGCCGGCTTGCCATCGACGGCAATCAGGGCGGCGCCTCCCTGCGAGCGGTCTGCAATCACCCCGGCCAGCACATAGCGGCTGCTGGCCGCTGGACCCGCGCCAGGCTCCACTTGCGCCAGCACCAAGCCGCCCCCCAGCGCCCTAGCCACCGCCTGAGGGTCTACCGGCGGCGCATTGACAAGGGCCACCGGCGGCGCGGCGGACGATGCGGTTGTACCCACGCCCTTCAGGGCCCAGTACGCAACACTGCCGGCCGCCAGGGCCGCCAGGGCGAACGTCACGATCCGGGTTAACCACAAGCTGTAAACGTTTGTCTGCATGGCTGGATTATCATTGATCCAACCATGAATACACGACCCTTTCCCCACCTCCCCGGCCTGCGCACCCTGCGGCGCCGCCTGTCTGCAGGCTTTACCCTCATTGAGTTGATGGTGGTGCTGGTGATCATCGGCGTGCTGGCCGCGCTGATCGTGCCCAACGTGCTGGACCGCGCCGACGACGCGCGCGCTACGGCCGCCAAAACCGACGTGAACAACCTGATGCAGGCGCTCAAGCTCTACCGGCTGGACAACCAGCGTTACCCTGCGGCTGAGCAGGGGCTGCAGGCGCTGTTGACCAAGCCCACCACGGGGCCAATTCCGCCCAACTGGAAAAGCTACCTGGACAAGCTGCCCAACGACCCCTGGGGACGCCCTTATCAATACCTGAATCCCGGCGTCAAGGGCGAGATTGATGTGATGTCTTTCGGGGCCGATGGGCAACCGGGCGGTGAGGGCAAAAATGCGGATGTCGGCAGCTGGGACTGAAAGAGCCCCCACGCTTGCCACTTCGTGTGCTGCGCTGCCCCCCGAGGGGGCTGTGCCTGCTTGGGGCGGCCCGGCGCTGATGGCACTGGCCCCCACGCTCGCCACTTCGTGTGCTGCGCTGCCCCCCGAGGGGGCTGTGCCTGCTTGGGGCGGCCCGGCGCTGATGGCACTGGCCCCCACGCTCGCCACTTCGCGTGCTGCCCTGCCCCCCGAGGGGGCTGTGCCTGCTTGGGGCGGCCCGGCGCAAGGCACGATCGCCCCCACGCTCGCCACTTCGTGTGCTTCGCTGCCCCCCGAGGGGGCTGGCCTTGCTTGGGGCGGCCCATCGCCGCGCTCGCTGGCGGCCCGAATCCGCCACGGTGGTTTTACCCTGCTGGAGTTGCTGATTGTGGTGGCCATCATGGCGGTGGCCACGGCGGGGGTGGGTTTGTCGCTGCGCGACTCGTCGGCCACGGCGCTGGAGCGCGAGGCGCAGCGGCTGGCCGCGTTGCTTGAATCGGCCCGGGCGCAGTCGCGCATGACGGCCATCCCGGTGCGCTGGCGGGCTACGGCAACGGGATTCGCTTTTGACGGCTTGGCCGATTCGACCCTGCCCTCGAAGTGGCTGGGCCAGGACGTGCAGGTGGCGGCGGATGCCGGTGTGGTGGTGCTGGGCCCGGAGCCGGTGATCGGGCCGCAGCAGATCCGGCTCGTGTCCATCTCTAACCCGGAGCGCAGCCTGACCTTGGCCACCGATGGTGTTCGGCCTTTTGCAGTGCTGACGGGCGCTGCAGCAACGCCATGAACCCCAAGAAATCCTTGGGCTTCACGCTGGTGGAGGTGCTGGTGGCGCTGGGCATTGTGGCCGTGGCGCTGACGGCTGGCGTGCGCGCCACGGCCTCGCTGACGCGCAATGCCGAGCGCCAGTCTGACCAGTTGCTGGCCCAGCTGTGCGCCGAAAACGCACTGGTTAACGTGCGGTTGTCGCGCCAAATGCCTGCGGTAGGCGCCAACACCACAGGCTGTGATCAAGGCGGCAAAAGCCTGGCGGTCAGGCTGTCGGTGCAGCCCACGCCCAACCCGAATTTCTTGCGGGTGGAGGCACAGGTTTTAGATGGCGAGGCCTACCTGCTGGGCTTATCTACGGTGGTCGGGAGGTTCTAGAGATATGACCCCCACCCTTTTCACAACGCGCTCTGCGCGGCCCCCCCGAGGGGCTGACCCTGCTTGGGGCGGCCCGGCGCTGATGTCACGAGCCCCCACGCTCGCCACTGCGTGTGCTTCGCTGCCCCCCGAGGGGGCTGACCGTGCTTGGGGCGGCCCGGCGCTGATGTCACGAGCCCCCACGCTCGCCACTGCGTGTGCTTCGCTGCCCCCCGAGGGGGCTGACCGTGCTTGGGGCGGCCCGGCGCTACGGTCATTGCCCCCCAAACGCATGCGGGGTTTCACGCTGATTGAGTTGCTGGTGGCCATTGGCGTGATGGCGCTGATGGCGGCCTTGAGCTGGCGTGGGCTCGATGGCATGGCGCGCACGCAGACGCAGGTCCAGCTGCGCGCCGACGGGGTGCTGGCGCTGCAGGCCGGGCTGGCGCAATGGGCCGCCGACCTGGACGCAATGGTGGAGCCGCCCCCCACACAGACTCAGGCGCAATGGCGGGCGCTCGACTGGGACGGGCGAGGCCTGCGCATCACGCGGCGCAGCACCGTGTCGGCTGGCAGCGGGCTGCTGGTGGTGGCCTGGGCGCGCCGCAACGTGGATGGCGTTGACCAATGGCTGCGCTGGCAGTCGCGGCCACTGCAAACCCGCGCCGAACTGCAGTCGGCCTGGGACCGCGCCGCCCAGTGGGCGCAAAACCCCGGCGATGAGGAAAAAAGATACGAGGTGCGCATCACGCCGATGGAGCAGTGGCAGATTTTCTATTTTCGCCGCGACGCGTGGACCAACCCGCTGTCCAGCGATGGCGTCGCGACCGCGCCAGTCGCTGGCCAGGCCCCTGCAGACGACCAGACGCTGCCCGATGGCGTGCGCCTGGTGCTGACGCTGCCGCCCGGCCAGGCCATCAGCGGCACGCTGACGCGCGACTGGGTGCGGCCGACGGTGGGAGGCGGAAAATCTTGAAGGCCCAGCAGTCCGGTGCCGCGCTGTTGACGGCGATGCTGACCGTGGCGCTGGTGGCGACCATGGCGGCGGCGGCGCTGTGGCAGCAGTGGCGCAGCACCGAGGTGGAAGCGGTGGAGCGGGCGCGTGTGCAGGCGCTCTGGGTGCTGACAGGGGCGCTCGACTGGTCGCGCCTGATTCTGCGCGAGGACGGACGCTCGGGCGGGGCCGACCACTTGGGCGAGCCCTGGGCCGTGCCACTGGAGGAAGCCCGGCTGTCGACCTTTCTGGCAGCAGACAAAAACAACACCGCGGACAGCGCAGACACCATGCCGCAGGCCTTTCTGTCGGGCCGGATCAGCGACCTGCAGGCGCGCATGAACGTGCTCAACCTGGTGGACTTGGGCAGCAAGGGCAGCACCGTGCCGCCCCCAGCCGCGAACGCTACCGCAGGTATCAGCGCCACCGACCAGGAGGCCAGCACAGGCATCAGCGCCACGGTTTCCGAGTCGACTCTGCAGGCTTTTGCGCGGCTATTTGAGCGGCTGGGCCTGCCGACCGGCGAGCTCACCGCGCTGGCCGAAAACCTGCGTTTCGCCCTGGATACCAGCGCGGGCAGTGGCGCTGCGACGCTGGCGCCCCTGCTGCCGCAGCGGGTGGAGCAGCTGGTCTGGCTGGGCCTGTCGCCGCGCAGCCTGGCGCGGCTGCGGCCCTACATCACGCTGCTGCCCGTGCACACCCCGGTCAACCTCAATACGGCCAGCGCCATGGTGCTGTCGGCCAGCATTCCCCTGCTGGACCTGGCGCAGGCGCAGCAGATGGTCAGCACGCGCATGGTGACGCCGTTCCGCTCGCTGGCCGATGCGGCCAAGCTGGCGGGCGAGGCCGCCGGGCCGCTCAATGCCGCCCAGCACAGCGTGAACTCGCGTTTTTTTGAGGTGCGCGGGCGGCTGCGGCAGGATCAGGGCGTGGTTGAAGAACGCTCCGTGCTGCAGCGCGACGGACTGAATGTGAAGACCCTGTGGCGCGATCGCGGCGCCCAGCCGCCGCAAGACGCCCCCCTACAATGACGCTCAAAAGCCACGCATGACCACCCTGATCATCCCCCTACCCGAGGCGCTCCCGACAGCGGCCACGCCCTGTGACGGCGTGCTGAGCACCGACGGGCGCACCGTCATGCGCCATGTCGAAGCGCCCATGGCCTTGTTGCCCGCCCCTGCCGGCGTGGAAATTGTGGCCGTGGTGCCGGTGCGCCGGCTGTCCTGGCACCGGCTGGCACTGCCGCCCGGCACCCTGAACAAAGGACTTTTCCAGGAAGGCAACGCCCCGCGCTTGCGGACCGTGCTCGACGGCCTGCTCGAAGACCGGGTGCTGGACGACCCGGCCCAGCTGCACTTTGCCATCGAGCCGCAGGCCAAGGCCGGCGCGCCGATCTGGGTCGCCGCCTGCGACCGGGCCTGGCTGCACGCCTGGCTGGCGGCGCTGGAACAAGCCGGGCGGCCAGTGGCGCACATCGTGCCCGAAATGGCGCCGCCCGCTGAAGACGCCCCTGGCCGAGCCTCGCTGCACATCATCGGCAGCCCCGACGCGGCGCAGCTGGTGCTGACCGGACCCGACGGCGTGAGCGTGCTGCCGCTGTCGGTGGCCAGCGCAGCGCTCATAGACTGGCCCGAGGGCGCCGAGGTGGTGGCCGAGCCGGCCGTGGCCGCGCTGGCAGAACAACACTTCAGACGTCCCGCCACGCTGCAAACCGGTCCCGAGCGCTGGCTGGTGGCGGCGCAGTCAGCGTGGGACATGGCGCAGTTCGACCTGCTCTACACCCGCCGGGCGCGCACCCGCAAGCGCCTGTCCGCGCTGACCAAAACCCTGCTGCGGACGCCCCGCTGGCGTGCGGCACGCTGGGCCGCCGTGGCCCTGGTCGCCGTCAATCTGGTGGGCCTGCAAGCCTGGGCGTGGCATGAAAAATCGGTGCTGGCGGCCAAGCGCGTCGCCATTCAGGGCACCCTGACCGCCACCTTTCCAGAAGTCCGCGTAGTGGTCGATGCCCCGCTGCAAATGGCCCGTGCGCTGGCCGACCTGCAACGCCAGAGCGGCACCGCGTCAAGCGCCGACCTGGAAACCATGCTGGCACAGTTTCAGGCTTCAGCGCCCAACACACGAGCGCCAGCAGCTATTGAATTCATAGCCGGCGAGTTGCGCCTCAAAGGCCTGGAGCCGGCGACCCAGGGGCAGCGCGAAGCCTCCGCCAAGCTGCAGGCCCAGGGCTACAGCACCCGGCTGGAGGGCGACAGCCTGCTGATCAAACAGGAGCGCCAACCATGAATCTACCCCCTTCGATCCAGTCGCTGCAGGCTCGCTGGGCCCAACTGGCGGCCCGGGAAAAAACCCTTCTGGGGCTGGCGGCGGGGCTGGTGCTGACCACCGTGCTGTGGCAACTGAGCCTGGCGCCGGCACTGGCCACGCTGCGCACGGCCGATACCCAGGCACGCCTGCTCGACGCCCAGCTCCAGCAGATGCGGACGATGCAGACGCAGGCCCAGGCCTTGCAGCAGCAGCCCACGCTGGGCTTTGACGAGGCGCTGCGCGCGCTCACCCTGGCGACCCAGCAAACGCTGGGCAGCACCGCCAAACTCAATATGGCCGGCGACCGTGCCAGCATCACCTTGCAAGGGGCGCCCGCCGATGCGCTGGCCCAGTGGCTGGCACAGGCGCGGCTCAATGCGCGAGCGGTGCCCGCCGAAGCCCGGCTGACGCGCGCCGCGCTCCCCGGTGCACCGGGTGGCGTGACCTGGAACGGTGTGCTGGTGATGCAGTTGCCAACGCGCTAAAGCGATGAAACACACGCCCTCAACCCGCAGCGCTGCTGCGCCCCCGCCCGCTGCATCGACCCCTTGGGGCTGGGCCATGGCAGGCGCGCTGACCGGGCTGCTGCTGGCCACCGTGGTGTTTGCGCCAGCGCGCTGGCTGGCCGCTGCGGTGCACCAGGCCAGTGGTCAACAAGTCAGCCTGTTGGCGCCCCGCGGCAGCCTGTGGCAGGGCTCGGCCCAGCTGGTGCTGTCGGGCGGCGCGGGCAGCCGCGACGCGATGGCGCTGCCCGGTCAACTGACCTGGCGCATCTGGCCGGCCTGGAACGGCGCGGTAGCCCATATTTCGGCCGCCTGTTGCACCCCGCAACCCCTGCAGCTCAAAGCCGCGCTGGTCGGCTGGGGCGGCCTGCGGCTGACACTGGCCGACGGCCAGTCGCAGTGGCCGGCCAGCCTGCTGGGCGGGCTGGGCACGCCCTGGAACACGGTGCAGCCGCAAGGCCAGCTGGTCGCCTCGACCCAGGGCTTTCAGGCAGAGTGGACCCAGGGGCGGCTGAACCTGGCGGGACGCGTGCAGCTTGACGCCACACAAATATCCTCGCGCCTGTCCACCTTGCACCCCATGGGCAGTTACCGCCTTACACTGCTGGGGGGCCCCACTACCAGCCTTCAACTCGATACGCTGGAGGGCAGCCTTCAGCTGACGGGCCAGGGCCAGTGGGTGGGGCAGCGGCTGCGCTTTGACGGGGTGGCCAGCGCCGCACCCGAGCGCGTGGAAGCACTCTCGAATCTTCTGAACATCATTGGACGACGCAACGGCGCGCGCGCCATCATCAAAGTGGGCTAACAGTGACATCACGCCGTATCAAACCTCTCCTGTTCAAACGCCGTCCATCCGCTATTTTTTCAATAGCTGCTTGCGCACTACTGGCGGTCACAACAGGCCTTTTTCCCTTGAATATCCAGGCCCAGACCACGACCGAGGCGCCAGCGCCCAAACGCGGCGAGCCGGTCACGCTGAACTTTGTCAACGCCGACATCGAGGCGGTGGCGCGCACCATGGCGGTCATCACCGGCCGCAACGTGGTGGTGGACCCGCGTGTCAAGGGCACGATCACGCTGATCACCGAACGCCCGGTCTCCCCCGCCGTGGCCTACAACCAGTTTCTGGCCACGCTGCGGCTGCAGGGCTTTACCGCTGTCAACGCGGCCGGACTGGACAAGATCGTGCCCGAGGCCGACGCCAAGCTGCAAAGCGGTGCCGTCTCGACCAATGTGCCAGTGAGCGGAGGCCAGATTGCCACCACCATTTTCAAGCTCAACTTTGAGAACGCCAACAACCTGCTGCCCATCCTGCGCCCGCTGATCAGCCCGAACAACACCATCAACGTCAACCCCGGCAACAACACGCTGGTGATCACCGACTACGCCGACAACCTGAACCGCCTGGGTCGCATCATTGCCGCGCTGGACGTGGCCAATGCCACCGATGTAGAGCTGATTCCGTTTCGCCATGTGGCCGTCATCGACGTCGCGCCGCTGATCACCCGCTTGCTTGAAAGCGGCGCAACCGGAGCCCAGCCGACAGCCGAAGCCAGCTACAAGAC
>Ga0123337_10006214_pt1 | contig 11476 bp, 7 predicted proteins | sample frozenSSSSmetaG_FD_89792 | JGI IMG/M metagenome (GOLD analysis project Ga0123337, IMG submission 89792) | Glacier valley bacterial and archeal communities from Borup Fiord, Nunavut, Canada, to study Microbial Dark Matter (Phase II) -... | ecosystem: Environmental > Aquatic > Freshwater > Ice >...
CATTACTAATGAAAATAATCTTAAAATGTAGTTGTAGTACTTATACTTCAAACTAAGAAAATCAGGTAAAAATATTTGTTAATCTAATTTATAAAAACAATAAATACGGGTTTAATATAAGTTAGATTGGCAACATTTGACACAAAAGTACAATAGTGAGATATGAATCAATACTTAAACTTCAAATATTATTTTTAATTTTGAAAAGTTATTCATCATTGATGTCATAAAAGCTCTATTTAAAAGATATTAAAGTGATAATTTGAAAAAATTGAAGTAGCCGAGTATTGATGATTTTGTGAATACTGTTAAACCATGGGCAAAATTTATAGTGATACTTATTCAAAATCATTAAATATTACAGATCACATATCAAGGGTGTTTATGTCTAATAAGTATTCAAATAGACTATTAGTAGTCGTCGTTAATTATAAATCAGCAGATTTAGTCTGCCGCTCTTTAGATAAACTGATTCCTCAGCTGGATAAAGCTGTTGATTGTGTGAGCATTGTCGATAATAATTCACAGGATCATTCGATAGGTGTTTTGTCTCACTATCTCGAAATTAACAAGTTGCAAGATCTAGTTAAGTTAATTACATCAGACAAAAATGGTGGTTTTTCTTATGGTAATAATTTAGCTATCAGAGCCGCATTAGATGGTAAACAAAATATATCACAATATTGTTTATTGTTAAATCCTGACACTTTGCCCTGTGAGCATGCTATTGCTGAATTGCTTAAGTTTATGGATGAGCATCCACAAGCCGGTATTGCTGGTAGTCGATTAGAAGGGGAGGATGGCACGGTTCAATGTTCGTCATTTCGTTTTCAGTCTATATTGAGTGAATTGGATGCTGGGTTGCGATTTGGCCCAATAAGCAAATTGTTATCACGATGGAAAGTGGCAACTGAAATTGAGAATGTAGCCGTTCAAACAGATTGGCTAGCTGGGGCTAGTATGATTATCCGACGTGAAGTTTTTGATGATATTGGCTTAATGGATGAAGATTATTTTCTGTATTTTGAAGAAACTGACTTTTGTTTACAGGCCAAACGTAAGGGCTGGCAATGTTGGTATGTGCCTAGTAGTCGTGTAATTCATTTTGTAGGACAGAGCACCGGTATTGTGAGTGGTAGTCAAACTAAAGCAAGACGTCCACAATATTGGTTTCAGTCAAGACAACGCTTTTTTGTTAAAAATTACGGTGTTTTATATACCATGCTGGCTGACTTGGTATGGGGCACGAGCTTTGCTTTGTGGCGTTTACGACGTTTAATTCAAAACAAGCCAGATACTGATCCAGAAAAAATGCTATATGATTTTTGGCGCAATAGTATCTTTTTTAGCAAAATTGGCAAATAATTCTCTTCTTTACATATGATGAATCAAATTAAAAGTGACTGGATTGCTCATGGTCGTACAATCTACAGAGCAGGTTTTAGAGCGATGTTAGTGTATCGTTTTGGCAATTGGCGGATGACGATTAAATCAAAGCTGGTACGAGCACCTTTTAGCTTAATTTATCGAGTTATGGAAAGACGAGTGCGATTTAAGTATGGCATTGAATTGCCCTATACAGTCAAACTCGGTGAACGGGTTGTTTTCGAACATCAACATGGCATTGTGATTCATGGAAATTGTGTTATTGGTGATGACTGTATTATTCGACAAGGTGTAACTCTCGGCAATCGTTATTTGGATAAGCCTTATGATGCTCCAGTATTGGGTAAAGGGGTAAGTATCGGGGCAGGAGCTAAAGTATTAGGTTCTGTCAATATTGGTGACAATGCGACTATCGGTGCAAATGCTGTGGTACTTCATGATGTTCCAGCAGGTAAAACCGTTGTGGGTATTCCTGCTAAAATTATCTCCTGATTAATTGACTTAAAGGAAGTTAGATTGGCTAAAAATCATGAAGTAGCTGCTGTCGTTATCGGTAGAAATGAAGGAGAGCGTCTTGAACGGTGTTTCTTGTCCTTAAAACAGTCACTCTCATGCGTTATTTATGTCGATTCTGGCTCAAAGGATAATAGCGTTCAATTGGCTAGTTCGCTTGATGTGAACGTGATTAGCTTAGATATGACTATTGCTTTTACTGCTGCTAGAGCACGCAATGAAGGCGCTGCTTTTATTCTGGAGAATTATCCTCAAGTTCAATACATTCAATTTGTCGACGGTGATTGCGAAGTCCAGGTCGATTGGATTGAAACAGCAATCAAGTTTTTAAATGAAAATACTGCCTATGCAGTGGCTTGTGGACGTCGGCGTGAACGTTACCCTGGGCATTCTGTTTATAATCAACTCTGTGATATTGAGTGGAATACGCCGGTTGGTGATGCACTTGCCTGTGGAGGCGATGCTTTATTACGAGCGAACGCATATCAGCAGGTAGCAGGCTATAACGGTTCATTGATAGCAGGTGAAGAACCAGAACTTTGTTTTCGTTTGAGAGAACAAGGCTGGAAAATCAGACGCCTAGATGCTGAAATGACTTTACACGATGCAACGATGACTAGATTTAGTCAATGGTGGAATAGGGCAAAACGAGCTGGTTATGCTTATGCTTCATCTTATAATCTGCATGGCAAATCAACAGAACGTTTTAAATTAAAAGAAGTGATCAGTATTTTAATATGGGCATTAATACTTCCAAGTATAATCTTTTTATTATCGTTATTTTATATCGGCTTTCTAACTGGCCTACTGTTGTATCCATTACAAATAAGTAGATTGGCTATTAAATTTATGAGTTTAGAGAAGGGTTGGAAGGTTGCTATGTTATATGCTGGCTCTATTGTGTTGGCTAAATTCCCACAGCTCTGTGGAATGGTTAAGTTCGTCTTCAATAAATTCAAAGATGTCGAAGGAGAATTGATCGAGTATAAGTAATACAAAGAATGTAGTTGGAGCTGACTTATAAATAAAATTGTCCTGATTGCTGAAGCGTTAACACAATATAATCTCTATTGAATTGATAAACCTAAATGAATGCATGTGATGCAATTACTCTTGTTGTAACCCATCATTAATTTAAAGAGTCTGGTTTAGATGATATTAAAATCATGGGACAGAAAATCACGTTTTATATGAAGTTAAAATACTTGTTTCCATCCGAAAGTGAATCACCGTTTATAAAGCTCAGGCTGTTATTGTAAAACTCGCAATAAATTTTTTTTACTCATATACGATAATGTCAAACGCCATGGTAACAAGCGAGATGTAAGTAATGTCTTGGCTAATAATAGCAATGTCATTCATGGTTTATTAATTAAGTGCATAGCATATAAAGCTAATTAAGGAAAAAAAATGGAATTCCCGATTTCATCAAATCAAGAGAGATACATTTTTTCTGAAAAAGCAACGGATAATTGTTATGCGTTACCCGTAAGTTTCCGAATCAAAGGTTCTCTTGATAAAGACAGACTAAATAGAGCGATATTATTGCTTTTAGAAAAGCATGAAATGCTTCGATGTGACATTAAAAGCAATACACAACTTGGATATTCGAATGTTATTAATTCATATATTGATACAAAACTAGACTGGATTGAACTTAAGACACTAGATGTAGGGAGCATTAGAAAAAAAATTGAAGCATATTTTTTTCAAAAAGGTGGTTACACTTCGTATGAGTTGGTCCGGTTTCAATTAATCGAACTTCCTAAAAATGAGGCAGTATTTACTTTTTCGGCTCATCATACTGTAGCAGATGGTGTATCAATAGGAATTATCATACGTGATTTGTCGTTGTTTTATAGAAACAACACAATACTGGATGACACGAAGTTAAAACAAAGAGAGGATATCAGCTATAAATCATATTGTGATTTACGTAGAGCTGACTATGAGTCGTACTCAAAGCAATCTATGCAATTTTGGAAGGACTATTTAGCAGGTTCTCCTCAAAATACTCGGTTGCTCATGCAGAACAATATTTCTGGCGAAAGCCAATGGAATCATGAAAATACTGAATATGTTATTAACAAAACGCTACACGATGATGTAAAAAAGATTGCAAAATCTATTGATGTATCGACTTTTGCTTTCTATGTTTCATTATTCCATATCGCATTATCACGGATGACAGATACAAAAGAGATAGTTAGTGTCTTTCAAAGTTCAGGTCGTCAGAAATATCAATCATTTAATGACATTATAGGATTATTTTCAAATGCATTGATTTTATATACTGATGTAGATTCAACTATGCCATTTAAAGATTACTGTAAAAATGTAAATGAAAAAATTTCTGCACTTTTAGATAATCAAGATTATCCATACCATTATGTCACTCGTGATACTGGTACTCATCCAAATATTGGATTCAACTGGTATCCGATATATGATTCATTAATTTTGGAAAACTGCTCCACTCAACAAGAAGAGATCGTTTCCTGGCGTTCAGATCTTGATATAAATGTTCATTGTGTTTATCAAGATGGTGATTTGAGGATAAGGACTCATTTTAATTCTGGAGTTTATAAACTCACAACGATTGAGTTACTAATCAAGCATTTTTTAGAATTGCTACACTCTGCTGTTAAAAACAGTGAAGATGTCATTAATCGACTTAATAGTATTAGTGATTCAGAGAAAAACATATTACCAAAAGTTATTCACGCTATTCCTAAGCTATTTCATACTCGGATTGAGGATACTTTTTTATCTATAGAAAAAAACTTTCCTGATAATACTGCCGTAGTTTCCGAACAGGGCATATTTAGTTACGCCCAACTATTAATATTAGCTAAAGAGATGCAGTCTACTATCGAATCAAATTCTAAAGGACTGCCCGTCATAATAGGAATAGTGGCCGGTAGAGAAGCGGGGCTTATAGTGGCAGTCCTTGGTACATTACTAGCAAAGTGTTCTTTCGCTATTCTCGATACAAATTATCCCGAACAACGACTTATCGAATCTATTGATGTTCTTGAACCAGATTTATTAATAGTAATCGGTAATTTTTCAGTACCTACAATGGGTACTCAATTATGGGAAAAAAAATCCTACGTTATCGCTAATAGCTTTGAGATAGATCTATTTGTTAAAGATAAGATTAACGATCATAGTAATTCCGCAATAGCATATTGGTTATTTACATCAGGTACAACAGGAACCCCGAAGTGTATATCTACAGATCATGCACCTCTAATACATTTTCTTGACTGGCAAAGAAAAGAATTTTCAATATCAGAAAATGATAGGTTTTCATTACTTTCTGGTTTGTCACACGATCCTGTATTACGAGATATTTTTGCACCATTGTCTGTTGGCGCATGTCTGTGTATACCATCAGATGATATTGTCTTTAGTGCTGGTGGGCTTAACCGTTGGCTAAGGGAAGAGAAAGTAACAGTTACCCATATAACGCCTCAGATGGGAGCAATTATTTCAGGCATAACAACACCAAATAAAAAAACATATGTTCGACTTTGTTTTACTGGTGGAGATCGACTACGACAAAAAGACATAAAACCACTTCGTTCCGTAATGCCAGAGGCTATGATAATCAATGTTTATGGTACATCAGAAACGCCGCAGGTCATGGGATATTACGTTGTACCCGGTACTTTTGAGCAGACTTTAGCACCTATAGGAAAGGGTATAGATGATGTGAGACTCTTTCTGCAATCGGAAGTAGGAGAAAAAGTAGGCATTGGTGAGTATGGGCAAATAATTGTTTGTACCAAGTTTCTTTCTAATGGATATAAAAATAATCCAAGCAGCAATAAGGATCATTTCTCGTTTGATAGCGATAGTGGGCAAAGTATCTACCTTACAGGTGATTATGGTTTTTATGATGAAGATGGAAATATTGTATTCGTAGGACGAGGCGATGATCAACTAAAAATAAGAGGTTATCGTATTGAACCTGCAGATATTGTTGCTCATGTAGAAAGTATTAATAATGTTGATCGAGCATTAGTTCTCCCTTATGGAGAAAGTGGAGATGGAAGAAAGCTCGTATGTTACGTACAACCGGTCCTAAATAAAAAACTGTCACGAGAAGATATTAATTCATATCTGACTAACACTTTGCCTAGTTATATGATTCCATCGGCATATATTCTACTAGATAAATTTCCACTATACCCTAATGGTAAAATAAACCGTAAAGCCCTTCCAATACCGAGCCGAGATCATATTCCTCAACAATCATCATACGTTGCACCATCAACAAAAAGAGAAAAAGAGCTCGTTGCGATGTGGGAAAAGGTATTAGGAACGTCACCTATTGGGATACATGATAGCTTTTATGATGTAGGTGGAGATTCGCTGGCTGCAATTGGCATGATGATTGAGATGGAGTACTTAGGAATAAGTGATGAGGATTGTCGAACTTTATTTCAAGGCGGAACAATTGCAGACATAGCACAAGAAAAATCTACAGATAATCCAAGAGAGCAGCCTAAAAAAGATCTTCCAATCGAATTTGTTACAAATCTTTTGGTAAATTGTTTGAGAGGGATTTTAGTATTACTTGTTGTTGCTGGGCATTGGATGCCAGGTTTTCTCGAAAGATTGCCAGAAAATTTACAGGTAATTAAACCTTATGTGACGCCGATATTTAATTTGTCTACACCTGGCTTTGCTATCGTGTTCGGTATGGCACTTGGTTATTCGTTATTTAATACGTACAAAAAACAGAAAAAACGATTTTATCATCAGATAAAAATGGGTATGGGTATCTTACTAATAGGACTTATTATCAAAGGTGGTTTAAATTTATTTGTAGTGTATTTGGAAGGAACAGATGTGTTAACCAGTACGTTAATTGCTGGATCTTTTTATAATGTATTGGGCTTTTATTTACTCGCCGTTGCCTCACTGCCTTTATGGTTTCGATTTATTGAATATAAAAATAATATTGTACTGAACGTTGTTACACTTATTACCCTATTTTTATTATTCGATTTCGTTGTTAAGTTGATCTTTTTAAATATGGAACAAGAAGGTATCTTACAACTATTTAGATTATATTTCGTTGCAAAATTCTCTTACTTCAATCTTGCTGCAGGATCACTGATGGGATTTTTGATTGGATACCGAATTAGAAAGTCAATATATGATGAAAATTACAGTTTTAATTTGTATATCGGTATAGTTTTAGTGTTAGTTGGTATATTAAGTGGTATCGGTTTAGGTGAGTTACATCAATTAACGGAACCTAGCGGGAGTATCAACTTATGGAAATGGATACTCTATCTAGGCATTATTAATATCATTATCTTTGTCATCTGGAGTGTTCTAGAAAGATATAATGGACTGGCTGATTCGACTCGTAACGCATTGAATGTGTTGAGTTTGTTTGGTGTTGTCGCATTGCCAATGTTTGTGATTCATGGTGTTATACTGTCTATAAAAGATACTTTCGATGTTTTAGGAATCCCTGATTTAGTTAGTCTTGTGACTGTTTTGACTTTATTTTTTGGTTTGATATTCATTAGTATTAAAAGGCTCTATAGGTTGTACTTTTAAATTCTATCTTTAGCTGGTAATCATTCTATATAATACAATAAGCTAGTTTGAGATTGGGTTTACAGAAATTATTTTTAATTAAAATATATTGGGTTTATAAGTGCAGACTAATTATATCGTTATATCTCCATGTCGTAATGAAGCTGATTTCATTAAAATTACACTGGAGAGTGTAGTTCAACAGTCAGTATTGCCTGCATTGTGGGTAATTGTCGATGATGGCTCGACAGATAAAACGCCTGAAATCTTGCAAGATTATGCAAGTCGTTATCCCTTTATTAAGATCGTTACAAGAGAAAATCGTGGACATCGAAGCGTCGGTCCAGGGGTTATCGAAGCGTTTTATTATGGTTATGATCAAGTTGATGTTAGCGAGTTTGATTTTGTGTGTAAGTTTGATCTCGATTTAGATCTACCCCCTAAATATTTTGAAATATTGATTCAGCGGATGAATGATAATCCACGTATCGGTACCTGTAGCGGTAAGGCCTATTTTAGAGATAAAACATCTGGTGAGTTGATCAGCGAAAAGTGTGGTGATGAAATGTCAGTGGGTATGACAAAATTTTATCGTCGTACTTGCTTTGAAGAAATTGGTGGTTTTGTTCGTCAGGTTATGTGGGATGGTATTGACTGCCATAAATGTCGCCAATTAGGTTGGATTGCGGTGAGTTGGGACGAGCCTGAGCTTAACTTTATCCATTTACGACCTATGGGGTCGAGCCAGCAAGGTATTTTTACTGGTCGTATGCGCCATGGCTTTGGGCAATACTTTATGGGTACCAGTTTACTGTACATGTCGGCTTCATCGATATTTAGAATGTTGCATCCTCCATATATTATCGGCGGATTTGCTATGTTATGGGGCTATGTCAAAAGTATGTTTCAGCGTAAACCTCGCTTTGGTGATGTTGCTTTAGTTAAATTTATACAGTCTTACCAGATGCAATGTTTATTAAAAGGTAAGCGCCAAGCTACCGAAACAATAAATGCTCAACAACTGCAGGTATGGAATGAACGTCAGAGTTAATGTTGAACGTGATTTACATGTGGAAATAGTTAAGTGAAACTTGCTTATTTAGCACCTGAGATTCCTGCCTTATCAGCAACCTTCGTTTATAACGAGATCCTTGCACTTGAAGAGCTTGGCAATGAAATTTTGCCTATCTCAGTACATAAACCGCAAGATGAAGCGACTGACACGAGATTGTTAGCTCTTAAAAACAAAGTTATTCATCTTTATGACACTAAAAAAAATAGTGTGATTAAAAGTCACTTTTATTTCTTGTTAGCTCATCCGGCTCTATACTTTCAGACGCTATGGCTTTTACTTAATGACATGACTCAGTTAGGGTTATTTTCTAGAGGTGCGTCGGGTTTAGGATACCGATTCTTTTTTTCAGCTCAATTAGCGCGCCTATTAATAAATAATAACGTGCAGCATCTCCACGTGCATTTTGCTCATGTGCCTACAGATATTGCCATGTATGCTTCTAAATTGAGCGGTGTTAGTTTCAGTGTAACGGCTCATGCGAATGATATTTTTGAAAGGGGATGGCTATTACCCGAAAAAGTAATGCGGTCACATTTTTTTGCTACGATATCTGATTTTAATAAACGTTACCTAATTAATGACAAAAAAGTTGATGCTAATAAATTGCGTATTATTCGTTGTGGGGTTGATACGCGAGTATTTAATTGTCATCAACGTCCGATTAATTCTTCTCCACTCACCATTGGCGTGATTGGTCGACTCGTTCAGAAGAAAGGAATTGATACTTTAATTGATGCGATGAACGGTCTTTCAACAGCCACGACAGATTTTAAATTAATAATTGCGGGTTCAGGGCCTTTAGAAGCAGCTTTAAAATTTCAAGTCGATCATTATCAGCTAAATTCTAACGTGACTTTTATGGGAGCTTTGGCACACGGTGATGTTGCGGAATTTATTAGTTCATTAGATTTATTTGTATTGCCTTGTAAGAAAGACAAAAATGGTGATATGGATGGAATTCCTGTGGTACTAATGGAAGCGATGATGTCTGGTGTGCCCGTCATTTCAAGTCGACTTTCTGGAATACCAGAATTAATCATTAATGATGTAACGGGTTTGCTGGTGGAACCGGATAATGTTGAGCAACTTGTTCAAGCGATCATCAAACTTACTCAGAATAAGGCAATTCAACAATCCTTAACTAATGAAGCTAAAATAAAGGTTGAGCAAGAGTTTTCTTTATTAGTGAATGCACAACGTCTAAACGTATTATTTCAAACGACAACACGAGTTAATTAATGGCTTTTCCCGTTTTATTTAAACGTCGTAACTGTTACTTGCCTACTTTATGGGGTGCTTTAATCATTATTGTTACGCTGGTTATGTTAGGTGGGTTCGCCGTCAAAAATTTTGCGACTTTTCTTGCACTCAATGTTCCTGTATCTAGTCGTTATTTGGTAGTGGAAGGTTGGGTATCAAAATTGAGTCTTGAACAGGCATTAGTGGAATTTCAGCAGGGAAAATATGAGTTGTTAATAACCAGTGGTGGACCAGATTTGTCAGACTTTGCTTCAGCTTATGCAAGTTACGCTGAAAAGGCGGCTGCAGAACTTATAAAGATGGGCATAGACCCTACCAAAGTCATTATCGCTTCATCGCCCGCTTCAGCTCAGGATAGAAGTTATTTGAGCGCGGTGATGGTTAGAAATAAACTAATGGAACATTTAAAGATTCTGCCAGAGTCTATTAATGTTTATTCTAGTGATGTCCATTCTCGTCGTTCTTATTATCTTTATAAATTAGCTTTCAGAAATACATCTACCAAAATCGGAATAGTCGCGACAGACTCTGATCGATTTAATCTGGCATCTTGGTGGCAAACCAGTGAGGGCGCTAAATCTGTATTGACGGAAATGTTTGGTTGGCTTTGGACGCGGTGTTGCTTTGTGCCTCATGAAGTTGGATCTTACAGTGAAATGTGGGGCCAAAAACATGATTAAGTCATTACAACGAAACTGTTGGTCAATACTGGGCTTACCTTTCGATGTAGTCAATATGCAACAGGCGGTTGATCACGTTATTAATGCAATCGACACACAACAACGCTGTTTTCTTTCAACGCCTAACCTTAACTTTGCCATTGCATGTCAACACGATGCCGATTTTTATCAATCAGTAATAGATAGCGATCTTTCTACTGCTGATGGTATGCCTCTAATCTGGATAGCTAAACTTTTAGGTATTCCAATAACTGAGCGTGTTGCCGGTTCAAGTTTATTTGAGCAACTCTCCTCAACACCACGGACTAACAAGATAAAAGTGTTTTTCTTTGGTGGTGAACAGGGTGTTGCTGAACGCGCTTTAGTGCAACTTAATGCAAATAGTGTCGGTATGGTCGGGTGTGGCTTTTATGATCCTGGTTTTGTTAAAGTTGATGACATGAGTACACCAGATGTTATCGATATGATTAATGCGTCACAGCCTGATTTTTTAGTTGTTGCCTTGGGTGCTAAGAAGGGTCAGGCATGGATTCAAAAAAATTGTCATCAATTAAATGCGCCTGTTATAAGTCACTTAGGCGCAGTTATTAATTTCGTTGCAAGCTCGATTGAACGCGCTCCGATTCTTTGGCAACGATTAGGAATGGAGTGGCTTTGGCGAATTAGACAAGAACCTAACTTATGGCGACGATATTTTTTTGATGGTTTAGCTTTTGTTAAGCTATTATTATTGAACGTTCTTCCTTTAGCTCTTTATGATCAATGGTTAAAAAAAACAGCGGATTATCATTTACCTATAGACTTAACTAGCCATCAAGCAGAGATTAATTTAATAAATTTAGCGGGTAGTATTCATTATGGTAATCTTGAAAAAATAAAATTATTATTTTCAGAAGTTTTAAAGCAGAACAATAATAGAAATGTTGAGTTAAATTGCTGTGATTTAAGCTATATTGATGGTGCATTTATCGCGACATTATTATTATTTCAAAGCTGTTTA
>Ga0123337_10006215_pt1 | contig 11474 bp, 8 predicted proteins | sample frozenSSSSmetaG_FD_89792 | JGI IMG/M metagenome (GOLD analysis project Ga0123337, IMG submission 89792) | Glacier valley bacterial and archeal communities from Borup Fiord, Nunavut, Canada, to study Microbial Dark Matter (Phase II) -... | ecosystem: Environmental > Aquatic > Freshwater > Ice >...
GTCAGGCTCAAAACTCCGGCTTTAGCGGCAGCACTGGGGGCTGTTCCGGGCGCACCTGTCCAGACGTAGGTGGCGATAATATTGACGATTTTACCGCCCCGCCCCTGGGCAATCATCTCTTTAGCAACCGTCTGGGTACAAAACCAGGTGCCGTTCAGCACAATCCCAACCACCGCGTTCCAGGCGTTGACTGATAAATCCTCAGCCTTAGCCACAAAGTTGCCTGCCGCGTTATTTATCAGAATATCAACGCCGCCAAAATGCTCTTTGGTCTGGTTAACCATATTTTGCACCTGGGCCATGTCCCGCACGTCCACCGGGATTGCCAGAGCTTCCCCGCCCTGTGCCTCAATCTCGGCAACGGTTGTTTCCAGATTCTCCAGTTTGCGGCTGGCAACCACCACCTTTGCCCCTAATTTGGAAAAGGTCAGGGCCATAGATTTGCCCATCCCCGTGCCGCCCCCGGTGATAATGGCGACCTGTCCATTTAGTGTTCCCTCTGGCAACATTGCGGTCATATTCTCCTCCTTGAAAATAGTAACGAGTAACGAGTAGTGAGTAACGAGTAAAAAGTTGTCGGTTATCGGTGGTCAGTCGTCGGTTAAAAATCTAAAATCAAGGCCAATTCGTAGGGGCAGGTCCCTGTGCCTGCCCTTTTTTGTTACTCAACCCTCAAAGCTGGGATTGTTTTCATTGATTTTGTCTATTGCTAATCCAACCAGCGATTTAAATACCGTATCCGCTAGAAATGGGTCTGTTGCGGTAATAGAATTATAAATTTCTTCCAAAATTGGCAAGGCACTCTTATCGCCAATTTCACGTAACGCAACGGCGGCTCTGAAACGAACCTCATACTCATCATAAAGTGCAGCAATCAAAGGCTGCACGGCTCGTTTATCCTTGAGTAATGATAGGGCATAAGCAGTGTCTTTTCGCACATGGAAATTTTCATCCTTTAGAGCAATTATGAGAAATTCTACGGCATAGGGGTCGCCTAACTCACCTAGAGCTTGGGCTGCATAGGAGCGAACATAACTATCAGAATCAGTTAAACACTTCACCAGAAATGGTACTGCTTTTTTGTCACCAATTTTTCTCAAAGAGAAAATAGCCCCTCCTCTTACATAATTATGTTTATCCTCCAGCATCGGGAGTATAACCTCAAGCGCGTCTGAACCAAATAAATCAGCTAGAGAACGAGTTGCATCATAACGTACCCAATTTTCAGGGTCTTTCAAGCAATCAACTAAAGGAATAAAAACCTCATTTCCACCGATTTCAGAGATTGAACTTATAGCGGATCTTCTTACCCGGAAATGTTCATTGCTGAGTGCCTTAACAAGACCTGGCAAAGCTGCCTCACCAAAAGTAGCAAGAAGGTTAGCGGCATTTACTCTAACCTTTTCATCTTTATCATCCAACATTCTAATTATTTCAGAGAGTTGGTTGGAGTTACTTTTTTCTTCCATGCTTGCCTCTATCACTGATACAGTCTAATAATTTGATGATAAATTCGGGCTTCAGCTAGTGTATTCCAAACTCAGGTTGAGCGCAAACCAGACTCGCCTTAAATCCTAAAGCCTGATAAAATAAACTTACTGCTATTATTACATCTGAAATTGGTTCCACATGGCTAGTGCGGCGCGGCGGCTGGCCTTATTTGGTTTTCACCCAAATTTTTAAATCCCGCGCAAAACTATCATTAAATACAGGAGCTAAAATAATGAGCGAAATTGCGAAGGTTGGCACACCGCAGTCGCAGCTTGGCGACCACGAGGCGGTAATTGTGAGTGCGGTGCGTACCCCGGTAGGCCGGGCAGTAAAAGGTTCTTTGAAGGATATGCGGGCCGATGATTTGGCGGCAGTGGCGATTAAAGCGGCGATAGAGCGCGTACCGGGTCTGGATTTGAAACAGATTGAGGACGTGATTTTGGGTTGCGCCATGCCCGAAGGTGAGCAGGGTTTGAACGTGGCTCGGAATGCTGCTTTCCTGGCGGGGTTGCCCGCTACTGCCTCTGGGGTGACAGTCAATCGCTTTTGCGCCAGTGGGTTGCAGGCCATTACATTTGCGGCCCAACAGGTGATGTTGGGGATTGGTGATATATATGTGGCGGGTGGGGTGGAGTGTACTAGCCGCGTCCCGATGGGTGGGATGAACCCTAGCCTCAACCGCAAACTGGTCGGTGGCAAGTTCGGATTACCGGAAGTTTATATTCCGATGGGCCTGACCGCCGAGAATGTGGCGAAACGCTTTAATGTTTCCCGTGAGACTCAGGACGAATTTGCTCTTGCCAGTCAGATGAAGGCCGTTCGCGCCCAAAAAGAGGGTTATTTTGACGAGGAAATTATCCCGGTAACTCTGCCGGATGGCTCGGTGGTCACTAAAGACGATGGGCCCCGCGCCGATACCACTATGGATAAACTGGCAGCTCTTAAACCAGTTTTTGTGGAAGGTGGCAGTGTTACCGCCGGGAATAGCAGTCCCCTTAACGATGGGGCGGCAGCTACGGTGATTATGAGCCTGGGTAAAGCCCGCGAATTGGGACTAAAACCGTTGGCGCGTATCGTTAGTTTTGCGGTGGCAGGGGTCGCGCCGGAAGTTATGGGAATTGGCCCAGTTCCAGCAGTGGGCAAGTTGCTCTCACGGTTGGGTCTCAAAATCGAGGATATTGATATTGTGGAGTTGAACGAAGCCTTTGCCAGTCAGGCTTATGAGGTTTGTCGCCAGCTTGGGATTGATATGGACAAGCAGCTTAATCCCAAAGGCGGGGCAATTGCGATTGGGCATCCCCTCGGCTGTAGCGGGGCCCGGATTATGGCAACCCTGATGGCTGATTTGCGCCAATTCGATAAGCATATTGGTATTGAGACGATGTGTGTCGGCGGTGGGCAGGGTTATGCGGCGTTGGTGGAGAGGTTATAAGCATGCTTGAGATAAAAAAAGTTGCAGTGTTGGGCGCGGGCATAATGGGCAGTGGGATTGCCGCCCACCTTGCCAATGCCGGAATACCCTCATATCTGTTGGACATTGTGCCAAACAAGCTAACGGCGGAAGAAGAAAAGCGTGGCTTGACCCTGCAAGATAAAAAAGTGCGAAATCGGTTGGCGGAAAGCGGGCTACAGAACGCCCTTAAATCCAGTCCGGCATCGTTTTATACGCCCAAAGGAGCCGAGCTTATCACTATCGGTAACTTTGAGGACGATTGGGATAAGCTGGCGGAGTGCGACTGGATTATTGAGGTGGTGGTGGAGCGGTTGGACATCAAGCGACAGGTGTTCAAGCGGGTGGCGGAAATTGCCCGCCCTGACGCGCTAATCAGCTCTAACACTAGCGGTATTTCGATAGCGGCGATGGCGGAAGGCTTGCCCGAAAGTTTCCAGAAACGCTTTTTAGTAACCCATTTCTTTAACCCGCCCCGCTATATGAAGCTGCTGGAACTGGTTCTGCACCCCAATACTGACCCGGCGGTGATGGAATTTATGCAGCAATTTGGTGAGGATGTGTTGGGCAAAGGGGTGATTATCGCCAAAGATACCCCGAACTTTGTGGCAAATCGAATTGGCATCTATGGGATGGGTTCGACCCTGAAATGGATGGCGGAATACGGCTTGCGGGTAGAAGAAGTGGATGCGGTACTTGGTCCGGCTAGTGGTCGGCCTAAAAGCGCGGCCTTCCGCACCAGCGATATTGTGGGATTGGATACCAGCTTGCATGTGGCTCGTAACGTTTACGAAAACGCCCCTACCGACCCGGAGCGAGAGAGTTTTAACATCACGGGCTGGGTGGCGCAAATGGCTCAAAAAGGCTGGCTGGGCGATAAAACCGGGCAGGGGTTTTACAAAAAGACCAAAGATGAAAAGGGTAAAACCGTAATTCTGTCACTGAGTCCAGAAACGATGGAATACGAGCCTCAACTTGAGAAACCCCTGGCTGATACCAAGCTAGAGGAAGCCGCCCGTCGTAGCGACCCCCGCAAGCGACTGGCAACCCTGGCCTATCTGGATGACCGAGCGGGCAAATTTGCCTGGGGAGTAATGGCGGATGGGTTATTATACACTGCCAAAATTATCAACGAAATTGCCAACGATATTGTAACGATTGACCAGGCGGTGAAGTGGGGCTTCAACTGGGATTTAGGTCTGTTCGAGGGCTGGGACGCGATAGGGGTAGCTAAAAGTGTTCAGAGGATGCAAGCCGAGGGGCGTGAAATTCCTGAATGGATTACCACTTTTCTCAGTCAGGGTCAGGGTACTTTCTATATCGAGCAGGATGGTCGCCGCTACTTCTGGGATTTTGTTACCGCTACTTACAAACCCTTCCTGGAACGCACCGACCTAATCAGCCTTGCCCGTTTAAAAAAAGATAAGGCTAATATCATTCTCAGCAACGACAGTGCCAGCCTGATAGATATTGGCGACGGGGTGGCTTGCCTGGAATTCCACACCAAGCTCAACACGATTGACCCTACTTTGGTCGAGCTTGGGTTGCAAGCCCTACAGGAGGTTAACACTAACCCCAGGTGGCAAGGGTTGGTTATCAGCAACGAGGCTGACGATTTCTGTGCAGGGGCTAATTTGTTCCTGGCAGTTATGGCGGCTAATAACGGTCAGTTCGATGAAATCGAAAAGGGAGTTAAGGGCTTCCAGGATTTTTGTATGGCTATCAAATACTCAATTAAACCAGTGGTAGTCGCGCCTTTTGGACGAGTGCTGGGTGGCGGGGCTGAGATTATGCTGGCAGGGGCGCGGGTGCGAGCCTATGCCGAGACTTATATCGGGCTGGTGGAGGTCGGGGTCGGGATAATTCCGGGCGGCGGCGGCAACAAAGAGCTGCTGTTGCGGAATATCGAGAAGATGCGCGGGATGGCAGGGCCGTTTCCGCCTGTCCAGAAAACCTTCGAGACCATTAGTTTCGCCAAAATCAGCAGCAGTGCCGAGGAAGGTCGTAGTATGGGCTTTCTCCGCAAGGCCGATAAGCTAACCCTGAATCGGGAGCGGCTTATCACCGATGCTAAGGCTGACTTGCTGGAACTGGCGAACGGCTACAAGCCACCTCAACCCGCTACCTACAAGCTACCGGGTGAAGGGGGCTATCTAGCGGCTGAGCAGCAAATCGAGGGTATGGAGATGACCCGTACCATTAGTAACCATGATGGGGCTATCGCCCGCAAGCTAATTTACGTTTTGACAGGTGGCGAGCAAGCCAGCCCGGTCAACGAGGTTTCGGAACAACATCTGCTTGACCTGGAGCGGGCGGCCTTCGTGGAGCTTACCAAAATGCCCAAAACTATGGAGCGCATGCAATATATTCTGATGAACGGGAAGCCATTACGCAATTAGCTTTTACAGGGAATATGCTACCTGGAAAGTTTCTCCCAGGTAGCATATTTTAGAATATTGGTTGTCCACTATCATTCAAAGCCTCACCCTAAGATTTGCTCTCTCCCAACTCGGATACCCGCGTTGGGGTAGGCGGTAATGGAGTAAAAGTCGGCGTTGGAGCGGGAATTGGAGTAGCAGCACGGTCAGGAGTCGGGGCTGGGTTAGCCGGAATAGCCCCGCTGATGCTGGATTGAAGATAGGCGTAATAGATGCTGGTATTATTGTAACTACCGTTTAGGGCTGAGAAAAAAAGAAATTCAATAGTATCGGGGCGATTGTTACCGACCACTGACCATTTGACCGAAGGGCTGGCATCGAAATTACCGCCACTAGGGGGGGTAGCAAAAACAATTGGGTTACTCCAAGTGCCGTCGCTGTTTTTCTTAATCAGGCATATATCCTGTGGCGAGAGACAACTAAGGTTTAGCGAATAACCATGCCCGACTATATATAACTCGCCCCGACTGTTAAGGGCTAAGGCTGGGTCATGGGTATAACTGGGCAGGGCGATATCATTCCAACCCGCCCCGCTTTTAGTGGCATAATGAATCCGTCCATAATTGTTGGTTTGGTCAAAATCCTGAATATAGGCCAGGTGTTTGGTTCCGGCAGGGTCAATCAGAATAGATGGCCCCTGGTCAATATTGATACCAAAATTGCTGCTAGTCCGGACTGGGGCAGTGCTAACGGTTTCAATCGCGCCCCAACCTCCGCCGGAAGGCCGGGTGCGGGCCAAAATTTTGGCGGGATTGGTGGCTTGCGAAACCCAGGCCACCGTTACCGAGTTATCCAGTGGCGAAATTACCAGGGAGGGGTGATTAGAAGGACCACTGGCATCCAGCACGGTTGGGCCAGAAACGAGGACAGCCGCCCCATTAGTGGCGTTGATGCTATAGGCCCGGTAGGTTATTCGATTGCCGCCTGACCAGTAGGCGATATGCAGGATGTTAGCAGTATCGAACATCGCCGAAACCCCACTGCTGCCAATGTAATCGCTACTGACGGTGGTATTGCCACTGGAAATCAGGAAAGCGGGCTGGAAACTATTAGAGGTTATATTAAAAACATAATCCTTGAGGTTTCCAGCGTTGGTATTGACTAAAACATGCACCAGATTGTTGCCATCATAAACTGGGTTAACTGATAGGGATATTTCGTTGTCCGTTAACTGGGCAGTGCCGTTAAAGGCGGCGGTGGAGCTAGGAACACCTGTGGCAGTTGTCCAATAGGCTTTGATAACCCCGCTATATTGTGCCTGGGCTGCAAAAATATAAACTCGGTCGTCACGAGTGCGGATAACCTGATGCGGCACTACATCGGTGAAGCCCGCCCCCACCGCAAAATAACCGCTAGTGCCTGAAGGTGGTGGCGTAGCAGTAGGGGCAGGTGTGTTAGTAGGCAGTATAGAGGTAGGCGTGGGTGGTATCGGAGTATTAGTCGGAGGTACAGGCGTATTCGTAGGTGGCACGGGAGTATTGGTCGCCGGAATTGGGGTAGTAGTCGTCGCGGTTGAGGCGGGGGTATTGGTCGGCGGGACAGGGGTATTAGTCGCCGTAGCTGGCACAGGAGTATTGGTAACGGTGGTAGCAGTACTGCTGGTATAACCAATGGTCAGTTTGGTAGCTGTTGTAGCTCCACCCTCAAAACTTTTCACAAATTCCCGAGCGAAATTCCCGCCAGTGCCTTTCATAATAATTGAAAGGCTGTTGCCTGATTGCCAATCGTTGCGATTTACAATTTCCTGGATAATCGGGCTAATGTCGTTTAAATTGTAGGAGGTGTTAGCTGTCCACTGCACATTGGACTGGTGAGAAACCCTGGCAGTGGATAAAAGTCGGGCAGATGGCCGCGCCGCGCTGGAAAAGGTTGGGCTGTTCCCCGCCGCGTCCCCAGCGATGTCAAAACTTAATGACAGCCATTGGGTATTGGCGGAAGTAAAGGATAATAAAGCTGAGTTTACGGTGGCACCCTTTGGAATAGTCAGATTAGTAAAGTGTAACCCGGTGTAACTTGCCCCCGACCCGTTGCCAATCCACACGGTACTGCTATTATCAGTATAGGTTGTACCTTCTTCATTAACATCATCACTGCCAACCTTAACTTGAGCAGTGATTGTATTTGTGGGAAGTATAACCGAATTGTCTACCTTAAAGGCCACGACTACTGAGTTCCAACCTACCGATTTTCCCCAAGTAAGCGAAGAATTGTAAGCCCCGACTGCCCGAACAAATTTATCATTAGTCACAAGGTGGGGGGTATTGCCAGAAGGGGCATTGGCCCGAAGCGTGAAATCGCTGGGGACAGTGGCGGTTGTGCCAGCTTGGTCTTTGTTAAGATGCGCCCCAAAAACAAGTTCGTTTGATTGGGCGGTGGTGGCAGTATTACCAGAGGCGGCGGCTGTACCAGTCCCGGTAGCGTTTTTACTAACATCCAGTACCCCGCTAATTGCCATACCCGCATATTCATGTACCCCTACGCTCAGGGCTGAGGTCGAATTTTTGGGAGTAACAGTTACACTAAAACTGCTACCGCCGACCACATTTTGGGCGTACCAAATACCCAGATAGTAATTGCCAGAGACGGTGGCAGGGTTGGAAGCGGCCTTTTGATAGCTATTTCCCTTAGAGTCAGTCACAGAGGCAATATCGGCTGTTCCAGTGGAATAGACCGAAACCGCAACTATGATTAAATTGCCATTTGTTACAGGTTGGGAGAAAGATACGGATTGGTTGGGGGTGAACTTGGTTGAACCTGCCAGGTTACTTTGTTTAAAAGTACCACTAGCAGTGTTCCCATCTATGCCGGAAATAAGGAAGATAACTACCGCAACCGAAAGAGATATTAACAAGATTGCTAACGAGACCCGCAGCTTGGAATTTCTCGACCAATTGGTCGGGAAATGGGCCTGACTATTTAATTTTCCCATATTTACTACCTTGTCCAGAACTTGATTGCTTTAATAACAATATTAGGTCGGCTGGTTTGAGACTGTGATATATCATAAGTCTGGGCGCGGAAACCCCTAAACGCTTTCATTAACTTAATTAAGACTTTCACTTGAGCCAATTACCAAACTCATTTAGTAACTGCATAACTTGGTAACTGAGTTCCATAGCGAAAGACATATTAATAATCAACCTAAAGGATGTTTATAGAATAATATTAGGGCTAATAGAATAAGTTGTCAACATTTGTAACATTACAATTTACCCATAATGGCAGTATGGTCTTGTGCCTAATTACCCAAAATTGGCGCAAATCGGGATATTGGTTTTGGTGGCGAGGACCGGCCAAACCGAACTCAGGGCTGAAATAGTTGACCAAAAGCCAGGTGAACCCCAGTGTAAATGGGAAGCACGAAGCAGAATGGTCGGGGAAATAGTAAATTTCATCAACAAAGGTTTTGAGGCTAATGGCTATGGCTGAATAAACCTCCAAACTCAAGGTATTTGTAGACTAAACTCGTTTTGCCAGTTACAATCTGCCTTTGTAAAATTTTTAAGTAAATGCTTGGATAGTTAAACGATCTTCTTAAAGTTTCTCAACTTGCCTTTCGACTTAATTTTGAACGCACTAGGTGCATTTCTTCTTTGTATTTTTCAAAATCTGTTTTTAAGCTGACGTAAGGTTCTACCTTTTCCCCGGCAAGGGCCATTCATTTGTCAAAAAGCTCCTGAGTTACGCCAACGTATCGCGGTAGCACGGGCTTTGCTGAAGGATGCCCCAGCCATTTTTGCCAGAGTTGCGCCAGCCAGTATATAGAGTTTGCTCATCTTGGGGGAGTTCCTGCACAATTTGGCCTTAAAAGCCGGCGAGTATTTCTTTCTCGGTCTAGTCATAGTTTTTAGTATACACCTTGATTTATCCTCGCTGATTGTCCGATTTTGCTACGCCATTATAGCCTCTTTCTTTCGACACATTTTCCCCGGACTTTAGATATAATAAAACGAGTTCAACCTTTCGTCTACTAATCTTCTTTTTACCGATAACCTTTAACCAAAAGGAAAAGAAAAATGGCTGAAGAAAAAGCAAATAAACCCACTCCCCGTCAAGGTCGCCCCCACATATCGGCGGATTACGGGATTGATCCTGCCAACGAAGTGGCAATGTTACCCTGGAGTTGGCTGTCCGAACAGATGGAGAAGTCACGTAGTTATTGGGTTAGCACTACCCGCCCCGATGGTAAACCGCATGCTATGCCAGTCTGGGGAGTCTGGATTGAAGACGAGTTTTATTTCAGCACAGGCCGCAATTCCCGCAAAGGGCGTAACCTTGCCGCTAATCCCGAAATCGCTATTCATCTGGAAAGTGGCGATGAGGTGGTGATTTTCGAGGGCACAGTGGAGGAATTTACCAACCCCGACTTTTTCGCCCATTTCGCTGAGGTCTATAATACAAAATACAGTTTCAAACCCGAACAAGCTCCCGGCAATGTTTATTACAAATTAATACCGCGAGTGGCCTTTTGCTGGCTGGAAAGCGATTTTGTGAATAGTGCCACGCGCTGGAGCTTTTAATTAAAAACGAAGTGTAGCCCGACATAAACCACATACGAGGCCAGCAGAAATAGGCCCGCACCTCGGCCTACTTTGCCCCGCCACAGAAAGATCGCCGCAATAAAAGTCACTATTACCAAAAAGGGAAAATCCAGCCGAATAACCTGGGGGTCAATTTTAACGGGGGCGACCAGGGCAATAATACCATTGTTGAAAATGAGGAAATAGAGCAACGTACCGATTAAGTTGCCGGCACTAATATCGTGGCGGCCAGACTTGCTGGGGACTGCTTGCCGGATAATTTCCTCAAGCTCAATCGCGGCGGGTGTGATGATCATCCCCATAATTCCCGCCGGAATTCCAAAACCCGAAATAATATTTTCTGCCCCCTGTGTCACCAACTCACCACCTAGCACAATCAGGGCAATCCCGCCTATTGTCAGGAAAATAGCTTTTGCTAACGAACTTTTTTCTGTCGCCCCTTCCTCAACCTCTTTACTCAGCAGAAAGGTGTGACCGCGTGAGGCAATTATCAGATAAACTATCGCCCCGACAAAAACCAGTAGCAAAACTACTCCCACCCAGCGCGGCGTGACTGGTTCTATTAAAGCCAGCCCCGAAATTACTGGCGAAAGAGCAAATAAAATTATAAAACCTTTGGGAAGATTGACTTCGAGTGGGAACAATAACGCTCCCAAACCCAATGCCACACATACCAGGAAAATTGCCCCGCCGTAAATTGTACCCAGAGCCAATTGAGATGAGCCGTTTAGTGAGGCGGTAATACCCACCGCAATATTTTCAGCCTCGAAACCCGATAGCACCACCCCTGCTACAAAAGCCGAAACCTTTAAGGCGGTTGATAATCCTACCAGACCTTTTATCAGTTCTTCAGTAGCCCAAATAGTTAGACCTGCACCGACAAGAAACATTAATAAAGCTAAAATTGGGGGCATATTTTCCTTTAATTAAGCAGAGCTTTAACCGTGAGTTTGAAATTGGGTAAAAGCTCCTCGTCTTCCAACTCCCCATTGGTATTAACAAATTTGGTGTCAGGGTCGTTGGCGCGGTAGACCAGCACATACTTTTCCAGCATATTAATTGACCAGACCAGGCGCACTTTGGCCTTGCGGTAAGACTCAAGTTTGTTGTGAATGCGTTCGAGCGTGTCGCTGGGCGAATTAACCTCAACAATCAAATCAGGCGCAACCGGGATTGGGCCACTAAAAGAGGTGGGCAACCTCCCATTCAAGACAAAACAGACATCCAGCACAACATAATCCGAACCTTCGACTCGTCCCAGAGTACATGATGCCCCCGCAAAGGTCTCGCCCAGCTTTTTTGCACCTGCGCCAACCCCAACGTAGCTTTGCAGATAAAATCAAGTCTTGATACTATTTTGCCATGTTCGGCACTCACGCCAGATTTGGGCCTTGCCATAATTATCCCGCCTATTAATTCGTATTCGTTATCATCATCTTCGGGGAATTCCAAATCCAAAAATTCGGGTACAGTATAGGTTTTCTCGGTAATTTCGATGGTCATAGCTTTATACCTTCTTGCTCCTTTATTCTTACTTCTTTATTCTTGCTCCTA
>Ga0123337_10006216_pt1 | contig 11474 bp, 8 predicted proteins | sample frozenSSSSmetaG_FD_89792 | JGI IMG/M metagenome (GOLD analysis project Ga0123337, IMG submission 89792) | Glacier valley bacterial and archeal communities from Borup Fiord, Nunavut, Canada, to study Microbial Dark Matter (Phase II) -... | ecosystem: Environmental > Aquatic > Freshwater > Ice >...
CCATGATGCCGCGCCCTTCCAACGAATACCTCTTCGCCGAACTTGAAGTTTTCCTCGCCCGCGCCGACACCTGCCGGAATTCGTTCAGCATGATGGTTCATTTTGCGATCCGCCTCGCCGGCGTAGCCGATGCCCGCCGGGTGCTGGCCATCGTGAAACGATCGCCCGAGGCCTCCCTTTTCACCCCGCTTATCACCGGGCTCCGTCTCCATCTCGGCGAAATCAGCGCCGCCACCGGCGAATCCGCTCCCTTGGCCCAACAGATTGCCGAAAGAATCGCCGAAGCCGCCTCGATGAGCGCTCCGCGTCAGGCCGTGGCGTAAAGCCTTCCACCTATCTCAGGCAGGTTCTAAAAAGGCAGGGACGGACCGCTGGGCCGTCCGCTCCCACGTTGAACAACCAATCGTGCCACCAGAGTTGCTCTGGCTTTAAGCAGAGAACGCATTTTCAATGAGCGTGAAGCCCTGTGGCTTCGCCTCTCCATGCCCAGCCCCTCTCCCCGCAGTCCCTGGACTGCTTTTCTCGAATCGTTGCGGCGCCTGCGCGGCAAGCTGACCGCCAGGCTCCTCTTCAACGAACGCCTCAATTCCTGGGTCTACCCCGCCCCCGAGCCCGCCGCCGAGCAGACGAAGGACGAGCGCTACCGCGATTTCAACCGCAGCTATTTCGCCCAGTTTTACGAGCAGGAGAAGATGCTCGCCGACAAGCCGCGCATGGATTTTTACCACGCCGCCATCGGCCGCCACATCAAGCCCGGCGACCGCGTGATCGATCTCGGCACCGGCACCGGCATCCTCGCCGCCTTCGCCTCGCGCCGGGGCGCCGCCAAAGTCTACGCCATCGACCACTCCGTCATCCTCGAACACGCCAAGACCCTCGCCGCGCACAACCGCATCGAAAACGTCGAGTTCGTCAGCACCCACAGCAAGGACCTCAAGCTCGACGCCCCCGTGGACGTCATCCTCCACGAGCAGATGGGCGACTACCTCTTCGACGAGGACATGGTGGTCAACATCACCGACCTCCGCGAACGCCTGCTCAAGCCCGGCGGCCTCATCCTACCCGCCCGCTTCGAGCTGTTTTGCGAACCTGCCAAAATCCGCGACACGCGCTTCGTTCCCCACATCTGGGACATGAACGTCCACGGCATCGACTACTCGTGCATGGACCGCGAACGCCCGCAGGACCCGCACTACTACCACATCCCCGCCGCCGACCTCGGCTACGTGGACTACCTGTTGTCCGCGCCGTCCCCCGTCCTGACCATCGACCTGCAAACCCTGCGCGCCGACGACCTCCCCAAAGAGCTGCACTTCACGCGCACAATCACGCGCAGCGGCCGCTTCGACGGCTACGTTGTGTATTTCCGCGCGATGGTGGACGACGATCTCACGCTCAACTCCAGCCCGCTCGATCCCGGCCGCGCGACCAACTGGGGCTACCGCATCCTCCGCACCGACCGCGATTTCCTCACCGAAGGCGACGTCATCGACATCACCCTCACCATCGGCAACTGGCCCGAGGTGACCTCGTGGCGTTGGAAGCACGTGAAATCGCCCTGCCCCGTTTCCGCATGACGATCACCTCCACCCTGCCGCCCGCCTGGGCTGGACTTTTTGAACACGGCTACACCCGCGAACAATTCGCCGCTCTCGCCGCCGCCGTAGACGCGGCCTACGCAGCCGGCGAAGTTTTCCCGGCACGCGAAAATCTCTTTCGAGCCCTCGCGCTCGTCCGCCCCTCCGACGTGAAGGTCGTCATCCTCGGCCAGGATCCCTACCCCACGCCCGGCAACGCCCACGGCCTGTCCTTCTCCGTACCGCCCGCCGTCCGCACACCCGCCTCCCTCAAGAACATCTACCTGTCACTCGCCCGCAGTTTTCCCGATTGGCGCACGCCCGCATCCGGCCATCTCGAACCTTGGACGCACCAAGGCGTGCTGTTGCTCAACACCATCCTCACCGTGCGTTCCGGCGAACCCATGAGCCACGCCAAGCTCGGCTGGCAGGCGTTTACCCAGGCCGCGCTTCGCCTCGTGCAAGCCGAGTCGCCCTTCGTCGTTTTCATGCTTTGGGGCGGCAAGGCCGTCGCCTCCGCAGAGCCGCACATCAACACAAACCATCACGCGATTCTGCGTGATCAACACCCCTCTCCACTCGCGCAAAACCGTCTCCCGACCGAACAAAAATTCGCTGCCAACAACCACTTCGCCGAGGCCAACCGCCTGCTTATCGAGCATGGCCGCCAGCCCGTTGACTGGCGGCTTTGAGGCCCGGTGAGATGTCGTATATGGCTCAGTCCTGCGGCTTGCGGAATTCCTTGTGGTCGGCGCGCTCCAAGTTGCCGAGATCCGTCAACAGCTTCGTGGCACCGGCGTTGTCGCCCGCCTTGAACGCAGCCTCGAGCTTCGCGAGGGCGGCGCTGAAATCCTTCATCTTCGCCACATAGCTGGCCGTGAATGCCGCGCGGTCTTTTTCCGGCAGGTCGGCGGCCTTCTCAGGAATCAGCGCCACCGAGGCGGTCGCGGCTTTTTCCATCTGCGCGACCAACGTGAGTGAAGAGGCGTTCTGAGAGGCGTCGGCCACTTGTTTTTTCAGCTGCTTGAACGCCTTGTTCATCGTTTTCATTTCCTTTTCCAGTGGGGTGCCGCCGCCTTCGGCGCGGACCAGCGGACAGGTAATGACGGTGAGAAGCAGAGCGGTGAGGAATAGACGGAGTTTCATGGGGTGGGTTGGAAAAAGGTGGTTAACCAGTGACGTCTCCAAACTGCCCAAGTTACGCCGCGCCTGACAAACCGTTTCCAACGCAACTTTCATCTTTCATGCGCGTCTAGGGTTGAACTTCTAGGGGTTGAACTTCCTGCGCACCACCCGCACGCTTCTCATCCGCCCCGCCACCCACATGAAAGGCAAGACCGAGATCATCATCCTGTTCCTCATCGGGCTCGCCCTCATGCTGTTGCTCGCGTGGCTTCACCTCCACCCGTCCGACACGCCGCCGCAGAACTCCACGCCGGCCTCTTCGCCCGTCTCCGAACCGGCCGCCACCACGGCCGATGACCAGCAGTCCGGCCCCGCGATCACGCCCGACGCCACCGCCGCCGTGCTAGCCGCCAAGATGAACCGGCGCTTCACCCGCCCCGACGCCCGCGCCCACGAAGCCGTGCTGATTTTCAAAAACGACGATGGCTACCGCCGCTTCCTCGCCCGCGCCGCCCAGACCGGCGTCGAGGTGCTCGGACAGATCGACGCACTCTCCATCGCCCGCGTTCACGTGCGCGCCTACGACACGCTGGCCGCCGAACTCCTCGCCCACGCCGCCGACTACGGCGGGGTCGCCGCCAACACCCTCGTGCAAGCTCCACCCGTCCCCGAGGACCGCTCGACCCATCCGCAGATTCCCGTGCGTGACACACTCCTCGCAACCCTCGGCATCACCACCGACAACTCCACTTGGGGCCGCGGCGTAACCATCGCCGTGCTCGACAGCGGTGCGTTGCCCGACGTGACCCTCGGCGGCGGACGCCTCAAGTATCTCGACATCGGCCTCGGCTACACTGGCCCCGTGGACGAAAGCCTCCACGGCACCGCCGTCGCCGCCCTCGCCTCCGGATCATCGCCCGACGCCCGCGGCGTCGCCCCCGCCGCCGGCATCCTCAGCATCCGCGTGACCGATACCGACGGAAAAAGCGACGCGTTCACCGTCACCCAAGCCATCGTCGCCGCCGTCGATGCCGCCGCGCAGATCATCAACATCAGCATGGGCGGCTACTCGACCTCCGAAGCGTTCGACCGCGCCGTCGCCTACGCCGACTCCCACGGAGCCGTCATCGTGGCCGCCGCCGGCAACGACCAAGCCTCCCGCCTCGCGTGGCCAGCCGCCGATCCCCGCGTGATCTCCGTCGGCGCAGTCGATGCGACCGGCGAACAAGTGAGCTTCTCCAACTCTGGCCCGCAGCTCCACCTCACCGCCCCCGGCTACGGTATAGATACCGCCGGCGTGAACGGCGAACGCATCCTCTTCAGCGGCACCTCGGCCAGCGCACCCGTCGTCGCCGGGGCCATCGCCGCCGTGATGTCGGAAAGCACGGGCCTCACCGCCGCGCAAGCCGTGCAAGTCCTGCAAACCCACGCCGACGACAGCGGCCCCGCCGGCGTCGATCCCGACTACGGCCACGGCGTCGTTGACCTCGGCTGGGCGATGACCCGCAACGACCCGACGCGCGCCGACATCGCCATCTCCAGCAATTCTTACGATGCCGAAAGCTCCACGGTCTCCGTCGTCATTCAAAATCGCAGCTCCACGACAACCGCCACCATGACCCTCACCGCCGACATCGCTGGAACCGTCCGCAACTACGCGGTCCCCCCGCTCGCACCCGGCGCCGTCACGTCGGTCAACCTCCCCGTCGATCCTGCACAGCTCGCCCGTGAAGGTCGCCTCGTGTTACGCACCGATCTCGTGTTACCGCCCGGCTTCACCGATCAGATCCCCGCCAACAACCACCGCGCCAGCGTGCTCACTGCACCGGCCCACTGAACCGGCCACGCATGGTATCGACACCGCAGCGGCGGTCTCTTTAGCGTCTCCCTCCTTTCATCCATGAATTTTTTCCGGTTACTCTTCGCGCCTGCCGCTCTCTTCGCCGCCTCGGTCGCGTCCGTCCAGCCTCTCCGCGCCGACGCCCCGGCGAAGCCACTGGAGGTCACCCTCGTCGCCACCATCCAATACGCCACGCACGACTTCTACACCCACACGCCCGACCACGCCGGTCCGGATTTCCAGGGCGTCACACGTATTTTCCCGGGGCAGAGCGTGGAACTCGTCGTGCTGGCAAAAAACTACACGGTCAACGCCGCCGGGCGCGCCGCCCTCCTCTACGATCTCGACATCACCTACCCGGGCGGACGCACCCAATCGGCCGGCAAGGATCTCAAGCTCAGCGTCGGCCCCGCGCCCGACGCCAGCCTCCTCGCCTACGCCAGCCAGACCGCGACCTACAGCACCGACCCCGGCGATCCGCTGGGCAACTACACCTTCACCGCGACCGTCCACGACCGCGCGGCGGGAAAGACTGTCCTCCGCAAAGCCGTGACCGTGCAGGTCGTGCCCTACGTCGAGCCAACCCTGCCCCCCGGCTTTAATCCCGGAGACTGGATGACCTCCTATTATCTCGATCCGTCACCCGCCCTCGCCCTGCCCGTCCTCTTCAAGATCGCCACGCTTCTCCCCAAGAACAACACCGACGCCTGGCCCCCCGTCCTCGGATTCTACGAGGAAGTCTTGAAGGCCAACCCCTGGCTCGCCCCGGTGTTTCTGCAGCGGCTCAAAAACGCCAACGAGGCCGACAGCACCCTGCTCCTGTTCGTTCTCGGCTACGCGTGGCGGCACGACCCGAGCTTCGCCGACCTGAGCAAGGGTCCGTGGCCCGACGCCGACACCGGCGAGCTTAACGACCCCATGCAGATCGACCTGCTCTGGGGACGGTTTTTCGCGACGGGCGCGTTTGCCCCTCTCGATCGCATCACCTCCGCGCTGCACATGCACCGTTACCTCGGAGCGCTGGATAAACTAAAAGCATCCACGCCGACCGCGAAGACGCCCACGCCCGAGGTGATGAAGGAACTCGTCCTCAAGTCCGCCCAGTGGTCGCTCGGTCGCAACGCCCGCGTGCAGCCCCTCGTTCGCCGCTACTGCGAGTGGATCCTCGCGCAAAAAAATCCCGACCTCACCTTCAACGACCTCCTCGCCGCGATCCTCCCCGGCTCCGCAGCCGCACCGGCCCCCGCCGCACCCTCACTCTCCGAAAAACCGCTGGTCTCCTTTCCCCTCCGCGCCTCGCCGTAAATCCCGGTTCCCTGAGGTTGATTTCCAAGCCCCCTTAAAGGAAATCAGCCTCTTGCCTGAATATCTCCGGATCAATCGGCGCGCGCACCGACTGCCTCGCCCCCAGCAAAAGGTAAATCACCGCCATCAGGGTGTTCGCTCCGGCCTGCTCGGTATAGTGTTCCTCGAAACACCTCCGGGCGCTCGCACCGTAGACCGCGCGGTCCGCATGCGACTCCCGGAACCAGCCGTTGAAAAGAGCCTCGTAGCCGGCCGTCGTGTCATCCTCCGCCAGTCCCGCCGAATGACTAACAACCTCCCTCCACAGGTTCAGTCCCTTCGCGATCAACACCGGGTTTCCGGCGGCAAACGCCTCTGCCACCGCCTGCCCGGAGTTCTCCGCACGTGCAGGCTGCACGAGGGCTTCTGAGGCTTGCAGCACACTCCGCCACCCTGCGCCGGTCAATGTGCCTATCCCGTGCACAACGCCGCCCAGTCCGTGCCGCTCCACCGAACCGCGCAAAGCCTCCGACTGGCCTTCATCATCGAATCCGGCGAGCACCAGTCCCATCGAATCACGATCCCACCGGCCCGCGCGGACCAGGTTTCCGACCGCGCGCAACAGCGTCTCAGGAACCCGGTCGATCCCCGGCGCCAGCACGCTGAAAATGCGCTTCCCCGCCAGCTCCGGATGTCCGGCCAAAAATCCGCCTCCGCCCGCCTCACCCCCGCCCGCCGGCCTGTCCGCGACCCCGCCGGGCAGCACAAACTCGTGGCAATCGTAGGGCCAGAAACAGTCGCGCGCCTCGCGCCTCGCCTCATCGCAGGAAAAGAAAACCGCATGAGCATCACGAAGCAACGGATACCCCGCCAACGGCCAGCAAAGCCGCTGCTTGGTTTTCTCCCACTGCCGGCGCACCCCCTGGGAAAAGCCCAGATACCTGGGTGCAAAAACAAAATACGGGACCCCGGCCCCGCGCAGCGCCTGCCAGGCCCGGTAGGCCGTGCCCCCCTCGACCCCGCTGACCAGCACGCAGTCATACGCCCCCGCATGCTCACGCAGCCACGCCATGAACCGCCGCGTGGCGACACCCTTCGCACAACCCTCGCCTACCTCGTGAACCACCCCCGGGAAATCCCGCCGCCACGCTGCATCGCCGGCGGCAAGGGTTAGAATTTCCACGGGGTGCCCGAGATGACGGTTGACCGCCGACAGCAGCCGGACGTTCTCCATCACCCCGCCGGACTCCGGATCAATTGAGTGAAGCGCGTGTAGTATCCGTAGGGGCATCGGATTTGTGGGTTGCGGCGCAAGTTGGACACAAGGCGTAGAGCTGTTTCGGCTTTTGGTGGAACTCGGAGGCCTTCCGCCAGCCGGCCTCGTTCACCGTGATGCAGCCGCATCCGGGACATACCGACAGCAGCCGCTCCAGCATGGCCAGCCGCCTGCGATGCGCCTCGAGGGTGCGCTTATAAATGAAGACAGCCGACGAGGCCAGCGAGTAGGTCAAAAACCGGATGCCCGCATTCTCATACAACAGCCACATGTGCGAGAATCGGTGTCCGGTAAAATAATCTCCCACCGCCCACAACGTCATGCACAGAAAGGAAAAAAAGATTCCCCATGGAAACCCCATCTGCCACGTCGCATAGCCCGCCAGCAAAATATAGAGCGGGCCGATGTTCACCTCGTAACTCGTCACGCAGTCGAAGACGAAAATGCACGCCAGCAACAGACTGACCTGAATAAAATTACGCAGAAGGGAAGTTGATTGGCTCACGGGAAATGCTCGCTGCGATTGATTAGAAGGAATCCGGAAATGAGCAAGCCAAGGTCTCGCGCCGGCCAGAATTTAACGTCTCCAGATTTGCGTTACAGATTTAGATGTCGGCGGTTTTTTTCTTCAACGCATCCTCGAAGACCGCCACCAAGCCATCGACCATCCGCGCCGACGTGAAGGGCTCGAAAGCGGAGTCGATGAACGGAACATACTGGTTGCAGCCACCTTCGAGAAACCACCGGCGGTTGATTTCCTCGGCCAGCGGAGCGATGTCCTCCGGCCCCGTGAAGCCATGCGCAACCCCCGCCCCCACTTTCAGGGCGAACCTCAGCACCGGGCTGTCCCGATGGAAAATCATCAGAAGCGGACGCCGGGCGAGCACATAGGGGAAAAACTTGGATGCGCTGTAGGTCGGGTCGTTGGAGCCCACTGCAACCAAGGCGCTGGCGTTGCGCAGGTAATAGAGCGAATCGAAATACGGCACGCGGTAACGATGCTCGCGGACAACATCCAGAACCCCCTCCGCCTTCGCGATCGGGATCACCCAGTCGCGCCCCAGCGGGGGCGGCGAGTAATCGGTGCCGATGAAGTGAAACCTCATCTTGGCCGCCTGCTCGGGATTGGTTTCACGAAACCGCTTGAAGGACCGGAACAGCACGGTGAGCGCAAAGGTCATGTCGGGCCCGCAGCGCCCCGCATACACATGATGAAAGCAGCCGTCTTCAAAATCGATGAGCGGCTTCGTCGGCCGGTATTTGCCCAGCGCCTCAAAATCCGCCTGCGACGCCCCGAAAGGCAGCAGCTTGAGCCGGTTGGCCAGAAACCACGGATAATGATCCGCCAGCATCGCCCCGTAGGAATGCGACACGGAGATGATCCCCGCCGCCTCGCGCAACGCGACCGGCTCGATGCGCGCCGCCTCCCACTGGCTGAGCGCAAACTTGATCCGCCCCCCCGGAGGACTCACCCCAGTGAGATGGTAGTAGTCATTGATCCAGGGATCCTGGTAATCCAGCACGTAGGGCAGCCCATGCCGGTGCAACCAGCGCGGCCCGAGTTGAAACGCGCTGAACTGCGTCGTGCTGATGAAGGCCAGGTCGAATTTCTCCTTCTTTAGCAACTGGTCGCCGGCCTTCGTCAACGCCCGCCCGCAACGCCACCACAGGTTGCCGATGCCCGCCCAACGGGTGAACCGCGACGGCAGGCCGGTGACACGAATCACGCGGATATCCGCCGGATACGTGTCCAAAAGATGTTTGTCCATGACCCCGCCCTCGATGGACTCCGGCGCGATCGCCAGCACCGTCGGCTCCCACCCGTGCGCCCTCAGGTAAGGCAGAGCCAGCCGCACCCGTTGCATATCCGGAGCATTGATCGGCGGAAAATGCGGCGAAATGATCAGTAACTTTTTCATGAATGGGAATGCTGGCTCCGCCGTCACTCAATTGACGGCGCACATCCAAATCGAGCCTAACCCGCCGCCAAACTCCAAGAACATCGCCTGCCTGCTCCGCCACCAGCTTGCGGTTCCGCCGCCACCTCGCGCAAAACGCAAGCCACCCCCACTTAGTGGGTTGCCTAGCAACCAAGGCCCGCGACAATCCGCCCGTCCAAACTTACGCCATGCCTTCCACCTCCTCGCACGTCTGGAAATTTTTTCGCATCGGCGGCCTCGATCAGGTCGCCATTGAAACCGGTGCCGATCTCCTCGCCCTCAAGCACCTCGACCAGAAACTCTGGGTCGCCCTCTCCTGCCCCGTAAAAGGCCTCGAACTCGACGAAAAAACCCTCGCGCTGATCGACAGCGACAAGGACGGCCGCATCCGCGCTCCGGAACTCCTCGCCGCCATCGACTGGGCCGCGCCCCACCTCGCCGACATCGGCGCGCTCCTCAAGGGCCGCGACACCCTCGCGCTCACCGCCTTCAATACCGACACCCCCGAGGGCAAGGCCGTCCTCACCTCCGCCCGCCGCATCCTCGCCAGCCTCGGCAAACCCGACGCCACCGAGATCTCCCTCGTCGAGGCCATCGATACCGTCCGCCTTTTCTCGACCACGAAGTTCAACGGCGACGGCATCATCACCCCCGACTCCGCCCCCGACGAAACCCTCAAGCTCCTCATCGCCGACATCATCACCGCCCTCGGCGGCCTCACCGACCGCAGCGGCGGCAGCGGCATTGATCAGGGGCGCATCGATTCGTTTTTCGCCGACGCCACCGCCTTCGCCGCCTGGAGCGAAAAAGGCTCCTCGTCCGACGTGCTCACCCTCGGTGCCGCCACCGCCGCCGCCCTCGCCGCCGTGCAGGCCGTGCGCACCAAGGTGGATGACTATTTCTCCCGCACCCGCCTCGCCGCCTACGACGCCCGCGCCCTCGCCGCGCTCAACCGCTCCGAAAACGACTACCTCTCCCTCGCCGCGCAGGACATGTCCATCACCGCGCAGGAAGTCGCCGGTTTCCCGCTCGCCCGCATCGTCGCCGGCCAGCCCCTTCCGCTCATCGACGCCGTCAATCCCGCCTGGGCCGCCGCCCTCGCCGCCCTCCACCGCGACGCCGTCACTCCCGTCTTCGGCGCGGACAAAACCACCCTGGCCGAAACCGAGTGGACCGCCCTCAAAGCCAAGGTCGCCGCCTACGAAGCCTGGACCGCCGCGAAAGCCGGCGCCTCCGTCGAAAAACTCGGGCTCGACCGCGTGAAGGCTATCCTCGGCTCCGCCGCCACCTTCCAACCCGCCCTCACCTCCCTCGTCGCACAGGACAAGGCCCTTGACCCCGAGTTCATGGCCATCGCCTCCGTCGAAAAGCTCCTCCGCTTCTCCCGCGACTTCCGCGCTCTGCTGAACAACTTCGTCAACTTCTTCGACTTCTACTCGCCCGAGCACCCCGCGATTTTCCAGGCTGGAAATCTGTTCCTCGACAGCCGCAGCACCGAGTTCTGCATCAAGGTCGCCGGCTCCAGCCCGCTCGCCGCCATGAGCAAGGCCTACATCGCCTATTGCGACTGCAAACGCATCGGCTGCGAAACGCTAAAAATCGCCGCCTGCTTCACCCAGGGCGACAGCGACTACCTCTTCGTCGGCCGCAACGGCGTCTTCTACGACCGCCAGGGCCAGGACTGGGATGCCACCATCACCAGCATCGCCGACAACCCCATCAGCATCCGCCAGGCATTCCTCTCCCCGTATAAAAAATTCATCCGGATGATCGAGGAGCAGGTCGCCAAACGCGCCGCCGCCGCGGACGCCGAGGCCACCACCAAGCTCGCCACCGCCGCCGACACCACCGTCAACGCCGATAAGAAAGCCAAGCCCGAGCCCAAGAAAATCGACATCGGCACCGTCGCCGCCATGGGCGTGGCCGTCGGTGCGATCGGCGGCGCCCTCGGTGCCATCGCCACCGGCCTCGCCGGCCTCGCGTTCTGGCAGCTCCCTCTCGTCCTCGGCGCACTCTGCGCCGCGATCTCCGGCCCCTCGATGCTCATCGCCTGGCTCAAGCTCCGCCAGCGCAACATCGGTCCGATCCTCGAAGGCAACGGCTGGGCCATCAACGGCCGCGTGAAGATCAACATCCCCTTCGGAACCAAGCTCACCGAACGCGCCATTCTCCCCGCCAACGCCAAGCGCGACCTCACCGATCCCTACGAGGACAAAGCGGCTGCTCGCCGCCGCAAACTCATCACGACTCTCGTCGTGGTGCTCGCCTTCGCCGCCGGATATGTCCGCTGGGACCATAACCAGCACGGCTACTACTTCTGGGCTTCCGAAGAAACCCGGACCGAAGTCGCCACCGCCAAGGCCAAACTCGCCGCCGAAAAAGCCGCGCTCGACGCAAAAGCGAAAGCTGATGCTGCCGCAGCATCGGCCCCG
>Ga0123337_10006217_pt1 | contig 11474 bp, 10 predicted proteins | sample frozenSSSSmetaG_FD_89792 | JGI IMG/M metagenome (GOLD analysis project Ga0123337, IMG submission 89792) | Glacier valley bacterial and archeal communities from Borup Fiord, Nunavut, Canada, to study Microbial Dark Matter (Phase II) -... | ecosystem: Environmental > Aquatic > Freshwater > Ice >...
CTCAACTGAGAAGCGCTATAGTCAATACTTATTTATTATGGACTAGTCTTGTGGACAAGTAAACTATTGCAATGCCTTAGAACCTATTGATTAAATTTTATATAAGTTTTGCTAATTGTGGCTAATAGTAGCTATAACAATTTAACTCTTTAAATATTGACTAAATAATATGGTTCAGCCCCAAGAAGATGACATTTCAGTAGAAGCTAGTTCTCTTCCCCCTGTCCCCATTCAAGAAATCTCAGAGGATAGGGCATTAACAGAGACGGTACTTTTCCCAACTCCAAAACTGTTTCTAAAAATTTCTAAGCCAGAAATTCGCCAAAGTCTCAGGGCGTTAACTTATGAAAGTGTCTTTGCTGCGGTTCTTTATAGTGTCATCGGCGGCGCGTTGCTCAGTAATTTATTGCTAGAGTTAGGCGCTGGCCCAGTCGAAATTGGTCTACTCGCCGCTATCTCTCAGATGGTGAATCTGCTTCAACCACTAGGAGCGTATTTGGTAAACCGAAGTACCAGCTTCCGTTGGTATTTCATGTGTATTTTTATCCCGTCACGGCTGCTATGGTTGATTCTTCTACCAGCGATTTGGTTAGTTACTTCATCTCGTATTACTGGATACCAAGTAGTACAGTTGACATTGACAATTCTCTTAGTAGCTAATATTATCGAAGCTTTTGGTCGTGCGCCTTGGCTTGGGTGGTCAGCTGTGTTAGTACCTCAACGGTTGCGGGGGCGATATTTTGGCTTTCGCAATAGTATTCTCGGCTTGACTAACCTTGTTGGTATACCGATGCTAGGTTTAGCGGTATCAGCTTGGCCTGGTGGAACCCTTCAAGGCTATGGTGCAGTCTTGGTTCTAGGAATCATACTAGGGCTAATCAGTGTGGGCTGTCAGTTCTGGATGACTGATATAAACCCGCAGCTTTTAAAAGTTGGCGGCAATTGATTTGTGTACTAACAATTTGATGATGGGAATAGCACCGCTACGTTATCAGTCCAGTTATTTTGCGATCGCAGGTGCAATTGCTGGTATCACTGGAGCAATCGGTATAACCGACGTTCCATTGCCCACTGTGCATACGGATATAAGTCCAAGAGGCAGTCAAACAGAGATCAAGGGGAACTGTTGGACTGACAGGGAGACAAAGAGCTATAGCGGTTACCGACCTAGTGAGGTACGTTTTCAAAGCTACTAACCTTGGTAAATAAGATTCGGGTGTACCTCAGCAGACTAAGAAACGCTATACACCTGCACTTTCTAGTAGTTGATAAACTTGTGGAATCAGCCAGCTTGAATGACGGAATTCAACTGTAAATCGTTGTTGTGGGTGGGTTTGTAGTAAGCGGCTATAGCCCTATTTTAAAAGCTACAGCCGCTTACTACAAAGATTTAATATCCTTAAAATACTTTTCAAGTTAGCAGTTGATGGCTGAATTTTTTGACTTGAAATTGAACCCAATCACCACCCTTGGCTATACATTGATGGCATATATCTCCATAGCCTTTGCCTTGGTCATTGCATACAATTAACCTGGCTTCATCTGCCTGAAAATTTTGCTCGCAAATTAAACATATTTTGCTAATTTTACCCAGATTACATTCTATTTGAAATTTCATGTCTCGTCTCCTGGTTAAATATATTTAGATGAAGTGAAAGTTATGTATTTTATATTTACATGGTTGTGAATATTTTATTTAGCAAAAAAAATATCACAAATAAAATTTATGTTTTATCAGCTTATTTTAACTGCTTTGCTAATGTAGCAAATAGAAGTATCATTCTTAATTTTGATCTCAAATAATTCTGCTTTTTCATCTTCCATTTGATTATTTAAGCCCTTAACCAGGATATTTCTCAATGTTTTAAAGCTACTCCCACCCGTCAAATCAAATCCTTTAATTTCAAAATCTGCAAAGCCAGCCCAGATCGGAAAGAGAATTCCCTTGAAGTATTGAAAATTATATTTTGAATTCATCTAGTGCTCCGAGAAACCGCATCCCCTTTGTGGATGCGGTTGTTTTTAGAAAACGAGTCTCCTGGATGTTCAAATAATACCAACTTTAAAAAATAAAGCTGTATATTTAAACTTGAAAACTCAGATGTAATTTGGCTTCATTAATTACGCATTACCAATTCGTAGCGGAGCATAACCCATCAGGAATTGGTATGAGTTATTTCTGGGTAAAGGCAGCCACCTTATCTTGTCCTACAGTCATATAAGCACAAGCCATGTGTGATGAATTATACGCCCAGCCAACGCGCCCTTGACGGTCTATGAGGATGCACCCAGCTTCACCTTTAACCTTAGAAACCAAAGCGTCAATTGCCATCTGTGCGGCTTCATCTGGATGTCGGTCTCCAATCAAAAAATCGATTGCAGTTTTAGCTAAAACCACGGGGATAATTGACTCGCCATCACCTGTTGTTGAGCAACCACCGAATTTATTATCAGCGTACAAGCCACAGCCAACAAGGGCAGTGTCACCGACGCGACCTTGTTGCTGCTTCGTAGTACCACCAGTTGAAGTGCCAGCAGCTAAAACACCGCTAGCATCCAAAGCCACACAACCTACTGTGTTGGGGCGATCAATTACTTTTTGATCTTCCTTCCACTCGTGCCACTGTTCATCAGCTACCAAGTCTTCTTTTTTACACATTTCGGCTCTGTTGTCTGCGGCAAACCGTTCTGCGCCCCGCGCCACCAACATCCTGGGTTTATCATCCATAATCTGTCGTGCTATGGAGATGGGATGACGGATGCCCTGAACTGCTGCAACTGCTCCCCAACCTAATGAGCCTTCCATGATCGCCGCGTCTAATTCGACTTCTCCATCGCTGTTGAGAGTTGCACTAAGGCTAGCGTTAAATGTCTGCTCAGCTTCCAGAACTCGAATAGCTGCTTCAACAGCTTCTGCGGCGCTACCTCCACTGATTAGCACAGCCCAACCAGCTTCTACTGCTGCTGTGCAGCCTGCATTGTTGGCTGCAACTTTATCGTCTGTGATGGTTTTTGCTCCACCGTGAACAATGATAGTCGGTGTCATATAATTTCCTTCTTGTTAGTATGAATTTTGTGGTACTGCGTTCTGCGCTTCGGGCATCGCCTTAACTCTTTCGTCAATTAGTTGCAGCGATCGCATTTTTAAATTCTCTAAACCCAAGTGCTGGGTTGCTGATATAAACACAGCTTCGGGATAATCTTGTTGAACCCTAGCCAAGGTTTCGCTATCTACTTTGTCAACCTTGTTAAAAGCAATCAAACTTTTTTCGGGAATCTCAGGCATTTCTTGGAGTATTTCCAGCACACTTGCAATATGACTTTCCCAAGCTGGATGGGACAAATCCACAACATGAATCATGGCATCAGCCTCAACTACTTCCTCCAATGTGGCGCGAAACGCATCTATCAGTGGTGGTGGGAGTTCGTGAATAAACCCTACAGTATCTGTGAGCAAAATTGACCTGCGTTCATGTGTTTCGGGTTTTGTAATTACCACCTTGCGGGTTGTTGGGTCAAGGGTAGCAAATAATTGGTCTGCGGTGAAAACCTCCGCATTGGTTAACACATTCAGCAAAGTAGATTTACCAGCATTGGTATAGCCAACTAATGCCAAAACCGGAATTTCTTGCTGTTGTCGTTAAACAGAGAGAAGAAAGATAAGGAAAAATTTTCTTAACTAAACTGTGTTGCTTAATAAAGTCTTACTATCATATTCGGAATCATTAGAGCAGTGGCGGTATGGATTTTTATAAGCAAGGAACTTCCTAAAAATAAATTATGCAAGATTATTCGTATATTTCTAGAGGCGCACAGATGTGCGCTCCCATAGTAGAATTTTTTTTTCCTAGATGTCCCTAATTTACGTACAATTATTGTTCATTAGCCACCAAGAACGCAAAAGTGCGTTAGCGAAGCTCGCCGAAGGCATCGCTTCTTCTTTTTGTTTGGCTTCGACTTCGATCCACGGTGCTTGGTAGTAAACATTGGGCATATCGGTAATTAAGTCGCTGTGTTTTCTGTCATTGAAAGCTTGCTCACCATTGGAAATATGGACTAATTGCCAATCTGGATTTTTCCAAGTTTCTCGCGCTGCGTAAAACATGGATGCTACACTTGGATGATCGTAGCTATCCAAATTTTCGTGGCAAATATGGTGATGGGCATCAAATACCATCGGCACACTAGCTTGCTGACATACTGCTAAAATTTCATCAGCACTATAGGCGTATTCATCGTTTTCTAGACTCAAGCGGCTTTTAATGTTTTCTGGTAGTTCGGAAATTACTTTTACTAGTTGTTCAGCCCGTTGAGATTTGCCACCATGAATATTCATCAATGACCAAGGCGATCGCGGTAAACCCAGTAAGTCAAGTATACGTGCATGTCCTGCTAAATTATTGATACTTGCCTGTACCACTTCGGGGGAATCAGAACTTAGCACTACATATTGATCTGGATGCAACACCATTCTGATGTTCAATGCATTTGCTTGTTCACCGATTGTTGCTAAATCAGCGCTCATTGCCTTTAATATATTTGCGCCGATTTCGTCTTCTAAGTCACTTAGGGGAAATAAATTAGAAGACATCCGATAAAGCTGAATTTTATTCTGCTGAGAAAAGGAGAGGGCATCATGTAAGCGTTGTAAATTATGCCGATACAGTTCATTCAGGGCACTTTTGCGATCGCTAAGGGAAAGTTTTAAGTACCGGGTGCGTGTCATTGTCCGAAAGCGCACTTGTTTGTCCGAGGTGATGCAAACTAGCCCTAAAGAGGGCAGTGTACTTTTTTGGCACTGCTGTGCATTAGGTAAATTTTGAAACTCGATTACGCTCATTAACTAATACTTCTTTTAAGCCATTCTTTAATTTAAACAAGTTCTACCATTGGCTTACGACTACCTAAAGAATGAATTTCTAAGCCTTACAGGATGTTTTAAAATGTCTTTACTTATGTCGTTGTTGATGCCATTGCCAAGCATGGGCGATAATTTCGTTCAGGTTAGGATATTGTGGATGCCAACCCAATATTTTAGTTGCTTTGTCGCTACTGCCAACTAAAATAGGAGGGTCGCCTGGTCTGCGATCGCGTTCTTCTATTTTAATTTCTTTGCCTGTTATCTCTTTAGCTGTTTCTATCACTTCTCTGACTGAAAAACCACTGCCATTTCCTAGATTAAATACTTCGCTTTCTCCACCTTTTAGCAGATATTCCAAACCTAAAATATGGGCTTGTGCCAAGTCAGTCACATGAATATAATCCCGAATACAAGTCCCGTTTGGGGTAGGGTAATCAGTGCCGAAAATCAAAATAGATTCACGCTTACCAAAAGCAGTTAGTAGTACTAATGGTATGAGATGAGTTTCAGGTTCGTGGTCTTCACCAAGTAATCCATCAGGGTCAGCACCTGCGGCATTAAAATAGCGAAAACGTACAGACTTCAAATTGTAGGCTGCATCAAAATCTGATAATATCCGCTCTACCATCCACTTGCTAGTAGCATAGGGACTAATGGGATCTTGCGGATGGTCTTCGGTAAGGGGAACAAACTTTGGTACACCATAAAGAGCGCAAGTAGAAGAAAAGATAAATTTGTTAACTGATGCAGCAAGCATTGCTTCTAAAAGCGTCAGAGTACCTGCAACATTATTATGGTAATATTTGGCTGGGTCGGTAACAGATTCACCCACTGCGATATAAGCAGCAAAATGCATAACCGCAGTTATATTGTGAGTTGAAAATATATTATCGAGAAGAGAGCGATCGCTCATATCTCCAACAATCAATTTTACCTGCAAAACTTCTTCTACAAGTTCTCGATGTCCGTTTGACAGATTATCTAAAACGATTACTTCATAACCTGCCTTTTTCAGAGCTAATACAGCATGGGAGCCAATATATCCGGCTCCTCCGGTTACTAAAATAGTTGACATAATTTTGCGATGGGAAATTGCGAATCGGGATGGTGGCCCCCCTCTGGGGATAAGGGGTAATGGGGCATTAGGTATAGATTTACTCCCCTACTCCCTTAATTAGATTGCAAGACTACTAATTTCTTTCTTCCAAGTAGCGAGAAATTGCACTGTCAAGGTTTGGCATTAATTCACCTCGATTGCTGCCAAGAACGCTGTAAGCTGGGCGGGGAGCAATCCAACTAAGTTCTTGTGTAGGCAGAGAAATCAAATTTTTGACGCTTACACCTGCTTTTTTCGCCGCCAATCGGGCTAATTCAGACCAAGCTACAGCACTTTTGTTAGCCAAATGCCACAAACCTTTTTCGCCATCAATCAGTAAATCAAGGCTGGTATGGACAAGATCGGGTAGATAAGTAGGGGAAACGATCGCATCTTCAGCTGCAACAAAAGTATTACCAGCAGCTAATTGCCGTAGAGCGATTGTCACAAAGTTGTAATCATCCCACGGGCCAAAAAATGCGCTGGTGCGAATCACTAACGATGCAGGATGAACCTGTAATACTAGCTTTTCAGCCAAAACTTTGCTACACCCATATATATTGAGGGGCGCAACGCTATCAGTTTCGACATAAGGATTCGACTCAGCACCATCGAATACCAAATCTGAAGAAAAAGTTAGCAGCGCTACATCATGTTGAGCGCAAGCAGCAGCTAAAATTGCTGGCCCTTCGGCGTTCGCTTTTAAACAAATATCAGGTTCGCGTTCGGCATCGTCCACCCGCACATATCCCGCAGCGTTCACAACTGCCCACGGTTGCAACTCGGCAAGTACTTTATTGACGGAAGCAGGATTAGCAATGTCCATATCTTGGCGTGTCAGCAGACGATATGAGATTCCTCGCACTTCACACAACCGAGCAAAAGCCTTGCCTAGTGTTCCTGTGGCTCCAACGATCGCTAGAGGACGATTGGAAGTAGAGAAGGAAAGCGGGGGAGATGGGGAAGATACGCGACAACTGACGGCTGGGTATAATAGGCGCTCTTTTCGATGCCACCATCCTGGTGTATCAAGTAGTGGATGATTGGGTTTATGCCCAGTGGCTAAATCCCGCACCATTTTGGCGATCGCTGTTTGTCTGGGACGGGGAGAGCGCAAATCGAATACACCTGACTCGTAGTATCCTGCAGAACGAGTCACTAAACTATTCCAATCGTAGCTGCCGAGAAGCGCCCAAGCAGTCACAGCCCGAACATCTGCACCCTGGTTTCGTAATTCTTGCGCTGCATTCCACACTTCATTAAACCAGCGTAGCTGCTCCTCACGGGTGCAACTCAAGTGAACTTCAGTGACAGCAAGGGGCAGTTTGTAGCGTTCCCATGTCTCTTTGAGCAATATCCGCGGCCCTGCCAAACCCTCAGCACAAACTCGCACTGCCTCTACATCTGCATACTTGTCCCGCCCATTACCACCATGCGTCCAAGCTGGATAGTTTTCTAGATTTTCATCTAAAAAGCGATCGCTCGTTAGGTAATGGTTAATGCCGATAATGTCAGGCGGACAAGGATTTTCTAAAAAGACTTCAAGTTCAGCCTCGTTGATGCCACAGTCGCCTAAGTAACCCCACATGGGATGACTTGAGTTGATTCGACCGCATAATAAATCAAAGCTCAACCAGCGGCGCTCGTTCTCAAATTCTGCTTGATAAGTCAGCTTTGGTGTACTGTAGGTCTTACCCAAATCCTCAGTTTGTACGAGTTGGGCATTGGGGTTGACTTCCCGGATTGCTTGCATCGAAAAAGCGATCGCTTTACATTCCTCTAACAAAGCACGGGCGAAAGTTAAATTATCTCGACCGTGAGGATACCAGTGACCATACATCCCACTAAATCGTGCTGTTGTCAGTGGCTCGTTGATGGGTGTGTAATGTGTTACCCAAGGATAGCGTTTTGCAACCGCACGAGCAAAAACCGCTAGTTTCTCAGGAAATTCTGGATCTACCAAGCTGGTATCACGCGGCCCACTGCCATGATGCACTAATCCCACAATCGGACGGATGCCGAGTTCGCGCAAGCGTCCCAGCCGTTCATCCGCCCACGACCAGTCAGCATTCTCCAAACCATTGGGCGCTATCCTCTCCCAAAGTACTGGATAACGGATAGCGTGTATGCCAAGTTCAGCGAATAAATCTAGGTCATCCAAGCGGGTTGCATGACCATTGCGTTCTAACTGATCGAGATACTCTTCACCCACACGATTAACCGTACACTCGACACCACCCCAAACTTCTAGGGGAAGTTTTGATTCAGGAGTGTTGAGTGTCGAGTTGAAAGCAGAAGCCATAATTTACAACTGAAGCTGATATTTGATTTGATAGGTTATTTTCAAGTTTTGTAGGGTGTGTTATGCCGCTCTCTTAGCACCATCTTAGATTTTCGGTGCGTTACAGACATTAGTCCTAACGCACCCTACTAAGCAGGCTTGATCGCAAAGTACCCTTAAGCTTTAACCGCAATTTGTTTGTACACAGACAGAGCCTGAGCAACACATTGATCCATGTTGTAGTACTTGTAGGTTGCTAATCGTCCCACAAAATACACTCCTGGTGTTGTATCAGATAGCGCCTTATACTGCTTGTACATTTCGTTATTTTCAGGACGCGGTACAGGATAATAAGGGTCTCCCTCAGCTTTGGGAAACTCGTAAACAATACTAGTTTTGGAGTGTTCCTGACCAGTTAAGTATTTAAACTCTGTCACACGAGTATAAAGCTGTTCATTGGGATAGTTAATTACTGGCGCTTTTTGAAACACACTCGTGTTGTGCGTCTCATGCTTGAAATCAAGCGAGCGATAGGGTAGTTTGCCGTAGCGATAATCAAAATATTCGTCAACCGGCCCGGAGTAAACCATCTCGCGGCAAGGTATAGCTTTTTGAATTTCTTGATAATCAGTGTTGAGCATTACCTTGATGTTCGGATGATTGAGCATATTGTCGAACATCCGGGTAAAGCCGTGCAGTGGCATTGCCTGGTAAGTATCGGTGAAATAGCGATCGTCACGATTAGTCCGTGTGGGAATTCTGGCAATTACTGATTTATCAAGTTCTGATGGGTCAAGTCCCCATTGTTTGCGCGTATAATTTCGGAAAAACTTTTCATACAGTTCTCGACCAACTTTGCTTACCACCACATCCTCACTAGTGCGGATGTATTCTATTGGTTCAGCAAGGGATTTGTAAAATTCCTCCACTTCAAATGAATTGAGATTCATGCCATACAGCTTGTTGATAGTGTCGAGGTTAATCGGAATAGGAACAAGTTGCCCGTCTACACTTGCAAGGACGCGATGCTCGTAAGACCGCCACTGAGTAAAGCGCGAGAGGTATTCAAAAACTTCGCGGGAGTTGGTATGAAAGATGTGGGGGCCGTATTTGTGTACGAGAACGCCATGATCGTCATAATGATCGTAGGCATTGCCGCCTATGTGGTTGCGCTTGTCTACAACCAGCACTTTTTTACCTTGAGTTGCCAAACGTTCAGCAATGACGCTACCAGAAAAACCAGCGCCGACAACCAAGTAATCGAAGACAAAATCTCTGGTAATGATATTTGGTGCTTGTTTATCAGCCGCACCTGTGGAGTTAGCTTTGTCTTCACCATCACGGGCTGCAATGGCAGAGTCAATCAACTTCATCATTGATGCCCAAGTGCGATCCCAAGAAATCTTCTCTAAAAAGACATCTACTCGACTCAACCATTCTGAGGCTGGGGTGTCTTCTTGCATTGCAAGTTCTGCGGCGGTGACGAACTCAGAAACTGTATCTGCAATTCGCACCAGCTTTGACTCTCCATAAGGACGTACCACATCCCGAATTGAGGTAGATACTACAGGTTTACCTGCTGCAAGATACTCTGGTGTTTTGGTGGGGCTAATAAAACGTGTTGACTCGTTACGCGCAAACGGCAACATCGCTAAGTCCCAGCCTGCTAAATAAGCAGGTAGTTGTTTATAATCTCTGCCACCGAGATAATGAATATTTTCATGCTGTGGCAAATTTGCTGGATCGATTTTGACAACTGGCCCAATAATTACTAGATGCCAGTCAGGACGTGCTTCGGCAATTCCAGCAAGCAGTTCGATATCCATCCGTTCATCAATTACGCCAAAGAAACCAAGACGAGGATGTGGAATATGAGCTTGATCTTCTGGTTCTTGAAGATTTCTCGCCTGGCCAAAGTGGGGGACATCTACACTGCTGGGAAAGGCATAAACGTTGGGGTGCTGGTTCACCTTACTTTCGTAAAGGCTTTGTCCGCCTGTAAATACTAAGTCTGCACGGCTGAATAATTCGGCTTCGTAATTCTTTAAAGTGGGTGATGCTCCTTGGAATGCAGACAATTCATCCATGCAATCATACACCACAGCTTGGGGTTGCAAGTGGCGGGTAAAAGCGATCGCCATTGGGGTGTAATACCAACAAATGTACTTATTGATGTTATGCTCTGCAAACAAACTATCTATTAATACTTGTAAATCTGCATTTATTGCTTCTTCACTTAAACCTTGTGGCAGGTGTGGCACAACCACAACTACTCCATTAGAATCTTCGTTTACATCTAAGCTTGCCAAGGGTTCTTCAGAGAAAATTGCCTCCTCAATAAAGAACACTCGCTTTCCTTGGGCGCAGCGACTAAGAAGATGTTGTGGTCTTTGATAAACGAAATTCCAACGCAAATGAGATAAGCAAACTATATCAGGTGTGTCTTTAAAGGTTTCTGTTGATTGAACTTTTTTGTTAGACGAAGTTAAATTCAACCGTGACGGACTCGATGATTGGGTTTGGGCTAACTGCGATCGCGTTGTTTTACGCTGCTTCGGTGAAATAATATTGCTGACACCGTTGTTTTTGACTTGAGATTTTTCACTTGTCATAGTTCGTCTCATTATTTAAATTATTAATTCTGACTAGCTAAATGCTAATACCTTTTCTTTGTAAGGCAGCACCAAGCTTACTTTCATGGAAAAGCTTGCAACATATTTTGCTGCTTTTCAATATCGAATCGGTATAATTAATACTTGGTTGCATTAATAACATGGTACTGTTTTATGTCTAATTTTTTCATCTACCTAAATAAATATAAAGTTAGTTTTTTTATTAAGTCCTAAGTACTATATTTTTATGAATATCTAAAATTAAAAATTAAGTATCAATTTACTTTATGCAATTTTTTATACTTATAAAGTTACGTAAGTACATTCATGCTTGTCTGTTCGGTTTCGTACACAATATCATTAAAACAATAAACAATTATAATTAATATTAAAATTCATAAAATCAGCTTATTTATTACCTGACTTTTTTATCGAAACAGAATTCAAGAGTCAGGAGCCAGAATAAGATGCGTACTTAATTTACCTGCAAAGTGCTGTATTAAGTATTTAACCCTAATAGTATAGGACTCCGATTTGATTTCTGAAAACATACTGAGACTGAAAAGCCCGTTTTATCAGGGTTTTATCTGAAATCTTGTTCAAAAATCAGATATGAGTCCTATA
>Ga0123337_10006223_pt1 | contig 11467 bp, 11 predicted proteins | sample frozenSSSSmetaG_FD_89792 | JGI IMG/M metagenome (GOLD analysis project Ga0123337, IMG submission 89792) | Glacier valley bacterial and archeal communities from Borup Fiord, Nunavut, Canada, to study Microbial Dark Matter (Phase II) -... | ecosystem: Environmental > Aquatic > Freshwater > Ice >...
CATATGGAGCTGATGGCGGCGGCAGCGCAGAACCCGGGTACGCCCGTGGGCATGGATGCACCAGTTCGCACGAACGAATGGCCCGACCCGGAAGGCAATACGCTTTCCGACGCTCTGCCTTTCTGGACGGCTATCCATGCGCTACAATGGGAGAAGAAGCCGGGTTCCTGTTGGGTAAGAGTTCTCGAACTGGAAGCGGAGCGAGCCACAGCCGACAATCGTCAACAAATGTACTATCCGAAAGTGGTTGAAGCGCTGACTGCGTACTACGAACGGACACAACATGTGGAAAAGCTGCAATGGATCGCAGGTCTCCATCAGTCTCGTCATGAGGTATTGGGGTAGAGAAGCCGCTGCAGGATTGGCAGTGCGCTTCTCCGAGGACAGGGTTTGTCACTGTATTCGTGTCCGCAGGACACCCAGTCGAAGGCTCGCAGCGACGAAATTCATTGCGTCAGCCATCCCCTCGCTTCAGGTGATTAATTCAGTTTTTGGGCAATCGAAGCACGAAAGGAACAGAACTGGTGGCGGAAACGAGTGATTATCAGCATCGCATTGCGAGACTCCAAGCCCTGATGCGGGAACAGAATCAGCAGCTCGCCTTGCTCTCCTGGACAGACCAAATGCGCTATCTGACGGGCTACTGCGAGGATGGGCACAAACGCCTGCTCGCGCTGCTGGTTCCGGCGCAGGGCGAGCCCGCCTTCGTTGTACCGTCGATGAACATGCAGCAGGCACGAAGCAATCCGGCGGGAATTACAACTGTTCTGGGATGGGAGGATGCCACAGGATGGAGTGAGGCAGTACAGTCGCTGCTGAGGAGTTGGAAGATCGCTGACGGCGCAGACGTGCTGATCGACGACGAACTGCAAAGCGTTCACCTGCTCGGCTTTCAGGAACTCTTTCCGAACCTGCATTGCCATGCCGCCGACGGGATGCTTTCGCAGCTGCGGCGCATCAAAACCGATGCCGAGCTCGCGTCCATGTCCACTGCCGCTACCCTGATCGATACTGTTTTCGAGGAGGCAGTCGGGACGCTGTATGAAGGCATCACGGAAACGGAACTGCAGGACGTGGTGCTGGCAGCGATCAAGCGCCACAGTAGTACCCCCTCGTTTTCGCCGCTGGTCTGCTTCGGCGCAAACGGGGCAATGCCGCACCATCACAGCGACGAAACGAAATTAAAGCGCGGTGATGTCGTGATCATCGACATTGGCTGCACCTCGGAGGGTTATGCTTCCGACATCACGCGCACCCTCGCCTTCGGAGAACCCAACGACCCTGATGCAAGAGCGGTGTACGACCTCGTCAGCCGAGCACACCATGCCTCCCGTGCTGCTGCAAAGCCTGGCGTCTCGTGTGCCGCAGTCGATGCCGCCGCCCGTGACCTCATTGCGGGAGAGGGATATGACGATCGCTTTCTGCACCGGCTGGGACACGGAATCGGTCTTTCGACCCATGAGCCGCCCTACATGCACAGCGGAACAACGCTGCCACTCGAGCCAGGAATGTGCTTCTCGGTCGAACCGGGGATTTATCTGCCTGATCGCTTTGGCGTTCGGATCGAAAATATCGTCACGGTAACGCATAATGGCATTCGTTCATTGAATGCAGAACCAGCGACTGAACTCCGAATTGTCGGATAAATCCGTTTTCTGGGTAAAATAGGGTGGGGAAGTATCAGGGTGAACTGGCGATGTTTCGAAGGCAATTGTTCAGTACGGCAGCAGCAATTGCGCCCGCCCGATCGTATTGAATCTGGCACACAACGGATTAACGATCTATAAATCCAATACATAAAAGGAGTATACGTACGTTGGCAGATAACAGGAAAATGACGGTTTTCGACGATGGTCCGATCGAAGTATACGGTCCGTGTACATTCGTTGATGAGAACGGCAAAGTGATCGCAGCAGTCGAGGACGGTGAGCCAGTGTATATATGTCGCTGTGGCGGCTCGACTGAGAAACCCTTTTGTGACGGCTCACACAGCAAACTGGGCTTCAAGGGCGCGATGGCAGCGGTCAAAGCCAGCGGTAAGTAGTCCCATCTTCAGCGACTATACAAAATGCGGGCGTCACGAGGAAAAACTTCCTCGTGACGCCCGCATTTTTCTGCTTGCACAAATCTCATTTGCCCACCGCTCACACTTCCGCAGCCGTTTTTTGGGGTTCGTGACGGGCGACTTCATAGGTCATGAAATCGTGGGCGAGCAGCGTGTTGGGAAAGATGTTTTGCGCCTCGGTAAGCAGTTCGCCGAGCCGAGCGCCCGCTTCGTACCGCGCACTGAAATGCGTCAGGATCAACTGGCGAACGCCCGCTTCGTGCGCGACCTGCGCCGCCATTGCAGCCGTCGAATGCCTACCGCGTTCGGCCTGGATCAGATCTTCGCTGAGATAAGTGGCTTCGTGGATCAGCACGTCTGCGCCCTGTGCCAGCTCTACTGAGCGTGGCGTATAAATCGTGTCGCCGCAATGAACGATTTTGCGTCCGCTGCGGGGCGGACCGATCAGCGTCGCGCCGTCGATGCTGTGCCCGTCAGGAAGCGTGATTGTCCCGCCGTTCTTCAGGACGCCATAGAGAGGACCCGCCGGAACGCCGAGCGCCTTCGCCAGTTCGACATCGAAGCGTCCGGTCTGGGACTTCTCCTCGATCGCGTAGCCATACGCCTCGACACGGTGCGCGACAGGCGCACAGACGACGCGCACGAAATTGTCCTCATACACAACGCCTGGATGCACGACCTCCACGCGGACGGGGTAACCGAGATGGGACTGGCTGACTTCGAGCGCGCACCGGACGAAATCCTCCAACCCGCGCGGTCCATGCAGTGTCACGGAATCCGTTCCGCCATTTTGCATTGACCGGCTGGCGAGCAGACCGGGCAGTCCAAACAAATGATCACCGTGCAGGTGCGTGAAGAAGACCCTGTCGAGCTGGCTGAGCCGGATCGGTGAACGCAGTATCTGGTGCTGAGTGGCTTCGCCGCAGTCGATCAGCCAGAGTCGTCCCTGCTCGGGCAGTTGGATCGCGACACTGCTGACGTTGCGCCCGCGGTTCGGTGTGCCCGCGCTCGTACCCAGAAAAGTGATTTTCATCCGCGTATCATTCGCATTCTAGTGCATTCTGTCGCTGACCACTCGACCACAGACCATGCTGCAATCGTTTAGATTGGAAGCGCTGCCGACAGGAATTAAGTCTGTCCGACCCAGTTCGGCTCGGCCACCGACTGCCAGCGAGCGCGAATCGCGTCGAACTGCTCGGAGGGCATTGCGCCTGCGTCGAGCAGTGCAGCATTACCGCTCCAGCGTTCTGGATGAGTCGTGCCAACGATCGCGGTATGGACGCCAGTGAGCGCGAGTGTGAAGTGGAGCGCCGCACTCGTTGCCGTGTCGCCGCCCGCTTTCGCGAAGTCATAGTCGAGGGATTTGAGCCGCTCCCAGTAGGAGACGACGTAGCTATTGTCGGGCAGCTCAGCATGCCGCCAGACGGCGTTTGCAATCGGGCGTTTGACAATCACGCCGATATTGTGCTGCTTTGCAAGCGGAAGGTTCGTCTCGATTGCAGACTGGTCGACGATGCTGATAGAGGTTTGAAGCGTATCGAACGCGCCGCAGGTCAGTGCATAGTGCGCGGGTTCGTTGTCGCCGCTATAGCCGATGAAGCGCGTTTTGCCTGCTGCCTGCGCTGCCTGGAGCACCGCGATCGCATCACCCTGCCTCAGTATCTCTTCCGAACAGCTATGAAGCTGAACGAGGTCGAGGTGATCGGTCTGTAAGCGTTTGAGACTGCGGTCGATCTGCTGTTCGAGCAGGCGTGGATCCCAGTCCGGCAGGTCGATACCCGAAGCATGACCGCATTTGGTGAAAAGGTAAAAGTCGCCGCGCCGATGCTTGACGGTCTGACCGATTTTCTCTTCACTGTCGGCGTAGCACTCTGCCGTATCGATGACGTTCAGCCCTGCATCGAGCGCACTGTTGAGCAGTTGTTCGACGGTATCGGCGGGAATGCCCTGCAGTCCGATCTCCGCGCCGCCAAAGCCTAACACGCTGACCGAAAGCCCTGTCTTTCCAAGAATCCGAAACTCCATGTGATCTGTCTCCTTATGAATTGCGTCGCGGCGCTCACAACGGAATCAATTCTGTCACGAATGTTGCCAGGCAGCCATGCTGGGGACTTAGGGACTGTAAAAGAATAACTTCCCGAAGGAAAGAAGGTGCAGCAAGCAGCGCCCCTACAATTGCGCGGGAACTTATTCTTTTACGGTCGCTTAGCTGACCCTTTTCCCGAAACTTCAGGACAAAGGGTCTGCGAGAAGGGACACACGGACAACGTTACCCGATCTGTTTGCGAAAGAAGTCGGCAGTCGCGCGAAGGTTTGCTTTACGCTGCTCCGGCGTGTATTTGCCCAGCGATTCGTCCTCGAGACAGATGTCACGGTCGTAGCCTGCCGCTCTTAGCGTATTGATGTAGCGTGTGTGGTCGATGTCGCCTTCGTGGATCGGGCTGACATATTTGCCGTACTCGAAGCCCATCTCACGCTGTGTCTCACGGATTTCCACCGGGTACTTAATGTTCTTGATATGTGTGTGCTTGACGCGCCCTGCGAACTGCGCGAAGATTTCATAGACCTGTGACAGGGGCCAGCCTCGCCAGTAGAAATTGCCGGAGTCGAGCGTCAGTCCGAGGCGCGGCGAGTCGACTGCTGCCAGAAGTCCCTCGACAAACTCTGGATCGTTGCCCTGAAAGCCATGGTTTTCGATACCGAGTTCGACACCGCTTGTTGAGGTACGATCGAGTATCTGGCGGACGGCATCGGCGACGAGGCGCTGGCGTTCGGCGAGCGGCAGATCGTGTTCGCCGGACATGATCGCGTCGATTCGGACGGCGGGTACGCCAAGTTCTTTCGCTGCCTCCACCGTGCGAACCGCCCACGCGATTTCCTCCGCCTTATCTGCGGCGTTGAAATTGTTGCCCATACACAGAGCGGCGATACGAACGCTGCTGGCTTTCGCCTGAGACGCGAGTTCGGCGCGTTCCGCAGGATTGCTCAGCTTCAAGCGCGTTTTACCCTCTGCCGGGGCGATAGCTGAAACGGTATCGTCGCGCAGTACGAACAGTTCGACGCCTGTAATGTTGAGGTCGTGCAGTCCCTCTGCCAGCGTCGCGTAACCCGCGCCGAAAATTGTCTCGTCTCGTATTGAAAGAAACATCGGGCATTGTCTCCTGTCAACCACAAATAGTAGTCAGTCAAGTAAAGTTTTGCGTGTTGCGAAATCGACGCGAAGTCGTAATTCGAGCGGTTTCGTCATGCGAAAAAAGGATAAAATATTACTTGACTGACGAATAGTCTCGGATTGTGTAACCATTCACCGACTGTTTCAGCCATCAAGCAAAAGCCGAGACGCAGTGTATTCTCTCCTCCTACTTACAAAGGAGGGGACTGGGGGTGGTTCTTCCTCCTCACGGAGGAGGGAATGGTGCATCGAATCAACCTTTCGGCTTCTCGAGGTAGAGCACTGCCCACTGCCCGATTTCCTGATAGCCGAGACGGTGATAAACTCGCCCCGCAACAGGGTTCTCATAGTAGAGGCACGGCAGTTTGCCGCTGTCCTGCAAATCCAGTGAAAGCGCCGCAGTGCAGGCGGCGGCATAGCCCTTGCCACGTGCCGTCGGGCTCGTGAAAACGCCGCCGATGAGACCCGCTCCCGCGCTCTCCATATTCAGCAGTGCACACGAGACGATCTCTGAAGGCTGACTTCCAATGCCAGGTTCCTCGACCACAAAAACGCGCGTTTCGGCGAGTTTGCTGGCAACATTGACCCGGCTGCGATACATCGTCCAGGCGTTCGCATAGAGCGCAGCGAGACCATTGAGGTCTTCCAGACGCGCTCGCCGCGCCCTTCTCATGACTTCGGCGGGACATTCAGGTGGCTGCGTCAACTGCAAAAACAGACTTTTTTCGATGCCGGTCGGGTGATAGCGACGCATCGCGCCACGCAGATTTTGGATTGTCTCGATCGTGCCGCGTATCCCCGCCACTCCGAGTTCGCCGTCGATGAGCGGCGCAAACGCGGCGGCAGTTTCACCATACCGGTCGGCTATAATCACCGTGTTGCTGTAGCGCAGCAGAATGCCCTGCAATGCACGACTTCCAGGCTGAAACGCTCCCCAGGAGCGGATCACTCCGCCCTGAAATCCGAAGATCTCGATATTCATCTGCGGCGTCAGAAAGCGAAGCGGGTCTGTGTCACACAGTTCTGCAAAAGCAACCGCATCTCCTGCCTCCAGCGGGCGGACAATAAAGGAGAGCGGCGAATCGATTTTTAGTTCTCTGGCTTGAATTGTATCTGACATCGTCTTTAGAACACTTTTTCGACTTTACCTGCAATGGAATCTGGCGCTGACTCCTGCAGCTATTTCTCCATACGCCCGGCAATGTCCTTGTATCAGAATTGGTTGAACTGTACAGCATCCAGACCGTTCACGAACGATCGCTGGGCAGCAGAAAATCTGAGGCGCGGCGCAGTTCTCCAAAAAAAAGATACTGCTGCGCCCATCCCGCGTAATTTCCAAACCGATCCCTGTAGGCATCAGCGATCGCGGAGTAGACGCGGGGCGTCAGTGAGCGCGCCGCCATGTCTGGAACAAACAGACGGCAGCCGATCTGCCGGACGTGCGTATCGACAGGGACAGCTTCGTCTTTATCGAGGGCGAACAGGCAGATACAGTCCGCCAGCTTCGCACCTACTCCGTGTAGTTCCATTAGTGCAGCATGTGCCTCGGCGTAAGGGACAGTGCGCAGGGATTCGAGCCAACCTTCTGGCTGCGAGAGCAGATGGCGGGCGAGCGCAATGACTCGGGGAGCACGGTAGCCCCACATGCCAGAGCGCAATGTGGCTTCGTCGGCGGCAGCGAGCGATTCGAGAGTCGGGAATGCAAAAAAATCAGCTTGTGAATCGCTTTGTAACTCTGCTTGAGAAGAACGTCCCAGCCTGCTGCCGATATTGAGCGGCTGACCATAATGCGCGGCGAGGTGTGCGACGCTGCGTTCGATCTTGACGACGGTGTTGCAGGCGGCGCACTGGAAAGCGAAAAAGCATTCTACCGGCGGCTGACGCAAGACACGCAGTCCGCGAAAGTCAGCTATCGACTCCGCGATACAGGGCTCTGATCTGAGCCACTCGGCATAGAGTGAATCGAGATCGACGTCGAGACGGAAGTAGTCGACGATGAGTTCCCTGCAGTCTGGCTCAGGGAAAGTCTGCCAGTAGAGCGGGCTGTCCGGCTGACCGGAAGCCTGCCATGCTGCAACGATTGTATTTTCGACGACGCCCCACCAGATACCCGCCGCATTTCGCCGCCATCGAAAGTTCTGCCCTGAGGCGAGTGTCGCAGACAGATGTAGCGGCATACCAGCGCATTCCATTGTATTCCAGTGGAAGGGGACCTCGGGCGGCTGCGTATTTTGAGATAATTCGGCTAAGTGGTGCATTCGGTGATTTCGTATGGATTCAAGGCATAATTCGACTTCGGCGAGGAATTATATTTTTGTCCAACACTTACGATCCATGTTCTCTCTGTGCTTTTACTTTGTATCGGATTTCCATAACGCCATCAATTGCGGTTTGAGGATTGCCGTCCACTCCTGATAACCCTTTGCATTGAGATGAAGCCCGTCCGCCCGCAAAATGGCAGGTCGGGGCTTTCCCTGCGCGTCGAGCAGCTGCTGATGTGCATTGAGGAATGAGAGCTTCCTCGCTTTAGAAGCGGTGTGCATGATGAAGCGTTCGATCAGGTGATTGACCTCGAGCGCTTTTGCTTCCTGACTCCAGCGTGCGACACTCGGGTTGATGGCGAGGTAGACCAGGCGCATTTCGGGCAGCTTCCTGTGCACTTTGTCCGCAAACGTCTGAAAGTCCTTCAAGACTTGCTCAGGCAACTTGCCTGCATCGACATCATTCGTACCGGCATACAAAACTATCATTTTGGGTTTGTAGGGCAGCACAATGCGGTCGGCGTAGCGTACGCTGTCAACGATTTGCGAGCCGCCAAAGCCGCGATTTATCACGGGAAGCTCAGGGAAATCCTGCGCCAGTGTGGTCCAGAACCGAATGCTGGAGCTTCCCACAAAAACGATCCCTCCCGGAGGAGGCGGGCTCTGCTTGTCTGCCGCCTCGAACGTTGCGATCTCCGCTGCGAATGGCGCTCGAGCCTGGTGATTTGCAGTCACCGGTGAAGGCGTAGTGGCGGGAGACTGCCCTGATATCGGCGCTGCCAGTGTGACCATTAGTAGACCGTACCAGAGTGCTATGTTCATGCTTTTGTTTTTCCCCTGATTTTCTTCTGATCTTCTGCTGACTGTCATTTGCAACCGTCCGGGGTTTTCAGCGGGAGCAGAGTCAATCATTACTGTCTCGATTCAACACTCCATCTCTTACGGTAGCTCCGTCGGAGTCCCAGCGAAACGCGAGGATTTCGGTGCGCGGGCTGCGGTTGAGTATCGAGAAAGTGCCGCCAGCGAAACGGCTTGGCAGATACCAGCGCATTTCGTGCTCGGCGCGCATCGGGTTGTGCTGCAGCATCGTCGCCCAGCGGGGATCGTCCACCAAATGCCGCAGCGTACGCCGGAAACTGGAACTGGCCATGCCACGCCAGGCAGTCCGCACTTTGTCGGTGATCACACGAGGCAGAGTTTTCAACTGAAAGGGCACGACCACCATATCCACGATCAGCAGCTGCCCGCCCGGACGCAGTACGCGCTTGATCTCCGCCGTCATCGGGTCCCAGTCCAGATAGCGCCAGGACAGCATCGAAACAACGACATCGACACTAGCATCGGGCAGTGGCAGACAGGGCCCATCGATCTCGACGAAAGAAAGATTCGGTTCAGTTGCGCCCCGCCGCTGGGCGCATTCGATCATTCGCTTCGCGGCATCGACGCCAATTCCGCATCGGAGCAGAGGCGCAAGCGCGAGGAGCAGCGCTCCGTTTCCGCAGCCGATGTCGAGCAGTTCCACATCCCCGCGCCGATCCTCCAACTGCCGACTGAGCCACTGCCACTCGTCATGCCGAACACGAAAATCCTCGAAGACGGCATCATAGAGTTCGGCGATAGGGTTATACGACGCATCAGGGACGGAGTCCGTTTGTGGCGCAAAGCGCAGCATCGGCAGAGTCGCTGCGCCAAAAACACGCTTTTTCAGCAGTCCGCGAACGCCCATACCTTTGAAGCCAGGAACGGAAACGACATAGACGGGCAGAGCAGGCTGCACATTCTTGAGAGCGCGCTTGTCTTTTCTGATCACGTCTGAAATCGTACTCGAAACCGTGTTGTTCTTGTCTCCTGCATCGGTTGATACGACTGGCAGACTGTCTTTGTTCGTCGGGAGATAGCGGTCGGAGTCGAGCGAGAAAGTCGTGTAGCTCTGATAGCCATAGGAGGCGACACCGTATTGTCGTGCGAAGAAAGGCGCAAACCAGCGTCCCGACCGGCAGCAATGGAACCACGCTTCAGCGCCGGGTGCAAATGGAATCTCTAGTTGTCCCCACTCGTAACGGCTCATCTGTTCCGGGTGCTGGCGCGTCCCGAACATCGGTCCGTACAGCCCGCTGTGACCGATGAAGTGAAGTTCGCGCAGTCGCCTGGATTGCGATATATTTCTACTTTCGGCATCTGTCCTTCCCATTTCCGTTCGAACTATTGGTTTCGGCTCTGCACTACCCAACGCTGCGAATTCCGTAGTCAGCGCAATCGCCTGCAGGAACTCGGCTTTGCTTTCGACACGTGAAAGTCTGATTTCCGCTTTCGGGAACTGCGCATGTTTTTGTCGCGCAAGAAGCCGTGCCGCCGCGTCCATTTCCGCGCCGCCTTCACGATAGCGCGTCGTATACAGAATCAGCACAACCTCATTTTGCGCGGAGTCGTCGCGCTGTTCGGGGTCGCCTCCGTCCGCGCCCTCAATCGTCTGCTCGCCGACATTTTCGCCGACAGTAGTATCTGAAACAGTAGTGTTCACAACCGTATTCATCGTGGGTCGCTGCTTTCTCAAAATGAGTCATTCGAGGGACAGATACTCTGTTGATGCTTCGATGCCGAAAATGCTCAGTGCCTGCCGCGTCATTATGTCTGGGTCGCCCGTCGTGAACCAATGTCGGCTTCCGATGCACGGGAGTGACGGGAGGGGCGACAATGTGGGGACGATTTCCTGCCAAGCCGCCGCTACCGGATCGATCAGTGGTACGCCCGGAAGCAGCGCATTGATATGCTGTTCGACGGCGATATAGTGAGTACAGGCGAGTGTCAGTACATCGACGCTGTGGAGTGGACGCAGGATGTGTTCGAGCAGAACAAGCGTTTCTGGATCGTTGCGCTTCCCCTGCTCGATAAGCCCTGATAGCGGCTGCGCCACTCGCTGCAACACCTTATGACCACTCTCTCGCAAAGGGCAGGCATAGGACTGTGAGCGGATCGTTCGCTCGCCGCCTATGACTCCGATCGTGCGATAATCGCTGATCTGCAAAACGCGCAATGCTGGCGCGATTACGCCGGTAGCTGTCACGCCTTCGACGCTAACTGCATCGAGCACCGTGCTTGCTGCGTTGCAGGCGACAACGACTCGCATTATGCCCATTTCCTGGAAAGCCCAGAGTATGAGGCGAATCCTGGCAGCCAGCAGAGGCGCAGGCAGTCTGCCATAGGAGACCGCACCCTGATCGCCGATGTAGACAAGCCCGAGATCGGGACGCTCTGCCAGCAGCAAACGTGCAAATCCCAGCCCGCCGATGCCCCAGTCGCAGACCCCGATCACCGTTTCAGCCTGCGTTAGTTTCGTAACATTCCCTACCTCAACTTTGTGTGCGCCCGCCACCTCCAACGCATCCTTTCTGACGAATTTTCGATAGAGCATTGCTTTTGTCTAGTGAGCAGAGGATGTATGATATGGCGACTGGATATAGTACCAAGAATCTTGGCATTCGAATTGGTTCAAGAACACCTTTTCCAAAAGGCGTGATAGTAGATGGACAGCCTCATGAATACATGCCCCGAAATGCTGTGGATTAGAAAGATTATGCTTAGCGTATCCCACATCCATCAATTCACTGCGGCGCTTTTCAACATAACTGCTAAATAATCTAATCGAATCAGCATTGAGACGGGGGTCGCCATGCATAATATGGCAGCGTACAGTATATATGTCGTGCAAATTTACACAATTCGCAATGTCAGCGCACCTCCACTCAGGGATGCCAATTTGGATAAGATAGGGCTCAATTTTCTCGTCCACTTTATTAGTGCCTTTTCCGCTTTTGAGGGGAATTAGCTTGTTTAGTTTTTGCTCTTCCCAGTATGCCTCACACAACATCTCTAAGGGACTCTCAACAAAATAAATGTTCCAGTCCGCGAAGTCTGCCTTCGCGCCTTTGTGGCAGTGACTTTAGTCGCCAGCCGAAGTGGAACAGTTTA
>Ga0123337_10006227_pt1 | contig 11463 bp, 6 predicted proteins | sample frozenSSSSmetaG_FD_89792 | JGI IMG/M metagenome (GOLD analysis project Ga0123337, IMG submission 89792) | Glacier valley bacterial and archeal communities from Borup Fiord, Nunavut, Canada, to study Microbial Dark Matter (Phase II) -... | ecosystem: Environmental > Aquatic > Freshwater > Ice >...
AAGAAAAACCCCGTCGCCGGCCAACCGGACATCGTCTTCGCCCCACGCTTCGACGCCCAGATCAAGCTCGTCGAAAACGGCGGCATCGCCCAGAGCGGAGCCTTCGGCGAAATCGGCCAGATGACCGATGAGCAAGTCGATGCCTTCACCGAGCTCGAGCGCCTCCTTTCCGGAGCCCGCCGCAGCGCCCGCCTCGCCTTCCCCACCAACGACGCCCGCCTCCACAGCGAGTTCCAGGTCGGCATCCACGAACCCTCCGATTTCCCCAGCGAGATCGACCGCGCCCAAAAAGTCCTCGCCGCCTGCCAAACCCACGCCGATGCCCTAGACGACCACGGCTGGATCGACGAAGACACAGACGCCCTCGCCGCCGCCATCGACCTGCTCGACGACGGCGATACCGAACACGAAGCCGCCAAAGACCAAAAGAAAGGCTTCACCAAAGGCCGCAATCTCGCCACCAGCACTCTCTACACAATGTGCCTCAGCGTCCAGAACGCCGCCCGCCTCGCTTGCCCCGCCACCAAGGCCGCCAAAGACGAAACCATCCTCGTCGCCCGCAACCGCTTCCTCCTCGACGAGTTCCCCCCACGCGGCGGAGCGAGTGCGGGGGATAAGCCAGTCACCCCGCCCACCCCATAAGGAAGGGCGGATACGCGCCCCCATCTAGCAACTTCATCGAGTCTATGTTTTTCGCACTAAAAAATATTATCTAATGTAACCATGAAAACCAGACAAGTTTTATCAATGACCCTCGCTTTCATCGGCCTGGTATCCGCCTCATATGCGGGTTGTCCGCGAGACAACTTGAAACTGAACGAAGTGCTTTTCCGGCCAATGGCCGGAAAAGCACAGTTCGTTGAAATCCGAAACAGTGGAGACGGCCAGATTTCGCTTCCAGGAGTGACAATCGTCTCTGGTAATTCTTCATTCACTATCCCGGCCTCTGTCACAGAAGCTATGGGTAAGAATCAGTTTGTTCTGATAAAGTTTGATGGCGCGAATGCGTCTACGGACGACGTGTCTTTCGCCGGTGATGGCCTCGTGACACTTCATGGACCTGCTAGCGGATTTCTGGGAAATCCAACCGGCCATTGTGGATTGTATCGAACAACGGGGGTGAGATCTCCTCAGTTGCTTCTCGATTTTGTCGCGTGGGGCGACAAGCCTGGCGAGGCTGCAAGTGATGCGGTCAAGAAACGCTTATGGCCCTCGCAGGATACATTTTTTGTCTCGTCCAAACTGCCGATAAATAAAGCTCTATTCGGTCCCGCAAATGGACCTGATACTGAAATTCTAAATGGGGACTCAATAGTTTATTCCACTACGCTCGAGACTTGGATTCGCTCGGCCGCCCCGACAGGAGTGACCACCAAGAACATGAGTATAATTCTAAAACCCGGGCCCAAACTTTTCCACCCCGCCAACGGTGCGGCTTTTGCAACCGAACGAATGGGCGATTTGAAGTTTATCTGGGGCGCGGATCCATTGGCTTTAGGATACCGGGTTCAGATCTCTAAGGATGATTTCAAGACGACAGTGGTCGATGCTATGGGTTTGAAGCAATCGGAGTTTACTCCAGCAACGAAACTGGATTCCGGTACATACAGATGGAGGGCCGCCACCGATTTCGGCGAAGGAGAGGCCAGTGATTGGAGCACTCCATTTGAATTTAAGATCAATGAAGTGCCTACCGCAAAGAAGGAAACCAGTTTTCGGTCGCCACTTAAGGCCACGGCATCGGCCGCCACCAAGCCTGTCAAGATCAATGGGATTTGCTATGACGATGCTACCAACACTCCGCTGGAAGGAGTTTCCATATCAATAACTGGACTTGATACCAATTTGACAAGCACAAGTAATTCAAAAGGGGCGTTTACGTTCACAGTTCAAGATAGCGGCAAATATTCCGTGAAGGCTCTGCTGTCAAACTACACCGCGGAAACCGTTTCATTATCAGTATCCGGAGGTTCCTCGAAACTTTCCCTGGCCCTCAAAGGAAAAGCCAAATCCTTAAAAATCTCTTCCATTGGTGCAAGAAAGGAGACGAACCTTCTTGTTGTAACTGATTCTTTCGCAAACTTCCCACTACCGAGAACCGGATCACTGGCTTGGGATACTCCGCTTTTGAGAGCCACGCATTCGGTAAAAGATCTCGAAGCCAATTGGTGCTGGGCGGTTGCGGCAAGGGATGTGGCTCGCTTTAGAGGCGGATCAGGGACGGTCTCCAACGACGAGGTGGTTTTCGAGGTAAAAAAAGATATCATTAATGCTTCTGGTTCATTGGATGATCACCTAAAAGCAGTAGGCTGGGCTCTGAAAGCCAGCGCGCCAACAGCAATCACCACATATAATATAAAGACAGAATCGAAGATCGTTGCATCCATCGATTCGGGAAATCCGGCCACTGTTGGCGGGCTCCCGACTGGAGCGGGAATTGGGCATATCATGACTTTATCTGGATATGTTTACCGGGATAAGAAACTTCATTTTATCTTTACTAATTATGATAATAATGGCAAGGTGTCTCCACCAATTGAATCCACAGGTCAATTTTTTGGACTGAAATTTGCGTTCGTTAGCTTTCCACCTAACGCTGGTGGGCGGAAAAGTGATGCGGGGGTAAAGTCAGATGGGGATAGCGATGGGGTAAAGGACTTCGACGAGGAAGTGAGAATGCCAGAAGTCTATACAAAGAGCGGGGCAACAGGAAAAACGTCGAGGGTAGCGAAAGATTCGGATGGGGATAATATTGAGGACAAAGACGAAATTGCCTCATGGGTGTTCCCATCGTCCCACCGAGCATCCCCTTTTCCCCCGGATGTAGACGAAGACGGCCTGTATCCCGAATTGGACAAAGATAGCGACGGCGGGGGAATTGAGGACGGAGACGAGGATCTTGATAGGAACGGAACCTTTGAACCGACAACGACTCCGAAGGAGACCGATATTCTTGACCGATCCGACGACAAGGTTCTCGATCTCGCGTTTGTAATCGACTCGACCGGAAGCATGGGGGATGACATCGCGGCCGTGAAAAGCAATCTCAACAGCATACTGACTCGGGTGGTGGGCGAATTCCCAAATTGGAGAATCGCGGTGGTTGACTACAAAGATTATCCACCTGAAGATTCAAACCCTTACCGTGCTGTGCTTTCATTCTCAAACAGCGAGTCCGCTGTGCGAAGTGCGATCAACAGCCTAGGAGCAAGCGGAGGGGGGGATACTCCGGAATCCCTGTTCACGGCGCTGGTGAATACGGTGAATGCCGTAAGCCTTGCGGATTCGGAAGGAACCGGCTGGCGCGGCAAAGCTGGCGACGGTGTCAAGCGGGCCATCGTTTACATGACTGATGCTCCAGCGCAGAACCCGGAACCCGTCACGGGATATGGCTACAGTAATGTGACTTCCGCGTTGAATTCCGGGGGAATCAAACTCGGGGACCCTTCCACAAAATCATTGTCAGCCAGACTGGTTAAGCTTGCGGCAGCGGAAGTGGAAAGCAGATCCGGTCCCATCAGCTTGTATCCAATTATTATCGGTGGTAGTTCCGGCGCAAGTCTCGACGCCGACACACTTGTGGCAGGGACGACTGGTGGAGTCATTAGGGTCAGTGGAGCCAGTCAGGTTGCCGATGCCATCATCGCAGCCATTGATGATATTTCCGTCGCCCCGGAAGCTAATCTTACCATCCGGAACAAATCAGGCGTAGCTGGACCATTGCTGGGGGCACAATCCCTCGTCGGAGATCTCAGCAAAAGCTACGATCCCGAAGGCTGTGGAATCATTTCCTATGAATGGGACTGGGATGCCGATGGCACCTACGACCAGACAACCGTTGTTCCCGTGGTCTCCCATGTCTATGGCACTGAGGGCTTCGCTGGTAAACTCCGGGCGCGCATTACGACGTTCTCGGGCGATACAGCCGTGGCCAACGTAACTGCCAACGACGAGGTCATCCTAGATGTCAGAATGACCAGAGGAAAACTTGTCTTGAATAAGCAGACAGGACTCTACGAACAGAAAGTGGTTATTCTTAATTCCGGCACAGTTTCGGTAGGCTCGCTGCAGCTTGTAATACGCGACCTTCCGACCGGAGTGAAGATCCTGAACAATGTCACAAACGGAAACATCATTGTCCGCAACGGCGAAGTCCTTCCGGGAGGAAGGGTCGTGTTCGTCATCAAATACTACGATCCGCTTCGCAAGTCCTTCGTGCCAGATGTGGTTCTCGAAACCTTCAGTGTCAGCACGAAAGCCAGCCTACCACAAGCCCGAAGCGCGATAGCGGCACTAGTGGAGGTGAACGCACCTACACCTGCGCCTGCACCAGCGCCAGCGCCTGCACCAGAGCTCGAGATTCCTGTCGTCATCGAGTCTACTCGCAGGCATGAGGATCTGACTGTAACCTTAGAGTTCTCCACGGAGGTCGGGTCGACGTATCGAATCCAGTATAGCAGGGATTCGAAGAGCTGGCATGATATCACTGATCGCGTCCTAGCCACCGAGAACTTGATGAAATGGACCGATAATGGTCCGCCTGATACAATCTCTCACCCCTCGGAAGATCCCGAACGCTTCTACCGAGTGTTTGAAACTTCCGATAACTGAAAAGGAAATCACCAGCCATGAAACACAAAGCCACCTATATTGTCACCATTCTTCTGGCCATTGCGGCCAGCGCCAGTGCGGGCACTCCTGAAGTACCACAGAATGCCACCGTAGACTCCATTGTCCAGCGAAGTGATTCCAGCCGTTGGAAGATCATGCTGGGTGGCAATGTACTGCTTGGTGCCAAATCCAGTTTTACAGGAATCGGTGCTACCACCTCCAAACCACTCCCGCCCCTGACCGGCCAAAGGAATAGGGAATATGACGATGGCTATAATAAGATAGATTCTGCTGGAAACGCAAACGGATTGACGTGGAATTTTGGGTTCGATGATTCCTCGCAATACAATCAGGCGAACGACACTCTAGAACTATCCATTTCAAGAAGCGCCGGCAATGGATCCGCCTCTGACAACCTAGATCCCCAGCCTGGATTCAATCTTGTTGGCTATTATGAAGTTGGTGAGATTGCGGGTATAACACTTGGCTCGCAAGGGAGTGCGAAATGGGGCTTCCGGACAGGAATCGGATACAACAGGATTGACACAGAGAGTGCCGGATCGGTCCTGTCAGACGTGACTCGGACCCAGGACTCTTTTGATACGAATGGAGTGGTTCTTCCCAACGGTCCGTATTCGGGGGACTTTTCAGGTCCGGGTCTCTTGATTGGTGATAGCCCGACGCGTGCCAGCATGACGATCACGGATGGAGCGTCCACCGATGGCGTGAGAAGTCTAGATGCCGACTTCTACAGTATCGTCCTTGGCGCCTACCTCGAACTACCTTTGAACCAAAAGCTTTCCCTTTTGATCGAAGGGGGCGGTTTGATAGTCATTGCCTCGGGAGATTATCAGTATAACTCAAGCACGTTGATTTCAGGATTTCCAGCAGTCAACAACTCGGGAAACGCCAGCGAAACTGACGTTTTGGGTGGTTTGAGCCTAGGTTTGGACTTGAACTATCAATTTACTTCCAACTGGGGAGCCTATTTAGGAATACATTATCAGTATTTGAACCCATATAAAATCAATGCAAACGGTAGCAACGCCAAACTAACTTTCGATTCTGCATTCTTGACTTCAATGGGTGTTATTTATCGTTTTTAGACTTAACTGTTCGATAGGCTTTCCGCTTCCTATTGGTAGCGGCCACGCATTCATGGCGTGATGCCGCTGAATGGATGGCGGCGGTTTATCTGACTCAAGCAAGGAACTGCCCGCCATATCGCTACGACGTAAGTCGAATGGGGTCATTGCTCTCCAATCCACAAAAAGCGAGGTTTTGACATTGCCTGCCATCAGTCCATGAGCTTCGCCAACTCCTCGCGCTCGACATACCGATACGACTGCGGCGGATGGAAGCCGCCTTTTCTGCGGCGGAGGGCGTTGAGTGCGGTGGCGGAGTCAAACTGCCATGTGCGGCCGATTTGAATTCCGTAGGCGGTAGATGCTCCTTGGAAGTAGTGGAGGAACGTTTCCTTTTCTACTCCGGATTTAGACTGCCATTTCTTGCAAAGGGTAAGCGGCTCGCCTGAGACGATCCCGGCGACTTCAAAACCTCCGACCAGGGCCATTCTCGGGCTGGAGACATAGACGAGGATTAGGTCGCCTGGCCCGACCTTGGGACAAACGCGGCGGAGTTCGATGGTTTTGGTCCCAGCGAAGATGAGGTCTGCATACTTCGGCTTGATGGACATGAGGACGGCTCGCTGGCTCATGGGGTAGTGTGGGTTCCGTGTTGGTAGATTTCCTGGAAGGTGGAAAAGGGAATGGGGCGCGGTCCGGGGTAGGGTGGCGGGAGCTGGAAAGTCAGCAGGAGGTCCGAGTCGAGCGGATGGGGGAAAGTCTCGGTGTGGGAGAAGCGGAGGGCGGTGAGCTGGGCATTTGGATTTCCCTTGGCGGCGGCCATGAGGTCTTTCCAGCGATAGACGCCGAGCCGACGGAAGCGGCTGAAGAGCTCCTTGGGTGTGCCCTTGACGACTTCGCGGAGGCGGGAGATGGCTTTCACTTGTTGGGTGCCGAGGCCTTCGTTTCCGCTGCTCACATACCAGAGGAGGTGGCCGGGTGGCTTGAGGGTGACATTGGAAGCGGTGAAATAGACGGCTTCCACGCCGAGGTGGAGTTCATCATTGATTCCCGAGAGGCTGGGGAAGCGTTGGGCGGCTGACTCGGTATCGAAAAAGTGTTCCGCCCACTGGGATTGGATGGGAATGAGGAAGTCGGTGATTTCCTCTGCTGCGAGTTTGCCGGGCCAGATAAGGGTGCCGAGTTGGTCGATGGCGGTAGGGGAAGCGGATTCCTCCCAGGTGAGGCCGACGTTTTCGAGGTGCTGGCGGGCGCTGGAGAGTTCGTGGAAGCCCTGGACTACGGGTTTGACCCAGCCGCCGGCGGTGTGGCCGAAGCCCATTTCCACCAAGGCATCCGTGATCTCGCGGGTGAGGTGGGGTTCGCCGATGTGGATGGAGTGGGCATCGCTTTCCACGGCATCGACGATGGCTTTCATGAGCAGATGCCGCAAGACGGTCTTGGCCAATGGGAGGGAGTTGATTCTCAGGAGTGGGATGTGGATGCGCTGGGTCGATTGCCGGTTGATGGCGATGGATGCGGCCATGTCCGCGTTGCTGTCGTGGGCGACATGGAGGGAGGTGGTCTTGGGATCGAGCAGGCAGGTGTTGGTCAGGCTTTTGAATGCGCTGATTTTCTCGTGGGGATGGCGTCTGAAGCTGTCGATGAAGCGATTGATTTCGTGGGGTTCGAGGCGCTTGGTGAGAATGCTGGAAGCACCGAGGCGTGAGGGTTGGTATTCCTGCTCGCGCTCAATGCTGTCGAGACGGGAGACGAACTCGACGGGCGAGAGCAATTGCAGGTCGAACGTTTCAAGGATGTCGGGTGCTTTGGCCAAGAGCTTCTCGTCCCGGGTGACGAAATATTTGACCTCGGCGACGATGGCGTGGGCGACATGGCGAATGTCCGAGATGTCTTGGTCGCTGAGTGAACCGGTGGCTGGGTAGAATTTCCTGAGCTGAACATCGACTGGATCGACCTTGGTGACGGCGGCGCGGATCAGGTGGTAGGTCGCGGCTTTGGCTTTGCTAGCGTCTCGAAGGAAGGGGTCCTTACAGCGGTCGATGTCGTTGAAGATTTCGGAGGTGAGGCCGAGTTCGACGATGTCGTCGATCCATGGTTCGAGGAGTGCGCCGGAGATTTCCCGTTTGGGGCGGTCTGGCCAGAAGAGGTCGAAGAAGATATTGGCGTCGATGGCGACGAGCGTTTTCTGGAGTGGGAGAGAGGATAGGAGATCGGCGGGATGGTGGTCCAAATGCCAGATGACGAGCTCGGCATTGTCTGCGCCGCGTCCGATGGATTTGTCCCGTGCGATGAATCCCCATTTCGACCACTGCCGGTGGGCATCGAAATCGCGGCGGCATTTGAGTTTGATTCCGTCGAGGTGGGTGGTGAGGCGTTTGAGCTCGTTCACCAGAGATTTTCCGATTCCAGCTTTTCGCGCGGCTGAGGAAACGCAGAGGTGGGCGATGGATGCATAGCCGCGAGCCACGCGATAGAGAAGATAGCCGAGGATCTCATCCTGTTCGTCCGTGGCGACAAGCAACGTGCCCTTGGCGATGCCTTCCTCAAACGCACCGCGTGGCATGAAGCCGAGAGTGCCCGCATCTTTGCGGTAAAGAGCAAACACGTCATCGCACCGATCTTGGTTGGAGAGGTGGTGGATGGTGATCGGCATGTGCTCCGGATTTTGGGAGACCTGCAGGATTTTTTCAATGAATGGTTTCATTGCCATTCTATGGCGGATCGCCGGCGAGGTGGATGGGGTTTATGCCTTGAGGCGTGGTGACATTCCTATCGCCACGTGCGCGGGCTTTTGAGTAGCAACAGGAATGTCGCTACTCCTTATTCTGCGGTTCATGGACTATCTGAATCCATCCGGTGACATTCTGATTCACGGGGGACTGTGCGGCGGCTGGCGGGGGGGATGAAGTGGAGTTTTTTGTCAGGCGAGGGCGGATTTCATGAGGTGGAGCTCCTCGACAAGGTCCGGGTGTTGCTCCAACTCGAGGTTGAGGATGGCGACGTAATGGGGATCATCGAGACGGTCAGGCCAGTGGCGCTCGTATTCATCGATGAGGCGTTCGTAATCCGCATCCTGGCGTGCGACCTCCGCGGTTTGTTTCGCGATCGCGGATTCGGCGTGGAATTCCTCATGTTGGGCTTCCTTCAAGGCGCGCTGTAATTCAGCGAGCTCATCCGGGGTGGCAATCTGCATGAAATCCGCGATCTGATGGTAGGATTCCAGCAGATGGTGGGCGTTGATACGGCATTTGCGGTAGTCGAGCAGCTCGGCAAGGGTGGCGATGTGGAGACCTTCGATGTGGCGCTCCGTCCTCAGCAACTGGTTTCTGAAGCGGGCAAGCAAGTCCTCATGAGAGGCGACGGCGGATTGGTTCTGCCAGCGGGAAAGAAAGGCACGGAGGCGGGTGGCGAGATCCCTGGCGGCGGGGATCATGTTCGCGTTGCCGCGTCCGGATTTCACCAGCTTCTCTGCCACACTTGCGATCTTGGCGGCATCCCGGCGGTAGGCTGGAGGTAGCTCGGACATGGCGTCAGATCCTAATCTCCGAATCGAAATTGAACAGGAGGAAACGGGGTGTGGGAACATCGAACACCGAACATCGAACATCGAATGGAAGAGGATGAATGAATGAAAGCCGGAATAAATTCCGCGGTCCGTTTCTTTACTTCAATGTTCGATGTTTAGCGTTCGATGTTGGAAGTTCAGAGGGCTTTGTCCACCTTGATCATGGCTTCGAGGATGTGCTGCCAGGTCGTCGGCTTTTCGAGGACTTCGTTGGAGAACATGCAGCCGTCCCAACAGATGTGTTTCATCCCGCGGTCGGCGGCGTCCTTGAGCCAGTAGGCGGAGGCGCGGGGGATGTCGAGTTTTCCGTTAGGGGCGTCAGGCAGGCAGTGGCGGCCGGTCTTGTCGTGGGAGCCGGTACCGTGCACGGAGCCGTCGTTCTGGGCGACGTGGAAGTCGATGGTCCAAGGACGGAGCGCATCAGTCATGGTGGTGTAGGCGGCCCAGAACTCGTCCTCGCTGTAGCCTTCCTTGAGGAGTGCCGCTTCCGGGGCATTGTAGCCGAGCAGATAGAGATAAGTGTGGGCGAGGTCGGCCTGGAAGCCGACGGTCTCCGGCATGCCGGTGGCTTCGAGGGTGTCGAGCATGGCCTTCCACGAATGCATGCCGCCCCAGCAGATCTCACCTTCGGCGGCGAGGCGCTCGCCGTGTTGCTCGGCGACCTTGCCGGCTTCGCGGAACGTCTCGGCAATCTTCTTCGTGTTGCCGGCGGGATCCTTCGCCCAGTCGCTGACAGAACTGGCGGAATCGATGCGGATGACGCCGTAATCGCGGACGCCGTGTTCGTTGAAAATCTTCGCAATGCGGCAGGCCTTTTCGACGGCGAGCACGAACTTGCGGCGTGCTTCGGCATCGCCCATGGCGGCATCGCCGACGGTGCCGGGCCAGATCGGCGCGACGAGCGAGCCGACCTTGAGGTTATGGCTGGCGATGAGGTCGGCGATTATCCGGATGTCGGTTTCCGAGGCGTCGGGATCGGTGTGGGGGTGGAACAGGAAGTAATCGATGCCGTCGAATTTCCGGCCGTTCACCTCGGCGGCTACGGTGAGCTCGAGCATGTGTTCGAGCGAGATGGGAGGATGATCCGTGCCGGGTTCCTTGCCGACGAGACCGGGCCACATGGCGTTGTGAAGTTTCATGGGGAGCTGAGAGTTTAGGTTGAGAGTTGAGAGTGAAAAATAGGTCTTATAGAGCCTATACGACTTATTGATTCTTGTAGGCGCCCATCGCCGGAGCATTTGGATTTACTTCAGGGCCGAAGTAGCGGAGTGCGACGAGCGGTTCCGTTAGCGAGGTGTTTTTGAAAGTAACACCCTGTTGCGCGGCGGACTCGGTGCAGAAGAACTCGTCGTTGGAAAGTTCGTTGAAGCGCAGGAGTTTCGGGCAGTTCAGGCGCAGCTTGTTGGCGAAGCCCTCGCCTTGAACGACGATGAGCGAGTAGGCGCCGTTGTCCTTGATTGTGACGGTCTGTCCGGGCTCCACCGTGATTTCCTTCGCGGTGAAGTATTGGAAGCCATCGACTTTTCCATAGACGATCCACTTGTCATGATAGCCCTCGCCCTTTTCCGCGGTGACGGGTTCGAGGTAGTGATTGTCCTTGAAATTTGGATCCGTGTTTTTCTCCCAGTCGAGCTGGTCGATGATGAAGTCGATGTCCTGGTGCTTGTCCTTCGGCATGTCCTTCACCAACAGCGACCACGGGACCTCGCGGCCTTCGACGAGGTTCTGATACATGCCGAAGACATCGGATCCCCACTGCGGCTCATACGTGCAGAGTGAGCCCGGAGCGTGGAGGATGCAGGGATCGATGAGCCAGCCGCTGCCTACCTTCAGCCGATAGGCTTTTGATAGATCGAGGATGCCATTCTCGCCCTTGTTCCAGTTTTCGATGCACTTGCGGACCTGGTCGCGGGTGGTGCCAGGCTCGAAGCCCATGAAGGTGTAGGGGAAATTGTTGCCGACATTGTTGTGCTGCGGCGGGAAATAATACGACTCCGGCTTGCCTTCCTGCCCGACCAGCGCCGCCTGCTCGGCGCTCTGGTGCATGTGGTGGGGGATGGGGCCCATGTTGTCGAAGAACTTCGAGTAAACCGGCCATTTTCCATACTTATCCCACATCGTCTGGCCGATGATGCCCGCACCGCTCTCAGCAATCGCATCGCGGAGAGTGAAGCGCTCATTTCCCACGATGACGTAGGA
>Ga0123337_10006228_pt1 | contig 11463 bp, 17 predicted proteins | sample frozenSSSSmetaG_FD_89792 | JGI IMG/M metagenome (GOLD analysis project Ga0123337, IMG submission 89792) | Glacier valley bacterial and archeal communities from Borup Fiord, Nunavut, Canada, to study Microbial Dark Matter (Phase II) -... | ecosystem: Environmental > Aquatic > Freshwater > Ice >...
CTCATATACACAATCTTCAGCTCATATTTATTTAATCAAAAAATTCCTCTTCCCCTTCTCCCCCAAATCCTGTACCATTCCACGTCACATGCGAATGTGATATAAATATTATTTTAATAAGGCAAATAGAAATGCGCAACAGATCAAAGAGTAAGACTAATTCAAATAATGAAGGTGTAAGCGGTAGACAGCCTGAAGATCTACCAGCAACTCTTGCAAGAGTTGAAGAAAAAGGATTAGGACCGGTTAAACTTAAGCGCGGGCTATTATACTTTATCCCTAAAGATAAATTAGATAATACTAGCAAATTAACAAGTCAGGATGATCAATCTCCAGAATAAGAAACGATAATAAACACAATCATAATCCGTTAAGAAGGAAAAGATCCCGCATTCCTCAGGGACTGGCTTCGACTCGCTGTGCAGGATGACAACGAGAACAAAAAAGGAACAAGCTTTCACTTGTTCCTCTATGGCAGATCTAGTACGAAAGTTTATGCAACTTCAGTTACTTTGCTCGTCATCATAGTAGTCATTTCTTCATCAGACATTCCGGACATTTTGTCAGCGTGAGCTTCCATGCCGTGAGCCTTTACAGTTGCTACTACTTCTTCAGTTGTTGCGCCAGTCGCTACGAAATCACAACCTTCCATACCTAGATCAGCACATTTTAATTGCATCATAATATTTTTTATTTAATAAATAAATTTATTCCCATAAGTGAGAATAAGCTATTGTATACCTATTTTGTTCACATAACTAATATATTGATATAATCATGTGTTAATAAATCTATATTATCCTGAGGTCCCTCTTATAAATGGGGCGACTTAGACGTCACAACAAAGTGTGATTATGATACAATGAATCATATTAATAATGATTATGGAAATTAAAGAAATATTAGTACAACCTAATTTCTCTCCCAATAAAGTAATTACTAATTTTGAAATTAAAGATATTTTGTCCCAAATAGAATCTATTCTGACAAATGATTTGGACAAAATAAATTCTAATGACATGCTTAAAAATAATTTTCTTGATTTGTATAATTACATGCTGCTGATTTTGTTTGAATCTAACAATAATCATTCATCGAAGAGAACCATTATATCTTCTAAAGCAAATCAAAATTTACAAAAACTCATCTATACTTAATTATTTTATTTATGGAAACTTTTTTGAAATCTATTCCTACCTGGAATACTGATTTGAAAGATTATGATACTTTAATTTTTGATACAAATGTTTTTATAGATTGTATAGAGTTAAAAGCTGAAGGCTTTTTTGATGAACTAGAAACTCATTTTAGTACGAATATTCTATTACCAATTGTGGAAATAGAATTTATGAGAACGGATAATTCAATTCATCGTACTGTTTTTTCAGACATTAAAAGTAAATATTTTCGTGAAACGCCAGTTTTAGCAAGAAACAATAATGATTTTGCAAAAGATATTCAAGAATATTTATATTCTATTGGGACAAGACCTGAACCAACCGATTTATTTTTAGGTGGCTATTTGTGTGAATATCCTAATAATGGTTTCATAGTAACTTCAGATTTAAAAGGATTCCCTTTTCCTCTATACGAAAGGGTTTTTTATTTATTAATACAAAATAATAATTCTCTAAAAACAATTAGTTTCTTAAAAATTAATAGGAGTGTTTTGGATGACTATAAATCTATGGTCCAGAAAAAAATTCAAAGTCTTCGCCAGTAATCTTTATTTTATTCCCCTCATCAATTCCCCGATGCTCTCTGCCGTGAAATGCGCATTCAATCCGCTGGGATTTGGCAATACCCATATTTTTGTTTCACCAATTTTTTCATCATGCAATCCAATCTTCGCTTTTGGTTTTTGAAATCCTTTTCTGTATGCTTCGATTCCTAATATCGCGAGAATTTTTGGTCTGTAAAATAAAATTTTCGCTTTCAAATTTTCTGCACCGGCAATATATTCTTCTTTACTTAATTCGGCGGCGGCGTTGGTAGTGCGAGAGACAAAATTTGTTATACCATAGCCGTATTTTAAAAGTTCATCTTGTTCGGATGGATTCAAAACTCTATCCGTAATGCCACCATAATATAATGCCTTCCAAAATCTATTTCCTGGACGCGCGAAATGAAATCCCGTAGCAGCGGTGTACAATCCCGGATTGATTCCACAGAATAGTATTTTTAGATCTGGTGCGATGACATCATGGATTTGTTTGTTTATTGCGTCGGCGAGATCTTGTTTTGTTGGTTTGAGCATAATTAGTTTTTTTTGCACCATATATATTTATTCCAATTGGATTATTTTGATTATCGAAAACAATGTTTCGGGGTTTAACTTTGTTTAGTTGTATTTCCCATTTATTAGTAACAGGATTTTTGTATGGTTCTCGATACCAGATGCCAAAAGGAGTTAACGTACACAGCACGTTACTTATAATTTGAATTTTTAATAATCACTTCTCATTATTAGTCAAGTGACATAATTCTAAATAGACCTGCTTTGTTGCTGACATAAAATGAAAATGATTGATAACGTGGAATTTTACATTAATCTTTGGGAATTGAAAACAACAAAAGAGACGCATTTTCATGCGTCTCTACATATTTAAATTTTACATTATTTAAATTTCTGGAGCGTCAGCAGGTTTTTCGCCACGTGTTGGCCGAGTCTGATTCAATATTCTATCCAGCATCTTATCTTCGTTAGCTTTTATTTTATCTGCTTCTGTCTGTGTTATTTTTCCATCTGTTACAGCAGTCGCGAGATTTTTTTCAAAATCTGTTTTCAATAATTTTGTTAGATTATCGACGCTTTTACCTTTATCTATAGCTATTTGTTTTAGTGTCTTTCCTGATTCTTGCAGAGTCCTTAAAGATGCTTCATCAGTGCCAAGAAATTTTGCAACGTCGGTCATTATTTGTTTCATACCTGCGCCCATCATTCCGTCTCGACCTCCTCGCATTACGCCCATTCCACCAATAGGTGATTTGCCACTATCGATGTTGGCAATCATTTTGTCGGCTTGGGCTTGAGTAATTTTGCCGTCTTTCACGTCTTGAGCTATTTGATCTTTTGATACTGTGGAGATTGCAGTTTTTAATTTTGTTTGATCAATGCCAACTAATGCGGCGACTTTACTGATAAACGAATCAGAATTTGCACTGCTCTGTGCAAAAACGCTACCAGCTACGGCGACTCCGAGTCCGATAGTTGTCGCCAAAGTCACTGCTGATGTCAAAAGAATTTTTCGTTTTTTGGTCATAAATAATATTTAACAAATAAATGCGGATTACAAAATCCATATTGATAATAAATGTGATGGATGAAGAATATGTGAAGAGGATTTATTGTGGTATTGAAGAATGATATAATCCTAGAAATTATAATCTTCGATATGAGAGAATTAAAAAATAGTGATAGTTTTATTCCTGAGCGAAACATTTTTACCAGAACTGGCGAAGTTATAGAAAAGAAGAAAATTGAAGATTTCTTAATGAATATACTGGGATTAGAGATTATAGAGAGTGGATTTGATATTCAAACATGGAAAATTTCTATGAATTTGGTATTTCAAAAAGAAAAACGACTGAATAGACGACTGGATTTACCGGGATTATCATTACTTCTTAGTAGTGCTGATGTCAAAAATGGGGTGGCTATCGGTAAAATTGTTTATGATTATAATAAAGATCATAAAGATCATACTCTTGAAACACCCAAATGTTTTTTTATTGCGCAATTAGGAATGGTAGAAAAAAAATCGTATCCATCTTTATTTGTTCCAGAGAATCTTGTTGAAGGTTTAAGAACTTTGGATAGACCAATTAAGCTTTTAGACATGGATGAAAAACGTGATGATAAAAGTTTATCACTAATCAAATCTGGCGATGTTCCAATTTTTGTGTATAATCCTGGAAATAAAAACGATCGGTCTATATTTACTAGAAAATATTAATAAGTTTTAAACTCTCTCCCACTCTACTCCCTTCACTTCTCCTGAGTCATAAAATTCTTTAAACTTTTCCAAAGCAAATTTTTTATCTATCACATTTCGTGATGGATATTTTTGCACTTCATTATTTAGCGCATAAAATTTTTCTTCCTGACGATTATTCTTTTCGAGAATAGATACAAAAGTCTTTTCTGGGTCTTCATGTTTTACAGTCAGATCTAGCTCGACATAAGTCAGCACGGCGTTCTCGGGATTAGTAAGAAGATAAAGAGTTTTGCCCTCGGCTCGTACGATCCATGATTCAGAATATTGTGACTTTTTAATTTCGCTAATTATTTCATCCAAGTTGAGCGATTTCACCGGATGGAAAAAATCCAATTTGGCATTGACTTTATTTTTGGCAAAACATTTTATTTTCATACTTTTTCAGCTTATTTATTTCAGGCAGTTTGTGAATACACAGATAATAGCACTTCAATATGAAATGACTACGGCCTGCGGTACAAGTTTTGTGGGAAATAAGTGAATTAGATTATTTCCTTAAATAGATAATCGCAATAATTTGTGGATTTTTTTTATCAGATCCAGATAATAGACAACACACATCATCCCAAGAAGGCTCATTTTTATCCAATGAATATTGTACTAAAGGAGTTCCACTGTACCCTGGCTTTATGTCTAGCCCATCTGTGCGGCATACTAGCACACCAGAAGATAGATATTGAACCTGACCATTTTGAACACATGTTACGTGTATTTGGGTGCCATCTCCATTTAAAAATACCAATCCTTTTTCAAGATTTTTTTTATTTAATGGAACCAATTTACCATTTTTTGAAAGAACTTTACTTTGTTCCAATGATGGATTCAATTTAACGGAATTCCCAGTACAAATTATACCGTCAGCACCGTCTTCAGCTACTTTATTAAAACTAGCATTCGGCACAGGTCTTAAAAGATTCATATCCAAAGTATCCAATGGGTTATTTTCACCGAGTATGTCAGCAATTTTTAATGTTAATAATTTCTCATCAAAAGCACCATTTTGGATATGTTGTAATGTGCAAATTTCGCCATTTAATAACGCACCGACGGCTTTATGTACTTTATTCCCATTTTCAATCGATATGATATTCAAATAAGGAGTAGATGGAATCTCTTTTGGTTGTTGTATGGGCATTGGAGCGGGAGCTGTAGTCGGAATAGTGGTAGTGGTGGTACAGACTTATTTTCGCTTCCACATGCCATGACACCCATCGCAAATAAGGTAAGAACTATAATGGTTCTTAATTTATGACCGAGCGGCTCTTTTCTTAAACCCGTATTTTTTTCTGGATTTCCCATCTTTAATATAAACTATATATAAAGATGAGCGGTGGGGTACAGATATTACTTACCAGGAATTACTGTAGGAGTTACTAGTCCGGATGGTCCGCGTTGATCAGGGATAGTAACAGTTGTTGGAGCCAGTGGAGTCGTAGCCTTTGAGTTTTCAATTAAAGCTGTTGGTACCAATGCCCAGTAAGGTACAGAGATAGCTAATGCTAAAGGAACTCCCGCTAATAACCATATCTTTAAATCAAACGGGACTTTTTCCTTCTTAAGTTTTTTTTCGTTATTCTTTTTCATCTATTTTTATATTTAAATTAAATTTTCAATCCATCAATCCATCAAACCATCTCTCTATCACGATGCTTTCTCCATTTCTTCCGGCTTTTTTTCTAGTACTACGATAAATTTACTCGCGTTATTAAATGCTAGAAAATTAGTAATAGCGAAAATAAATCCGTAGATGATTATACCGCAAAAGACGAAATATACGCCACCTGATGCGGCATCAAATGAGAGAAAAGAAACCACGATTCCAGCGATGATTGCCGCTATCCCTCCGAATGTTTTCGTTAGATGGGATGTTCTATTCTTTTTTAAAAGAGATATTCTGGCTTTAAGATAATTCCTCTCTCCTAGCGTATTATTTGGTGTTGAGTTATTTTCCATAAAATGATTTTATCAAATTAATTTATACTTTCTCTGCTGGTAGGATGCCTAGTCGGGTTAGTTCCTCAGTAAGTAATAAATATAATCCAAGAGCTACATCAGAATTGTATTCATATTTTCCTTCAGTTACAGTTTGAGAATTGACGATAATTTCTTCAAGTAAACCAGGTCTATACTCGGACGGTCTTCTTTGTTGAGTTATTACCGAACCCTGTATTCCCTCATAACATTCTATTTGAAATGTACCTTTTTGAAACAATATTCCGAAGAGTACGCCAGATATATTGTTATTTCATCTCAGTCAGGAAGGAGTACTGAATGATATGTAATCAGATTTCCTTTTTTTTGAAGTTTGTTTCATAAAAGTGCTATCTCCTTCGAAATAAGTATCCACTCTGTCTTGAGTTTTCACGGCAGTCCTCTGCGCAATCGTCATAGAAGCAAATCCAAAATATTGGTTTACTAATCCCATAAAATTTTCATGACTTCCGGTCGTCTCAGATTTTGTACTCATCCTTAAATATACTTAATTAATCTGAATTTTATCATATTCGCTATATTTCACCAGATATTATGGGATATTTCGCTCAATTATGTTAAACTCATAGCTGCAAAACTCGTTATACTTATATTAATCAAATCTTATGATGGACTCCGCAAAAATCCGGAATGTGGCGATCATCGCGCACGTTGATCATGGTAAAACTACGCTCGTAGACGCGTTTATTAAACAAAGCTCTCTTTTTCGTGATAATCAGACTGAGATGAATCAGGTCGCAATCATGGATAATAGTGACCTAGAACGAGAAAAAGGTATCACTATCACGGCTAAAAATATCTCTATTCGTTATCGGGATTACAAAATAAATATCATCGATACTCCCGGACACGCAGATTTCGGTGGTGAGGTTGAGCGTACTCTTAACATGGCGGATGGTTGTATTCTCCTCGTCGATGCTCAAGAAGGTCCGATGCCACAAACAAAGTTTGTATTAAAAAAGGCTCTCGAAATGGGACTTCCCGTGGTAGTTCTAATCAACAAAATTGACAAAAGATATGCAAATCCTGTGCGAGTAATCGAAAGAGTAAACGATCTTTTTCTTACATTAGCTACTGATTCTGATCAGCTGGACTTCCCTGTACTCTATGCCATCGGTCGTGAAGGCAAAGTCTTTACTACAATTCCTGACGGAGATTTATCTATTCCTAATATTACAAAAGGAAATGTAGAACCTCTTTTAGAAAAAATTGTTGACTTTATTCCTGTCCCAAAAGGTGACAAAGATCTTCCTTTCCAAATGCAGATCACGTCTCTAGAGTACGATTCTCATGTTGGTCGATATCTAATCGGTCGTATTAATAGAGGCACAGTCAACATAAATGATAGTCTTGTCGTCGTCAAACCTATGGACGAAAGTAATGAAACCAAAACTGAGGATATCGTCGCTCGTGGTAAAGTGCGCAAGATTTTAGTCCGTGAGGGATTGGCTTTTCAAGAAGTAGAAGAAGCTCACGCTGGTGAAATAATCGCAATCGTCGGAATTGATTCCACCACTATTGGTGCGACGGTTTGTATTTCGTCAGATATTGATCCTCTGCCAACGATCAAAATCATGCCGCCATCTTTAAAGATTAAATTTGAAGCAAATACTTCACCATTCGTTGGTCGTGAAGGTAAATTTGTTACGCCAAAAGTATTGCAACAGCGTCTCGAGCGAGAGCTAGAAACAAACATTAGCCTTCAGATTTCTCGTGGTGATGAAGGTAGCTATTATGTCGCTGGTCGCGGAGAACTTCAGCTTTCGATTCTTATCGAGACATTGCGTCGTGAAGGATATGAATTTCAAATCCGTAAGCCAGAAGTTGTTTTAATAGAAAAAGATGGAGTAAAAACTGAGCCTCTTGAAGAAGTGCTCATTGACACGCCACAAGAATATAGCAATGCTGTAGCAGCAATTCTCAGCACGCGAAAAGCTGAGCTAGTAAATATGGAAGTAGAAAATGATCAAGTTCGGTATACATACAAAATGTTGACTCGAAATTTACTTGGTTTGCGAAACTTACTTCTCACGGCTACGAAAGGAAATGTGATCATTAATAATTATCTTCTTGATTATGTTCCTTACACAGTACAACCAGATCAATTCCGAAAAGGTGTTCTTATCTCGTCAGAAAGTGGCACTGCGGCTGCGTATACTTTAAACACTCTTCAATACAAAGGTGAATTATTTATCGATCCAGGTGTTGAAGTCTACGAAGGTATGATTATTGGTATGAATAAATTTGAAAATGATCTAGATGTGAATCCATGTAAAGCACGACACAAATCTGGTGTTCGTGTGAGTCAGAGCTCGATTACTCATATTGCGCTAAATGAAATCACTCCTGTAACTCTAGATTTTGCTCTTCTCTTTATCGGTAGTGATGAATTGCTAGAAGTCACACCAAAAAATCTGCGTCTGAGAAAGATTTATTTGACGAAGACTGAAAGAAATATAGGAAGCAGAAAAGGGTAAATATCATTTTGTCATTGCGAGGAGTGATAACGACGTCGCAATCTCTCGCGAATGCGAGTGTTTCTGCCGTTTTCCGCTCTAGATCTGATATAATCCTCGATGTAAATTTTAAAGTAATTTTTATGGCGAAAGGGAGATTTAATGAATGGGGTGATAAAACAATAAAAATTCTGGGGGGAGATTGTAACGTGAGGTATGGTTCAAGAAGAAATCTCATGGCATTTTTTGAACCATTAACTTTTAGTTTAAATCACTCTAGGCCATACAATATTACTTATGAATTTCACTCTGTAGAAATAGAACTAAGCGAATTCTTTACTGATAGCTTAAAACTTCGTGCCGCTTTAGCAAAATTAATATTACCTCAAGAAAATAGTGTTGTAGTGAGTCAATCAAGTATACTAATCCCAAGTGCTACTCAAAGAATAGAATCCATTCGTACTGTTTCAAAGTATTTACCCATTCAATTGGGTGTATTAGATTTGGTACAAACTGATTATCGTGTAAGTCAAATGAGTGTGGCTACATTTCCCGGTATCGATAAAGATAAGATTCCTACACAAATCAATTTTAAGAAAATTGCAAAATTCTTTCCTGCAATGGATTCTATAACTAAACTTCCAACAAAGGATTTTATGGAAGTTTCAATTCTTTCAGGTATCGAAATGGTCTTTACACCAAATTCAAAATCACAAAATAAAAATTTTTTTCCTAGAATTTTTTTGCATAATGGGCGCAAAAATGAAGCTTTCCAAGGTGGTATAAAATATATAATCAAAGATATGAATAATCGAGGAAGACCAGAATATAAAGATTATGAAAGAATGAAGATGTGTTTAATGGCCTCAGATAAAATATCTTTAGGTGAAATGACAACGATGATTAAGGACAAAAAATTTTTATGGCTACGCATAATGTCATCGGCAATAAGACAAATCACTACAAATGTACAGTCTCTTAAGCTACCAGAACAATTTCTTCCAAAAGGAGATCATAATCCTTTGCCTAATCCTGATAAACCTTGGACTACGCCATATCCGAATACCTAACGCCTTCATCTCATCTTCATAATTCAATAATAAGATTTCATGAATAGAAATTTACCAATACAATAATATGAAAATACTAATTATTGAAGACGAAGTAAAAATAGCGAAATCTTTGAAAAAAGGTTTTGAAGAAGAAATGTTTACTGTCGATAGCGCATTTGATGGTGAGCAAGGATATGAGATGGCAAAAAAAGAAAACTATGATGCTATTGTTTTGGACTTAATGTTACCAAAAATGGATGGTATCGAAATACTCGAGATGCTACGCGAAAATAATATTTTTACACCTGTGATTATTCTTACTGCCAAAGATTCAGTCGCAGACAAGATAAATGGACTTGATATTGGCGCTGACGATTATCTTGCTAAGCCGTTTTCTTTTGAAGAATTATTAGCTCGTATCCGTTCACTTATTCGACGAGCTACAACTCATGAAAAAATATTAACAATAAATAATCTAGAATTGAATCCCTATACGCATATTGTTACTCGCAATCAAAATCAGATATCTCTTTCTGCTAAAGAATTTGCTATGTTGGAATATCTCATGAGACGAAAAGGTGCGATACTATCTGAGAAACAGATTTTTTCACATGTTTGGGATTACGATGCAGACGTTGATTCAAATGTGGTGGCAGCACATATTAAAAACTTGCGTCAGAAAGTAGATAAACCGTATGGTGGAAAAAATAAATTGATCAAAACAGTACGAGGTCTCGGGTATAAAATTGAATAAATTTATTCTTTATAGGATTCCATGCAACATAAAAAAGACGAATATTTAAAAATTAAATTGAAGATCACGGCTCTCTATTTTGTGATTATATTTGTCATTGTTGGATTTTTTTCATTAATAGTCATCAATGACCAGTTTCGCCAACTAGAAAGATTTAACAATATTCGTCGAAATCCCGTTACTCAGCAAACATATCCGAATATTCTGCCTGAAAATATTGAAGAAATTACTAAAACTATTAATGATATAAAAACAAGTTTAATACTAGATGTTATTATCCTTGATTTAATAATTTTATTTATTTCAGCCGTTTTATCTTTTTACCTTTCGGGAAAAACATTACGACCGATTATCCAATCATTGGACAGACAAAAGCGATTTGTAGCGGACGCTTCTCATGAGATAAAAACTCCTTTGACGACGATGAATACAGAGGCTCAAGTTTTAGCAAGGTCAAAAAAGGTATCACAAGAAGAATATAAAGATTTTTTGCAAAGTGTTATAGAAGAAGTCGGACATCTCACTAATTTGACAAATGATATGTTGGTTCTAGCAAAATCGGATAATACTCCTACTCTAGATATGAAAAAAGTTAATGTAAAAAACGAAATTGACTCCTGTGTAAACAAATTTACTCCAATTGCTAAAGATAAAAATATTTTAATAAATATTGATTTTAAAATAGAAAATCCTGAGATCACCACGGATAAAGAAAAATTTCATCGCCTAATCTGTATTCTTGTCGATAATGCTATTAAATATAATAAAAACGATGGAAATATAAGCATAATTATCGCACAAGAATCTAATGAAAAAATTTCAATCTCTGTAGCCGATACCGGTGTCGGAATAGCTAAAGATAAAATGAGCAAAATCTTTGATCGATTTTACCGCGTGTCGGAAGATCGCAATGTCAAAGGATTTGGTCTAGGATTATCTATCGCTAAAGAATTGGCACACCAGCTTAGGGTAGAAATACATGTAGTGAGTAAACAGAATGAGGGAACGACATTTAAAATGATTTTTCCTAAATAATTTTATTCTTGTTATTTGTCATTCTCGACGCGATAGCGATCGGGAATCCAGGTCTCTGTCTCTCTGGTGTAGGGTCAAATTAAATCTTATTAGATAGTATTTTCTTTAGTTACTTTTCTCTTGAAAGAGTAACTCCCTAACGGGACTAAATACAAAAGTTCAAGAATACAAAAAGA
>Ga0123337_10006229_pt1 | contig 11460 bp, 8 predicted proteins | sample frozenSSSSmetaG_FD_89792 | JGI IMG/M metagenome (GOLD analysis project Ga0123337, IMG submission 89792) | Glacier valley bacterial and archeal communities from Borup Fiord, Nunavut, Canada, to study Microbial Dark Matter (Phase II) -... | ecosystem: Environmental > Aquatic > Freshwater > Ice >...
CGGTGGTCGACTCGGCGTTCACGCCCGCCAAGCAGGCGGCGATCCAGCTCGCGACGCCGGAGCCGATGCTGATGGCGGCCAACGGCCTGCACCAGGGCGTAAACCAGACCAGCAAGATCCTCGGGCCGGCGCTGGGCGGCCTGCTGATCGCCATCATGCCGGCGCAGGGGGTGTTCCTGATCAATGCCGCACTGTCGCTGATCGCGTTCGGGGTGCTGTTGGGACTGCAACTGCCGGAGCGGGCGCCACTGGCCGACCTGCATGAGAGCTTCTGGCAGCGGCTGACCGGCGGGATCTCGGAGTTCTTCGGCAACCGCAAGCTGCTGAAAGTGCTGGTATTTGCGGCATCGGCGCATTTCATCTGGTTTCTCTACGACACGCAGTTGGCCTTCCTGAACGGGATGTTTGGCTACGACGCCACCGTGTTCGGCATTTCGATCGCCGCCTCGGGCGCAGGCGGGGTGCTCGGGGCGGTGCTGGCGGGGTCGATCAAGACGACGAGGCCGCTGCTGATGATGGGGCTGTCCGCCCTGCTCTCGGGGATTGTGACGACGATGATGGCGTTGGCGGCGATGTGGGGATGGAGCATCCCCCTGCCCCTCTACCTCGCGACCATGGCGGTGCTGGGCGGGACGACCGTGTTCATGCTCGTGCCCTATCGCGCCGTAGTCCAGAGGGAGACGCCGCCCGACCGGATCGCGCGGGTCTCGGCGGCGGGCGAGGCGGTGATGATCGTCGCGATGATGGCGGCGCCGTTCATCGGCAGCCTGCTGGCGAGCGGCTGGGGCATTCCCGCGCCATTCCTCACCGGCGGCGTACTGCTCGGACTGCTCGGGGTCGCCGGCATCGGGTTTGCGCTGCGCCGGTAGCGATTTGGTGATCGACGCGGATGCAATATGTTGATCCGCATGAATCGCGTCCCGCATGAAACACTTGGCGAGCTAGCTCAATGTCCCTCAAGGTCGAACTGAAGCCAGGCGAACGCCTGATCGTCGGCAACTGCGTCATCACCAATTCCGACCAGCGAACACGGCTGTTCATCGACGGAAAGGCGCCCATCCTGCGCGAGAAGGACATCCTGACCTCGGAAACCGCCAACAGCCCGGCCAGGCGCATCTATTTCGCGGTGCAGCTGATGTACATCCACGAGGACACGGCCAAGCTGGCGGAGGACTATTTCAAGCTCGTCAACGACATAATCTCGGCGGCTCCGAGCACCATCCGCATTGTTGACGAAATCAATAACGAGATATTAACCGGCCAGCTCTATAAGGCTCTCAAGGCCGCGAAGAAGCTGATCCAGTATGAGCAGGAACTCCTAGCAAATGCAAAATAGTGCGGCGTTTGCCTACAAAACCGTAGGCGCGCAAACGGTAAACCCTCGCGTGCTTGAAGCCAATCTCCTCTCCCGCTCCGCCGGCCAGTTGCAACGCTGCCGGGATGACTGGGAAAACACCCGACACGAGCTGACCACGGCGCTGCTGTTTAATCGCAAGTTGTGGACCGTGTTCCTCGGCTCGGTGACCGGCGAGGAAAGCCAGCTGCCCAAGGCGCTGCGCGAAAACATCGCCAACCTCGGCATCTTCGTGATGAAGCAGACGCTCAACGTGCTGAGCGAGCCGGAAGCCCGGAAGCTCACCGTGCTGATCAACATCAACCGCGAGATCGCGGCGGGGCTGCGCGAGCGCACCTGACGCCGATTCCAGCGCCCGAACGAAAGAGGCCCGCTCGACGCGGGCCTTTTGTTTTTCAGGCGATTGCGGGCGCTACTTGAGGTAGTTGACGAGCGAGAGCTGGCTCAGCATGGCCGTCGTCTGGTAGCTCGCCTCGAGGCGAGTCTTCAGCGCCAGGAGCTCCATGGCCACCGTTTCGGTTGGCGCCTCCTCGATGTCCTGCACCATGTTGCTTAACTGCGCCTTGTGGTCGGTATGGCGTTCGTCGATGGAGCCGGCGGTGGACTTGGCGAGGCCGAGTTCGACGGCGATGATGGCAATCGAGCCGTTGCTGTCGCCGGTTTCCGCGAGCCGCTCGGTGTTGCGGGCGATCATCGACATGTAGCGTTCGGTGGAGGTCGGATCGGCCTCGGTGAAAGTCTGGATCGACATGGCGGCGAGCGACTGCACGAGGTTGACGAGGCCGGCTTCGTTGGCCTGCACACCGTAGGCAACCGAGGTGCTTTCGCCGACCTTGGCGGTCACGGTGTGGCGCGGATCGGCGGAGTCCTCGCCCTTGTACCAGAAGATGGTGTTGGTATCGGTGCCGGCGACCAGCGCGGTGGCGGAATCGAAGGGCGGGCCATCGACGCGCATCGGCTGGCCGCCCTGCCCGTAGAAGAAGTTCTCGGAGGCGGCGTAGGCCGAGGAGCTGACCATCTTGCCTTCGGCGAGAGTTTTCACCTGCGCCTGGAGTGCGGTGCCGAAATTGGCTGCCGTGGCATCGGCATCGGCGCCGATGACAAAGCTGCCCGGGTCGCCCGCGGCCGCGACCGCAGTCATGGTGATCGGCTCGGACGTGCCGTCGGGCATGGTGAAGTTGATGGTTACGGTATCGCCGACCGCGGGCTGGGCGGCGCCGATCTGTACCGACAGCGACTTGGGGGAACCCGACGGCTGGTTGACGGTGATGTTGGCGCTGGTGGTCGAAATAGATGCGAGCTTCATGCCGAAGGGATGAGTGCCATCCTCGGCGAGGGTCGTGGTGTCGGTGGCAGTGGCAAGAGTCAGCCGGCCGAGGTGCGACGTCCCGAGGTCGGCCTGCTTGCGCTCATTGGCGACCTGCTTGTAGCCGGCCTGGCTGCCGCGGCCGTTGAGAGCGTAGTAGGCGTCCTCAACCGGCTTGCTCTCGGTTTCGGCGCCGCCGAACAGGTAGCGGCCGGCGATATCGACGTTCATCAAGGTCATGACTTCGTCGAAGCGGGCCGAGGCCAGGGTCGGCGTGGTCTGGAAGTTGAGGCTCGCCTGGCCGCCCGAGCCGGACATGGTAGAGGCGCGCGCATCGGACTCGATGGTGTCGAGCCGGCCGACCGTCTGGTCGAGCACGTTGAGGCGCAGGTTCACCGTCTTGATGTTATTCTGGTAGCTCTCGATGCGCGACACGCGAGCCCGCAGCGCCAGGTCGAAGTAGCGGTCCGATCCCATCTCGCCGAGGTTCGAGGCCTTCTGGCCGGAGCTGAGCTGGGTCTGGAGCTTATCGTAGCGCTCCTTCATCGACATGATGTTGTTGATGCCGCTGGACAGCGGGAACATCGAGCGATTGATGACGGTCATTTACGGCCTCACAGCGAGTGCATCAGGTCGTCGATAAGTTGCTGCGCCACGCTCATGACGCGGGCGTTAGCGGCGAAGGCGTTCTGCAGTTCCATCAGCCGGGCCATCTCTTCGTCGACATCGACGCCGTATTCGCTTTCGAGGCGGTTACCGAGCGCGTCGAGCGTCATCTCCTGCGTGTCGCTGTCGGAAATGGCGGAGCTGGCCATGTTGCCGACGGTGTTGATCGACTGGCTGATGAGGTCGCTGACATTGCCGGCGAGGTGCGAGCCAGCGCTCTGGGCGACGCTGCCCTGCCCGCCGGCGAAGCGCAGGTTTTCGAGGTTCGAGAGCAACCCATCGACGCGGTCGGAATCGCCGAGCGTAGTGCCCGGCGTATACTGGACGAGGAGCCGGCTATCGCGGGCAATCTCGCTGTTGACGGCGATGCGGCTGGCAAAGCCGAGCTTCTGGCCCTTGTTGGCCAGCGAGTTGGTGAAGGCCGTATCGCCATAGTCGGTGAACAGGTTGATCGGCAGGTCGCCGGTCTGGGTGCCGGTGACAGTGGCGCGGGCACGCATCGACACCATGTCGGTATTGCCCAACGCGCCGTCGTCCATGATGCGGATGGTCGAGCCGGAAGGATTGCTCACCTGCAGGCCGCTGCCGACCTTGGCCTGCAACTGGCCGGCGATCGAGGCAGGACCGCCCGAGAAGTCGAGGCCGACGACGCGAGCGCCATTGGCGTCGACATAGTCGATGGGCAGCTTGCTGGTGTCGTCGATGCGCAGCACGCGCACCGTCTTGCTGACGCCAGCCTGACTGTAGCTGAAGGTGAACTCGTTGCCGTCCTGCAGGCTGCCGATCGCCACTTCGAAGCCGGCGGAGGCTCCGGAGGTGACCTGTGTGCCATCGGTGGTTTTGGTGGACATCGACTGGGCGAGGCCAGCGGCGATTTCGTCGAGCTGGTCCTGCGCCTGGACCAGGTCGTTGTCGCGCAACTGGATGAGCCCGGCGATTTCGCCCGAGGTCAGAACGTTCTGCTTGACCAGGTCGATCTTGAGGCCGGCCGATGAGGTCATGGTGAGCTTGCCGACGCCGGACTTCGCGTCCTCGGCGTTGAACAGCGACGTTGCGGAGAGCTGGCCAGCGCTCTCGAAGCTGAGGATAGAGGCGCGACCATCGAGGACGCCGACGCCGGAGCGGGTCATCAGCGCCACGGTGTCGTCGCTTCGGTAGCTCACCCGCAAATCCATCTGCTCGGACAGCGAGCCGACGAGACGGTCGCGCTGGTCGAGCAGCGTGGCGCGCGAGCCGGGGTCGATGCCCTGGTCGGCGAGGCGAACGTTGATCTTCTCGAGCGACTGCAACTGGTTGTTGATGTCGTCGACGCTGGTCGAGATCTTGCTCTCGACCTCCTGGCGCAGCGACTGCACGTCGCCGGACAGCCGGTTCAGGGCGCCGGCGAGCTCCTGCGCCTTCTGCACGGTGTCGGCGCGGTTGGCGAAGTTGTCCGGGCTGGCGGTCAGGGAGGTGAGAGAGTCCTCGAAGTCGGTGAAGGCGCTGTCGAGCGAGCCGGTGGTGCCGGGCATGCCGAACATCGTCTGCAGCCGGTCGATGTAGGACGAACGGACCGAGGCGAAGGACGAGTCTGAGACGGCACGGGTGTAGTGCTGCTGCAGCGACTGGTTGAAGGTACGGGTGAGCTGGCCCTGCCGGGCATAGGTCGAGTTGACGCCCAGCGAGTCGATGACGCTGATCGAACGCTTGTGGTACCCGGGCGTACCGGAATTGGCGACGTTGCCCGAGAGCACGTCGAGGGCGTTCTGCCCGATCTTCATACCGCTGAGCGCGTTGCTGAGCGTAACCGATAGACCCATGCGACCCTACTCCGTGGACAGTTTGCCCGGCGCCAAAGACGCGCCGGGCGAGGCCGTGACCCGCGTTAGCGGATCATGTTGAGCGCGTCCTGCAGCATCTGGTCGGCAGTCGAGACGATGCGCGTGCCCGCCGCGTAGGCCTGCTGGGTGACGATCAGCTTGGTGAACTCCTCGGAGATATCGGTGTTCGACGCTTCGAGCGAGGAACCGATGATGCCGCCACCGTTGTCGAGGATAGGCTCGCCCGATTCCGAGGTTGCCGCGAACACGCCGCCATCCATGCGCTTCAACTGGTTGGTGGCGTTGAAGTTGGCGGTCACCACCTGGGCGACTTCGAGCTGCTGGCCGTTATTGTAGGAGACCACGACGCGGCCGTTATCGTTGACCGACACGGACACGTACTCGCCCGCCGCGTAGCCGTTCTGGCTGAGGGTCGTCACTTCGGCGACGCCGTTGGGATCGGCGAACTGGGTGAGGCCGTTGGAGCCGTGCTGCAGGCGGACGTTACCGATGGTGACGCCATTGACGGTGAGGTTGGGCAGGTCGGTGTATTCCACCGGCGGGTTGGGCGAACCGTCATTGCCGAAGGTGTAGTCACCACCCACACGGGACCAGGCCGTGCCGGTGCCCGAGGCATTGGCGTTGGTGAGGATGAACATATTCCAGCGCTCGGCGCCGCCGTTCTCGGTGGAGGTCACCTTGGCCCAGCGCATCTGCACGTTGGCGGGTGCGCCGTTGCCGGCATAGACGGTGATGGCGCCGCCCGAGATCGACTGGGAGAAGAAATCATCGACGTCGCTCGCCGCGATGGTGTTGACGCGCGCCTGGCGTGCCGCGCCATCCGACACCGTTGGGGGCGTCTCGCCGTCGGCAAGGCCGAAGCCGTTGGCGCTGCTGCCGGTGGTACTGTCGGTGACGTTGACGACGTCGTTGTCGTTGCCGGCGGTGATTGTGATCTCGCCATTGCCGTTGAGGGCAACGGTGGCGCCGGTCGCACCGCTGGTGACGAGGTCGGCCTGGATGGCCGCCAGCACCTCGGACACCGTGTCGGTCGCGGCGTTGGTGAGGTCGATGGCCGGCATCGTCGTGCTGCCGCCCGAATTGAACGTGTAGGTGCGATCGGTGGTGTAGGGACCACCGGCAGGCCCGAGGCGGACCCGCACGCTGTCGCCAGGGGCCGCAATGGTGGTGGCGGCCGACGTGCCAACCGCGACAGCGCCGGTCTTGGTGGCGGGAGTGTCGGGCGGCAGGGACACGAAGTCGCGGGCGTCGAGCAGTTCGCTGCCGGGGGTTTGCGACTGGTTGTACTGCGGCGTCTTGGGCAGTTGCGGCAGGTTGATTTCGTAGTTGACGCGGGTGGTCTGGTGCGCCGGCAGGAAGGCGTTGGAGATCTGCAGCACCTGCGGCACCGAGCCCGAGACGTTCTGCGTCTGCGCGTCGATCGGCAGGCCCTTGAGGAAATAGCCGGCGCCGTTCACCAGATAGCCGGACTTGTCGAGCTCGAAGTCACCACGGCGGGTGTAGTAGTTGGCGCCCGAGAACACCGCGGCGCCGTCCGACTGGCCGATGGCCGGCTCGACGACGAAGAAGCCGTTGCCGTTGATGGCCATGTTGGTTTCGGTCGAGGTGCCCTTGACGTCGCCCTGGACGTTATTGGTCGAACGCGACTGGGCGAGCACGGAGCCGGCCGTCTGGCGCTTCTGCGCCGCGTCCGGGATCAGGTCGACGAAATCGGTATCGATGCGCTTGAAGCCGGTGGTCTGGCTGTTGGCGATGTTGCCCGAGACGTTCTCGAGCGCGAAGGACTGGGCGCGAAGCCCGGTGACTGCGGTGGATAGAGCGCCGTAGATGCCCATTTTGTCTCCGTAACCCCCATTTGGCGTGCGGACACGCGGGTTCGTCCGGAGCGTTGCAAAGGCTGTGCCAGATGCGGAGGCAATTGATTCCGTTGCGGTTTCCCGCGCGGCGGTAATGTATGGGGCGAGAATGGGGCAAAAGAGTCCGGGTTGGGCGGCAGGTTTTGCCGATCCCCGGTAGCCAGCGCACCCCTCCCTAGCGCCCCGCAAGGGGGAGGGTGAAGAGGGGTGAGCGCTTGTTCGGCGCTGCGCCATCGGCTACAGGCAGGACCGCTGACTTTCGGGCTCATGACAATGCTGTTTGCCACGCCAGACGAGTTTCTGAACGCCCCGCGCCATGCGGTGACGGTGTTCGGCATGGCCGGTGTCGGTAAGACGCGGCTGGCCTCGCTGCTGCGCAAGGACCACTGGTTCCACTACTCGGCTGACTACCGTATCGGCACGCGCTACATGGGCGAGTTCATCGTCGACAACTTCAAGGCCGAGGCCATGAAGGTGCCGTTCCTGCGCGAACTGCTGCGGACGGACTCGATAAAGATCGACAGCAACATCACCTTCGCCAACCTCGACCCGCTTTCGACCTACCTGGGGCGGCCGGGGGACACCAAGCGCGGCGGACTGCCGCTTGCGGAGTATCAGCGCCGGCAGGAGCAGCACCGGGTGGCCGAGATCGCGGCGCTGCAGGATGTGCCCTATTTCATCGAGCGGGCCGAGACGCTGTACGAATATGGCAATTTCATCGCCGATACCGGCGGGTCGCTGATCGAGGTGGTGGACCACGACAATGCCGACGACCCGGTGATCAAGGCGCTGACGCAGAGCACGCTGCTGCTCTATATCCGCGGTACCGAGGGGGATGCGGCGGAACTGGTGCGGCGCTTCAAGGCCAGCCCCAAGCCGATGTACTACAAGCCGCCCTTCCTCGTGCAGAAGTGGGCCGAGTTCAAAGAGATCAACGGGGTAAAGGACGACGCGCAGGTCGATCCGGATGCCTTCGGGGCCTGGGGTTTCGAGGCGCTGCTCACCGACCGGCTGCCGCGCTACCAGCGGCTGGCGGACAATTTCGGCTACGTGGTGGAAGCCGCCGACCTCGCGACGGTGCGGGACGGCGACGAGTTTCTCGACCTCGTGGCGGGGGCGATCGGCAAGCGAATGCGATAGCGGCCCTGCGCCGCCGGACGTCATTGCGAACCGCTTTACCCCATACAAAAGAGGCACTTATGCCCATTCGTATTCCCGACCACCTGCCTGCCCGGGTCACGCTCGAAAGAGAGGGCGTGGCTGTCATGGACGCTTCCCGCTCGGCGCGTCAGGACATCCGCCCGCTGCAGATCGGGCTGTTGAACCTGATGCCAAACAAGGAGCGGACCGAGACGCAGTTCGCCCGGCTGATCGGCTCGACGCCGCTGCAGATCGACCTGACGCTGGTGCGGATCACCGAGCATGTCAGCAAGCACACGTCGGAGGAGTATCTCAACACGTTCTACTCCACCTGGGAGAGCGTGCGGGAGCGCAAGTTCGACGGGTTCATCGTCACCGGGGCGCCGGTCGCCAACATCCCGTTCGAGGAGGTGCGGTACTGGCCCGAGATGCTCGAGATCATGAACTGGACCGGCAGCAACGTGCACCAGACGATGTTCATCTGCTGGGGGGCGCAGGCTGCGCTGCACCACTTCCACCACGCCAGGCGCTACCGGATGGACAAGAAGGCGTTCGGGGTGTTCCGGCACAAGCTGGTTGGCGGGCCGACGCCGTGGCTGCGCGGCATTTCGGACAGCCCGATGATACCGGTGAGCCGGTACAACGACATCGAAAGAGCCAGTCTTTCCAAGGATTTAGAGATCCTGATCGACAATGATGAGATCGGGGTGTGCATGCTGGCCGACAAGGCGCGGCGGGCGCTTTACATGCTCAACCACCTCGAATACGACAACCGCTCGCTGGCGGACGAGTACGAGCGCGACGTGAAGGCGGGGCTGGAGACGCCGCAGCCGGTGAACCTGTTCCCGCACGGGGACACGAGTCTGGAGCCCGAAAACCGGTGGCGCAGCCATGCACACCTGTTGTTCCAGAACTGGATCAACGAGATTTATCAGACGACGCCGTATGAGTTGAGCAAGATAGGGATTTGAACGAATTGAACGGTACTCGTTCAATTCGTATAGCCCTTCATGAAACGAACAACCTCCCTGCTCTTCCAGGGGAGGTTGTACGCTCCTGCGCCGGTGCGGGGATAAGTCTCGACCAGACGGGGATCCATCGAAGGTGATCGGCTTGCATTCGGGGCGGCAGCGCTTACGTTTTGCGTGCCAGATCAGGAGCTTCCGTGCCGCAGCCGCCGACGACCCTTACCGACGAGCTCGGCATCGCGCTGTCGAACCTAGCGGACGCCGCGGCGGCGCCGTTCACGCCGACGCTGCGGCTTGGGGTGACCGGGCTAAGTCGCGCTGGCAAAACGATCTTCATCACGGCGCTGATCCACAACCTGATGACTGGCGGGCGGCTGCCGGGGTTTGCGGCGATGACCGAGGGGCGGTTCATCGGGGCGCGGCTGGTGGAGCATCCGGAGGCGGGGGTGCCGCGCTTTGCCTATGAGCAGCACCTCAAGGCGCTGACCGGCAAGCCGGCGACGTGGCCGGAAAGTACGAGGAAGATCAGCCAGATACGGTTGCAACTGAAGTTCCAGAGTCAACGCTGGACGCGCGGCTGGCAGGGGCCGGCGGTGCTGAACCTCGATATCGTCGACTACCCCGGAGAGTGGCTGCTCGACCTGCCGCTGCTGTCGCAGAGCTTTGCGGAGTGGAGCGCACAGGCGATTAGGCGAGCAGAGCTGCCCTATTCGGGAGGCGAGTCTGACACGTTTCTGAACGCTCTCCGAACGATGGATGAACAGGCGGAGGCGAACGAGCCGGATGCTGAAAAGCTGGCCGTGGCATTCACGGACTATCTCCGCCGCTCGCGCGAGGATGGGGCGCTGAGTACGCTGCCGCCGGGGCGGTTCCTGATGCCGGGTGACCTGGAGGGGTCCCCTGCCCTGACTTTTGCGCCGCTGCCGGCTCCCGTGGGACCGGTTCGCTCGTCCAGCCTGTACGCGATGATGGAGCGGCGCTACGCGGCCTACAAGGCGCTGGTGGTGCGGCCCTTCTTCCGCGACCATTTCGCCCGGCTCGACCGGCAGATCGTGCTGGTCGATACGCTGCGCGCGTTGAACGCCGGGCCGGCGGCGGTGGCCGACCTCGAAACGGCGCTGACCGATATTCTGGGCTGCTTCAGGCAGGGGGACAACAACCTGCTGACCCGGCTCGTGGCGCGGCGGATCGACCGGATCCTGTTCGCGGCGACCAAGGCGGACCACATCCACTCATCGAGCCACGACCGGCTCGAGGCGCTGATGAACCGGCTGGTGGCGCAGGCGGCGCGGCGGGCGAAGTTCGCGGGGGCCACGACGAAATCCATTGCGCTCGCTGCTATCCGCGCGACGCGGGAGAGCGTGGTGGCGGATGGCGGCACAAAGCACGAGGTGATCGTCGGAACCCCGCAGGCGGGCGAGGTGCTGGATGGGGTGAGCTATGACGGCAAGACCGAGGTGGCGCTGTTCCCCGGCGACCTGCCGGCCGATCCGGACAAGCTGCTGGATACGCCCGTGGCACTCAACTTCCTGCGCTTCCAGCCGCCCGGCAAGCTCGAGAAGACCGCCGAGGGCAATGTGGTGCTGCCGCATATCCGGTTCGACCGGGCGATCGACTTCCTGATCGGGGACTGGCTCAGATGAAACCACCCTTTGCCCGACCGGTAAGCACGGCATCCAGCGAGATCGAGCCGGAGCGGCGGCCGCGGGTATTTGCGCCCGACGCGGCGCCGGTGCCCGAGGTGATCGAGGTGCTGTCGGACGCCAGCGTCGAGGTTGATGACGTGGTGGCAAAGCCGCCGCGACTGACCAGCTGGCTGGGGCGGATCGTATGGATTGCCGGCGGGCTGCTGGTATCGCTGGCGCTGGGGCTGGCGGCCGAACGGCTGGTGAGCGACCTGTTCGCCTCGCAGCCTTGGCTCGGCTGGGTGGCGGTGGCGCTGGTGGTGGTGCTGGTGCTCGCGCTCACCGGCATCATCATTCGCGAGGTGGCTTCGCTGATGCGGCTGCGGGCGCTGGACCAGGTGCGGGCGCAGGCGCTTGAGGTGATCGAGAGCGACGATGCGAAGAAGGGGCGCGCCATCGCGACGGAACTGCTGGCGATCTACGGCGGACGGGCCGACCTGGCGCGGGCGCGTGGGGAGCTCGAAGCGCACGGGCGGCAGGTGTTCGACGGGGCCGAGCATGTGCGGCTCAGCGAGCGGCTGCTGATGGCGCCGCTCGACCTCAGGGCGCGAGCCCTGACGGCCGCCTCGGCGCGACGGGTGGCGCTGGTGACGACGGTTTCGCCGCGGGCGCTGGTGGATATCGCGTTCGTGGTGTTCGAGAGCGTGCGGCTCGGTGGCGACATC
>Ga0123337_10006235_pt1 | contig 11454 bp, 12 predicted proteins | sample frozenSSSSmetaG_FD_89792 | JGI IMG/M metagenome (GOLD analysis project Ga0123337, IMG submission 89792) | Glacier valley bacterial and archeal communities from Borup Fiord, Nunavut, Canada, to study Microbial Dark Matter (Phase II) -... | ecosystem: Environmental > Aquatic > Freshwater > Ice >...
AAAATGCATATTAGTTCACCACTTGTAACCACTTGTTGACTGATATGCATTTTTTTTATGCCTTTAAGTGTATTTCATGGCTTTACCTTCCAAAATCTTCCTCCGTAAAATCACCTTCAAAATTTGTAGAAATTGATTGACAAGCCTGGTAGGATGTAATTTCAAATTTTCCAAATGCCGGAATTGCAATCCTGCAAAAGGAAATTGGCATAAATTGGAAATTTTTAAGTAGTTGAAAATTAACACGTTACAGGTTGGCATCATAGTAGATTATCTGTTTTCACCTCTAAATATTTGAAAATAGAAATCACGTTTATGAAACTCTTTTACAACACTACAAGAAACCTTTTCCTCGCTTTAGTAATTATTTGCGGACTTACTTTATCAACACAAGCACAGCAGCTTACGATCAGCCCACGCAGCAGCATGGTTTTAAACGGTAATGTTTCGCTTGTTGTAAACAATGCTTCAATGAAAAATGATGGAGTATTTGTAGCCGGTAACAGTACAGTGAGCTTCAGTGGTCACAACGATACGTTGGTTTCTTATGTAGCAGGCAGCAATGCCACTACTTTTAATAACCTGACAGTTGCTAAAAATGCTTTTGGTGTGGCTTTAAAATCTGCGGTAATCGTAACCAATGTTTTAGCAGTAAATAATGGTAATCTATATACCGATAGCAATCTTACTTTAAGATCTGATGCCAACCTTACTGCAAGAGTTTCTGAGGTTGCTGCAGAAAGTAAAATAATTGGCAAAGCAAATGTAGAAAGATATATCCCCGGTAGAAGGTCATGGAGATTATTAACTGCACCGGTTACTAATTCAAATACTATTTTAAATAGCTGGCAGAATAAAGGTATTTATGCAGCTGGTTTAGGATTGCTGGTAACAGGTCCTAACCCAACAGGAATAGGAGGTAACGGTTTGGATGTAAGTAGTTACAACAATATTTCAATGAAAGGATTTAATAACAGCACACAGCAATTTGTAAACATTGCCAATACCAACGTAGCAATCTCTACTGGTACTAACGGTAGTGCTGATAACAACGGTTATTTTATTTTTGTTAGAGGTGATCGTACTCCAGGTAACACCATTTACGGCAACATGAATGCAACAAGGATCAATAGCATCGGTTCTTTACAAACTGGAAAGCAAACTTTTACAACTTCTTCAGTTGGCGGACAATATACATTGGTAGGTAATCCTTATGCTTCGCCGGTAGATTTTAATAAAGTGTCAAGGAATAACCTGGTAAAACGTATGTATGTATGGGATCCATCATTAAACCAGGTAGGCGGCTATGTAATGTTGGATGATATAAACAATGATGGCGTATTTGTAAAGTCGGTTGAAGGAAGTTCACAAACGAAAGATATCCAATCAAGCCAGGCATTTTTTGTACAGACCATAATGAATGGTTCAGCTTCAATTGTGTTTGAAGAGAACGATAAATCAGACGTAAATAATAGAGCAATCTTCAGACCGACAACTGCTGGTAGTTCAGTTGGTGCAGGACAGATTATCGCTACATTAAATTTATTAAATTCAGACAAGAGCACAACACTTGCTGATGGTGCAATTGTTGAATTCGATGACTTATATGATGCTGCGGTTAATTTAGATGATGCCATCAAGTTTACCAATTCAAATGAAAATTTGATTATTGTAAGAAACAATGTTTCCCTGGCAGCAGAAAGAAGGCCGGCGCTTGGTTTCAACGATACGGTTTATTTAAAACTGACTACAACAACTCAAAGAGCTTATCAGTTTGTATTTGAAGCAACAGGTTTGGAGCAGCCAGGGATGATTGGTTTTTTAGAAGATAGCTATCTTAAAACAAGCACGATGGTTAACCTTTCAGGTACCACTACTATAAATTTCGCAATCAATGCTATTGCCGCATCAGCCTCATCTAACAGGTTTAGAATTGTGTTTAAGTTATCAATGAATGTTTTGCCCGTAACCATCAGCAATGTAAAGGCTTTTGAAAAAAACAGCAATATCATGGTAGAGTGGAAAGTGGAAAATGAGTTGAATATGGTAAAATATGATGTTGAAAAATCAACAGATGGAGCAGCGTTTACAGGCATTAATACGATAAATGTAACAGGAGCAAATAACGCTTACAATACTTACAGCTCTTTGGACGTTAAACCGGTACAAGGCATCAATTTTTACCGGATTAAGTGTTACGACAAAAGTGGAACTATCACCTACAGTTCAATAGTAAAGGTTGCTATAGGCAATAGTGAAAGAGGTTTTAGCATCTATCCTAACCCGGTAACAGGTAACGTAATCAACTTGTTGATGAACAATCAGCCTGCCGGTTTATACCAGGTGCGATTGACCAATACTGTTGGACAGGTGGTTTTTGTAAAAAGCATCCAAAGCAATGGTGGTAATAGCACTGAAGCATTGAATACTGGTTCAAAACTGGCGACCGGAATTTACCAGATGGAAATTATCGGAAAAGACAATAACCATAATACACAAAAAGTAATCGTTGAATAATAGAATAAAACTCAAATTAAAAACCCCACATAATAACTAAACCAACCCCCCATGAAAAAGCATTTTCTTATGATGCTGTTGATTTGTCAACTGGCAACTGTTTCAAAAATTTATGCTCAAAATATAGCGATCAACGGAACAGGTAGTTTGCCTGATACCAGTGCGATGCTGGATGTAAGTAGTGTAAATAAAGGATTTCTTGCACCACGTATGACTACTTTGCAACAAAATGCCATTCCTTTACCAGCAAAAGGATTGTTGATATACAATACGACTGATAACGGGTTTAGGGTAAATACAGGTACACCGGCTTCTCCTTCCTGGATAACGCTTGCCCTTGGCAGTGGAACGATCACCCATGCGTTAAGTTATACAAATAATGTGTTGACCAACACGATTAATGGGGTAGGTTCGTCCATAAACATTATCAATGCCGTTGGTAATTCGAGCGCAAACAATGTGTTGTCAACCACTGTAAACGGCATGGTAGGCAGTGGTGTTCCAATTATCAATTCCAACGCACTTTCTATAAGTGGAACCAATCTAACTTCAACAGTAAATGGGGTGGCATCTACAGGTTTAAATTTGTCATCCCTTGTTGCAGCATCTACCACCAATGCATTAACAAGTTCCACCAATATGATGACCAGTACCACCAATGGCGTTTCAGCAACAGCACCGATGGTAAACAGCAATGCGCTGTCACTAAGCGGTACTAATTTAACCTCAACTGTAAATGGAGTGGCCAGTGCCGCCCTTAACCTGGCGACAATTTTGCCAAATGACTGGGGTATTTTAGGTAACAGTAATATTGGCGCAGGTAACTTTTTGGGTACAACCAACAGTAACAATCTTCGTTTTAGAACCAATAACATAGAAAGAATGGTTATTGATGCTACTGGAAATACCGGTATAGGTATCACTGACCCTGGTGCACAACTGGTAGTAAAAGATAATTTTGAAATAAGAAGAACAGGAACTGTAGCACAAATGATATTTACCAATACTGGTGGTTCTGGTGATTTCAGGCTGGGCGGTGATGGCGGTGATATCTATTGGCAGGGCGGCGGCGGAAGGTCTCTGCAGATGGGTTCTTACTGGCCAACTATTTTAATTGGCGACAGGCAAACTGCTACCTTTCCTGCATTTGCAAACGGGGTTACAGGTACTAGTATAATCATTGCTTCTGCCCGGGATGCCAGTGTGCCGCTCGGCGTACAGGCCAACAGTGCCAGCCAGACAGCTAACCTTACAGAATGGAGAAACTCAGGAGGCACCGTATTAAGTGTGATAGACGAACTGGGAAATATCGGTGCAGGTACAGCTAATCCCGGCAGTAAATTAGATGTTAAAGGTACGTTGCGTTTATCAGGTTCTACCTCTGGCTATGTTGGTTTTGCACCGGCAGCTGCGGCAGGTTCCACAACCTATACACTACCTTCTGCAGATGGAACAAACGGACAGCAGCTAACAACTAATGGTACCGGCACTCTAAGCTGGGCAGCTGCAGCCACAACAACAAATGCGGCTAGTTTAAGTGGTAACAATTTAACCACAACTGTAAACGGGATTGCATCTGCTGCATTGGATCTTTCGCCCGTTGTTACAGCAAACAGCTGGAGCAAAACAGGTAATGCAGGAACAACGCCCGGTACAAACTTTATCGGAACTACCGATAACCAGGACCTCGTTATAAAGGTTAACAATACAGAGGGAATGAGGATCACCTCAGCAGGAAACGTAGCCATCAACACTACAACAGCAAATTCCACGTTGGAAGTTAATGGCAGTGTGGCAGTTAAGCTTATTACCTCAAGCGGTACAGGAGCCTTAACATTAAACAGTGCAGGAACTGTATATTATGTAAATTCGGCTGTAAGTACAATTGTTTTGCCAGCTGCAACAACCTGTACCAATCGTGTATATACAATTGTAAACAGAAGTGGAGCAAACAGAACCATCAGCAGTTTTACAAACCTGTCTGGTGCTGCAACTACATCAATTCCAAGTAACAGCAGCATGGATGTTATTTCAAACGGAAGCAGCTGGTTGCAGATAAAATAAAAAAAACTTATAAGATTTTATGGCCGGCAGAGTTTTCTGCCGGCTTATTTTTTTGTAAAAAAAGACTTCGAAGAAGTAAATAAGTTTTTGCATGGTAAATTTTAAGCAGGCCCCACAGTGTGAGACACAATTTTACCTTAATTAAATAAACTGAAAGTCTATTCTGCGAACGGGTTGATACAATAAAATCCGAACAGTTGGCACCCCTGGATTGAGCTGCGACAATTTTTAATACGTCCTGTCTGTATGGTCTTCTCAAATTTTTCCTCTTATTTTATAATTGACCTATCAATGATGTCTGTTAGTAGATAAGCCTATATTAATTGACAAACAATGCTTAATTTTAATAGCAAGAATTGAATCTTTAGAAGCTCAATTTTCCTGCTACCTAAAATTTAAAAGTTACAGTATGAAAAAGATTTTAATCGCATTGGATTATAACCCGAATGCAGAAAAAATTGCCGATGCTGGATATGCGTTGGCGAAAGCTACCAATGCCTCTATTGTATTAATGCATGTAGTTGCAGAGCCAATTTATTATTCATCGCTGGATTACTCTCCTATTATGGGCTATAGCGGATTTAACTCACTCGATATCCTGAATGATTTAACAGCATTTAAAAAGGCATCCCAGGATTTTCTGGACCAATCCAAAAGTCATCTTGGGGATGAAAGTATTTCAACCCTGGTAGGAGAAGGCGATTGTGCGCAAGCGATACTGGATGCCGCCAAAGAATTGCAAGTTGACACGATTGTAATGGGAACGCATAGCAGGCATGGATTGGATAAAATACTGATGGGTAGCATTGCAGAAAAGGTGTTGCGGCACGCTACTGTGCCCATTTACATTATACCAACCAGTACCAAAAAATAAAGCCTCTTTTTGGCTGGCTGAACAATCGGTATAAATTGGTTGTTTTAAAGAAAAATAAGCAGGATAATATGGAATACAATCAACTAACAAAAGAAGAAGAACGGGTGATCATCAACAAGGGAACAGAGAGAGCCTTCACGGGTGAGTACACCGATAATAAGCAGGCCGGTACCTATGTTTGCAGAAGGTGCGATGCGCCATTGTATTTATCTAAAGATAAATTTGATTCCCGCTGCGGATGGCCCAGCTTTGATGATGAATTGCCGGGTGCAGTAAAGCATTTGCCTGATGCGGATGGTAGCAGAACAGAGATCGTTTGTGCCAATTGTGGCGGACACCTGGGGCATGTGTTTGTAGGAGAGCGCCTCACAACAAAGAATACAAGGCACTGCGTAAATTCAATCTCAATGAAATTTATTCCTTCAACTGAATAAAGAAGTGCATCATTTTTTTACATCAATTTTCACCTTCAATGGTACATAAACCGGCTACGTTTCGTAAAAACGTAGCCGGTTACTTAATGTTGTTATTTCATGTTGTTGGAGCTTTAATTGTTCCAGCAAATAGGTGATAACTGCTACGCCTTCGAGGTTTATTTCTAAATCGTTGTGTAACCGTATGAGTTTCTCTGCAAATTCAAGATTGCTTTCGGGAATGAATGTTTTGTCTTCCCGGGTGGTGATTTCAATTAAGCCATTTTCGTGCAATGAACGAATGAAGGAATACTCCACATTATGGCTTATACAAAAAGTATCTACCAGTATCAATTGTTCTGTTTGCATATCCAATATTTTAAGAATTGAGCGAAGCAAGTTCTGTAAATAAAGCTTTTTCCTTTTCAGTAAGATTGATTGGTATTTGTATGGTGTAGGTGATATACAAATCTCCAAATTCACCTTCTTTTTTATATACCGGAAAGCCTTTTTCTTTTAACCGGGTTTTGGTTCCGTTTTGTGTTTCAGGTTTTATTTTCAATTTAATTTTACCGCTCAGGGTATCAATTGTTACATCACCCCCAAGTATGGCCGTATATAGTCCAATGGTTTCATTGATGTAAAGGTCATTGCCCATGCGTTTGTACCTCGGGTCGTTGGCGATGGAGAACGTAATGAAAAGGTCGCCGTTTGGGCCACCATTAACGCCGGGCGCACCATAGCCTTTTAATTTAATTACCTGTCCGTTCTCAATACCGGCGGGGATGGTAATTCGTACACTTTTACCATTAATATTTAGGGTTTGCTGATGGGTGGTGTAGGCATCTCTCAGTGATAGCTGCAGATCACTATTGTAATCCTGGCCTTTATATTTTGTCTGGCTACGCCTCCCGCCGGAACCTCCAAACATGGAGGAAAAGAAATCAGAAAACTCACCGCCGTCAAAATTGCCTGAAAAGTCTTGTCCACCTGGATGTGCAGATCGTCTGCCGGATTGCCTTGACTGCTCAAATTGGTCTGCGTGCTGCCAGTCTTTACCGTATTGATCATATTTTTTTCTTTTCTCAGCATCGCCCAGTACCTCATTTGCTTCATTCAGTTGTTGAAATTTTTTATTGGCGTCCTTATCAGTCGGGTTAAGGTCGGGGTGTAATTTTCTTGCCAGTTTCCGATATGCTTTTTTTATTTCTTCATCAGTAGCGCCTTTCTTCAGGCCAAGTATCTGGTAATAATCTATAAAGTCCATTTGAGGTATTTTTTACTATGTGAAATCAGGAATTCATTTTCAACTATACAAGCCCAATAAATTTACGGCAGGCTGATGATTGAAAAAATGCTGATAAATTTTTTAATCTAAATGTATTGCCCATTTTGCGGATTTTATTACACATTTATGATCGCTATGCCTTGTCAATACACAAAATTACACATAATTAGTGGCTTTATATGTTGGCATGATTTTGACACTTTTCAAGTAAATTAAAACATCATTAAAATGGGAAATCTTTTATACGTAGTAGCGGTAATTTTAGTAATTGCCTGGGCTATTGGCTTCTTAGGCTTTCATGCCGGCGGTATCATCCACATACTTTTGGTGATCGCCATCATTGCGTTTTTATTAAAGGTAATCCGGAGAGGAGCCTGAGTATTTTAACGCAAATTTTATTTAATCTATAAATTTTTATTATGGAAACATGGAAATTAAAAATGAAGGGAACCTGGAATGAATTGAAAGGCAAGGCAAAAAAGGAGTATGCTGATCTTACAGATGATGACCTTTTGTATGAAGATGGAAAAGATGATGAATTGATTGGTCGTTTGCAAAAGAAAATAGGTAAAACCAAAGAGGAAGTTATCAATTGGGTTGAAAGCCTTTAATTAGTTTGCAAAAATTATCTAACAAATGCCATCAACTGCTGTAGAAAATACAAGGCAGTTGATGGCATTTTAATTATATTTAAATAAAAATGAACCAAACAGGTCGTACACCATTTTACCAGCAACTTAGCCTGACATTAATAAGTCTTTCCATTATTTGCTATGCTATTTTTATTGCCAGTGATATTATTGTACCACTTGCTTTCTCCATCCTGCTGGCCATCCTGCTTTTACCCATTACAAATTTTTTAGAGCGAAAAAAAGTGCCAAGGGCATTGGCCAATATTATTGGAATTTTAATAGCCCTCTTATTCATCGGAAGCGTTATTTATTTCTTATCCTCCCAGATATCGGGATTTATGAAGGATTTACCTTCAATCAAACAGCACCTTGCCAATCATTGGATTACTGTTCAACAATGGGTTTCGCAAAAATTTCATTTTACCCGGTTGGAACAAACCAAATTCATGGTAAATGCTGCGGATAAAATTAAAAATTCGGGTGGCGGTATTTTGGGCGATACGGTTATTTCATTAACCCAGGCGTTGATGGTATTGGTATTATTACCGGTATATACCTTCCTTATTTTGTATTACCGTGGAATGATAAAAAAGTTTTTTTTAAGTGTATTTAAAGACGAGCATGAGGCAAGGGTGATGGAAGTATTAAAAGAGTCACGGTCTATCGTTCAGGGCTACATGATCGGGCTGATCATTGAGATGGGAATTGTGGCTGCCATTAACTCAGCCGGTTTTTTTATCCTCGGTATTCAGTATGCTATTTTTCTGGGTGTATTGGCTGCTATACTCAACATGATCCCATACATTGGCATGTTGATAGCTTCCATATTTTGCATGTTAATCACACTTACCAATTCTACAGAGATCACAGATATTGTTGGAGTATTGGTGATATTAATTGTTGTTCAGTTCATCGATAACAATATCATCATGCCTAAAGTAGTAAGTTCAAAGGTTAAGATAAATGCATTGATTACCATCCTGGGGGTATTAATTGGGGGTGCTTTGGCCGGAGTATCCGGTATGTTTTTATCTATTCCTTCCATCGCTATATTAAAAGTTATTTTCGACAGAGTAGACGATTTAAAACCCTGGGGAATGATATTGGGAGACGAGATAACCGGTTCTAAAAAAAGTAAATTTTTTATGAAGCTTGGGTTTATGCATGAAAGCGAAAAGCCAGCGGCTCCGATTCAGCCACCAACGCTTGAATAAGATTTTATTGACTGATATAAACAAACGATTGTATTAAGAATTTGAAAGTCTGGACCGAATGTAACAACGAAGGTCAGTACAGGCTCAATGTTCAATAAGCAATTTTTAGTAACAGTATCCTGCCAGACGAAGTTGTAGATCAATCATCAAAATGCTGTGGTTGTTGCTGTTTTTTGAAGAGCTGCATCATATCGTTATTTGATTGAATCAGGTTTCTGCCCATAATTTAAAATCTACTACCCGGTCCCGGCTTACTACAATCTCGTTTTCGGGATTAATACCTTTTATCTGTAATTTCAGCCGGTTATTATAGTAGGGCTTCACCTGTTCGATTGCGTTGCTATGAACAATGATCTTACGGTTGAGCCGAAAAAAATATTGAGGATTTAGCAACGGCTCCAACTTTTCCAGTGTGTAATTAATCAGGTAGCGATTGCCTGATTTATCCAGCAGGGTTACAATTTTATTGTCTGCGATAAAGCAGGCTACTTCTTCTGATTTTACGAAGAAAGATCGTTGGCCAACCTTTGCTAAAAAGCGGTTACGATATTTATTGGAAAAGTTCTCTTTCAGTTGTTCGGTCAACAGTGAATAGTCTGAAGGAAAAAATGCTGCGGTAATTTTTTTATATTTATTGAAAGCTGCGGCCAGTGCCTCTGCAGTGATGGGTTTTAAAATATAATCAATACTAAACAATTGAAAGGCATCCAATGCGTAATTGTCATAAGCGGTTGTAAATATTACCGGCTTCTGAATTGAAACTTTCTTAAATATTTCAAAGCTGGGACCATCGGACAATTGGATGTCTACAAGTAAAAGATCCGGATGTGGTTTTGTTTTAAGCCACTTTACAGCATCTTCAATGCTATCCAGGCAAGCCTGAATGGCAATGCAAGGGTCATAGTTTTTTATCAGTAACTGTAGCCTTTCAGCTGCAAGCATTTCATCTTCTATAATCAGTACATTCATTTCGTCATTCGTTTAAAGAAGCCAGCGTTTCATTATAATGAAGGCTATTTAAAATGGCGGAAAGCAATGGAATGGATACCGTAAATGTGCTGGTGTTTTTTTCGATCAGCACGTTTTTATTGCTTACAAGCTCGTATCGTTTTACAATGTTTTGTAACCCGAATTCTGTTGATTTTTCAACCAGTTGTTTTGGTTGTAAATTATTTGAAACCACGATTGTCTTATTACCATTTGCATGAATGTTTATATGTAAAGGTTTGCTCTTACTTACAATGTTGTGTTTAATGGCATTCTCAATCAGCATTTGTAAAGATGCCGGAATAATAAAATGATCCTGGTAATGTGCCGGTATATCCATGGTTACCAGCAATCCTTCACCAAACCTTTTTTCCAGTAAAAATATATAGGGCTTTATATAATCCAATTCAGTTTTAAGTGGTACCATTTCCTTGTCATGGTTAGTGAGAATATAGCGGTACACCTTGGAAAACTCCTCAATAAAACGGTTGGCGTCTGTATTGTCTTTCATTACCAGGGCAGACAACACATTTAAATTATTGAAAAGAAAATGTGGATTAATCTGGCTCTTTACCAATTGCAATTCGGCTTGTACAGAAATCCGTTTTAATTCTTCGGCTTCAATGCGGGTGGTCTTATATTCCTGAAAATAAAATACAATGGTATTGATGAGGTGAAACAATAAATTGACCAGCCAGGCATACATGAGGTTGAGCTTGAGTGGCGTTATATTTTCCTGAACCGAATAGGAATGCATAAACAAACCTATGAATGCTACTACCCCAATTGGAACGAGGGTTGAAATGATGCTACCGGCAACGAAAAACAGAATAGGGAAACTGGTCTTACTTTTTTCCGGATCAACCCTTTTTCGGATGAAAGGTTCTATCAACCGGTTGGCTTCCAAAATGAGTAGGGTGATTATCAAAATCGTGAAAAAAGCATAGTACCAATCAATTTGGATATTGAAGTAATAATACACTTTGCAAAACTCTGTATTTAAGTAAGTATACAAAGACAGCAAAAGCGCAAAAACATATCTGTGTTTGTGCGTAAACATGTTTAAAAAGATTAAAAGCATCAACGGATGAACAATCAAATTGTTTACCGTTGATGCCCTTGTCAAAATTTAAAAAAATAACTATTCATTGGCTTGACTGCCAGATTAGAATTAGGCGTATTATTTACTGCAGCACTCTGTCAATTATATGAATTACTCCGTTTGTAGCAACAATATCTGTAGTTGTGATGGCGGAAGCGGCGCTGGTACTTCCGTTAATTTTTACTGAAGGAGGTGTTAATGCAATTGTTAAGGTGGTAGCCGGATTAACAGTTGCGCCTGTATTTCCTGCCGTTAAATCTCCCGCAAAAATATTAGTGGCAAAAGCATGTGAGGTTACAATACCTGCAACCGTAGCAACCGGAGCTGCGTTAATTTCTGCATCCGTATCCAAAGATGCAGGGA
>Ga0123337_10006236_pt1 | contig 11453 bp, 10 predicted proteins | sample frozenSSSSmetaG_FD_89792 | JGI IMG/M metagenome (GOLD analysis project Ga0123337, IMG submission 89792) | Glacier valley bacterial and archeal communities from Borup Fiord, Nunavut, Canada, to study Microbial Dark Matter (Phase II) -... | ecosystem: Environmental > Aquatic > Freshwater > Ice >...
AAAGCAATCAACCCGAAAACTGCAATGATCTATATGACCGCAGGGGCACAATCTGAAACCGGACAAGCTCTCTCATTAGAAGCAATTTCTGCGATTGCAAAGCCGAAAAATATTCCTGTTTTGATCGATGTTGCAGCTCAGAACCTAACCATTCCGCCTGTTCATTTTAAAAGAGGTGCTACTTTGGTGGCATATAGTGGAGGAAAGGCAATTTGTGGTCCGCAGTGCGCCGGACTAATGCTTGGTGATAAGTCCATTTTGATGTCGGCATGGCAGGCAAGTTCACCGCATCATGGACCGGGAAGAGATAATAAAGTAGGACGTGAAGAAATGATCGGCATGATGGCTGCTGTGGAGGATTGGGTAAAACGCGATCATGCTGGCGACTGGAAGAAATGGTTATCCTGGTTAGATACTATCTCAAAGAAGATTTCGGGTATTGATGGTATTAAGGCCACAGTCTTTGAGCCAACTGGTCTGTCAAATAAATCACCTGTTTTGAAAGTGAGCTGGGATCCGGCAAAATTGTATGTCAATGGTTTTGAAATAGCTGAGGAATTAGGGAGAAATAAGCCAAGAATTGCCCTGGCCGCAAGGGATGAAAGTGATGGTACTACCTCTGTCAATATCACAACAGGACAAATGCAGGCCGGAGAAGAAAAGATCATTGCCGATCGTTTGCATGAAGTTCTATCCAAGAAACGTCAGCCCAAGCCGGAAATGTCAGTTCCAACAGCCAATCTTAATGGTATTTGGGATGTGAGTATACAATTCTTTAGTAGCACAAGTCAGCATAGCTTCAATATTACGCAGGATGGCAACTGGTTTTCTGGCACCCACAAGGCAGATTTTGACACCAGAAATATGATAGGTACCATTGATGGAAGTCAGATTAAATTTGAAAGCACAATTAGGATCGTTGCGGATAATATTAATTACCTGTTTCAGGGTACCGTAAACGGTAATACTATGTCGGGAGATATTCATTTGGGAGAATACCGGACTGCTAAATTTACTGCCACGCGCAATGGTACAAAGCCTGCCCGTAAAAGGATACAGATCCCAGGTGGCCCACCTTTGGCAACTTAATTAAATACACCCTGCTGGTATGATTACCGGCAGGGTATTTTGTTTTGACTATTTTAAATGAATTTTAGAAATCCCACACATCAGCTATCAATAATTTAATGAAAAAATTAAAATCAATCAGCTCTTTTATTCTCCTTTTGACACTTTTTATACATGTGGTTAAGGCACAGGATGCATCCCTGAGTACTAATTCCGGATTTTCTGCTTACTCTGTAAAACGAGCTTCTCAGGCAGTAAATGTAAATGACAAATGGAATGAAGCTGCCTGGAAGGGTGTGGAATCAGTTAAAATTCAGAACTACATGGGCGAAATACCTAAATTCAAACCGAAGGCAGAAGCAAAAATGACCTATGATGATAATTTTATTTATGTCATTTACAGGGTGAAGGATCGCTATGTTAGGAGTATAACCCAAAAGATAAATGGTAAGGTTTGGGAGGATTCAGCAGTGGAATTCTTTTTCTCACCGGAAGCGAATAATCCTGTGAATTATTTTAATCTGGAGATCAATTGCGGTGGTACACCTTTGCTGCATCATAAAAAAGTAAGACCCTCGATTGAAGATATTCAGAAAATTGAAATTGCCGCTTCTCTGCCAAAGGTGGTTGATCCGGAAATAACCAAACGGGTTACCTGGACCATTTCCTTCAAAATACCGCTGAGCATGCTTGAAAAATATACAAATGTAGTTCGTCCTAAAGCAGGTGTTTCCTGGAGGGCTAATTTTTATAAGATCGCAGAAATTAATTCCAATAAACATTATATAACATGGAATGAAGTTAAAAATCCTACACCTCAATTCCATTTGCCTCAGTTTTTTGGGGTCTTGAATTTTCAGTAATTGGGAGTGTTAATTATTAAAAATATTGATCATTATGTCCTGTTTCAATAAAACTGCTGCTTTTGAAAAGATGTTTTGCAAACTCCCGGTATTTTTTCTCTTTCTTATCATTTGTCAATTCAGCTATGCTCAGGAAATAGATATTCTTTTTAAGGGGGCACATGTTATCGATCCCAAAAATAACATCGATTCTAAAATGGATGTAGCAATTTCTGATGGGAAGATATTTCGTGTTGCTAAAGATATTCCTATAGGATCTGCCAGGAAAATTATCGACGTAACTGGTTTTTATATTACGCCCGGAATAATCGATATGCATGTACATGTTTTTCAGGGTACTGATAAAAATAGCACATCAGTAGGCAATTCTTCGAGAAGTCAACAAGCTGATGCATTTTCTTTCAGAACAGGTGTTACCACTGTTGTAGATGCCGGATCTTCAGGATGGAGAAATTTTCCATTGTTCAAAGAACAAACAATTGATAAGGCACAAACAAGAATTCTGGCTTTTCTCAATGTGATTGGCAATGGCATGATCGGGCGTTTTCAGGAACAGGATGTTACAGATATGAATCCTGTAATGAATGCTCATATGATCAACCGTCTTTACCCAAATATTCTTGTCGGCATTAAGTCTGCTCACTACTGGGGTGAATTTACCTCTGTAGACAAGGCGGTAGAGTCAGGGAAGTTGGCAAATGTGCCAATTATGGTTGATTTTGGCGAACATAATCCGGCCAATTCTATTGAGTCTTTATTTCTGGAACACTTTCGTCCGGGAGATATTTTTACCCATACATTTTCTGAGATCAGTACCGGAAGGGAGTCTGTAGTTGATGAAAAAACAAGAAAAGTAAAACCTTTTGTATTTGAAGCACAAAAACGAGGAGTGATCTTCGATGTTGGCCATGGTGGCGGAGCATTTTCCTGGGCTCAGGCAGTTCCTGCATTCCAGCAGGGTTTTTATCCGGATGTTATAAGTTCAGATCTGCACGATCAAAGTATGAACAGCGGAATGAAGGATATGGCTAATGTGATGTCCAAGTTTCTGGCCCTGGGAATGACTCTTCAGGACGTTATTTTGAGATCTACCTGGAATCCCGCGAAGGTAATAAAACGCCCTGATCTAGGTCATTTAAGTGTTGGCTCTGAGGCTGATCTGGCAGTTTTTAATGTCAGGGAAGGAAAGTTCGGGTACACGGATGTACGAAGAATGGCCGTCTCCGGAACTAAAAAGCTGGAAGCAGAACTAACGCTTCGTGCAGGTAAAGTTGTATGGGATTTGAATGGCTTAAGTGGTCAGAAATGGGCCGTAGAAAAGTAAATGGTGATTATTAAGATAATTCAAATGAAAGTGACAGCAAATAAAAATAGTTCTTATTCTGGAATTAGAGGTTTTAGAATGGGCTTAATCGCATTATTCGCAGTTTTATTATTTCCACAGTTTGTGCAAGGTCAGGAAATCGATCTTTTGCTAAAAGGAGGACGTGTACTGGATCCTAAGAGTAATATTGATTCAAAAATGGATGTGGCTGTTAAAGACGGTAAAATTTATCGTGTTGCAGCTGAGATTCCAGCTTCTGGTGCAAAAAAGGTATTGGATGTTACTGGGATGCTGGTGTCTCCTGGACTGATCAACATTCATACCCATGTATACGCAGGAAGTAAGCCCGGCTTTGCTGATGGTCAGTCAAGCCAGTTGCCGGATGCCTTTGCTCCCCGGTCAGGCATTACTACTGTGGTAGATGCCGGTACCACCGGCTGGCGGACCTATCCTGATTTTAAGGCTAAGGTGGTTGACCCTTCTTTGACTCGTGTTCTGGCCTTCCTTAATATTTTCGAGACAGGTTTCAGTTCTGGCTCCGCAATTGAACCTGATTTAAATACATTGGATGTTCAAATGACTGTGGATGCCATCAAAAAATATCCTGATTTAATCGTAGGTACACGCATCGGGCATTATAAAGGTAAAAGCTGGGTTCCTTTTGATAAGGCTTCTGAAGCTGCCCGGATAGCTGATAAACCACTTTTTGTAGAATGTCATATGCCTGAGTATTCTCTGGAAGATCAATTGAAAAGAATGCGTGCTGGCGATATCATTACTCATTCCTTCGAAAATGTAACAGAGCGTATGCCCATTGTTGATGAAAATGGTAAACTGAGGCCATTTGTTCTGGAAGCTCAAAATAAAGGGGTTTTGTATGATGTTGGTCACGGAGGCGTTGGTTTTTGGTTTGATCAGGCTATACCAGCAATGAAGCAGGGACTTCTGCCAAATTCCTTTGGAACAGATGAACACAGAACCAGTATGAACGCAGGCATGAAAAATATGCTGAATGTAATGTCTAAATACCTAACTATCGGAATGACCATTCCGGATATCATTGCCAGCGGAAGCTGGAAGCCTGCCAAATCAATCAAACGGGAAGATCTTGGTAATTTAAGTGTGGGTTCTGTAGCAGATATTGCAGTTCTAAGTATTTTGAATGGCAAGTATGGATTTGTTGATTCAGGTGGTAACCGGATTGAAGGCGACCGCAAATTTGAGGCTGAATTGACTATAAGAGCAGGGAGAATAATTTGGGATCTAAATGGTCTTGCTGCTACTCCCTATAAAAAATAGAATCAGAAATTTAAATTAAACTACATATTAATAAGAATGAAGCGCAGAAATGTAATTAAGGGACTGGCAATGTTTCCGGTTGTTGGAGGTGTACTTTCAGCAGACAAGGTTTTGGCAGGAGCTGTTACAGAAAATAAAATTTTAGTACAAGGTTCTGAATCTGTAACCACATTGAATTCCTTTTTATCTGAAACAAATATTTACAGATCAATGGGTGTTGAGCCCATTATAAATTGCAGGGGCTCTTATACAATTATCGGTGGATCCATTAAGCTGCCTAAGGTAAAGCTCGCTTTGGAAGCAGCAAGCAATAATTTTGTTCAGCTCGATGAGCTGGCTGAAGCAGTTGGGAAGCGTCTCTCAGAACTCACGAATACAGAATGGGGAATGGTTTCTTCCGGATGCGCTGCCGGAGTAAAACACATTACCGCTGCTTGTGTTACCGGTGGAAGTCCGGAAAGGCTCATCCGCATTCCTGATCTTACCGGATTTGAGAAAACGGAGGTTATTATCCCCAGATACTCCCGCCAGCATTATGATCATGCAGTTCGAAATATTGGCGTAAAGATCATCATTGTATCCACTCCTGAAGAACTTGAAAAGGCCATAAATTCAAAAACAGCGATGATCTATCTGACTTCAGGCACTCCAGGAGCTGCTTCAGATACAGGTCAGCCTTTATCTCTGGAGGTGATCGCCTCAATTGCCAAACCAAAGAATATTCCAATTCTGATGGATGCCGCAGCAGAAAGACTGACTATTCCACCATATCATTTGAAAAGAGGGGCTGATATTGTTGCGTACAGTGGTGGGAAAACAATTCGGGGACCGCAGTCGGCAGGTTTAATGCTTGGCAATAAAAAAATATTGTTAGCCGCATGGCAGGCAAGTGCTCCCCACCACGGCCCTGGCCGCGACAATAAACTGGATCGGGATGAAATGGTAGGTATGGTTGCGGCAGTTGAGGACTGGCTGGAACGGGATCATGAAGCGGAGTGGAAAAGATGGCTAGGCTGGCTTGATGTGATCTCAAAGAAAGTTTCAGTGATCAGCGGTTTGACTACCAGGATCGTTGAACCTGTAAATCTGAATAATAAGTATCCGGTACTTCATATTATCTGGAATCCTGAGAAATTTTATGTGACAGGGTATGAAATTGCAGAAGAAGTGGGTAGGAATAAGCCAAGGATAGCTCTTGGAAATCGGGATGAAGTCGATGGCACTACTTCCATACAGATCACACCGGGACATATGCAGCCTGGTGAAGAAAAGATCGTGGCCGACAGGTTATTTGAAGTTTTGTCGAAAAAGCGAATTCCTAAGCCTGAAATGGCTGTACCTGTTGCAAATCTAAGCGGACGCTGGGATGTTGAAGTACATTACGCACTAAGTACCAGCCAGCATTCTTTTGTCATCGAACAGGATGGAAACTGGATTCAGGGAACTCATAAAGGAGATCTGGATACTAAAAATATGGTGGGCACAATTGATGGAGATGAAGTGAAGATCAGGAGTACAATTCCTATTGTTGGAAACATTATTATTTATCTTTTTTCCGGAAAAGTAAACGGGGATAACATGTCAGGGGATATTCACATGGGTGAATATCTGACAGCAAAATTTACAGCGAAACGAAATAAAACTAAACTCCCGCGTCAGAAGGTAATGATCCCGGGAGGTCAGCCTTTAGCAACCTGATAGACATAGATTTAATAAATTAATTAATAGATTTTCTCATGAAACGCAGAGATTTAATAAAAGGAATGGCATCAATCCCATTGATTGGTTCTTTAAACCCGATTGCATCTGTTTTAGCTTCAAATTCTGGCAGCAGATTCAAAAAGAGGTTGGTTATTGATACCCATGTTGAAACCTGGAATTTTGATCCCAGATTTCCTTTTAAGCATCCTGAAAATCCAAATTTAAAGGTAGAGATTGAAGCTCCGATTGAAAATCAGATCAAGCAGATGAAAGATTTTGATCTGAAATATGGAGTTCTTATTAATCCTCGTTATTATGGATGGGATAATTCATACATGGCCAATAACCTTAAAAGCTATCCGAAGCATTTTGTAGCACATGGTTTATTGAATCCTCATGATCCTAAGATCGTAGATAATCTCAGATACTGGGTAAATGAACATGGTTTTCAGGGGATGCGTTTCAGTCCGATTTACCATCCCAAAGAAACCTGGCTAAACTCTCCTGAACATTATCCACTTTGGAAGGAAGCTGAAAAGCTGGGTCTTTGCTTTAATTATTACATTGTACCCCATCAGATGCCAATGATCGAAGATATGGCGGAACGTTTTCCGGGTGTTAAAATTGTCATTGACCATGCCGGAAAACCAGATCTGAAAGCAGCAGATTGCTGGCCTGAATTCAAAAAGATGTTTAAGCTCAGCCGTTTCTCAAATGTCTGGATAAGTAATTCAGAGCCTTATGAAATGTCTGAGATCAAAAAGTATCCTTATGAAGATACTTTGCCTTTTTATAAAGCCATTTATGAAGAATTTGGGGCAAAACAGATAATCTGGGGTACTGGTTATCCATTCCCAAGATGGGAACTTCCTATGGATAAAGAGCTTGAGTTTATGGATAAATATTGCAATTTCTATACAGATAATGATCTGGACCTCATTATGGGTAAGAATGCTCTGGGAATATGGAAATTTCCCGGAAAGGCTTGATTATTAAATAAATAAACCAAACCGTAGAGGATCAAAGCGAAATCACTACATAGATACTATTTATAAAAGACACATGAGATATAGATTACAGTTATTGCTTGCCTTTTGCTTACTTATACTCCCTTTAAAATCTTTGTTTGCACAGGCTATTCCCAAAGAAGAACTGATATTTTTAACATCTGCCTGGAAGGGTGAACGTTTTGAGGATGGACGCCCGCGTATACCTGATGAACTGTTGAACCGTGCGAAAGCTATTGGGATTGAAGAGGCCTGGCAAATATTAAATAATGAGGGTTATCTGTATCAATATGAGCGAAACTGGAAAATATTGCATGAGGATGAAAAGGTTATTGGCAGAGCTTTAACCGCGTTTTATATGCCAATTCGCCCTGATATAGAGAAGAACATTGTGGACCGGGCTGCTGCAGAAGGCAGACAGGGAAGACATTTGCATTGGCCGATCAATATGCTTAGCAAAGGGGATGTGTATGTTGCTGATAATGAGGGCAGAGTAGGTTCCCTGATGGGCGATAATCTTGGAAATGTGATTTATAAAAATTCAGGTAATGGGGTAATATTTGATGGATTTGCCCGTGACGTTGATGGATTGGCTGAGATCAAGGGCTTTAATGCATTTGTAAGAGATTTTGCGCCCCAGTTTTTGCAGGGTGTTGTTTTGATGGGTTTGAATACTCCGGTTACCATCGGACAAGCCATTGTTTTACCGGGTGATCTGGTCATTGCAGGTCGTGGCGGAGTAGTATTTATCCCTGCACATATGGCTGAGCAGGTTATTTCTACAGCAGAATTCATTGCTTCAAAAGATCGTTTTGGTCATGAAATGATAAAAAATGGAGTGTACAAGGCCGGTCAGGTTGATGCACAGTGGGCCGAAGAAATCAGAGCAGAATATATGAAATGGCTGGAAAAAAATCCAAAGGAAAAAAAGATCAGCCGCGCACAGCTTGATCAGTTTATGTTAAAAAGGACCTGGTAATATTTTCCAAAAATCAAATCGGATGAAACCTGTTTTTAAAATCGTATTGGGTATTGGCATTGTTTCCATGCTCGCTGCACTTACCCTGTATCTGCTCAACAGATCTTCTGATGCGGAGCCATTTCTGATCGCATCTCTGATATCAGTTGCCATCGGGATTCGGGGTGCGACAGCTTTGAAGGGATTTGCTTATCCGGTAATGATCTTTGGCGTAGTGACTACTGCCCTGATCTTTCCTCAGTATTTTCTTGAAATCAATGGCTATAAATTATCAGGCCTGATCACTCCCCTCATACAGCTGATCATGTTTGGAATGGGTATTACCATGAGCTACAGAGATTTTATTGGGGTATTTAAATCTCCAAAAGGAGTTCTTGTAGGGGTTTCAAGTCATTTTTTGATCATGCCTTTACTTGGGTTTGGATTGGCGAGTATCAGCGGATTTACTCCCGAGATCGCAGCAGGGATCATCCTCATCGGTTGTGCACCTAATGCTGTTGCAGCCAATGTTATTTCTTATCTGGCAAAGGCTAATCTGGCGCTTTCCATTACGCTTACATCTATAGCCACATTGCTGGCTCCTTTCCTCACACCCCTGCTCATGAAATTATTAGGCGGTTCATTTATCGAGATCAATGTGCTTGATATGATGTGGGACATTATGAAAATGGTCATTTTGCCGGTCACCCTGGCCATGGTGATCAATGAACTTCTGAAGGATAAAATGAAATGGATAAATGCAGTAATGCCAATAGTATCCATGTTTGGGATTGCATTTATTATCATAATCGTAACCGCCGTGGGACGGGAAAGCCTTTTAACAGTCGGACCCCTTCTTATTTTATTGGTGTTGATCCATAACCTGATGGGCTATACTTTGGGTTATTGGTTTGCCCGATTATTTAAAATGAATGAAAGAGATTCAAGAACAATAGCCATTAATGTGGGTATGCAAAATGCAGGTCTTTCAAAAGGCCTAGCTTATGGTATGGGTAAGCTTGGAACCGTCGGACTTGCACCGATGATCTATGGTCCGATGATGAATATCACCGGTTCTATTCTGGCATCCTACTGGAATCGTAAACCTGTTCCCGGCTTTGAAGAAGCGGAAAGTTTAAATGCACAACCAAAATAAAAGATCATGCTCAAATATTTAAAGATCCTCATCCTGCTGGCCGCGATCAGTCTGAATGCAAAGGCTCAGTCAAAAAAGGAAGCTCAGATAGCGAAACTTGTTTTAGCTATCAATAATGCCATCATTAATACAGACAGCATAACTTTAAGGAATCTCACTTGGGATGAATTAAGTTATGGACATTCTGCCGGATTGATACAGGATCAGAAGGCTTTTATTGCCGGCGTAATGAATGGTCCTACGTTTTTTAAAATTATTGAACCACTTGACCAGAAAATCACAATGGCCGGAAAAAATGCCATTGTAAGGCATATTGTAACGGCCAAAGCTGTTAATAAAGGGAATCCTCTTGATCTTAAGTTTGGGAATATCATGGTCTGGCAGAAGAAACAAGGGAAATGGAAATTACTCGCAAGGCAAGGATATAAGCTTTAATTATTGAACAGATGAAATTGAAATCGGAGCTTTCAGAGCTCATAAAAGCACAAGGAATTGTGCCATTGTACTACTCGTCAGATGCTGAAGTGAGTATTGATTTAATGCGGGCTCTGTATGCAGGGGGTATCAGAACCACTGAATATGCAGACCGTGGTGATCGTGCATTGAAGAATTTTCGCGAGATGCGTAAAGTTTGTGATGCGGAATTGCCTGGAATGCGATTGGGAATTGGCACCATAAAAACTGCAGAATCAGCTCGTATCTATATTGATGAAGGAGCAGAGTTTTTGGTTTGCCCGGGAATTCTGGAGTCGGTTATTGAATTGTCAGATAAGCATGATCTTCTCTGTGTCCCTGGCTGTATGACTCCAAGTGAAATTATTCGCGCCGAAACCTGCGGGTCGAAGATCGTTAAGCTTTTTCCTGCAAATACATTGGGACCATCTTATATTGAAGCAGTTCAGCCACTTTTTCAGGACATAGTTTTCTTACCAACAGGTGGAATTGAACTCAATGAAGAAAATCTCAGAAGCTGGTTTAAAGTTGGGGTTTGTGCGGTTGGTGGCAGTAAAATGATCACTAAGGATGTGATAGAAAATAAGCGCTATGACCAGTTAGCCACAGAGTCAAAAAGGGCGCTTAGCCTGATTCACACGATCAAAGAAAGCTTAAAGAATTAATTATTTTAAACTCAATTTAAAAAAGAATGAACGAATCACTCCATAAATACATGAAGGTTGGCCTTGTTCACTTCATGGCTTTTCCTGCAACGATCAGGGGTGAAGGTCCAGTACTTGAAACCATCAGGAAGATCGCTGTAGATGATTATTTTAGTGCGATTGAGATCACTACGATCAAGGATCCGGAGCAAAGGATGGCGGTGAAAAAAATGCTTGAAACTTCCCACATGACCATTGCTTATGGTGCTCAGCCGAGATTGTTAACCACCGGACTAAACATAAACCATCTGGTTGAGGAGGAGCGTCAAAAGGCATTAGAAAATTTAATGGCCGGAATTGATGAGGCTTATGAGATTGGTGCTTCAAGTTTTGCTTTTTTAAGTGGAAATTATGAAGAAAGCAGGAAAGAAGAAGCTTTTCAGGCTCTGGTAAGTTCAACCAACGAACTTTGCAGATATGCCAAAAGTAAAGGTAATCTGAGAATTGCATTGGAGGTTTTTGATTATGATGTAGATAAAAGGAGCCTGATCGGCCCGGCAGATCTTGCCCTGCGATATGCTAAGGAGATCAGAAAAAGCCACGATCATTTTGGATTGATGGTGGACTTAAGTCATATTCCGCTGATCCATGAAACGATTGAAGAGTCATTACTTCCTGTTAAAGATTATATCGTTCATGCGCACATCGGAAATTGTGTGGTTAAAAGTCCGGATATGGCAGCATATGGCGATGTTCATCCCCGATTTGGTTTTCCAAATGGCGAGAATGATGTAGATGAAGTGGTTGAATATCTTAGAGTTTTATTGGATATTGGTTTTTTGAATACTCAGACTCCACCGGTTGTAAGTTTTGAGATCAAGCCATTTGGGGATGAAGATGCAGATATCGTTATTGCAAACGCAAAGCGTGTACTTAATCTGGCATGGGCAAGGGTTTAAAGCTGAAAGTTCAAAGCAAAA
>Ga0123337_10006237_pt1 | contig 11450 bp, 18 predicted proteins | sample frozenSSSSmetaG_FD_89792 | JGI IMG/M metagenome (GOLD analysis project Ga0123337, IMG submission 89792) | Glacier valley bacterial and archeal communities from Borup Fiord, Nunavut, Canada, to study Microbial Dark Matter (Phase II) -... | ecosystem: Environmental > Aquatic > Freshwater > Ice >...
CAATGTCTCTCTTGCTGCCAAGCTCCGGCAAACTATCCAAGATAAAAACAAAGTCAGTCCCATCAAGGTACGACATTTTCATAGGTGGTGCATGGATTTACTCAGAAAGTATGACATCCCCAGACCCGACCCTAGAGAGTATCAACGTGAAGCTTATATAGAAGAACTGGTTCAAAGAGTAATTACAGCTGTCGATGCCCAGTTAATACCTGCTGGCACGTATGGCGCTGTCATGCTGGACGAGGGTCACGACTTTAAACCAGAGTGGTTAAAGTTAATTGCCCAGATGGTCAACCCCGAAACCAATTCTTTGCTTATCCTCTATGACGATGCCCAAAACCTTTACGGAAGAGAACGCACTAAAAAATTTAGCTTTAAGAGCGTAGGTATTCAGGCACAGGGACGCACCACTATTTTTAAACTCAACTATCGCAATACAGAGCAGGTGTTAGGGGTAGCCTATGAATTTGCTGCATATGTGATGACCCCTACCACCGGGGATGATGACCAAGTAGTATTGTTAGAACCCGCTAGTGCAGGAAGACAGGGAGCAATACCAGATTTAATTAAACTCCCCAGTTTTAAACACGAGGTAGATTACCTAGCCGATAGAGTGCAACAATTACACGAGCGAGATATCCCCTGGAACGAAATAGCAATTATCTACCGCTCCAATTTTATGGGCGATCGCATCTACAACGACTTCCAACAAGCCCAAATACCAATAGAGTGGGTAAACGCCAGCAGTGAGAGCCGCAACTATCACCCAGTCGAGTTAAGCATCAAACTCATAACCATGCACTCCAGCAAAGGGCTAGAGTTCCCAGTGGTGTTTATTCCTGGTATTGGTTTTATGCCTGACCAGTACGGACACGGCACACCAGAAGAAGAAGCGCGGCTATTGTATGTTGCAATGACACGGGGAATTGACCAGTTGGTCATGACTTGCGATCGCTCCTCAGAATTTACCAACCGTTTGGAGACAGCATTAGGCAAAGTAGCGGCCAAAGTAATTTGATGTGCGATCGCATCGCCCCTGATTCTTAGAGGAAAAGTTAAGGATGCGTAGCTTGCCGCCGTAGCCATCGCCCTCAATTCTTAGAGGAAAAAATAGCATCAGGGAAGATGAATCTGACGACAATATCATCACCTTCTGAGTAGAATAAGCGATCGCTTCGTTGGTAGCAGGGGCAGCGATCGCACTGACAACACTGCACCCTCTACTTCTTCCACGGTAGCTTTGTCCCCATCTCGGTCAATGCCGAGAACACCAGATACATAACAAGCAAACCAGCACTGATAATAAAAATCACAACGTCGTTATTCATTAGTCAAGTGGTAATTCTAGCTGTCCAGGTGAGGTATTTGACCGTCCTCGCGCCCGACTATGCAGTGAAATATGGCATGGGGTGCAGAGCGGGATTAGGTTTTCAAGTCGGTTATCTTCAGGCGTAAAATTGGCATGGTGTACCGAAAGCGTCATTACTGTCCATTCAGAACGGGACAATCCCTTTGGCTTTTCGCCAGGACGTAAACACCTTTGTCCACAGTGCCGACAGCGCCACTGGGCTGCTTGTTTGATAGCCAGCGCTATTTCATCCCAATTGTTTGCGTAGCGTTTTCTGTAGATGGGCATTGCCGATGATACAAACAAAGCTGTTCGGTAGTCTTATTAACTCTACCAATTTTTGAGAGCAGCGATAACAGCCAAAGCGTAGCTTGCCGTCGTAGACATCGCACATCATTCTTAGAGGATGCATAGCGATCTCAGCCCCCTTAAGACACAGCTTGTTTTTTAAGCACCACTATCTCTACACCCTGCTCATTGCCGCACCAATTCTGTTACAATCGCGTCTGCGATCGCATAAATATTGAGGCAGTGCTATGTGTGTAAAGGGATTTGGGCAATCTCAACCCACTAAAATCGATAAACTAGTTGAAAATGCAGTGCGTTACTGCTACAAGCGACACCCAGAAGCCCTAGACAAAATTTTTGACAATCTGCCTGTTAAGCTTAACCAGCAAGTGTTAGATGGTACGGTTACAGCTTTAAAAAAAGATATTGATAGCCTCAGTTGGCTGTGTGGTTATTTTGCATCCGAAATTAACAGCACTTCAGACAACGATAAACCCTACCATCCCATTACGTTGTTATCAAAACTTTTGATTAAATCGGGAATGCAGCCATTCGTTGATTTTATGCCCTACATTGGTTGCCGCATTTCCATACTTAACAAAAAGCAAACAAGTAAGCAATTAAAAAATATTACAATGTACTACCCAAATGGTTGCTGCCAATTAAATTAAGATAAATGTAGTTTAATAATTATCTCGCACTTATAATAGGAGATTCCTGAGCCATTGAAATTGCCATATTGATAACTTGCTGCTTAGATAAAGCCCTAGATTGTACCTCAAAAAATAAGCCGTTTTGTTTCCAAAAAACATGATGTCTATAACCAGCAGAACCACTACGCGCATAAAAGTAAAAACCCCGAATTCCTGATTTTAAATTAATTGGTTTAGCATTGCGATAATCCTCACTTAGTCCACTGTTTTCATCTTTAGGATTATCTCGCATCACAAAGATATTTCCCATATTACAAAAAGTAGCTGAACAATCAGGTACTGAAGCAAAGTCAACTGCAAAAAAACCTCCCCCGTATTCACTTTGGTATCCGCGAACTATAGCATAAGTATTTACACCTTTGATATCAGCATTAGGTACAAAGGCAGGTAATCTTATCACCATGTCCTTCGGAAGTTGGCTGCGAATATCCTTAAGGACTGGTCTAAATAATGGTGCAGGTGCAGCTGTTACTAATTGTAGACAGCCAAAAATAGCACCAAAAATTGCTACGCTTGTCACTAAAATAGGTAGCGGTCGCGCTTTCATTATTTTTCTGCCTTATATTTTGTGAAAATTAATCTGAAAAAAGTCAATTATAACACCAGTATTTTGGTGTTGACTTTGTTTTACTTGGGTTTAATTAGTTGATGAAGAGTGCGATCGCTCTAATCTTTCCCAAACGGTTGCCCCCATCGCTCCCAATTTTCTTTGTTAAATGGCGATCGCCACTTCAAAATTAAACTCAATTCCAATTCTTGCCGTGCGCGTCGGTCTGTGGGAGCATCCCACCAAAAAGCTGCGTTTACTGCTGTTTGCAACCCATAGCGATAATGTAAGTCCTGGTAGCTGGCGATGTAATCCTTGCAGGCGTGAATCCCTTTCCAGCGCTTGTTACTTCTGCAAGTTTCCCCTACATATAAAATCAGGCCAGCCGCAGAGTCAACGATGAAGTACAGACACGCATCGCCAGGGCTATCAGCTGGCATTCTCCAGAACGAAAGCGATGCCGAAGGCGGGCTACGCCTACGCACCTGTAACTGCAACGGATCAATCCGGTCTGGGTCGCAGTGGTGAGGTGCAATGTCGAATAACGCCGTCTGCTCAGGTGGTTTGTTCTCTCTCACCTTCTGCTGATAGTCCAAAATCTGAGACTTCCACTTTAGCAGGGCATCAGCATTCATCACCAATGTCTCTGCTCTACGTGCTGGTATGGATTTCACTTCTGGAAATAGGTTTAGCTGATTGGGTTCCAAGGGTATTACGGGGAGCGTGCCGACTAGCTTATCCCCCAGAACTGAAGTGAGATAAACCTGTTAACGGGTTTAGGAGAGCGATCGCCAACGCCTTCACTTTCCTTTTTTTCCTCTAAGAAATTTTTGGGTATCCATTCACACAAACTACACTTATCCTTAAGCGATGCTTACGCTTGATTCCATTGCACTTACATTCTTCAAACCAACATTACACTAATCCAGAAGATAGAGACATATTAGAAAAGTTGAAGCACACTTGTAAGAGCAACTTTAACTATTCAATAATGGTGTGGCAATGTGGCTAAAATATGGTGTAAATGAAGAAGGTATCTTGATATGTATTGAAGATATCACTAGAGGTAAAACATTACTTAAGTGTCCTTACTGCCATAGTGATTTAACTGCTAAAAAAGGCAAGGTGAAAGAGCATCATTTTGCTCATCATGGAGAAACTTGTCGCCCCATAGCTAACCGAGAATTCCCAACGCTGCCACTTTATGACAATTTCAATATTCAGCTATCAAACAAGGATTTGACACAGTTAAAATTACTTTGGCAGGAGTACGGAGCCAAAAATTACCCTATCAGTTCCTACTTAGTTACTCCTGGGTTAATAAAAATAGGAATGTTGAAAAAAAATGTTTACATTAAACCACCTGAATATGAATTTAGTGATTTGGGTAAAATTCCTGTTGGAGCGCTAGAGTTAACGCTATTCAACGATGTGCAAGAGCCGTTATTACTTAAAAAGCTTTTGAAACTTGAGCTAGCTTTTAAACACGCCGAGTACAAAAACGCTCCAGATTTAGCATATCGACTCACCGATTTAAAACTATACCGCGCTCAACTTCAACGTATTTTATCCTCTAGCCTATATTTTTTAGAGATTGAAACTAATATTGGAATTATCTACAAAATAGGAGTAACCCAAAGACCCGTTGTCAAGCGAGTAGCAGAAGTAAAAATTGATTTACTTGCTCATTATTCGAGTGTTGCTATTAGAGTATTAGGAACTTGGGAGCATAGAGGGAATATTGAACTGTATTTCAAACACCGCTATCAAGGTTTTAATTATCCCATCGGCAGTTTAACTGAGTATTATAAGTTTAATAATGAGGATGTCAAAATTATGCTGAGTGACCTGCAACAAATGCAACCTAAAATACTATCTCCAGATGAAATAGATATTCTTGAGGAGAATACTAGCTTGATTCAAGTTGCTGTGTAGCGTTTTGGTATGAACTACTGCGATCGCATTCCCTGCTTTAGGTATGTCACCGCACAGCTACACAGTTGCAGATGTTGGAGCGGGTATAGGCGATCGCTCCCTATCCTCTAAGAAACTGGAACCGGAAGGCGTAGTTTACCGCCGTAGGTATCGCCCCTTATCCTCTAAGAAACTGAAGAGGACGTAGTTTACCGCCGTAGGCATCGCCTCAAAGTAAAAAAATGCTGCTAGAATATATGTAAACCACTTATAAATAGATTATGGCAGGCAGAAAAAAGTTAGACCGCACTAACATTCATGCTAGGGTTGACCATGAAACAGCAGATAAAGTAAAAGAAATAGCTCAAAAGCTAGGCTATATATACGATGGTGAAGGCTCAACTGGACAGCTGCTAGATGCGATCGCGTCGGGTGATCTGATTCTAATTTCTACTAAATCTACATCAATAAGTGGTTGATAGATTTAAAGAAATAGACGATAATTATAAGTATAAGGGGCAACAAATATTACACCCTTATCAGGAGGTGAAATAATGACTCAATCCAAAGACAACGGACATGGCGACTACCAACCCGAAGTAAAATTCGAGTATCGAGCTGCTGATGTCTGGGTCAAGGAAGACGCTGATGGTAATCAAGACATCGCTTACACCAAAGATGTCGAAGATGCCTTAGATGAATTGGAAGAGGATGATGAAGAATCAAACTCTGACGATGAATAGCTTTTAGCTTAATATCTGCTCCCAGCTTACACCTGGGGGCTTTCTTTATCATCTCTTCTACTTGGAGTATAGCTTATGTCAACAACAAGCATTATTCACCCTCTTCACTTTCAAATTATTCTAAGAGTTGGTACAACCTGGTATTTTAAAAATGGAGGTATTTTTTATAACCGTACTGGTGAACCTATTCCTAAAAGCGATCGAGAAAGATTATTTGGGGTAACTAAGAACAAGATTGTAATAGAACTGTTCCGCATCAATGGCGGCAAAGCTGGGTATTATCTTGTCAATCTTCAAGATAAAAAGTATTACTACTGTGGTGATGAGTGGGAAGATGTTAAGGCTAAATTGCAGGAATTGGGAATTGGTAGAGATGAGCCGAGTTACTCCTGAATGAATAATTTTTGTGTTTTTGCGATCGCTCAATCAATTTATAGCTTATAGCGATCGCTCCTTATCCTCTAAGAATTTAAGCTAACTTTTTTCTAATAAATTTAATGCTGTTTGTGCAACCCAGTTTAAAGCATCATCTACTGATTTAAAACAGTCTGAACATTCAATAGGTTCTTCGGTAAAGTAAACTGTAAAGTCCGCCCATATTTTGCCTTCGTAGTTCTCGAAACAATTACACTTAAGACTTTTCCGGCTTCAATCAATTCATTAATTATTTCTGAATTCTTCATTGTTTCCTCTAAGAAAATATTAATTTAAGTTTATTCCTTCTAAAAATTCTACCTGCTGCTGCGTAGCTTGCCTTACTTCATACATCCCAGGTATAAATCTCATGTGCCAAATATCAGCCCACATAAAGTTTAACCCTACCGCGATCGCTGCCTTTTCATCTTCTTCTCTATCGCCTATCATCCAGCTTTTGGTTAAATCAATATCAAAGTCATTAGCTGCACGGTAAATCATCCCCGCCCCAGGCTTTCTAAATTTTCTAGTCAGTGGTGTAGAATAACTTTCATCATAAGCTGAACTGATAGCATAAAAATGTGTTTCAGCTTCGGTATTGTCTTCTATTTTTTCTGCATTATCTCTATCGACTTTAAAGCATTTATACCCTTTCATGTCTGGACAAAAGTAAATTGCTTCCATTTCAGGAATTAGACAAAGTGTATATTGCTGTTCAATGATCGCATCTTTCAAACTCTTTAATGGCTTACCAGTATCACGGTTGATGGTGTCACAACCGCCTTGATTAGTGATGCCGATAATTGTGTAACCTTGGCGTTTATGGTGGGCGATCGCTTCCTGTACACCCGCCATTATTCGCTGTCCCTTGGGTGTTTCAATAAACTTACCGTCGGTTGATTCGCGCGCGGTTCCGTCAAGGTCTAAAAATAATCCTATTGCTTTATTCATCTATTAAAATCCCCTTTCTGTCTTCATAATCTTTGATTAGTAATCCGAGCAAGATTAAATAGTCTCGCTCGTCTTCTAACAAATATCCTTTATCAATTAGGATATCTATTTGTCTTTGAACTTTGTCATATTGCTCTTGAGAATGTATAGGTCTTGGGAGCAATGATTTAAGTAGCTCCACATAAAACTCATCATTTAATTCATCATTCATTATTCTATTTTTGTAAGTCGCCTGTTTCGTCCCCCTTTCGGGGTTTGCCATCTGCCAGTTTTATTTATGTTGAAATTCATCCCGCCATCAGACAAGGCGTATAACGTTTGTTTGACGGTGCTAGGATGTGTATCAGTTTCCTCCCCAATTTCCTCATAGCTTAGATAATTGCCCTGTATGGCTTCTAGGATTGCGATCGCTCTCCTCTCAGCCCTTCCCAATAATGGATAAAGCCATGCTTGCTCATCTGGGTGCAACTCCAGAAATTGCTGAATTTTAGGAGCTAGTTTAACTAATCTATTAGATGTTATTTTGTCCACAGTTTCAATCCCTTATAGGGAACATTATAAACATTTGGGGGGCATTAATTACACCCCGGAACTGTTAACATTTTTTACTTTTAGCCCTCCTGATAAAGCCGATTATTTCTTCTAAACTAACCCCTTCCTTTTGCATAGATTGGATAAGTGCGATCGCTCCTAATGGCACACTTCCAATACTCCGCCCCTTCCACTCGCCGTCTATCTTCTCTTCCCAGTTAAACCCCCATCTCCAATGAGTAGGATTATCGGGCTGTCTGTGACCGATTACACGGGGGTAAGAAGCGATCGCCCCACTCTTCAACTTCTTATTTTCAATATATTTATACAAACAACCTTTACGCTGTCTGGCTTTGGGCTTTTGGGTAGAAGCTGCTGCGCGTTTAGTTTCCTCTAAGAAATTTTCGGGTACTACCTGATACCCAGCTTTTTCCTCTATCGCTTTTAGCGTCTCCCCCTGGGAGAAGAATTTATCAATTAGGTGTTGGGGTGCGATCGCTAGTTGATCAACTTTTTCCTTGTCTCTTTCCCAGAAGTAGCACTTAGTCTCACTTTTCCAGTCCACAGTAAAGCAGGTTTGCCAAACTTCAGTTACTTTGCCAATATTTAAGGAAGAATCGCATATATAAAGGTCTAGTTTTAAATCTGACTGCTTAAGCGAAAAGTCTGTGCGTCCGGGTAACAGGCAGCAGAACTTTTCAAGAAGCTGTTGCGGCGAGATTGGCGAGGTAACAGACTCGTTTGATTGCGATCGCTGCTTGGAGGGGGCAGACTGATCGGGCGTAGAGGTCGTTGCAATCTCGCCTTTTGTTGAGGTGGTGGCGAACTCCGGGATAAATGGGAGCTGCACTGATATTGTCTCGCCAGTGTCCATTAACGGCCATTCCGTCCAGCCAACGGGGAACCCCATCATCCACCCCGGCACTGCTGGGTTTAACTTGTCGCCCTTGATTATATATGGCTTTAATTTCTGCTCCAATCTGGTCGCCCCAGCTGGTCTGCATCCCGTTGAGCCTTTCGCATACGTTGTTGGTGTAGGCAACGATGAAAAGCCTTTCTCTTCGCTGGGGCGATCCAAGTTCCGCAGCTGATATGATTTGCGGATCATCCCAGACGTAGCCAACCATTCGGAGTCCCCCAAGAACTGCTCGTAATCCTTTGTTGACAAGTCCTGTAGGATTTTCAATGATGATGAAGTTGGGGCGACCGTTGGCAATGCACCGCAAGGCTTCAAACCAGAGTTTTGATTCTGGGTGGTCAAGTCCTGTACCATTACCTGCAATGCTGGTACCGGTGCAAGGAAATCCAATTGTGTAGAGGTTAAATTCTCCAGATTTAGGGTAGTAGTTCCTGATATCACTATGGATGGAGATACTAGGAAATCTGTAGCTGAGGACACGTTGAGCGTCGGGGTTATTTTCGATGAATAATCCTGTAGTGATGATGTCGTCTGCTCCGGCTGCTTTGATTCCAAGTTCAAAACCTCCGATTCCTGCGAAGAAACTCGCGTGTTTAAGTTGCACGGTGCAATTTCCCTTTCCTCTAAGAATTTCATATCTAATAGCCAAGATTCATCACAATGGACTTTCCGCCCGTTGTTATGCTGAAGTGTGTAAGGTTTTTTACCACTTTCCCTGATTTTTATCAGCGTGGAAATGATGCTTTTATCCTGCCTAGATTGAAAGCGATCGCCTACAGCCCATTTCTTAGAGGAAATTTCACTCATCTTTTTTACCTACTAAGTAAGCTTTATTCATTGCTCCCCACTGCTCAGGTGTGATGGCCTCAATTTCAGCCTTGCGCTGCTGCACCTCTCGTTCATCATTAGGAGTGCGATCGCTACTAGCTAAACTATGAGATTTAGAAATTTGACCCGTTGCAATATCAAGTTGATTTTTATACCTCTCAAACTGCTGCTGTGTTGCCTGCCGCCAGTGTTCGCGGTTAATTCTGTCAAGTTCCTGACAGATTGCAGCTGTAAACCTCATATCTATATTTCCTTTTAGATGCAGCCAGTTAGCGCCCTCGTTGCATCCTGGTGCTTGACATATTGGATTGCGATCGCGGTCAGAATTGTATTCGGGCATGACCAACCTCGCTAAATGTGGATCGACTATGCCCAAATCTCGACAACAAAAGCATCTCCAAGAAGGCCGCCAAATTTCTTTTTGGTATCCCGGCTGGTCTTCGTCTCTTATTGGCTCTGGGGAAAATTCAGGTAATTTCATGTTTCATCCCCCCAAATCAAATTATTGGAGTTTGCCCACTCGTAAAATTCCTTGCGTTCCTTATCTAGGTCACTGCTTTCGTAAATGAATGCAGCGAACCCAAGAGAGCGAATTTTATCCATCCATTCTTGACGGCGGGGGTCAGCTTCCCATTTTGAAGATTGCGCCGGGGACACTTTACCCGTGGACTTGTACCACTGCGATCGCAACTCGTCAAAGTTCTTCTCAATCCATTTAAGGGGAAGTTCAGGTGCTTTGGGTAACTGGGCTGCCTTCTTCTTACCAAATTCAATAAAATTCTCTCTCTCGCCTTCTGAGAGAGAGTTGCTAAAAAACTGATAAGAATCTGTTAATAAATCTGGGGAATCGCTGAAAGATTCACTCCTCAAAGGTTCTGGCGATTTTGTTTCCGCATTCGTGGAATCCCATTCCGCGTTTGCGGACTCAGTTTCCGTAATTGTGGAATCCCATTCCGTGTTCGTGGACTCAGTTTCCGCAATCGTGGAATCTATTCCGCATTCGCGGAAACTGCTGCTTATTGACACTAAAATACCCTTTGGAGCTTCCCAATCAATTGAACCTTCAGAGCGTAATCGACTGATAGCGCTATAAAAAGCAGTTTTAGCAATGCCTAATTCTTCACAAACTTTTTGATGTTCAAGGCGAATTTTCCAACCGGGGCGACATTTAATTAGGATGTAAAAATGTACAAGCCCTTTTGCTGTTAAATCATGTCCTTGATATTTGGCGATCGCATCGCTTAATGTCATTCGATAATGTTGTGTCATAGATGCACCCCGCAGGTTGCATCTGACACATAACTAAGTCCCAAAGATCCGTTTAAAGACGTTTGAGAAAAACACAGGATTGTCATACTATTGTCTTAAGTTTTAGAAATTGCCCTGATAAGCTGTAAGCTCCTGATAAGCTGTAGGCTTGTCGGGGCTGTTTTATCTGGTAAAATCAGATCAGCACTAGATTGAGCGGATTAATCTGATAGATTATTGCTAAAGTCTATACTATATCCGTAAGATTAATTCAAGGAAATAAAAAATATGGCTCAAATTCATCAACTATTTAAAAGAGCTATGGATCGGTATGGAGTACAGAGCAAGCAGTTGGCGGATCTTGCTGAAATTAGTGCGGTTCACTTAAGCGAATTTAGAAATGGTAGAAAATGGCTGAGTCAAGACGTTTTTGAATCCCTGCTAGAGGGGATGGAACAACTCAGTCCTGGCTCTAAGCGGTATTTTTGTGAGTTACTGGCTGGAGAGCAGCTGCGCGAGAAAGAGGACAATGTTTTGACATTGATCCGGTTGATCGAAGATGCTACCGATGAAGAAATGGATGCAGTATTGCTTACTATTGGGCGTAAATGGAAAGAAAGCAGACTTAATTCAGCAATTCCTCTTGATTACAGCCAAAACCTAGATAGTGCGATTGCTGTTTAAACAAGTATGATCTAGCTATTTAGCTATTTATTATCAGGCTGTATCTATTTATGGAAGTTAAATATGTGACTCTAGATGATGTAAGACGAATGCTAGACGGACTATCGAAAGAAGAAAAAGAATCTTTGCTAGCCGAGCAGATGAAAAAGCTATCAGCTGAATCTAGGGCGCAAGTACTTGGGCTTTCAGAGTCGGGATTAACTATAATTACAGGCTCATTCATATCTCTTAACAGTGACGTGACTGTAAATATTCAGAATGCCTCTGGATTTGAGCCAGAGGCACTGCTTAATGCGTTGGTGCAATTTCGGAAATCAGAACG